>Ga0308161_1004853_pt1 | contig 12109 bp, 13 predicted proteins | sample PhyFR2_FD_201034 | JGI IMG/M metagenome (GOLD analysis project Ga0308161, IMG submission 201034) | Phyllosphere microbial communities from UC Gill Tract Community Farm, Albany, California, United States - DLSLF.R2 | ecosystem: Host-associated > Plants > Phyllosphere > Unclassified | place: USA...
CATTGCCATAAAATAGATGCACCAGAATCCGCGGTGAAGTTGAGCTGCGCTTTATTGTCAATGAAATAGCGCTGCCCTGTCCACCCGCATCAATGCCAACAACTGGGTAGCGCCTTTAAAACTCACATTACCGTAATGCGAATAAATTGCGCCATCATTTGTCGTTGCACCCTTTCGCGCAAGTTTGACTGTAGTGGAAAAATTCTAGATTACCTGGTTATAGGTTGCGCCGCCAGGGCTTCACCATCGTGATTTTTTGCCGAGTTTTGATCAAAAGAGACTGAACTAGTGTAAATATATTTGTTGAATTTTATGCGATCAAAGTTATAGAGCTTTACCAAATGTTGCGCTGTTACCATTAAATGATGTACCAGCGATAAAATAATCTCACATTTTCCGCGGGGTTTGGATTTGCATCGACGTTGCCAGAGGTACCCGCGGGTCCGACATATGTGACCCTTCTATCATTATTGACTGTGACTCCTCTTCCCGCGCGATTCGATGAGAACGTCGCACCATTGAATGTGACACCACCGCCGGCCATCATCGCTTGGTTTTGGGAAACGAAACAGATGTTTTAAAAATCCACGCTACCGCCCGCATTGAAATTAGCGCCACCCAATTCAGCACTATGCACTAAGAGGAAAAATTAACTTGCGCTTTATTTAGTCAATAGATGGCACGGCAGCGGCCGCCCGCTTGATTACCCTCAAAATACATAAGTCTGTGAAAGATAATTGCCGCCATCTAAAAATAGCGCGCCCTCTCTCCATTTGCATTATGGTTATTGAAATTTGCACGGTTTGAAAAATCGACACCACTTTTGTTATAGATGGCCGCCATTGGTGCCATCATTCTTGTTCAGGCTCACCACGCCCTTAAATTTAGTGTTATCAAGATTGTAAATTGCACCACCAAACGCATCGCCACCGTTGTTATTAATTGAATTTGACCTTTAGCCGTTAAATAGCAACTCATCACCGTTATAGATCGCGCTGCGCCTCTTATAATGTTTGCATAATTTTCCTTGGCTGAGTTCAGCGCTCCTTTATTTCGCACATTAGGGTGCTTGTTATAACTTTCAAGGCTATAGCTATAACTTTTGATTCATTTTGAAATAGAGTGATGCAAACTATCACCATATACACTTTATAAAAAAAATATTTTTGAAAAATTCTTGCGCAAACGCTTGTCATTAAGTGACAATAACTAAAATTACTGATTATTGAAGAATAAGCACTGATCTTTGTTGTACCATCGCTTGAATAAACGTTTAATAATTTCGATGCATGTTTTAAACACGAGAGCGCTTAGTCTCTGGAATAAACATATATTTGGTTAAGCTAGATTTTTAGTAGCCAAATGTGCTCTACATCAGATCTGAAAGAGATTTCCGTGGGTACCCCCATCGACCAGAAGGTTATGACCCTCAAAGGGTATACTTGCAGCCTTGGCGCGACCGATCAAACCGACCGTCTATTTGATTTTTCATTTGACTTCCGCCATGTCCGTAAAACACTGCAGGTATGGCGCTACCGCAAAGCAATCCCAGTGCTGGTCGTAAGTGTGAGGATCTTATAAACCATCTGTTCACAAATGGGATTATTAGGTAGTCCGGTTGAAATCAACTTCTCTAGCGTTCAATGGTTAACGCTGGCCCTTTTGTTTAGCTTTTAGCCAATTAGACCAGTTCAAAAACACAAGTAAAAGGCCTTATAAACATGTCTTTAGTAGCGATCGGATTTGGGGTCGCGATCGGACAAGATATCTGCTGAGGCTTCGTGAATCGTTTATTATAAATAGAATGCCAGGATACGCTAACATATCAAGGCCTAGTATATCTTAATGTATACCCGGCCTTGAATCGATAAACATCGTTTGAATGGAGCTATTTTGTCTTTCTTTTAGTTCGTTTGCGCCCAAGTCCCATTTGTTTAGCAAGGTTTGAGCGTTCTGCAGCGTATTTTGGCGCGACCATCGGATAGTTTATATCCAAATTCCACTTTTCACGATATTGCTCGGGTGAAAGGCCGTAGTGAGTCATAATATGGCGTTTTAGCGATTTAAATTGTTTGCCGTCTTCGAGACAGATAATGTAATCGTCGAAGACCGATTTCTTAGGATTAACCGCCGGCTTCTGCTTTTCTACGACCGGCTCAGCCTCAGCAGCTCCACCAGCTTTCATGAAAGCGGCGTAAACATCAGTTATCAGCGCGGGGACCTCAGCGGGACGGACCGAGTTATTGCTTACATAAGCGGCTACGACATCTGCTACCAAGGTAACAACAAAATCGTTATCTGCCGGATCGACGACTTGATTTTCCATGTTAGTTTCCTCAATCTATAGAGAATTATCTATTTTTCTTTTTTTTAACGACAAGGTTATGAATTGTTACAACATAACACTTTTCCGTGATATCGACGACTTATATTTATCATTTTCAATTTTTGTCAATTATAAATTACAAAAAAAGTTATAAATTACATGTAGTTCTAAATAAAGATAGGTCATTTGTATTAAATTTCTTCATTTAAGATATAATTATTTTACGTTTGCAAGTTTAACGGGAATGTTTCGCAGTCAATAACAAAGCTTACGGTACCCTTGAGTTTTAACCGCGAAAAACTATTTAAATTAATTAGATGTATTAATGTGGAATTAATCTTATGGTAGAATGGTGTAGCGATAGAGAAAGACCCAAAGTTGTAAAAACCGATGAAGAATGGCGGAAGCAACTTACCCCTGAACAGTATAAAATAACGCGCCAACACGGAACCGAAAGGGCATTTTCCAGTCCTGATTTTGACACAAGCGTTCCCGGTGTGTTTCGTTGTGTTTGTTGCGGCAATCCACTTTATGCGTCAACTTCGAAATTTAATTCAGGGACGGGGTGGCCTAGCTTTTACCAACCGATTAACAATGATGCGATTTATGAAGTGCCCGATTTTTCGTATGGCATGGTCCGCACAGAAATTCGTTGTCGTGTGTGTGACGCCCACCTTGGACATGTTTTCCCTGACGGGCCGCAGCCAACAGGATTGCGCTATTGCATGAACGGTTTCGCTTTGAAATATGATACTGGAAAAACTATAAGTAAATAAGGCCAAAAAAATGAATAACAGGATGGATAGCGGGCATCTAAAACCACCAATTGCCAATAAAATTCCTCAAAGAACGAGCCATTTCGGCAGAGCGCTGACTGATGACTACGCCTGGCTAAGATCCAGCAATTGGCGGGAGGTGTTTAAAAACCCAACATTGCTCGAAGGTGAAATACGAAATTATCTTGATGCGGAGAACGCCTATCAAACGTCGGTGATGGCCGATACGGTCGATTTGCAAAACGACATGTTTTCCGAGATGAGGGGTCGCATTAAAGAAAATGATAGTAGCGTTCCAGTGAAAGATGGCCCGTTTGCTTATGGCGTTTGTTATAAGCGGGGAGCCGAGCACCCAAGCTTTTTTAGGGAACCGCGCGCTGGTGGCGAAAGGTTCGTCTATCTTGATGGTGAAAAATACGCAGAGGGAAAGGATTATTTTCAGCTTGGCGGCGTTATATATTCGCCAGACCATGAAAAATTTGCATGGGCGTTTGACGATAAAGGGTCGGAATTTTTTGATATTCGAATTGGTCGATTTTCATCAGAAATGGTCGATGACGACTATTTAACGAATACGTCAGGTAATTGCGTTTGGGATGCACAGTCTCAAGGGTTTTTTTATACGAAACTTGATGATAATCACCGACAATCAGATGTTTACTATCATAAACTTGGTGAACAACAAAGTAATGACCAATTGGTCTACCATGAAAATGACCCGGGATTTTTTGTCGGTGTTGTTGGCTCTAAACGCAATAATTCAATCTTTATTGAAGTCCATGATCACGAAACGACTGAAATTTGGATAATAGATGCCTCCCAACCGTTGTCCAAGCCGATTTGTGTCTCTCCGCGTCAAAAAGGCATTGAATATAGTTTGTGCGACGGTGGAGACGTTTATTACATTTTGACCAATTCTGGTAACGCTAAAGATTTCAAAATCATGATGACGCCGGTAGGTGCACTCAGCGCAGAACATTGGCAAGAGTTTATTGCCCATCAGCCAGGCCGCCTAATTTTAGCGATTGATGTTTATGCGAATTTTTTGGTCTGGATACAGCGCGAAAACGGTTTACCGCAAATTATTGTCGTTGATCGCCAGACACTCAAAAAACATACAATTGCCTTTGATGAGGAAACCTATTCATTAGGTCTGCAAGGCGCAATGGAATATCAAAGCAGCGATATACGTTTTACCTATTCATCGTTGACAACACCACAGCAATTATTCGACTATAAGATGGATCTGCGCCAGCGCACCTTGTTAAAAACGCAGGAAGTACCATCTGGGCACGAACCGAGCGATTATGTTACCCGCCGTATTATGGCGAAGGCGGCAGACGGGAAATATGTTCCAGTTTCACTTTATTACCATAAAACGACCAAGCTGGATGGTAGCGCGCCCTGTCTTCTTTACGGTTACGGTGCTTACGGGATCTCAATACCAGCGAGTTTTAATACCAATTCCCTCTCGCTCGTCAATCGTGGTTTTATTTACGCCATCGCCCATATCCGAGGTGGCAAAGAAAAAGGTTTTACCTGGTATGAGCAGGGAAAGCACCTATTTAAGACCAATAGTTTTACTGATTTTATCGCAGTGGCACGATGCCTTGTTGCGAAAAAGTTCACATCGCATGATCGGCTGGTCGCATTCGGCGGGTCCGCTGGCGGGATGCTGATGGGTGCGGTCGCTAATCTAGCTCCAGATGCTTTTAAGGCCATAATTGCTCTGGTACCTTTCGTCGATGTGCTTAACACTATGCTTGATGCCAGTCTACCACTGACACCACCAGAATGGCCGGAATGGGGAAATCCTTTGCAGTCAAAACAAGATTTCGAACTCATTCATTCTTATTCGCCATATGACAACATTGAGCGCAAAGATTATCCAAACATTTTGGCTATCGCCGGGTTGACAGATCCTCGCGTGACCTACTGGGAGGCGGCAAAATGGATCGCCAAATTGCGAGCCATGAAAACCGACGACAACCTAGCTCTTTTAAGGGTTAATATGGATGCGGGGCATGGCGGCGCTGCGGGCCGCTTTGAAAAACTTCAGGAGATGGCTTTCGTTTATGCTTTCATCCTAAAAGTATTAGGTCGCACGCGCTAGTCAGAGTTGCCATAAATGACGGTTGGTTTTGATATTTAAGTATATCCGAAAAGATTTAAGCCATGTTAAACTACAAAATAGTGTCGGTTTTGCCAATGCTTCTTTTAAGCGTTTGTTGTTCCGCCACTTCAGCGCATAGCGATGCCATACCGAAAAACATAAATGAATTCGCTGGCAGGAGATGCAATACGCCTAAGAAGGGCAGCGGTCTTGTCGTTGGCTATTTTAGTGGATATTCAGATGACGGTTTTATAAACGATGATGGTTATCAATCTGTCGATCGTTACCGGTGTTTTCCAACACTTTCTGAGTGTCGGGGGTGGATGTACACAATGGAATCGAAATATGGATATCCGCCCCCTCGCATCACGATTTGCAAAGAGTTTTAAGTTGCTGGCAGCTTCTTACTTTGAACAGGGTTTACATAAATTTACGTGAGTGCCAAACTTATCTGTTTCGATTTTAGTAGCAAGTCCTCCATCTTGCTGGCATGGTGTTCGAATGTTTAGGTCGTTGCCATATTCTCAATTTTAGAGATGACGTCGTGCCCATAGACTGTTGAATTTATTGAGCTCTGAAGGTTGATCATCAATCCAATTCTTTTAGTAGAACGTTGATAAACCAAATCAAACAAAGCTAGTGAATAGCAGAAAGTAAAATATAATGCCTAAATTGTTAATGGTCTTTGCAATATTTATCTCGCCATTTTTTATAATAGCTAACGCGTTAGCGATGGGAAGTGATCCTCAGGTGGTCGCCCACTTAACCAGTGAATATGCCGGAAAAGCGTGCAGTACACCCCCCAAAGGTAGCGGGATCGTTGCAGGTTATTTCCGTGGCTGGGAACAGACGGCATTTCAGGACCGTGGCTCAGGTCTAATGCCGGTAGAACGCTATCGCTGTTTCGAAAAAATAAGCGAATGTCAGGATTGGTTGAAAACCATGACCTATTTTTACAATCGAAAAACCATAGACGCGCGCGTTTGCACCAAGTTCTAGCGGTCATCGCCGGAAAACCAAGTTTTTATTTCGGTCTAGTAGTGTTACCTTAGACAGTCGCCATCCAAAATATCTTGCTAACTGTTTTCGATTTCTTACTCTGATACCGAAGTACGTTAAAGAGTAGCTGACGAATTACAACAGTTGATTACCATTGATTTTAGAAGCCGTGCTATATGGTTTAGCTTAGGAACGCTGCAGTCTGCCTTAAGAATTGGTAGACGATGGCGATTGAAGATCTATTCTAATCAATTGCTGGGCTTCACGTCGTATTCTGACGATCATTGATTTCAAACCGTTTGAGCGTTGTGGCGTCAAATTTTGTTCTAATCCAAGGTTGTCAAGGAGATCTTCAACATTGGCGCTAACAATTTCGCTTGCTCTTTTTCCATTATAGAAACGAAGTAAAATAAAAACGAGACCTTTGACGATATGAGCATCTGAATCACCACGTATCGTTAAAATAGGATCATGATCGCCATTTGAATCCAACGACAGCCAGACCTGGCTGACGCATCCCGAAACTTTATGCGCGCTATCACGGAGAGTTTCAGGGTAAGCTGGAAGCGAACGTCCAAGCTCGATCACGTAGCGATAGCGCTCCTCCCAATCATCCAATAGTGAGAAAGCCTCAATAATGTCATCGATGCTATCATTTGCCATAAAGGTTTATTCCTTTAAACCGCGTTATTCGGTGTACTTAAAAGACATATAATATCAAGTATTAACCAACACAATGCGCTGTTATCCCAATCCAATTTCATGAAATAAGATCAACGAATTTTGGTGGGACGTTGTGATGTAGTTTCGTCGGGTGAGGCAACAACTTCAGTATTATCCCTACGGGAGTTTGCGGTGATGTTTTTTTGAAGCGCTGCTTCATCCTGGGCACCGAATAAATATTGATAGGTTATTCTCGCACCCTCACGCATTCGAATACCCAGTGTTCCGATAAAAGATCGCCCAGTTTCGCACGTTTTTTCGTTGCGATCACAAAAACCGCTTAGATCGCCAACTGTGTTTTTCAACGCTATGATCGCATCAACTGCTGAGGTACCCTCGATCGGTGACGACGACGGTTGGACATCGCTATTTTGAGTTCGTGGGGCGAATAACGAAATGATCACCAACACAAATATCACAAAAAGCGCACATTTAATCATAAAACGTATCATGAAGAACCTATTTGAAATTTTGGCGCTTGCCAGTTTAGTCGGTTATTTTAACAATTAATTATTAATTTAAGCTTTCATTCCGGCTTTTGATGAATGGGCGGAGTGAATTGATAAGCCGTCGTGGCTAGGCGAATGCCCTATAAACTTGTTTGGTTGGCGGGCTCGTGACTTGGGCGCCCGCTTCGTAAAGAGGGTCTCAATCCTTACACGGGCAGATTCCATTAACCATAGTTTATTAGAAACCTTGTTCCATCAGCTGCGATTATCGATTTGTTAAAAAACGACAGGCAAAGATTATCGTGTAGGATTTACGCCACCGAAGCGTGGCTGCGCTTAACAAGTAAACGGTAAATAGGATAGATACAAAGTGTCGCGTTTAATTGGAAAAATCGTCATCGATCGTAATGGCAAAGTCGTCGCTATAACAAACCAATTAGATTTGCGGCTTAATATATCGATCGGCCAACGCTTGCACCAATCAATTCATTTAAATGATCAGATAAATTTATTATCTTTAATCGCGGATCTACGTGCGGGCCCGATTTTACGTTGTTTAAACGTAAAAATTCAGTCCGTTAGCTGCAGCCATTATCTTGATGTTATTTTAACCGTTAACACGATCAAGTCAGCCTCCGATGACTGTTTTGCTCTTGATCTCCAAAGTGTTAACGAAGTTGGCCATGACTGGCAGACGGATCTCGATGTCGCGACGGCGCGCGCTATTACCAATACAGCACATGAATTACGGGCGCCTCTCAACGTGATTATTGGATTTGCAGATCTCATGCTGCATTCACAAAATCTTTCGTTAGACCATGTTCGTGAATATTGTCAGTCGATTAAACAAGCAGGACACCACCTGCTTTCGGTTGTTAATGATATCTTGAAACATCCATCAAACTTGGCGCAAGCTATCGATTGTTCTAAATTACAAGATAGGAGTGAAGAGGGGGACGCCATAGAGGTAGTCAATGCGGCGGTTGCGTTGGTGAAGCCGTTTGATGAAAGCCGGTGCTTTCACGTTGATATAGATTTGCCAACCGGTATCCACTTTGCCTGCGCAGCTCTGCCTGTACGCCAAATTATTATTAATCTTATCTCAAACGCTCTTAAATACACGATGGAAAACGGCAAAATAACTGTCGGCGCTTATTTACTAGCCGACGACAAGCTTCGCTTCGTTGTGTCTGATAATGGCTGTGGTATAGATTCAGACATCTTAGCAAAGATTGGCTTGCCATTTTTGCGAGCAAACGGACCGGCGAATTTAGTAGAAGGTTACGGGCTAGGGCTTTATCTCGTTCACCATCTTGTAAAAAAGATTGGTGCGCAAATTAACTTTGACAGCACTCTAGGGGTTGGGACCAGAGTTTACGTTGATTTACCAATTAAAGCGGATAGGCCATGCGGCACCGATGGCATTGTCGACTTAAATGAAACGCGCGATATAGATTTTATTGGACTAAAGATGAAAGATAGTTTGGAGACTCATGGCGAAAAGGGCAAGGAAAAAACGAACCAACAGAAAACTGCCTAGATTATTTGGTGTTTTAATTACATGCATCAAAGCTCTAGTCGCTTGGCTTGCTGGTCACTTATGGGCTTGGGCGCGGCGTAATCCAATTGCTGCGACAGGATTTTTTTTGTTTGCCCTGGCGTTCGCTTCTGTTGCTTATAATGCAGTGTTTTCTCAAAACCAAATCCAACGCCAATTTCTATTCGCGACTCGCCCGGCGGTGGCTGATGCAAGTGGTGTGGCGCAAAGCGGGTTGGACTCAAGAAACCATACTATGGCGGATATGTTGCTAACGAATGCCAGTGATCAGCAACCACGAACGGCTGGCTCGGACCAAAACGATATGGCGGGCTTCTTAAAACCCGAAGACCGAACGATATTGACGAGTTTGAAAGTTATTCAGGAAAAATTACGAAACTTAGGTTTCTATCACGGTGACATAGACGGTCTTGACGGACCATTAACGCGTCAAGCCATTGCTGCGTGGAATAATTCTCTTTCGAAATCAGTTGGCAACTATAACACGCCTAGAGGCGAAGTCGATTTGGCGACACTTATCAAACAGGGCGATAAAATTGACACAATCACCACAAAAACTTTATCCTCGGGAAGGCCGCAGGATACTATTGTCCATAGAGCGACGCCGACTGATCCTGTGCTGCCACCGCATCAGCATGATCGATCGACAGCAGGGCCGGCTCAAAGTTTTGTGGTGAGCGCTGCGGATATCTCAAGAGTGCAAATGGCTCTACGCGCTTTCGGCAACCAAAACATAGTAGTTTCAGGAAAAGTTGATAAAGCGACAACTGATGCAGTTCTGTCATTCCAAAAAATGTTTTTATTGAAACCTAGCGGGATAATTGATCAAGCTTTAATGAACAAAATGCAAGAAATTGGGCTTATCGGTTAGCTGACCTGTTTTACCGTTTACTCAAAATCCAGCCGATATCTTGTGTTGGAAGACACCAGTTAAGTCTTTAGCGGGGATGGTGTCGTAATGGAAAATCCAACAAGCTTGCAGTTCAAAATTACTTACTGCGCTGACTTAGTGAAAATATTAGAATTTTTTGCGGATTGGTTGGACAGTTATGGTTTACTTGATATGCGATTAACATCAGAATTTTGGGTTAGTGCTCTATTGCGGCGGGTACGCGAGCAACACGGTTTTGCCTACCTTACGCGCCGTGGTGCTAAAGAAGCGGGTGCGATTTTTATTCTCGCTCAACGACCGACAGGTACCGTCAACCTGTATGCTCCGGCGCCACAAAGCGTCTATGACGACAAAGAAAGCAATAGCGAACGATTTTTTATTTGTTTGTTAGAGGATGTGAGCGAATCAACTGCCGTTATCAAGCTTGAAAATGAAATCCGCTTTGATCCGGACATCTTCCTGATTTCAATAGAAAATCTTCCAATCGATAAGCTACCATTTGACACTGTTACGCGTGACGATGGATAGTCGTCCATAATCTTCCGCTTCGATTCGTTGCGGATCGTTGGTCACTGGACTTTTGAAATAGTCGACGCTTAGCCTACCGTGCGGCCTTTTTTTACACTTGACATGGTTCATGTGTTGGTGTGCAGCTTATGTCCAAGCCTACAATGCCAACAATAAAAGTTTTAAAAGTACTGTTCTTACCCGTTAAACTATTCCCGCTAAAGCAGAAGACTTTGCAGAATGTTTTAAAAAGTGCAGCGGCCTTTACGCGGACTGCCAGAAGGTTTATTTAATACCCAAAAACTTGCGTAAAGTGTGCAACATCAACGTGTTCAATCAAGAAAGCACATTAAAAGCTGTCTTATGAAGTCTTATATTCAACGGTATAATTGGAATGCATAAAATGAAATCGATTGCTCTATTGCTCATTTTTTGTCTCACAGGGGTCACCACTGCAAAGGCCGCTGATTGCGGAGCGGCGGGGCAACGCGTCGCCGAAGAGCAGTCGGGCGCGGTTGCGAAAACAGAGTTACAAACAAAAGATGGACAACCTGTTTGTGTTGTTGTGGTAATAGTTCCGGGACGCAACGGCGAAAAACCTCGGCGGGTGGAGGTTGCAGTACCAGCTAATTAGAAGTCTGCAATATAATTTCGGTTTTTGGGGTAAACTGTCTGCTTTCGATCGCATTCAATGGCGGAATATCCAATGCAGGTTGATTAAATGGCTGGATACTTATGGTGCGGCGGCACCTTCGCCCGCAGTAGCTGAAACTCGAATCGATTTAAAAAGTTGCAAACTGTATGACAATCTGTGCTGTGCTTGGGTGAAACGCTATGAGCTGGTTTCCACTTGACATTTTGATGGCTGCGATAATTAACATAACGAAGATGAAAAACACCGGCAATTTTCGCAATGATTTGAACGGCCGAAACTACAGTAAAAAATATTTTGATAGTCTGATAAAAAAACGAATTTACAAGCCTTCGGGAGGGTTTGTGCAACAAGCGACGATTGGTTAAAAAATGAATAAGATTAGATCAGCTTTTGTGCTCCTACTCCTTTTGCCTTATTTCTCAGCCTGCGTTCCTTCTAATCCTCTTTCAAATGAGGATATGATCTTAAAGGCCATGGGTGAAGGACTTTTAGGGCCAGCAATAAAACAGCTCCCCACTAAGGATCGTAAGCTTGCGTTAGAGAGCGAGTATACCGCTTTAGAAAATACGCTTGTCGGCAAGAGCGTTAATTGGCGCACGGCAACGGGTGAAGCCTCAGGAACGGTCACAGCAGGACAGCCCTATAAAGTGGGCTCTCAGGATTGCCGACAATATAGCCATGCTTTTACCATCAATGGTGTGCCGCAGAGCATACATGGCAGCGCGTGTCGTAACGAAGACGGAACATGGTCGCCATTAACCTGATGAAGCGTAAAGAGCATCCCAACAAAAGATAGGTGAATGGCAACGCCAGTTGAAATTTTGAAGCTTTGGCTTTTTTTGTTACAACTGAAAATGCGGGTGGCTTTTTGAAAAGCCTGATTATAAGATTAAATGATGTTGTTTTGGGTTTTAGCTATTCTATTAATATTGATTGTCGCCGCACTAATCCTGTACGCGCTCTCGGCAGGTAATCGGACTGAAATTCCTTTGCCTGTAGAACACAGTGAAAGTGTTGATTTAATTATCTATAAAAATCAGCTCAAGGAACTAGCCCGTGATTTAAAACGCGGTGCTATTGATCAGGCAAGCGCAGATGAAGCAAAGTTAGA
>Ga0308161_1004854_pt1 | contig 12108 bp, 17 predicted proteins | sample PhyFR2_FD_201034 | JGI IMG/M metagenome (GOLD analysis project Ga0308161, IMG submission 201034) | Phyllosphere microbial communities from UC Gill Tract Community Farm, Albany, California, United States - DLSLF.R2 | ecosystem: Host-associated > Plants > Phyllosphere > Unclassified | place: USA...
AATCTGCATCCAGGCTATTCCCTCGCGTTTCCTGGAAAACAAAAAGGACTTACGCTGTTAACGTAAGTCCTGAAAATTTTTGGTGGCCCCTGCTGGGCTTGAACCAGCGACCAAGCGATTATGAGTCCCAATTTGAAGCGAGTGAAATCAGTAACCTGCTGATTTTTATGTTTTTTTAGGCCGAATAGTGATGAAAAGTGGCACATAGCGTTGCGCTCTGCTGCCACTTTGCTGCCATTTGTTAGACCTTTATCGACTTAGTACTTGTATCGAGATCACTCTCCTCAGTCATGGGAAGAATGATCTCACAAGAGAGGGCAGAATTTTTTTATTTATTAAAAATTTTAACGTAGTGATTCATCAATTTGATTAGCAAACTCAGGGATTCTAAGCCTGATGACATGGTCTAATTCCATAAAGGTATTTTTGAGTTCTTTTCTATATTCTGGCTTTGTTTTGATATCTAGACCATTAGTTAATGATGACTTTAAATTATGACTAACTGATGCCACCTCGGGCTTGTCTTTAATTTTTATATAAGATTGCAATGCAATTTCAAGCATGTATGATTTGAATCTTTTGTCGATTTTTGGGGAGTTTAGAATACTTTGAATTAATATTCCCTGAGACTTGGCTGCACTTTCTGAAATGTAATAGGGGTTAAATCCTTGCCTTTTTGTTTTTGTTTCGGGTAGCTCGGTAATGTTAATTTCCAAACAATCATTAATCCAATTTGATGTTGTACTAACCATCTCGTATATAATGAAGTGGAAAAGTGTCGGAAATTCATGGTTCACGTCATCTTCTTTTTTATCGCGCAGTTGTAATAATATACTATTCGTAAAGTAATTGAAATAATATAGCCAGAGGTGATCTTGCTGAACTTGATGTATGCCTTCATGAATCATAATTTCAAAAAGATTAACTGCCGCATAAATTGGGCTTTTATATTTTGCATAATCATCAATATAACTTAAAGAACGATTGTGTTTTTCAGCAAGTCTCGTATCCTCATTAAGCATTCTAAGGGTGGACTCCCCAATAGCACGATACAAAGCATGATTCTGAGCAACAGTTACGTCTTTAAAGAAATAACACAATATTTTATTATTTTCTGGCAAAGCAAGTCGATAAGTACCATTCAAATTTTTATTGTTTTTCAGTTCTATATATAATCTGCTGCTATTTTCCACGAGGAGAGCATTTATGAATATCTCTAAAAAATCTTCGCGGACAACCTCTGGCTTTTCTAACATTCGGAGACCGAAATCTGGATAGGCAGAAGCTAAGTAAGTCACGAATGGTTCTGAATTATATAGACTTCTCAATAAATGATCTGTTTGAATTGAATGTTTATGATTTTTAGTAATTATTGCTTCTAACTTATATAGTTTTTTACATATATAACTTTTTATTTTACTTTCTGTTGCCCTGTTCGTTCCATTGAGAATGCTCTCAATATCAAGTGTTCGGTGCTGGGAGATTTTGTTTAAAATTATTGCAATAAATGATTTTTCTTGACGAAACGATATAAGCTTAGAGAATTGTGGTTCGACAATAGAAACTAGCTCGTCATAGCGTTTAGTAAGTAATAACCGATCGACAAGCTTTGCAAAGTCAGCAATATTTCTTCTGGCTATTTTTGGCGCTCTAACACGAATTAATATAAATGCACTAAGAATAAAGAATAGTATATAAATAGCACTGTTTTTGTCGAAGCCCCATTTCCATGGTCCAAAGCTATAATATAGACCGAGCGACTTAAGAATTTTTTCAAAAAGTAAGTAATGAATAACAATAAATACTGCGCTCACAATGAGCCAATCGGACCAAGTGACGCTTAATTTGAATCGAAGTCGGGTTGAAGAAGGAACAATAGCCCAAACAGCCGCGATTAGTCCAAGGATGGTTAACAATGTACTTGTATCAATAGGAGATTCACTAATCATGAAATTTATCCATTTTATGTTTTTCCTTTAATCTGAATAGCAAGTTTATTCAATTTAATTTATTTGGTTTAATGGGTTGAGTATCAATGCTTCGGATAGATGATCTGGCGCAAAGTGTGCATACCGCATCGTTACCTTAATATCTGTATGTCCTAATATACGCTGCAGCACAAGGATATTGCCGCCGTTCATCATGAAATGAGACGCGAAGGTGTGGCGCAAAATATGGGTAAGCTGCCCAGCAGGTGTCTCGATGCCAGCGCGTTGCATGGCCTTTCTAAAAGCTGAGTAACAAGGTTTAAAGAGCAGTTGCGCTTTCCTGCTGGATGGCAAATCAGCCTGTAATTTTTCAGTTATCGGCACCGCGCGGTTTTTCTTGCCTTTAGTTTTTACGTAGATGATCTGACCGGTGCGGATTTGGTTTCCCTTTAAGCCTTCTGCCTCACTCCATCGTGCACCTGTTGCCAGGCAGATTTTAACAATGGTCGTCAGATCCTTAGATCGGCTGTTCTCACATTCGGCGAGGAGCGTTCTAATTTCCTCAATGGTGAGATACGCCATCTCCGATTCACTGATTTTAAACTCTCGAACGTTTTCTAACGGGTTCGGTGCGGTCCATTCATCTAACCGGCGTAGCTCGTTAAACATCGCCCTGAAATACGCTAGCTCTAAATTCACCGTTCGCGGCGTAACCGTCTTCACTCGGTTGGAGCGGGTGATCTTGCCGCTTAACCGCTGCTCGCGATAAGACGCAAAAATTTTCGCGTTAAACTCAGTTGCGAGTGGGTTTCCCATCGCCTCGCAAGCGAACGCCATTGTGGTTCGCCGCTTCTCACCATCCGCCAACGTAATGCCATGCGTGTTGAACCACAGTTCAACCAGCTCAATCACCCGCCGCTTATCTGCTTTCTCTCCCAGCCAGGGCTTATCTTGAGCCTGCTCTTTTACGAACTTCTCATAGGACTGTGCTTCGCCCTTCGTCGCAAACTGGCGGCGAATCCTTTTGCCGTCTCGGCCGTTCGGGAACACCTGAGCTTGCCATTTTCCGTTGGGTAATTTGTTTATGGCCATGCTTAGCCTTTAAAAATATTCGGTTCGAGTGATCACTTTGCCTAAAACAACGATGTCACTGGATTGGCACTCAAATGACGACTTCCCGTTCTCGACACGTACTCTTCCACCCGGAAAACGCACTAACTCGCGAATGCTCACTAATTTATCGATCTCGATAAGCCACAGCCCATCAACTATCTCGCCTTCGTAGGTATCAACCAAGTATGTGCTTCTGTCAGCGTTGACCACAAACGGGGCATTTAGACCTTCAGGAAGTGAACCTTTATCCAGAATGAAATCATCCATGGGTTCTAAAATCCCATTTGAGATTTTTTTCTGTGTCGCAATCACAACACGAGATTCTTCAACTTCCATAAAGCGTGCGCCTTTGCCTGTAGTCAGCCAGGTTAGCGATGCCCCCGTTTCCATATGGCAGATGATCACCCAATCTGCTGGGAAAGTATCGCGTGCTGAACGGTTAGCTAACGTGCTTTGTGACACGCCCAAATGAGCGCATAGCGCCTGACGACTACTGAATCCGTAAGCCTCAACCAAGCGCAAAATAGCATCTTTTCCGCCCCGGTTGCTCTCTACCGCTTCACGAACGACTTTCGCTTCATGGCGATTTGTGTTTTCTTTGGTTGGCATATCCGTTTTGTGATCCTATTCTTCGGTCTGTGATGAGATGAATAGCGTTTAATAGTGATACCTAATACCTAAACCGAGGAATACTGCATCATGACCCGTAAACTTTCAATGCGCCCATCAATCAATCTCGTGATTTCGGAACCCTACATTACCGTAGAAGAGTTCTGCCGCCGCACTGGTTACAAGGAAGGCACCGTACGTCAGATGTACCGCGAGAACCGCCTGCCCATCAGGAAGAAAGAAGGCGTTAACGGTCTCATCGAGATCAACATGGTTGCTCTCACTATCGAAGCCGCTGCTGGCTGCGAAATCACAATGCAGGCTTGATACATCCATATTGGGATAGCAAAAGGGATTTATCATGTTTGATTTTCGTGTCTCCACACATAGCCATTTTGATGATGCGTGCCGGGCGTTTGCACTGAAGCACAACATCATTCAGTTAGCTAACAAGGCCGGGCTGAATCCTCAGACCATCCGTAACAAACTCAATCCGGAACAGGTTCACCAGTTAACCGTTCGTGAAATGCTGCTACTGACCGATCTAACCGAAGACGCAACGCTGATTGACGGTGCGCTGGCGCAGCTGCATTGCCTGCCATGTGTACCTGTTAACGAAATGGCGCAGGAGAATCTACCTGCTTATGTACTGAAAGCCACTGCCGAAGTAGGGCAGTTAGCTGCGGGCGTAGTGAGCCAGGAGCAATTAACAGCATCCTGCCGCCGTGGTCTGGTTCAGAACGTACACGCAGGGATCCGCTGTCTGACTCTGGCAGCGCTGGCGGTTCAGGCACGCGTTCATTCTAACCCTGCACTTTCGGGTACTGCTGATGTGTTAAGTGGTATCGGTGCATCAATCGGGATGGTGTGAGGTAGTTATGATCAAAGTATTGACCTACCAATTTAATTTACAGGGTAAGCGCGTAGAGGTTAAAGATTCGGATGTTGCGTTGTGCTTTCCATCCATTTCAGGTGATGGCAGTTATTTCTTTACTCTAAAAGATGGTACAAGGTTTCGCGGTGAAGAAGTCAAAGAAGTGATACGTAATAAAGTATCACCTCTTACATATATTTAATTGTTGTATTTATTAACCCATTTTTGAATAGCGTTCATGAAAATGTGCTGGGTGTCAGAGCCAGGCGGAAGTTTGTTTAACTCACTGCGAACGGCAGAATAGAAGAGAGAGTGGTCATGTTTTTTATTAGTGAAGTAAGCGTTAAGAAGTCCTGAAATAACCAAGTTTTGAATTTTAACTTCGGAGCGGAGTTGCTGAAGGTCTTTCTCCAGGAGTTCGAAGCGTTCTATTTCTTTCTCATTCAGCATTTGCGCCTCATGTCGTAACAGATAATGGAGTGAGGATTATGCAGGTTTTTGTAAGATTTTTGAAACAACAGTCACCACCACAGCAGTTACAAGATTTAGGGCATGGCTGGATTGAAACTAAAACAGGCCAGCACTGGCATCCGGCAATATCACAGGCCGAACTGCTGGCAGGATTAACCGGTAAGAGGAAAAAATCATGGGTTACAAGTCTGAGAGTATCACTGTTCAGATGAACGCAGGGCAACGTGCCAGTGCGCTTAATCATATCTCAGCACTTCGCACAATGATGTACGGCGATTGCAGTCATGAACTCAAACGCTTTATCGAAGACATGCGCAACAAGCGCGATCACCAGGCTGAACAGAATGGCCGCGCAATGAGCGCGATTTTCTTCCTGGCAAATATCAGCAAAGAACGTCACGGCGTTGATTTCAGTGAACTGACGAGTGACGAAAAAACGGCGCTGATTAGCGCGATGAATCACTTAAAAGCAGTCGTGAGTTTATTTCCAAAGAATCTGACGTTACCTAATTAATTAACCCAACGAAATTCATTGGCGTAAACCCGCCGGGCATTCTTTTGCCCGAATTCAGGAGAAAGAGAAATGCGAAATATCCAGACCCTTAATTTTAAAGCCGATGAGGATGCGCTGGCCGTCCTGCTGAGTAAGGCCAAAACCGAGCAGCGTAGTGATGATGCGCTGTCCGTTTCTATCCGCCTGGCCGCACTGGCTATTCATGCGCGTAAAAATGAAATGTCCGCAGCGGAAATCATTGAGTTGCTGGACAAAGAGGCGGAACGCTTTGAAAACCAGGCGCAGGAGCTGCACTGATGGCCGATTCAATGGATCTGGTACAGCAGCGCGTGCAGGAAGAGCTGGCGCGCAATCTGGCTAACGCTACTCATCGTCCTGCGGGGGCGAGTGAATTTTTCTGCCTCACGTGCGGCGAAGAAATCCCGGAGCAGCGCCGCCGCGCACTGCCGGGCGTTTCCCTCTGCGTGACCTGCAAACAGATCAGTGAGCTGAAAAGCGTGCACTACAAAGGGGCGGCGTTATGAGCACCATCCTGAAGTGGGCCGGCAGTAAGTCCGGCCTTGCTGCCGAAGAAGGCAAGTGCGCAATGAAGATCATTCTCGTCCCGCATATTGAGCATGTGGCTTCACTGTGACCGATATTGCCGTAAACGCCGTTGAGTTTAATGGTGACTATCACGCTGCCCTGAAAATGCAGCGTGAGAATTATGGCGTCAGAACGCCGCGTAACATGACCCTGGCTGAGCTGAAGCTGTGGAACGCTAACCCCGACGACCACAGCTGGCGCAGCCAATACCTGCATGACATGCCAGACTACCTGGCCGGGTACTTCGCTGACCGTTATCAAAAAATCCTTTCAGGAAAACATGGCCGTCGGCGGGCCAATGCGTTTCTGCGCCAGACCATTGGCCAGAGCGTATTGCCACGCCTGCAGCTTGTACGCAGCCGCTACCGGCTGAACGATGCTGCGCAGTTTGAGTTGCCCTTTATCAAACAGCTTGATCGCCTTCCGACGCTGGACCGCCAGGACATTCGCGATCTGGCTTATAAGATGGCCTCCTTCCTGTCACAAAGTCTGGCTGAGTTCGTTGATAAGGTCTCCATACCACAGGAGGCGGACGAACTGACCGTGACGCTCACCGGATACCGTTACATCGCTGAACTGGCTGCGCTGATAGGAACGCAGCCACCTTACTGGGCAGAGTTCTGTTCAGCTAAAGGTGAATTGCCTCTGCGCAAAGCCCAGTCTGGTCTGCTTCGCATGATGGCTCCTGAATGGTGGCGTGGCCGCCTGAAGCAGATGCGAGATTTACAGCGTGAACATATGGCTATCGCGGTTGGGCAGGTGCAGAAAGCCGCATCACCTTACGTTTCCCGCAGCACGCTGGCCGAATGGATAGAGCAGAAAAAACGTAACCGTGAATTCTTCAATCGCTTTGATCTCATCAATCAGGACGGGGACCGTATTGCGCTGGATGAAATGGTCAACCGCAGCGTGTCCAATCCGGCAATACGCCGCCGCGAATTGATGACCAGAATGCGTGGGTTTGAGGATGTCGCCAATGAAACAGGGTGCGTAGGTGAGTTTTATACAATCACAGCACCATCACGTTATCACGCAGTTTACAGCCAGGGCGGCTTTGTTTCTCAGTGGAACGGTTCAAGCCCACGTGACACCCAGCGTTATCTCTGCCGTGTATGGGCGAGGATCCGCGCGGCACTGTCACGCGAAGCTATTCATGTCTTTGGCTTTCGCGTTGTTGAACCTCACCACGACGGCACGCCGCACTGGCACATGCTGCTGTTTATGCGCCCTGAAAACGTCCAGCGGGTTCAGCAAATCATGCGTGATCAGGCTTATAAAGAGGATTCCGGGGAGTTGACCACACCGCAGGCAATGAAAGCACGATTTCATGCCGAGCCGATCGACCCTGAGAAGGGCAGTGCGACAGGCTATATCGCCAAATATATTTCAAAGAATATCGACGGTTACGCGATGGACGGCGAGAAAGATGATGAAACCGGCGCAAATATGCGCGACATGGCTAAGGCTGTTTCGGCATGGGCTTCACGCTGGCGTATTCGTCAGTTTCAGCAGATCGGCGGTGCGCCTGTTACTGTCTGGCGTGAGCTGCGCCGTATGGGTGATGCACGTCTGCCAGATAAGCAGATGGATGCGGTGCTGGCGTCAGCTTCCGTTGCCAGCTGTTGGGCGTCCTATACGATGGCACAGGGAGGGCCGTTAGTTGCGCGTGAGGATTTAGTGATCCGCCTTTACTACGAACTTACCGAAATGGGCAATGAGTACGGTGAAGATGTTCAGCGGGTGCAGGGTATCTATTCGCCAATGGTGCCGGATTCAGAAGTCATGACGCGCCTGGTCAAATGGGAAAAGGTCGCTAAATTGGGCGAAGCGCCAGCGGAGGCTGGTTTTTCTGGCGGCATTGCCGCCCCTTGGAGTTCTGTCAATAACTGTACGGGGCCAGAGCGCCGACAGTTAGAGCTGGAACTAAAAGCCAGGAGATTTAACGGTGATGAATATGAGATTGGACTGTTGATTAAGGGCTGTAGCCTCAATGCAGGGGCGAAAATGCGGCTTTTCTACCGGAACGGCAGACTTCAGGAAGAACCATTCTGATCTGGCAACGTTCAGATCAATCCCATTGATACATAAAAAATAGTTTCAATTCCGACCGGATTTTCTATACTGTATGCATAAACAGTGGTTGTAAGCAGAGGAGGGAACATGCAGGACTATCTTTTGGAGTCGGTGAAGCTTCAGCGTATTGATTTCTTTTTAAAACTTGTTGCTGTCAGCGAATGTAGTGATCAAGAAAAACGCATGGCAATTGAGTGGGTTTCCGAACTCACAGATGAGTTAATGGCTCGTCTACGCAAGCATGAATACAGCCTTTCAATGAATCAGGCTGAGTGATGAAAGGCCTAACAGAACTACGAGCCGTGAGTGCATGACTATGCTGCATGAAATCGCATGATCCCAAAAGGATCTCTGATGCTCAGGCCCGCCAGTATTGGCGGGCTTTTGTTTATGTCATGCAGGTGCATGAAAACCACTGCATAAAGCGGGCAGGCGTGGCGGGGCTACGAGCGCGCGCTAAGGGTTTAATAGATTTCAAAGCTAATGGTGAGTATGATTTCCGCATTAGATTGAACAGATAAAAATTGGGATGAGCTTTTTATGAGCAATGAACTAATTTCATTGGATTTATTTGCTGGTGCAGGTGGATTGACTTGCGGATTGGATATGGCTGGTTTCAAACCGATACTTGCGAACGAGCTTGTTCCTGCTCATGCCGAAACGTATAGACATAATCATCCTGGTACTGAAGTGATTGTAGGCGACATCCGAACAATCGTAGAAAGCAACCTGGCCAAATCTCTTTGCCTGCAGCCAGGAGAGTTAGACTTATTAGCGGGCGGCCCGCCGTGTCAGGGATTCTCAATTAATGCTCCGATACGTTCCTTAGATGACGAAAGAAATCACTTGTTTAAAGATTTCTTGCGAATTGCTGCTTTATTACTTCCGAAAGCAATTTTAATTGAAAACGTGCCTGGGATTGTTTCGTTAGGAAAAGGAACTGTTGTTCAGCAAATTTACAAAGAACTTGAAAGTTTAGGTTATAGCGTATCTCACCGGATATTATTTGCAGGGCATTATGGCGTTCCACAGATGAGGTTTAGAACTGTCTTTATTGCTATAAAAGGTAAGGGGCAGCATATTTCTTTTCCAGAGCCTGAATATAATGCAAAAGCTGTTGCTAACTTTAGTGGTGCAAAAGAGCTATGTATGAAAATATCGCCACTGTTTGCTGAGAATTTAAAACCACATACTAATGTATGGGATGCAATCTCAGATTTGCCGCTAATAAATGGAGGAGATACTATTGGACCGAATGAAATAATAAAAAAACCGGAGTCAGAGTATCAGGCTTTATTAAGGCAGGATTCTTTCCATCTTCATAATCATGTTGCTGCAAAGTTGGGGGCGATAAACCTTGAGCGCTTAAAGCATATTCCTCAGGGTGGTAGCTGGAGAGATATTCCTTATGAACTTTTACCTGCCGGTTTGCAACGAGCAAAACGCAGTGACCATACAAAACGCTATGGAAGGCTTGACCCAAATGGTTTGTGCTCAACTATATTAACTAAATGTGATCCTCATTGGGGCAGTTTTTTCCATCCTTTTCAAGACCGAGTCATTTCGGTAAGGGAAGCAGCTAGGATTCAATCATTTCCTGACCATTACGAATTCAAAGGAAATCTAACACAACAGTATGAGCAAGTAGGGAACGCTGTGCCGCCGTTAATGGCTAAAAAAATTGGTCTCGAAATAATTAACATGATTGGTTGTGAAAATGCGAAAGAAAAGAGATTTGGTTGAGGTTTTTGGATATAACCCAGAAGATTTGACGCCAAGCGTTAGGGCTCTTTGGGAATTGGGTGGCTGTCCATTTTTAAATAAAGAGTGTATAAAAATCAATCATGACAGAACGTTGATTTATGGTACATGCAGCGTAACTTCTTCATATGGGGATGTTATCATATGCCCTAACAGATTATACGCGGATGATTACAAGGTACTGCTTGAAGTAAGTCATGATGCTTTTGGAAAGGAATTGCCATTTTTTACTTTTAGTCAATTTATTAAGCATAGGGCTGAGCATAAAATTTGTGTAGTTGCTTTAGGAAAGAATTCAGGAAAAGAGGTGCAAGTTGGAAGGTCTCTTTCGATGGATTGGGTTTTAGTAAAAATAGCAGATGGACAGGTTGTAGAGTATATTGGAATTGAGCTGCAAAGTATTGATATAACTGGCAACTATCGTGATGCTTGGCATAGCTATAAAAATATAAAGGCTGACGCAGATGTTTTAACTTTACCCTCTTCTCAGCACGGTCTTAACTGGGCTAATGTTACTAAGCGGCTTATACCACAATTAATAAGAAAGGGTGTGGTCTATTCCCGCTCGAATCTTGTGAAAAAGGGGCTTTACTTTATCGTCCCGGACATAGTGTATAAAAAGTTTGAAGATGTAGTGGGAGATGACATGCCGCTCCTCGATTATCAGACAAATAAAACCATTACAGTTTATACATATGGTCTTGGGGAGGAGGTCCCCCATGGGGAGCAAAGGAAATTAGTTAACATAAGAAGAGTAATATTTGATCTGGATGAATTTTCAAAAAGATTTACTACCGGCCCAAACTTGCCGAGTGGTGAAGAACTTGATAACGTCATTAAAAAAGCTTTTGGAAAGTGATTTTGCTAAAAAGCAGCCTCGCAAGGCTGCTTTTTTAATCGAGTTGGTAAGTTTCGAATTTTATTATTTCATCATTTAACCAGTAATTTAACTCTAGAAACCTTTTTTGTAAGGGTATCAGTTCATTCCTTACAAACACCTTGCTGGCTTTCTCAATATCACCGAACCCACCCGTGTTGTTGGGAATAATCCCCATCAACTGAGGCGGCACACGATGCACAGCCAGCATGTCATCACGGCTCACGTTCTTGATGTTCAGAAACTCATCTTTCGCCGCCACTTCTGACAGTGGGATGATCTGAATACCATCCTTTTTCCCGTTCGGGCTGTACATAAACAGGTTGCGGAAGTTGCCAGGGCCCTTCGCGCTTTTCATGGCGCTGCGGATATTGTCCACGTCCTGCTGACTCTGCGCCGGGTCGGTCATGTACATGATGAAACCGGCGTGACTGCCGTTCATATAATATTTCCGGCGGAACAGCGTAGCCGACTCATTCAGCAGCGCCGACGGGATAGCCGACAGGTAGCCCGGCAGGCCGTAAATCTCCTGATTAATGTCCGGCTCCATCAGATGAAACACGCTGCCCTTCGCAAATTCATAGGGCTCCGAGTTAATACCATAATGCGCATACCAGTACGTGTCTAAATCGAGGCCACGCCGGGTAAACTTTGCCAGCGACGGCTCCAGCTTCAGCACGTTACCGAGGCGGCTGGTCCGCTTCTCAAGATAGGCATTGCCGAAAATCAGGTAATCCAGCGCAAAGCGGCTGAACGCCTGCTGACTCAGCAGGCGGTGCGGGATAAAGGTACTCGCCAGAATATTGCACTTTACGCTGATGGGTGAACTGTGATGCACAGCGGCGCGAAACGTGCGCGCCAGCCCGTCAACGCTTACGGGCGGTTCATACCAGCGATCATTGATTACGCACTCCACGTAGTCCAGCAGTTCGCGGCGGTCCAGCACCGGGATCGGGTCGCCAAAGGTAAACGCCTCCGACGCTGCCCCGCTGGTCATGTTAGCCGGCTGCGGCACGGGCTGCGTGCGGGTGCGGTTCCTGCGTTTGCTCATCATTAAATCTCCACAATGTTCTGCGTATGTGCCGCCTGTCCCTGCAGCGGCTCGTTTGCCAGCGCGTGCATGGTCGCCCAGGCTAAATCGCCGTGGCTGACTTCTTCGCTGCGGCTGGTTTCATAAGTCGGACGGTTGCCGCTGGCCGTGGTGGCCTTGCGGATAGACATGAATGACTGCGCGATGTCGAGGTGGCTGGCGTCAAACTCCAGCCGCCCGCTGGCGATGGTGTCGTAAGCCTTCAGCACCAGG
>Ga0308161_1004855_pt1 | contig 12108 bp, 8 predicted proteins | sample PhyFR2_FD_201034 | JGI IMG/M metagenome (GOLD analysis project Ga0308161, IMG submission 201034) | Phyllosphere microbial communities from UC Gill Tract Community Farm, Albany, California, United States - DLSLF.R2 | ecosystem: Host-associated > Plants > Phyllosphere > Unclassified | place: USA...
GGGCCCGCGGCAGTCGCCCGGCACCTTCACGGCCGTCGTCGTGAACGGGACGGTCGTGGCGGCGTACCAGGTCGAGCAGTCGGGTCGGGTCGTCACGCCGCGCCTGACCGACGACCTGACCTCGGTTGTGACGACCGTCGCCGGCTCGACCGCGCCCGAGTCCGTCTCGCTCGGGTCGGCGCTGGGTTCGTACCGGGTGGAGTCGCTCGCGGTCGGCTACCAGACGACCACCACGTCGGGCTCCCTCGCCACCACGCCGGCGTACCTCGTCGTCGGTCTGCCGACGAGCAGCGTCGACCGCACCATCACCGTCATGGTGGTCACGATCCTCGCGGTGACCCTCATCGGCCTCGCCGTCGCGATCGCGATCGCCTACGGGGTCGTGCGGAGCGCCCTCCGCCCGCTCGAGCGCATGTCCGACACGGCGCTGCGGGTCGCCGAACTGCCGCTCGACCGCGGCGAGGTGGCCCTCGCGGAACGCGTCGACGAGGCCGACGCCGACACCCGCACCGAGGTCGGCCGCGTCGGCGCCTCGCTCAACCGCATGCTGGGCCACGTGGCCGGGGCCCTCGAGGCCCGTCAGCAGAGCGAGAACAAGGTGCGGCAGTTCGTGGCCGACGCCTCGCACGAGCTGCGCACCCCGCTCGCGTCGGTCCGCGGCTACGCCGAGCTGACCCGCCGCATGAACACCGGACTGCCCGACGACGTGGTCTACGCCATGGGCCGCATCGAGTCGGAGTCGCTGCGGATGACCTCGCTCGTCGAGGACCTCCTGCTGCTCGCCCGCCTCGACGAGGGTCGCGACCTCGTCACGGGCGACGTCGACCTGACCAGGGTCGTGCTCGACACGGTCAACGACGCCCACGTGGCCGGACCCACGCACGACGTCGACGTGTACGTGCCCGACGAGCCGGTCACCGTGTCGGGCGACGCCATGCGCCTGCACCAGATCGTCGCGAACCTGTTGACGAACGTGCGCACCCACACGCCCGACGGCACCCACGTGCACGTCTCGCTCACGGTCGACGACACGTCGGGGGAGGCCGTCGTCTCGGTCGCCGACGACGGGCCGGGCATCGACCCGGCCGTGCTGCCCGTGCTGTTCGAGCGGTTCGCCCGCGCCGACAGCTCGCGGTCGCGGAAGGCCGGCTCCACGGGTCTCGGCCTCGCGATCGTCCAGGCGGTCGTCCACTCCCACGGCGGCACCGTCGACGTCGCGAGCTCGGCCGGGGGAGCGACCTTCACCGTCCGCCTGCCGCTCGCGACGCCCGCGGGCGCACCCCACCGCGAAGCCGAGGAGGCGCGACTTGCGTGAGCGCGCCTCCTGCGTCTACTCTGTACGAAGCCCAAGACCGCCGGTTGTAGTCGTCTGCTCGCAGACGGGTGCCGAAGGTTCTCGAGAGAGAGCGACCAGCGCAGGTGTGTGAAGTCGTTCCTCTTCTCGAAGAGATCCAGCTCCGTGCGCTTGCGCCGGAGCTTTTTTCATTGGTGCGGCACCGGTCTCGGTGCGGCCGAGTCGAGCGCCTGGGGGCTGCCGGCACACCCACGTTTTAGGAGAGCCATGGCGAACAAGGAAGCATCGGTCGCCGAGCTCACGGACAACTTCCGTGACTCGACCGCCGTCCTGCTCACCGAGTACCGCGGTCTCACTGTTGCCGAGCTGAAAGAGCTCCGCAAGTCCATCAGTGCAGACGCGACGTACGCCGTGGTGAAGAACACGCTCAGCAAGATCGCGGCCAACAACGCCGGAATCAGCTCGTTCGACGACGAACTCGTCGGACCGTCTGCGATCGCCTTCGTGCACGGTGACCCTGTCGCCGTCGCCAAGAGCCTGCGTGACTTCGCCAAGGCACACCCCGCTCTGATCGTGAAGAACGGTTACTTCGACGGTAACCCGCTCACGGCAGACGAGGTCAAGCAGCTCGCCGATCTCGAGTCCCGAGAGGTGCTGCTGGGCAAACTGGCCGGCGCCTTCAAGGCTTCGCTGTTCGGTGCTGCCTACCTGTTCCAGGCACCGCTGTCCCAGGCCGTTCGCACGGTCGAGGCGCTGCGTGCCAAGCAGGAAGCCGACAGCTAAAAAGCTGTCGTACCAACCCACACTTTAGAAAACCCATAAGGAGAACACCATGGCGAAGCTCACGCAGGACGAACTGATCGAGGCCTTCAAGGAGCTCACGCTCATCGAGCTCAGCGACTTCGTGAAGAAGTTCGAAGAGGTCTTCGAGGTCACCGCTGCTGCCCCCGTGGCCGCTGCCGGTGCCGCCGGCCCCGCCGCCGCCGCTGAAGAGGTCGAAGAGCAGACCGCTTTCGACGTCGTCCTCGAGGCTGCCGGCGACAAGAAGATCCAGGTCATCAAAGAGGTCCGCGCGCTCACGAGCCTCGGTCTCGGCGAGGCCAAGGCCGTCGTCGACGGTGCTCCCAGCACCGTCCTCGAGGGTGCCACGAAGGACGCCGCCGAGAAGGCCAAGGCTCAGCTCGAGGCCGCCGGCGCGACGATCACCCTCAAGTAGTCGGCGGGCCCTCGCGGCCCTCTGCGCTTGAGCGGCACGTCTGCTCAGCACCACACGGAAGGCGCCACCCCTCGGGGTGGCGCCTTTCGGCGTTTCCGGTGGGGCGCGCCGACCACACGGACGGCCGGGTCAGGAGGCGCGGGCCAGGACCGAGTGTCGGCGGCCGTACCCGAGGTACACCGCGGTGCCCACGACCATCCAGACGGCGAAGGCCGCCCAGGTGACCCACCCGAGGGTCACCATGAGCAGCACGCAGAAGGCACAGCCGAGGACCGGGGTCAGCGGGTAGAGCGGCACCTTGTAGGTGCGGTCGAGCTCCGGGCGGTTGCGGCGCAGCCAGATGACCGACACGTTGACCAGGGCGAAGGCGAAGAGCGTGCCGATGCTCGTCGCGTCGGCCAGGGCGCCCAGGGGGATCACCGCCGCCGCGACGGCCACGGCTCCGCCGACGATCAGGGTGCCGGCGACGGGCGTCTGCGTGCGCGCCGAGACGCGGCCGAGGACGCGGGGCACGAGCCCGTCGCGGGCCATCGAGACGAAGATGCGCGTCTGACCGTAGAGCACCGTCAACACGACGCTCGCGATCGCCGCCACGGCGGTCACGGCGAAGAGGAAGGCGACCCACGGCTGCCCCGTGATGTCGGCGACGATCGTGACGAGGGTCGCCTCGCCGTCGGTGAAGGTCGTCCACGGGCGCGCGCCGATCGCGGCGACGGCCACGAGGATGTAGAGCACCGTGATGATCACGATCGAGGCGATGATGGCGCGCGGCAGGTCGCGCTTCGCGTCGCGGGCCTCTTCACCGGCCGTGGACGCCGCGTCGAAGCCGATGTACGAGAAGAACAGGCGCGAGGCCGCCGCCGAGACGCCGGCCGCGCCCATCGGCGCCAGCGGCTCGAAGTTCCCGGCGCGGAAGGCCGTGAAGGCGACGGCGACGAAGAACACGAGGAGCGCCACCTTGACGACGACGAGCAGGGTGTTGACCCAGGCGCTCTCCCGGGCGCCGGGAACGAGCACGAGGGTGGCGAGCAGGACGAGGACCGCGGCGGGCAGGTTGAGGACGCCGCCGGCGCCCGGGGGCTCGGCGATCGCGGCCGGCAGGGCGAGCCCGAACACGTCGAGGGCCTCGTTCACGTACTGCCCCGCCCCGACGGCGACGGCCGCGACCGAGACGGCGTACTCGAGCACGAGGCACCACCCGCAGACCCACGCGATGCCCTCGCCGAGCGTCGCGTACGCGTACGAGTAGCTCGACCCCGACACGGGCACGCTGCCCGCCATCTCGGCGTACGACAGGGCCGACAGCAGGGCCGCGACGCCCGCGAGCACGAACGAGATCCAGACCGCGGGGCCGGCGAGCGGGACGGCGGTGCCCAGCACGACCAGGATGCCCGTGCCGAGGGTCGCCCCGATGCTGATCGCCGTGAGGTGCCAGACGCCCAGGGTGCGTCGCAGACGGGGGCCGCCGTCGGCGGATGCCGCGCTCTCGGCGACGTAGGCCTCGAGGGGTTTGCGCGCCCTCAGCTGGGCGAGGAGGGACGGACGGGACGTGACGCGGGACTCGTGGGGCACCGCGAGAGGTTACCCCACGGCCGGCACCGCGCCTCCTCGTCCCTAGTCGTCGAGGTCGAGGCCGAGCTGCTTGACGCGGGTCATCGCCTCGCGCCGCGACGACGCCTGCAGCTTGCGGTAGATGCTGCGGACGTGGCTCTTGACGGTGTTGACCGAGATGAACAGCTGGCTGCCGATCTGGCCGAGGGTCTGACCGGTGGCCAGGTGGCGGACGATCACGAGCTCGCGGTCGCTCAGCGGCTCGGCGAGCTGCGGCACGACGTCGGCCGTGGTCCCGCGCAGGCGGTCGAGCACCCCGACGATGGCGGCCGGCTGACGACGGCCGACGGCGCGCTGCACGAGGTGGTCGAGGACGTCCTCCGGCAGGGCGGCGAAGAGCCAGATCGACCCGTTGTGACCCGCGCTCAGCAGGGCCTGGTCGAAGGCGATGTCGCTGCGCGCGGCGTCGCCGAGGGCGAGGTGTGCGGCCGCCTGGAGGGCGTGCACCTGGCCCATCGTGCGCTCGCTGTGCAGGTCGCCGATGGCGAGGCACGGTTCGAGCGCCTCGAGGGCGGCCTCGGGTTCACCGGCGGCGAGGTGCACGAGGGCGAGCACGCGACCGGGACAGCGGATGTGGTGGTGCGACGACGTCACCGACGACGCGAGTCGACGGGCCTCGTGCGGCTGACCGAGCAGGCGCATGGTCTCGGCCCGCAACACCGTGGCCGAGTCGGTGAGGGCGCTGTGCCCGGTGAACCCGTCGATGGTGCGGGTGATCCGCGCCAGCAGGTCGAGCACCTCGATGTAGCGGCTCTCGGACAGCAGCACGTGCGCTTCGGCGAACAGGCCGAGCGCCTCCCAGTCGCTGCCGCGCGACGCCTGCCGCACGTCGGCCAGCAGGCCCTCGTGGCCGCTCACGGCCTCGCCGCGTTCGAGGGCGAGGTGCACGCGCGTGATCTGGGTGAGGGCCCCGAACGAGCTCCCCAGCAGGTCGGTGCCGTCGGCGAGCTCGCGGGCGAGGTCGACGTGGCGGTCGGCGAGGTCGAAGTCGCCGATCAGCATCGCGACGAAGGCGAGCGCCGAGAGGCACTCGACCCGCTCGGCGGTGCTGAGGTGGTCCTCGCCGAGACCGTTCGCGAGGCTCAGGGCGAAGCGGGCCTGGTCGATCTCGCCGTAGTGCAGCCGGATGAGGCCGAGCTGCAACGAGAAGGAGGCGCTGAGCGAGATGCGCACGCTGATCGACTCGGCGAGGTCGTTCTCGATGAGGGTCCGGGCGACCTCGAGGTGCTCGTGGGCCACGACGAAGTTGCCGAGGGTGCGCAGCGACGCCCCGAGGTGCACGTGGTAGCCGGCCCGGATGTCGAGCGGCAGGTCGGGGTCGGCGTCGAGCGCCTTGGCGACGCCGCGGAACCAGGGCAGGGCCGCGCTGCGCGAGCGGGAGCCGACCGAGCGGTGGCTCGCCGCCAGGGCGAGCAGGATGCGGGGTCGGCCGCGCCATTCCTCTTCGGGTGTCGAGCGGATGGCCTCGCGCAGACGCGCTCCCTGCAAGGGGGCGATCTGGGTCCAGCCCTGCTCGATGGCATCGAGAGCGGCCCGGTGGTCGGCGGGCTGCAGTTCGGCACTCGGCGGTTCGACGGCCGTGGGGTTCGACGTGTTCACGATGGTCCTAGCTCGGCCGCTTCGGGAGGCTCGCCCGTCGGGTAGGGAGAACGCGGCTGCCGGAGCCTGGTCAGGTGCACCGACACCGCCATACTAAACTGAGTGTTCATTACGCCGTATGGTCTGTCGGGCATTGCGCCCACAACTGGGGGACGAACGGTCGTTCTACGGCGTGTCGCGGCGTGTCGCGGCGTGTCGCGGCGTCGGCGTCCGACGGCGGGCCACTCGTGACGGGGGTCGGGCCTACGCTGACCGGATGAGTTCGATGCACGCCCCCGCAGGCGGTCCCCGGGGCGGAGGCCGACCGGGCGGGTCCGGCCGGGTCTCGAGCGGCGACGCCGAGGCCCAGCGTGCGGCGAACGCCACCGCGCCGCGCATCCCCGACCTGTTCCGTCGCATCCGCGGCCTGTTCGCCCCGCACCGGCGGGCCCTCGTCGTCACCGTCGTGCTCGTCCTGATCGGGGCCGCCGTCAGCGTGGCTCCACCGCTGCTCACCAAGCAGGCGTTCGACCGGGGGTTGTTCCCCCAGGGCGGTCCCGACGTGCCCGTGCTGCTCGAACTCGTGGGCGCCATGGTGGGACTCTGGGTGCTGTCCGCCGGCATCGGCGTCTGGCAGACGTACCTGACCGCCACGGTCGGCAACAAGGTGATGGGTGCGTTGCGCATCCGCCTCTTCGGCCACCTGCAGCGCATGGAGCTCGCGTTCTTCACCCGCACCAAGACCGGGGTCATCCAGTCGCGCCTGCAGAACGACGTCGGCGGCGTCGCGAACGTGCTGAGCAACACCATCTCGAGCGTCCTCGGCAACACGGTCACGGTCATCGCGGCCTTCGTGTCCATGCTCGTGCTCAGCTGGCAGATGACCGTCGTCACGGTCGTCCTGCTGCCGCTGCTGGTGGTGGCCCAGCGACGGGTGGGCCAGGTGCGCGCCCGCATCGCCACCAAGACGCAGGAGTCGCTCAGCGACATGACCGCCATCACGCAGGAGGCGCTGAGCGTCAGCGGCATCCTGTTGGCGAAGAGCTTCAACCAGCAGCGCGCCGAGGTCGAGCGCTACTCGGCCGAGAACCGCACCCAGATCGGGTTGCAGGTGCGTCAGCAGATGAGCGGGCAGTGGTTCTTCGCCGTCGTCCAGATCTTCCTCTCGGTCATCCCCGCCCTCATCTACCTGGTCGCGGCCTGGCTGATCCTCCGTGACGTGCCCGTGACGGCGGGCACGATCGTGGCCTTCACCACGGTGCAGGCCCGCTTGACCTTCCCGCTCATGGGGCTGCTGCGGGTGGCCCTCGACCTGCAGACCTCCGGAGCGCTCTTCGCGCGCATCTTCGAGTACCTCGACCTCCACCCGGCGATCACGAACGACCCCTCGGCCGAGCCGGTCGACGAGACGCAGCTCGGCCGGGTCGAGTTCGACGACGTCTCGTTCTCGTACCCCGACGCCGAGCCGGGGCAGAAGACCCTCGACGGCGTCTCGTTCGACATCGCGCCCGGCCAGTTCGCCGCCTTCGTCGGCCCGAGCGGTGCGGGCAAGACGACCGTCTCGTACCTGATCCCGCGGTTCTACGAGGCGTCCGGCGGGGCGGTGCGATTCGCCGGCACCGACGTCCGGCGCCTCGACCAAGAATCGCTGGTCGGCAACATCGGCATCGTCAGCCAAGAGACCTACCTCTTCCACGCCAGCATCGGCGACAACCTCCGGTACGCGCGACCCGACGCGACCGACGAACAGTTGGTCGACGCAGCCCGGCAGGCGAACATCCACGAGACCATCGCGTCGTTCCCCGACGGTTACGACACGATCGTGGGCGAGCGGGGCTATCGCCTCTCGGGCGGCGAGAAACAACGCATCGCCATCGCTCGCGTCCTGTTGAAGGACCCCGCCGTCATGGTCCTCGACGAGGCGACGAGCGCCCTCGACACGGTGTCCGAGCGCGTGGTGCAAGAGGCCCTCGACACGGCGACCCGTGGCCGGACGACGATCGCCATCGCGCACCGGCTCTCGACCGTGCGCGACGCGGACGTCGTGTTCGTCGTGGTGGCCGGTCGCGTCGTCGAGCGGGGGACGCCTGACGAGCTGCTCGCCCTGGGCGGGGTGTACGCCGAGCTGTACGGGCAGCAGGTGTCGTCGTAGCGCTGCGGCGTCCCGTCAGCCGCGCTCGACGAGCATCGCCTGCATGGCGTCGACCTCGCTCTGCTGCGTCTGCAGCATGCCCGAGGCGAAGGCCCGCACCTGCGGCACCTCGCTGCGCGCCAGGACGGCGTCGGCCATCTCGATGCCGCCCTCGTGGTGCGCGATCATCAGGGTCAGGAAGATCCGCTCGGCCTCGACGCCGTTCGCCGAGGCCAGTGCCGCCAGCTGCTCGTCGGTCGCCAGCCCCGGCATGCGGCCGCCGGGTTCGTGGGTGGCGACGGGCGTGGCCGAGCCGCCCGCGCCTCCGTCGTCGGTCATGTGGTGGCTGCCGTAGTCCCCGTCGAGGGTCGGACGGGTCATCCAGGTCATGGTCGGCTCGGAGGGCGCCTGCGGCAGGCGCCACAGCTCGAGCCAGGCGTACATCTGACCGGCCTGCTGCGACTGCGTGAGGGCCATGTCGTAGGCCAACGAGCGCACCGCGGGGTCGTCGGTCCGGTCGCGGACCATCATCGCCATCTGCACGGCCTGCTCGTGGTGCACCTGCATGTCGCGCGAGAACCCCGCCTCCACGCTGTCCGTACCGGGCGTGACGGGGGTGGGCGAGCTGAGCCGCCCGAGCGCGACGCCGACCAGCAGCACGATCGCCACGGTCAGGACCCCCGCGATCACCAGCCTCAGCCGACGACCCGAGGAGGCGCGGTGCGGCCCCGCCCCGGCGGTCGCGTCGTCGTCGTGCCCCGGTGCCGTCACGCGATCTTGCCGGTGCCGTCCACGCCGCCGCTGCACGGCGCACCGGGCTCGGGGGCGTTCGTGGACTTCCAGTACTTGGTGACGAAGTCGGACACGGTGGCCTCGTCGTCGGTCACGTTCGCGAAGGGCAACTGGGCGCCCCAGGCCGAGACGTACATGGGGGAGTCGAGGCCCTCGTAGGGCGAGACGACCGCGTACGTGTCGGGGGCGAAGTCGCGCAGGGCCTCGATCTCGGCCTCGCTGACCTGCTCGGGGTCGTAGGTGAACCAGACGGCGCCGTGCTCGAGGTCGTGGACGGCGTTCTCGTTCGGCACGGGCTCGGTGTAGACGCCGCAGTTCAGCCAGATCTGGTTGTGGTCGCCGCCCGCGGGAGGGGTCATCGCGTAGTCGACGCTGCCGCCGACGTGGTTCGCGGTGAGGTCGGAGTAGGTCTTCACGCCGTCGATCTCGATGGCCTGGGGGTCCTGCCGCGGCTGGCCGCTCGTCACGACGAAGGTGACGACCAGCGCGATCGCCGCCGCGCCCGCGACCGAGGCGGTGACGATGCCGATGGTGCGGTTGCGCTTCGCCCGGGCCTGTTGCCGCTTGAGCTCGGCCACCTTCTCGTGACGCCGGGCGTCTCGCTGCTGCTTGACGGTGGGTTTGTCGGTCGGCTTGTCGCTGCTGGCCACGGGGGTCCTCTGGGGTCGGGGAGGTGGTCGGGACGCACCCGATCGTGGATGCGTCAACCATTTTCTCTCACGACTGCCTGGGAGGCGCGTGCCAGCCGGTCGGGCCCGCCGACCCTCCGTCACACGCCACGACCCCGTCGTTAGACTCGACGAACGGGTCCGGCGGGGACGCCCCGACCGACCCGACCACCCGAGTCGTCGACCTGCGCGCGCCCCACGAGGGCCCCGCGAGAACCGGAGCACCCGTGAAGTACGCCGAGACCGTCCTCGACCTGATCGGTGACACGCCGCTCGTCAAGCTGAACAAGGTGACCGAGGGCATCACGGCGACCGTGCTCGTCAAGGTCGAGTACGTCAACCCGGGTGGTTCGTCGAAGGACCGCATCGCGACGCGCATCATCGACGCGGCCGAGCGCGACGGCCTGCTCGGGCCCGGGGGCACCATCGTCGAGCCGACCAGCGGCAACACCGGGGTGGGCCTCGCCCTCGTCGCCCAGCAGCGCGGCTACCGCTGCGTCTTCGTCCTGCCCGACAAGGTCGGTGAGGACAAGCGCAACGTGCTCAAGGCCTACGGCGCCGAGATCGTCGTCACGCCGACCGCCGTCGAGCCGACCAGCCCCGAGTCCTACTACAGCGTCTCCGACCGCCTCGCGCGCGAGATCCCCGGGGCGTTCAAGCCGAACCAGTACGCCAACCCCAACGGGCCGCTCAGCCACTACGAGACGACGGGCCCCGAGATCTGGCGCGACACCGACGGCCGCATCACGCACTTCGTCGCGGGCGTGGGCACCGGCGGCACCATCAGCGGTACCGGCCGCTACCTCAAAGAGGTGTCCGGAGGCGCGGTGCAGGTCGTCGGCGCCGATCCCGAGGGCAGCGTCTACAGCGGGGGCACCGGCCGCCCCTACCTGCTCGAGGGCGTCGGCGAGGACTTCTGGCCTGCCGCCTACGACCCCTCGGTCGTCGACCGCATCATCGCCGCGGACGACGCCCGTTCGTTCGAGCTGACCCGGCGCCTCGCCCGCGAGGAGGGACTGCTGGTCGGCGGCTCGTCCGGCCTGGCCGTCGCGGCCGCCCTCGACGTGGCCCGCGAGCTCGGCCCGGACGACGTCGTCGTCGCCCTGCTGCCCGACGGCGGGCGCGGCTACCTCGGCAAGATCTTCAACGACGCGTGGATGCGCTCGTACGGCTTCGGCGTCAGCCACGACGAGCGGTCGGTCCGCGATCTGATCGCCTCCAAGACCGGGCAGTTGCCCGACCTCGTCCACGCCCACCCGTCCGACACCGTCCACGACGTGATCGGCATCATGAAGACCTACGGCGTCTCGCAGATGCCCGTGCTCTCGGCCGAGCCCCCGGTCGTCATCGGCGAGGTCGTCGGTGCCATCGAGGAGAAGGCGTTGCTCGAGGCCATCTTCCGCGGGGGCGCGACCATGGGCGACGCCGTCTCGGCGTACCTCGGCGACCCCCTGCCCCTGATCGGCGTGAACGAACCCGTCTCGGCGGCCCGGTCCGCGCTCGAGTCCGTCGACGCCCTGCTCGTCACCGACGACGGCCGCCCGGTCGGCGTCGTCACCCGACAGGACGTCCTCTCTTTCCTGTCCTCCTGAGCGGCCGGGGCGGCACCGTCACCCGGCGGCCCGGCCCGCGCCTCCTCGTCCCCCCTCCGTCTGCACCACCCGTCCCCCTCGAAAGGACATCCTCATGACCCACGGCTTCTCGACCAGGGCGATCCACGCCGGCCAGGACTTCGACCCCACCACCGGTGCCGTCGTCCCCCCGATCTACCAGTCGTCGACGTTCGTCCAGGACGGCATCGGCGGGTTCCGCGGCGGCTACGAGTACGCGCGGTCGGCGAACCCGACGCGCGACTCGCTGCAGACCCTGCTCGCCGACCTCGAGGGCGGCAGCGCCGCGTTCAGCTTCGCCTCGGGGCTGTCGGCCGAGGACGCGCTGCTGCGTTCGGTCCTGGCGCCCGGCACGCGCATCGTCATGGGCAACGACGTCTACGGCGGCACGCACCGCCTCGTCAACCGGGTGTGGGTGCCCTGGGGCGTCACGCTCGACACCGTCGAGATGAGCGACCTCGACGCCGTGCGCGCCGCGGTCCAGGCCGCTCCGACGGCCGTGCTCTGGGTCGAGACCCCGAGCAACCCGCTGATGAAGATCAGCGACATCGCGGCGCTCGCCGAGATCGGGCACGCGGCCGGGGCCGTCGTCGTCGTCGACAACACGTTCGCGTCGCCGTACCTGCAGCAGCCCCTCGCCCTGGGGGCCGACGCGGTCGTCCACTCGACGACGAAGTACATCGGCGGTCACTCGGACGTCGTGGGCGGAGCCGTCGTCGTGCGCGACGACGAGCTCGCCGCGAAGGTCGGCTTCGTGCAGTTCGGCGTCGGTGCCGTGTCGGCGCCGATGGAGGCGTGGCTCACGGTGCGTGGCATCAAGACGCTCGGCGTGCGCGTCGACCGCCACTCGTCGAACGCCCTCGCCATCGCCCGGGCCCTCGAGGGGCACGCGGCGGTCGAGCGCGTCTACTACCCGGGGCTCGAGTCGCACCCGGGCCACGAACTCGCCGCCCGGCAGATGCGGGCGTTCGGCGGCATGCTCTCGGTGCAGCTGAGCGCGGGTGCCGCCGCGGCCCGACGGTTCGCCGAGTCGACCGAGCTGTTCCAGCTGGCCGAGTCGCTCGGCGGCGTCGAGTCGCTCATCGGCTACCCGAGCGAGATGACCCACGCCTCGGTGCGCGGCACCGAGCTCGAGGTGCCCGACTCGATCGTGCGGCTGTCGGTCGGCATCGAGGACGTCGACGACCTGCTCGGCGACGTCACGCAGG
>Ga0308161_1004856_pt1 | contig 12107 bp, 12 predicted proteins | sample PhyFR2_FD_201034 | JGI IMG/M metagenome (GOLD analysis project Ga0308161, IMG submission 201034) | Phyllosphere microbial communities from UC Gill Tract Community Farm, Albany, California, United States - DLSLF.R2 | ecosystem: Host-associated > Plants > Phyllosphere > Unclassified | place: USA...
GAGCTTCGTCGGCGTCGCCGTCGGCCGCCGGGTCGGCGCCCGCTTCGGAAAGCCGGCCGAGATCGCCGGCGGTGTGGTGCTCATCCTCATCGGCGTGCAGGTCGTCCTCGAGCACACCGGCGTCCTCGGCTGAGTTCGTCGTGAACGCTGGCCGTGGTGAGAGGATCGCTCTGAACGGCGCAGCCCCCACTCCGCGCGGACGAGCAAGCACGGGCAGCAAGAGCGACTGATGGGCAGTCCGCCAGCGTGTTCGTCGTCGGTGGGCTCCGGGCAAGCGGGGCGATCGCCGGTTCACTCCACCAGGTACTCACCCCCGAGGAAGGTCGACATGGGCACTCCGACCGAGGACACGGAACCCCGCGATGGCCAGCGCCCGAGCAGGTACCAGTGGCGATACGGACCCGTGCGTCTCGTCATGCCGTGGGCAGCCGTGGTGGTCGGGGTACTGCTCGCCGTCATGCACCGCACGCCGGTGCTCCTGTGGGCAGGAATCGGCCTGATCGCGCTCGGGGTGGTCTTCTTCTTCGTCTACCGCTTCATGGCCAAGCGAGGCATCTGAGCGGGGCTTGCACCAGCCATGACGACTACCGCTGATCTGGAAGCCGGGAGCCTCACGCAGGTACCGCGGCCGAGCGTTCCCGCCCCGAAGCATCAAGACTCATACTCGGGGTCTTCGAGCCATTCGTTCGCGACGCTCAGCGTGGCAGCGTGCGTGTACCCGACGAGCTCGCCCAGGAACTCAGATCGGTTGTAGTTCTCACCGATGGACCGTGCTGTGCATCAGACGGCTCGGGCGGCGATCCACTCGCGATCGAACTGGCTCTGCCTGTCCATGCGAGGATCAGGCCGTGACTCGTGGGGACACCGACGGAAGCGGACGCACCGGGGCGGGACCGTGGCCGCATGTGCTGCTGGCAGCTGCAGTCGGCGCCGTCGCAGCCCAGTTCACCCACGGCGGTGCCGTCGCCGTTCTGCTGACGGGCTTGCCGGGCTTGGTGGTGCTCGTGATGGTCACGGTGGTGACCGGAGGCGCCCTCGCTGTGTGCGCGGTCCTCGGTACGGGTGCGCGGAAGTTCGCTTGGCTCGGAACCACGGCGCTTCTCGTGGTCCCCGCGGTACTCGTCGTCGACGCCGTCCTCTTCATGCGAGCCGGACCGAGCGATTCCCCCGACGGCGGCTTCTCACCGTCGCCGCTGCTGTGGGTGATCGGCGCGGTGCTGGCGGCCGTGCCTGCTCTGCTGGTGCATGTGTCCCGTAGCGGCAGGTCCTCAGACGGTCGGAGCGACTGACACCGCGTCCTCGGGTGAGTCCGACCCATCTGGCTACAGACACCTTGACTGGATTTGGTCATTCGTGACCAAATGCCGGAAGGGTCGCCGCCAGCCGGCCGGCCGGCTGGCGGCCGTGGTGGGATGATCTCGTCGTGCTCACCGACGCCGCCATCGTCGCCGCCCTCCGAGCGGCACGCCCCCTCTCGTACTCGGTGGCCCAGATCGACGCAGCTGACGGCGTCATGACGATGCTGATCAGTCAGGCGGGGTCGCAGGCACACCTCCGGATCGCGCTTCCGTCGACCCGTGCGCCGCAGTGGTGGCTGCATGCACCTGCGGAGGACGCCGAGGACTGGGTGGGCCAGCTGCTCACCTGGATCGACGAAGAAGTGGACACCGACGGCCTCGGCGAGAGCCGTGCGAGGACGATGATCGACGGCGTGAGCCACGTCGTCGCGGAGAGCTACGGATGGCGGCTCGCCGACCCTGTCGAGCACGCCCGGTTGAGCGCGCTGGCCGGTCCGCTCGGTTGGCGCGACGCCGATGAGCCTGCCCTCCCCGTGGCCATACCCGCCGTCCGCGAGCTGGTGGTCGACGGCGAGCACTTCCGTATCTCCGTGGAGGGGGCCGCACACCAGGTCACGTGGCTCACCGGACCCAACGCCGGCTACGGCTACAGCGGGATGCTCGCCGGTACGAGCGGGATGAGCCCCGAGTCGATCGAGGCGGTCATCGCTGTGGCGATGGGTGATGACGAGCGACTGCGGCGGGACATCCGTGCCTTCCTGGCAGAGATCGACCCGGCAACCGGCTTCCTCCGCGAGGTCGATTGAGCGGATCAGGCCGGTCCTGAGCGGCCGGGAGGCGCGGTGCGGGTCGGACCCGCCCCGCGCCTCCCGGCCGGGTCGCGTCAGGAACCGGAGGTCGGTGCGTCGGTCGGGGCACCGGTGGGCGCGTCACCCGGGGTGGGCGGGGTCGGCGCCGAGCCGTCCGTCGCCGGGGGAGTCGGCGCCTTCCCGTCGGCCTTCGGCGGTGTGGGTGCCTTCCCGTCGGTCTTCGGTGCTGCTCCGTCGGGACCGCACGTGGCGGCCCCGCCGGCCGGACCGGCTCCCGGGCCGGCTGCCGGACCACCTGCCGGGCCGCCGGCCGTCCCGCCAGCTGCCCCCGGACCGGCGGGCGCACCGCTCGGCGCTCCCGTCGGCGCACCGGTGGGTGCCCCCGACGGTGCTCCGCTCGGCGCCCCCGTCGGCGCGGTGACGCTGCTGTTCCCACCGTCACCCGGACCGGCGGCCATCGCCGCGGTGACACCGACCCCGCCGAGGACGAGGGTGGCGGCGACCGCGGCACCGATGCCCGCGCGGCGGGCGAAGCGTCGTCGGCCGGCGGTGCGGTCGGCTGCGGGGGCCGTGGTGGGCGCTGCGGCGAAGTGGTCCACCGGGTACTGCTCCGTGGGCTGGTCGTTCCGGTTGCGGTCGTCCTGGTCGTCGTGCTGGTTGCTCTGGTGCATCGGGGTGCTCCTCGTGGTCGTGACGAACCCGTCCGGTTCGCTGTGGACCACGCTGGAAGTCGTGTCTGAAGCAGAACTGAAGCACAGGCGTTGCTCAGGTCGTTCCATGCTCCTTGCTCGCAGTCGACGCCTACGGTTCCCGGCGTGACCCTCCCCGCCCGCATCCTCGTCATCGACGACGACGAGTCCATCCGCACCGCCGTCGCCTCGAGCCTCCGAGCGGAGGGGTTCGCCGTGCGCACTGCCGGTGACGGCGACACCCTCGTCGATGACCTGGCCTCCGGGCGGCCCGACCTGGTGGTGCTCGACTGGATGCTGCCCGGGGCGAGCGGCATCGTGCTCGCCGGCCGGGTGCGTTCGGTTTCGGACGCGGCCGTGGTGATGATGACTGCGCGCGACGAGCTCGACGACCGGCTGCGGGGGTTCGCCGAGGGGGCCGACGACTACGTGGTGAAGCCGTTCGCGATGGCGGAGCTCGTGGCCCGGGTCACGGCGGTCCTGCGGCGGCGGGGGCGGATCCCGTCCGTGGTCGAGATCGGCGACCTGGTCGTGGACCCGGACGGCGCGACCGCCCGCCGCGGTGGTGCGCTGCTCGACCTGACCGCGACCGAGTTCCGGCTGCTCTGCTTCCTGGCCGAGGGTCGTGGCCGGACCCTGTCGAAGGCGCAGATCCTGACGCAGGTGTGGGGGTACGACGACATCGACCCCAACATCGTCGAGGTGCACCTCAGCGCGCTGCGGCGGAAGATGGAGGCGCACGGGCCACGCCTGATCCACACGATCCGCGGGCTCGGCTACCGGATGAGCGCCGAGCGGGTCGCCGCGTGAGCCGCCGCCGCGTCGTGCTCGGCGACGCCACGCAGCCGCCTGCGACAGCCGCGCCGCCCGCGCTCCGCACCACGTCCCTCCGCCTGCGGACCGTCGTGGCGATCGTGCTCCTCCTGGCCGTCCTGCTCGGCGGCCTGTGCGTCGCGGTGCAGGTCCTGCTCGGTGGCCAGCTCCGCGCCCAGACCGTCGACCGGCTGCGCGACCGGGCGTCCGCGGCGGCGGCTCTCGTCGGGACGGTCGACGCTGACGACCTCGCTGACCGGCTGTCGATGCAGGGCCTGTCCGTTCGCATCGTGCAGCCCGACGGCGCCGAGGTGCAGGCCGGACCGTCGCCCGAGCAGCTCCGCGCCGGACCGCCCGACCCGGGAGACCTGCCCGCGCCGGGATCAGGCCCGGGGGCTGCTGCTGGGGACACCGGCACGGGCAGCGGCACTGGTGGCACCACGACCGGCAGCGCGGACGGCGCGTCCGTGGTGTCCGCGACGACCTCCGAGGACGACGGCGTCCTGACCCTCAGGTCGCGGCTCGACGACGGCACGGTCCTGACCCTGACGACCGGCACCCGCGACGTCCAGTCCACCCTGGCGACCCTCGGCTGGGTGATGGGTGCTGCCTCCGCCGGGTTCCTCGTCGTCGCGGTCGTCGGTGTCACCCTCGTCGTCCGTCGGGCGCTCCGACCGCTCGACGTCGTGACGTCGACCGCGATGTCGATCGCTGGCGGTGACCGCGGTCGGCGCCTCCGACCGCACCGGGACGACACCGAGATCGGCCGCGTCGCGACCGCCCTCGACGCCATGCTCGACGCGGTCGAGGGTGCGGAGGACCAGGCTGTCCAGGCCGAGCTGCGCCTCCGGGCGTTCCTGTCCGACGCCGCCCACGAACTGCGCACCCCGGTCGCCGGGGTCCGGGCGGCCGCGGAGGCGCTGATCCGCGCCGGCGTGCAGGGGGAACACCAGGAGCAGCTCGCGGTGCACGTCGTGCGGCAGGCGGGGCGCGCCTCCCGGCTCGTCGACGACATGCTCACGATGGCGCGGCTGGACCGGGGGATCGAACTCGACCGCCGACCGGTGGACCTGGCCGCGTTCCTGACGGCCGAGGCGGAGCGGCTGGTCCTGCGGCTGCCGTCCGTGCACCTCGACGTCCGGGTGCCGGACCGTCCGGTGCCGGCGCTGCTCGACGCCGACCGCATCGCCCAGGTGCTCGGCAACCTCGCCGACAACGCCGCGCGGGCGACGGGCGGCGACGGTCACCTGCTCCTCACGCTCCTGGCCGCCGAGGGAGCGGACACCGCGGTGGTCCGGCTGGAGGACGACGGTGTCGGCATCCCGGCGGCGGACCGCGAGCGGGTCTTCGACCGGCTCGTCCGCCTGGACGCCGGACGCGAGGACCGCAGCGGCGGCGCCGGGCTCGGCCTGCCGATCGCGCGCGGGATCGCGCGTGCGTCCGGCGGCGAGCTGGTCGCGGCCGACCCGCTCGTCCTGGACGGCGCGGCGTTCGTGCTCACCCTGCCCGTGTCCGGGGCGGGCAGTCCGGTACCGGACCACGGCCGGGAGGCGCGGCTCACCCCCGTCGGCTGAGGTCCCGTCGCGTGGCGCGGTCGCGGGATGCCCGGTCGGTGCGTCCCGCTCGGTACCCTCGTCCGGTGCAGGACGACGCCCCGCAGGTCATCGCGTCGACCGTCGACGCCCCGTGGCTGCCGCCGGGCGGTGTCGCAGACGTCGTCCTCGGCGGCCCCGTGCTCCGTCCGACCGGGCTGGTCCGCCTGCTGCTGACCGACGGGGACCGCGTCTTCTGCACACGCCGCGACGGGTCCGGCAAGCTCGACCTGCCGACGGCGCGCGTCGGTGCGGAGGACCACGACGGTGCGGTCGCGCTCGCAGAACTCGTCCGTCAGGTGCTCGGCGGGCCCGTGCCACTCCGGTACGTCGGGGCGGTCCGCAACACGGTCACGGTGCCGACGCCGGAGTACGAGTGGCCGACCCCGGTCGCCGCGTTCGCCGTCTGGACGACCGACGCTGTGCCCGTCGTCCCGGGCGAGTGGCTCGACGGCGGCGCGGGGTCGGTGCTGGCCGAGCGGCACTGGTACCCGCTCTTCCGTCGGCTCGTGACGTCTGCCCACTGACTCACCGGGACACGGCGTCCGCGACCGGCCGCCGGTGCACCGGCCCGCTCCCGTCGACGAGCGCGCCGCCCGAGGCACCTCGGCGGACCGCCACCACCTCCGCCATGATCGACAGCGCCATCTCGGCCGGGGTCTCAGCGCCGATGTCGAGGCCGATCGGGGACCGCAGCCGCCCGGTGTCCGGCGTCGCGAGCTCCCGCAGAACCGCGAGCCGTCGCTCGTGCGTCGCCCGCGACCCCATCGCCCCGACGTACCCGGCACCACGACGGAGGGCGAGGTCGAGCACCTCGGCGTCGAACCGGTCGTCGTGGGTGAGGACGATGACGACGGTGTCCGGTCCGATCGCGGTGTCGGCGAGGACCCGTGGCGGCCACCCGACGACCCGCTCCTGCGCCGCCGGGAACCGCTGGTCGGTGAGGAACACCGGCCGCGGGTCGACGACGGTCACCGCGTAGCCGAGCATGGCCGCGGTGTTCGTCACGGCGACGGCGAACTCGACCGCGCCGACCACGATGCACCGCGCCCGTCCGCCGGCGTACTCGGTGAAGACGCGGGTCCGGCAGCCGTCCGACGCCGTCACGACGCTGCCGAGCGAGGCCGCGTCGAGCGACAGCCCGAGCGACGTCGGCGTCCCGACAGCGGCGGCGCGGAGTGCGTCGACCACGACGGCGTCGGCCGGCAGGACGCGGTGGACGAGGACCTCGACCCGGCCCCCGCACCGCAAGCCCGGCGCCCAGTCGGCCAGCGCGTCGGACGGGTCCTCGAACCCGAACCGTTCCAAGACGGGAACGCCGGTCGCCAGGACCTCTTCAGCGGTGTCGTACAGCGCCCCCTCGACGCACCCGCCGGAGATCGTCCCGACGACCTCGCCGCCGGGCAGCACGGCCATCGAGGTGCCGGTCCCGCTCGGCGCGCTGCCCTGCACGTCGACGGCGGTCGCGACGACGATCGGGTCGCCGCTGTCGAGCACGGCCAGGAGGCGCGGTGCCAGTTCGAACATCACGCACCCCCGGCGTCGGTCGCGTCCGCCAGCAGCGCCCACACCCGGTCGCGGGTCATCGGCAGGCGGTACGGCCGGATGCCGATCGCGTCCCGGACGGCGTTGGCGACGGCCGGGGCGACGGGGTTGTAGGGCGCCTCGCTCATCGACTTCGCACCGAGGGGGCCGAGCGGGTCGTGCGTCTCGGCGAACAGCACCTGCGTCCGTGGCACGTCGGAGATCTTCGGCACCCGGTAGGAGCGGAAGGCGTCGGTGGTGACCCGGCCGGTGGCGTCGAGCACGACCTCCTCGTAGAGCGTCGAGCCGATCGCCTGGGCCGCGCCGCCCTCGACCTGGCCGCGGAGCTGTTCCGGGTTGAGGACGGTGCCGGCGTCGACGGCCTGCACACTCTGCAGGATGCGGACCTCGCCGGTCGGTCGGTGCACCGCGACCCGGGCTCCGTGCACCGTGAAGGCGAGGGAGCGCGGCGTGCCGTCGTGGCTGGCGTGGGCGACGAGCGGCCCCTCGGCGAGCAGTTCCGCGTGCCCGACGAGTTCGTCGCCGACGCGGACGCCCTCGGGCTCGACGACGACCGCCGGGCCGAGGACCCCGGAGGCGGTGCGCGGCGTCCGGGCCGCGACGAGTGCCAGGGCCCGGGCGGTGAGGTCCTCGCGGAGCGCCTGCGCGGCCGCGTACAGGGCACGCCCGGCGACGACGACCCCGGCGGACCCGAACGCCCCGGTGTCGTGGCGCGCGGCGTCGGTGTCGGACTGGTGCACGTCGACCCGGTCGGGTGTGGTGCCGAGTGCGGTGGCGACGAGCTGCGTGTGCACGGTGGTGGTGCCGTTGCCGAACTCGGCGGTGCCGACGCCGATCCGGTACCGCCCGCCGGGCAGCAGTTCGACCGAGGTGTGGGCGTGGTGGCCCCGGGGCGGCATGGTGGCGATGGCTGCGAGGGCGACACCGGTGCCGAACGCCCAGTCGGCGGGACCGTCCAGCCCCGGACCGTCGAGCCCAGGACCGTCCATCCGCGGGACCTCGTGCAGCGGTCCGGCCAGGGCATCTTCGACGAGGTCCAGGCACTGGTCGAGCCCGTAGCTGCCCTCCCACTGCAGGTCGCTCTGCTCGTGCGGGTCCGTGACGACGAGCGGGTCACCCGGCACGACGACGTTCCGCCTCCGGAACTCGACCGGGTCGATGCCGAGCTCCCGGGCCAGGTCGTCCATCGCCGACTCGATCGCGAACACCACCTGCCCGAGCCCGTAGCCGCGGAACGCCCCCGACGGCAGGTTGTTCGTGTACACCGACTCGGCGTCGACCCGCTTCACCGGGCACCGGTACACCGCGACGGACTCGCTGACCGAGTGGAACATGACGCCGATGCCGTGGTTGCCGTACGCCCCGGTGTCCATCGTCTGGTCGACGTGCAGCGCCGTGAGCGTGCCGTCGACATCGGCACCGAGCCGGACCCGGACACGCATCGGGTGCCGGGTGGGCGCGACCGTGAACTCGTCCCGGCGGCTGAACTCGAACTGCACGGTACGGCCGGTCCGCAGCACCGCCAGGGTGACGAGGTCCTCGGTGAGCAGCTCCTGCTTGCCGCCGAACCCGCCGCCGACCCGCTTCGCGACGACGCGCACCCGGGCCGGGTCGAGCGCGAAGACGCGGGCGATCTCGTCCCGCACCAGGAACGGGACCTGCGTGGCGGTCCGGAGCACGAGCCTCCCGTCCGGGTCCACCCACCCACGGGTGGCGTGCGTCTCGAGGGCCGCGTGCGAGACGCGGCCGGTGGTCCAGACCCCGTCGACGGTCGCGGCCGACGCAGACAGTGCGGCCTCGACGTCGCCGGTACCGCCGTGGAGGCTCGCCACGACGTTCCGCGCCGGCTCGGCGATCCGGTGCTCGGCCGCCGTCTTGTCACCGTGCAGGAGCGGGGCGCCCGGCCGACGTGCCGCATCCGGGTCGTGGACGCTGTCGAGGACCTCGTACTCGACGCGGACCAGGGCGCACGCCTGCTCGGCGATCCGGACGCTGTCGGCGACCACGGCGGCGACGCGCTGGCCGCGGAACCGCAGCACCGCGTCGAACACGCGGGTGTCGTCCGGGTCGTCCAGCCGTGACTCGTGGCGGCCGGTGGAGAACAGCACGCCGGGGTCGTCGTGGTGGGTCAGCACGGCGTGGACGCCGGGCAGGGCCGAGGCTTCGCTGGTGTCGATCGCGGTGATGCGAGCGTGCGGGTGCGGGCTGCCGAGGACGGCGAGGTGCAGGAGCGCCTCGGTGCGCCGGAGCCCGTCGCTCGGCACGTCCAGCGTGTACTCCTCGCGGCCGGTGACGATGCGTCGGGCCGCGGGGGCTGCGACCGAGGTGCCGATCGCCGCGCCCGGTGCCGCACAGGTCGTGTTCGCGACGCCGTCGAGTGCGTCCTCGATCGCCCGGTACCCGGTGCAGCGGCAGAGGTTGCCCTTGAGCTTCCGGTGCCGGTCGGCCAGGTCGTCCTCGGTCAGCGTCGAGGCGGTGACGACGAAGCCCGCCGTGCAGAAGCCGCACTGGAACCCGGGTGCCTCGGCGAACGCACGCTGGACGGGGTGCGGGTCCTCCGGGGTGCCGAGACCGGCGGCCGTGGTGACCGTGCGGCCCTCGAGGCGGTGGGCCGGGGTGATGCAGGAGTGCACCGGCACCTGGTCGACGAGGACCGTGCAGGCACCGCAGTCCCCGGCGTCGCAGCCCTTCTTCACCGAGGTCACGCCGTGCTCGCGCAGCAGCGTGCGGAGGACCTGACCGGGCTGCGGCGAGACCTCGAGCGGGGTGCCGTCCACCTCGAGCCTCATCGGGTGCCCGCTGCCGCTGCGGTCGTTCCCGCTGCGCCCGCTGCCTCGGCGGCTTCGGCCCGCAGTTCGTGGGCGAACACGCTGCTCACCGCACGTCGCCAGCGGGGCGAGCCGTGCGGGTCGTCGTACCAGTCCTCGTCCGAGCCCAGGACGGCGTCGAGGGCGGCGTCCACCTCGCGGGCCGACGGCACCGAGGACCACCGGAACACCACCGGCCGCGGGGTCGCCGCCGTGACGACGAGCACGAAGCCCGCCGCCGACCACCGCGCGGTGACGAGCGAGCCCGACCGGCCGTGCGGGCTGAGGGACACCCGGCGGAACCCGGTCGTCGCACTCAGCGCTTCCTCCGGCAGGTCGAACGCCCGGATGACCTCGCCGTGCCGGAGGTCCAGCGTCTGCACGCCGAGCACGAGCTGCTCGACGGGGACGCGGCGCTCCCCGCCGTCCGGGGTCCACACCACCGCGGTCGCGTCGAGTGTGACGAGCAGCGCCGTCATCGCCCCGGCCGGCAGCCCGACCGCCACGTTCCCGCCGACGGTCGCCGCGTTCCACACCTTGAACGAGGCGAGCAGTGCGTTCGCGCACCGGTCCACCAGCGGCCAGGCGGTCCAGTCGGGGGCCGGCTGCACCCGGAGCAGCGCGGCGATCGTGCACGTCGCCGCGATCGTCAGCGTGCCCGGCGTCCGTTCGACGTCGGGCCAGCCCAGGGTCGTCAGGTCGACGAGCCCGGTCAGGCCGGGTTGCTCCTCCGAGAAGAGCCAGGTGCCGCCACCGAGCGGGCGGTCACCGGGTGCGAAGGCGAGGTCGTCGCGGTGCGACGGGGTCCGCACGGTGCGGACGGAGACGAGGTCCATGGACGGGTCCGATCAGGGCAGGGCGGCAGGGGTCGACGAGCGCACCGACTCGTCGGCCGTGCGCGATCATGCCCCGGTTCCATGCCATGTCGGCCACGCTAGGGAACCGGTGTTTCAGCGTCGTTTCGGGGAAGGAACAGCCGTGGTCGGGCGGTGCAGCGGACCCGTGACCTGCCCGACCTCTCCCCGAAACACGGGGGTGCCATCCTCCGGGACATGACCGTTCCACCGTCCGACGCCGTCACGCAGGCGTCCCCGACCACCGGCAGCGCCCTCGCGTTCGACCGGCTCGACGACGACGCTGCCCGGGCACTCGTGGCGTCGTGGGCCGCCGTGCCGCGGTGGGTCGACGCCGTCCTCGCCGGCCGCCCGTACGGATCGGCGGACGCCCTCGCCGCCGCAGCCGACCGGCTCGCCCGGACCTGGACCGACGACGAGGTCGGGGCCGCGCTCGCCGAGCACCCGCGGATCGGGGACCGGCCGGTGGGTGACGGAGCCGCGGCAGCAGCCTCCCGGCTGGAGCAGGCCGCATCCGCCGATGCCGACGCACACACCGCGGCCGCACTCCGCGCCGGCAACGTCGCCTACGAGACCCGCTTCGACCGGGTGTTCCTCATCCGCGCCGCCGGTCGCAGCGCCGACCAGGTGCTCGCCGAACTCCGCCGGCGGATGGACAACGACGACGCCACCGAGCGCCTCGAGGTCGCCGACCAGCTGCGGGAGATCGCCCTCCTCCGACTCGAGCGGAGCGTCCGGTGAGCCACCTCAGCACCCACGTGCTCGACACCACGAACGGCTGGCCCGCCGCCGGGGTCGCCGTCTCGCTGACCGACGCCGACGGGGTGCTCGTCGCCTCCGGCCGGACCGATGCCGACGGTCGGATCAGCAGCCTCGGACCGGACCTGCTCGCGCCGGGGGAGTGGACCCTGTCCTTCGCCACCGGCGCGTACTGGGCGGCACTCGACACCGGCACGTTCCACCCCCGGGTGACCGTGACGATCACCGTGCCCGAGCAGCCGGACGGGCTGACACCGGACGAGCCCGCGCCGCACCTGCACGTCCCCCTCCTGCTCAGTCCGTTCGCCTACTCCACCTACCGAGGGAGCTGACCCCCATGACCGACACCAGCACCGCCCCCGACGCCGACACCGCCAGCGCCACGGGCGTGCCCACGACCGTCCACCTCGGCGCCAACCAGTACGGCAAGGCCGAGGTCCGCCTGGTCCGCATCACCCGCGACACCGACCGCCACGAGATCGAGGACCTCACCGTCACGACCCAGCTGCGGGGCACGGCGCTCGCCGACTCGTACACCGACGGCGACAACGCGAAGGTCCTGGCGACGGACTCACAGAAGAACACCGTCTACGCCTTCGCCCGGGAGCACGGCGTGCACAGCCCGGAGGAGTTCCTGCTCCGCCTGGGCCGCCACTTCACCACCGCGTTCGACTGGTACGACGGCGCGACCCTGTCGGCCGAGCAGCACACCTGGGAGCGCGTCACCGTCGCCGGCCGCGAGCACGACCACGCCTTCGTCCGGGCCGGAGCCGGCACCCGCACCGCGGTCGTGCAGGTCGACGGCGACGACGTGCACGTGATCGCGGGCGTCACCGACCTGACCGTGCTGAAGTCGACCGGCAGCGAGTTCCACGGCTTCCCCCGCGACGGCTACACGACGCTCGCCGAGACCGACGACCGGATCCTGGCGACCTCGGTGA
>Ga0308161_1004857_pt1 | contig 12104 bp, 12 predicted proteins | sample PhyFR2_FD_201034 | JGI IMG/M metagenome (GOLD analysis project Ga0308161, IMG submission 201034) | Phyllosphere microbial communities from UC Gill Tract Community Farm, Albany, California, United States - DLSLF.R2 | ecosystem: Host-associated > Plants > Phyllosphere > Unclassified | place: USA...
AAATCATTATCGTTATTGGGTTGTTATGAACGTTTGCTGGATATGCCCGCGCCGCACGGGTTTCTCGCTGCTGCCTCTGGCACTGCTGTCGGCGCAGGCCTTGGCCCAGGTGGAGCGCGATACCGCGGCCACGCTGGCAGCGGTGGAAGTACGCGGCACCGCCCTTCCCAGCGCCACCACCGAAGGCAGCCCGGGCTATGCGCCGAGCCATGCGACCGTCGGCGCCAAGGAGGCGACGTCGGTGCTGCAGATTCCGCAGTCGGTGAGCGTGATCACGCGCGCCCGCATCGAAGACCAGAACCTGCAGACCGCCGAGGACGCGCTGCGCCAGGTCACGGGCGTCACGGTGACTCCCTGGGATGGCGCCACCGCGCAGATCCGCTCGCGCGGCTATTTCCTCGAGCCCAGCCTCGATGGCATTCCCGGCTATGGCGGGCTTAACGCCACGCAGCAGTTCGACCTCGCCATGTTCGATCGCGTCGAAGTGCTGCGCGGGCCCGGCGGCTTGTTCCAGGGATCGGGCCAGCCCGGCGGCAGCGTCAACTTCGTGCGCCGCCAGGGCCTGGCCGAATTCGCGGCGGACGCCTCCGCCTCCGTCGGTTCCTGGTCGCAATACCATGCCGAGGCCAGCGTCGGCGCTGCGCTGGATGACGGCAAGACGCTGCGCAGCCGCCTCGTCATGTCCGGCACCGACCGCGACTTCTACTACACGCGCGCGCACAGCCGCAGGACCCTGGCCTACGGCACGCTGGACTACGACCTGAGCCCGGCCACGACGCTGTCGCTCTACGGCGCGTACCAGCAGGACAGGACCAACCCGTTTTCGGGCCTGCCCGCCTATGCCGATGGGCGCTTCATTGCCGCGCCGCGCTCGACCAATCCCTACCCTGGTTGGGCGGTCGCGGACACCGCCACGGCGCTGCTGGCGGCCGAGGCCGAGCAGCGCTGGGGCAATGGCTGGAAGCTGCGCGCGCGCTACAGCCGCCAGGTCCAGGATTACGATCTGCGCGACAGCTATCCCACCACCGGCGTCGATCCCGCGACCGGGCTGGTCCCCTATGCCCGGCGCGGCTGGGATTCGCAGACCACGCGCGACACCGTCGACGTCTATGTCGCGGGACCGTTCCAGCTGCTGGGCCGCGCGCACTCCGCCACTGCCGGCTGGAATTACGGCAAGGTGGGCAGCGACACCGACTACGGCGCCAACGACACCATCTCGGGCATTGCCTTCGGCAACCCCGATGCCGTACCGGAGTTGACCGCTCCGCCCTATGTGCGCGGCTACAGCGACGACACCCGCCAGCGCGGCTTCTATGGCCAGTTGCGGCTCAGCCTGAACGACGCGATGACGCTGGTGACGGGCGCGCGCAGCAGCGATTTCTCGGTGCGCTCGCGCAGCACGCGTCCCGGCAGCGCGCCTCCCGCCTGGAGCCAGGGTGCACGCGAGACCGGCCAGGTCAGCCCTTATGCCGGCCTGGTGCTGAGCCTGGCGCAGGACACGACGGCCTACGCCAGCTACTCCGACATCTTCATGCCGCAGACCGCCAAGGATGTGGCCGGGCGCACGCTGCAGCCGCGCGTGGGCAAGCAGATCGAACTGGGCCTCAAGAAGAGCCTGTCGGACGGCCGCCTGCTGGCTTCGGCAGCACTGTTTCGCACGCGTGATGAAAACCGCTCGATGCCCGACACGGCACACCCCGGCTCCTTTGTCCAGGCGGGAGAAGTGCAGGTCAAAGGCTGGGAATTCGAGCTCAGCGGCAGCCCCTGGGCGAATCTCGAACTGTCGCTGGGCTACGCGCGGCTGGATACCGCATACCGCGCGCACCCGACGCTGGCCGGCACGCAGTTCAGCTTGTTCGAGCCCCGGCACAGCCTCAAGGGCTATGCGCATTACCGGCTTGCCGGCCCCTGGTCGGTGGGCGGCGGGTTACAGATCACCAGCGGTGTCATCGGCACCGGCGTGGCCGGCACGCGGGAATCCGGCGGCTACGGCATTGCCAGCCTGCAGCTCGGCTACCAGCTCGATGCGCACACCAGCGTGACGCTGGCCGTCAACAATGCGTTCGACCGCAACTACTACGCGCGCGTCGGTGGCCTGAACTCATACAACACCTATGGCGAGCCGCGCAATGCGCAGCTGGCGCTGCGCTCGAAATTCTGACTTCGCTTGAGGTCCGTGCCGCTGGCGCGGGCGCAGCGCCCGACTGCTGTTTGCCCGGCTTTGCCTTACCGGAAATCACCCCCGACCAACAAAACGCACCCCGGACTTGGGGTGCGATGCGGGCCCGCAAAGCTCGGCAATGTGCTACGGCGTGGTCTTTTTCTCTCCGTGCCGCAGGGCACCGGTGGGTGAGCCGCTGTCTTTATCTGCGGACTTCTTTACCTTTTCCTCTGTGGCGCTCGACTTCGCATGCGTATTCTTCGTCGAATGGGCGTTGCCGCCCTTGGAGTCTTTGGTCGATTGCGGCATAGGAGATTCCTTCTAATACGCTGTGAATTCAGCCACTCCAATTTCAAGCAGGCCCGTCATGAACCATGTAGGACCCGAGGAAATCCGCCCGAGGGGATGGTGCCCGTGAGCTATGGGCACACCCGGTCGAAGGGGCAACCGCTGGCGCGAGGTCCCTCCCCGGCAGCGCACCCGCGGCCTGCCGCACGGGGCCGGCTGCGTGCGCCCGTTATTTCCTGAGCCTGCAAGCGGCACGGACCAGGCGCTGCGCCTCGCCTGGAATGTCCTTGAACGCCACCGGCGCGCTGCCCAGCTCGAAGCTGCGGCTCATCGTCATTGGCCCATTCCAGGCGGGAAGTTGGTAGAACTTCATCTGGGTGTACCAGCCCGCCTGGTTCTCGCAGTCGATCACTGCCATGGAATGGTGCGAGCGGTACTTGCCGCCGCCATAGGCGACCCGAGACGCGCTGCGGGACACGCGCACCTCGACCGCCAGGTGATCGGCCTGGGATGGCGAGGGCAGGCGGATCTCGATCAGGTCCGCCTCCGGCTGAAGCGGATCACCATAGACGGTGAACCAATCCTGCGCCCAGGAAGAAGCGCAGACGGTGGCCAGCAATAGCGTTGCAAGGGTGCGGTGCATCAATGACAGTGGGAGTTGTGCGTGGATTGTCCTCGCTCCGCTTCACAGGGCCCATTTTGAAGGGCCATTGCGCTAGTCGGACTTCCGTGACCGGCGCCGGCTTTCTTCAGGGTTTCAATCCCGCGACCGGAAGCGTCATCAACAAAATGGCCGGATTGGCCACGACCAGGCCGACGCCCGCCGCCATGTAGATCGGCGAGAGCAGTTTCAGCGCCTCGGCGCTGCTTTGGGAGTCGGTGACTTGCACCTCATAGCGCTTGTGCAGTTGCATCGAAGCCGCCGCCGCCGCGTCCGGGCGTGGCACATAGCGGCGGCCGACCATGAAGGCGGTGTAGTAGACCAGGCCGTCCTGGGTTTCTCCATAGCCCAGCTTCCGGGCTTCGGCCTTGTCCTGCGCCGTCGCGTCCGGTGTCAACTGCAGCCGGACATAGCCTGAGGTCTTGCCGCCCGCCGCGACATTGAAAGGCCGGATCATCTCGGCGGTCAGATGGCGCCGAAAGCCCGCGCCGAACGAGGCCGCCATGATGGGATCGGTGTCGAAAATATAGTGATACTGCTCGCCCAGCACCACGAACATGCGCGCGTCGGAGGACATGCCCAGCGTCGAGAAGCTTTCGGTGTAACGCCGGGTCGACGCACAGGCCGAAAGCGCGATCACCAGCGCCCCAAGGATCAGCGCGCGCAGCAGCGTCGGCAGGGTCATGGTGGGTGGCATTGGCGTTTCGCGCATAGGGCAGGCAGAAAATTGCGGGATGGGAGGCTAGTGCCCCAGCTTGAACACGCTGACCGTCGTGGACAGTCCCATGGCCTGGTTGCTGAGCAACTGGGACGCGGCCACCGATTCCTCGACCAGCGCCGCATTCTGCTGCGTGGCCTGGTCCATGTGGGCGATCGACTGGTTGACCTGCGCGATGCCCGCGCCCTGCTCGTGGCTCGCGGCGCTGATTTCGCCCACCATCTCGGTCACGCGCTGGACGCTGGTGACGACTTCGCGCATGGTCACGCCCGCCTGCTCGACCAGGTGGGTACCGGAGTCGACCTTGGCCACCGAGTCGTCGATCAGGGCCTTGATTTCCTTGGCGGCGGCGGCCGAGCGCTGGGCCAGGCTGCGCACTTCGCCGGCAACCACCGCAAAGCCGCGGCCCTGCTCGCCCGCGCGTGCCGCCTCGACGGCTGCGTTCAGCGCCAGGATGTTGGTCTGGAACGCAATGCCGTCGATGACGCTGATGATGTCCACGATCTTGCGCGACGAGGCGTTGATCGAGCCCATGGTGACCACCACCTGGTCGACCACGGCGCCGCCGCGCACGGCAATCCCCGAGGCCGACAGCGCCAGCTGGTTGACCTGCTGGGCGTTCTGCGCGTTCTGCTGCACGGTCGAGGTCAGTTCCTCCATGGCGCTGGCGGTTTCCTGCAGCGCCCCGGCCTGGGCTTCGGTGCGGTTGGCCAGATGGTGGCTGCCGGAGGCGATCTCGGCCGAGGCGGTGGTGATGGTGTCGGTGCTGGTGCGCACCTGCGCCACCATGCGCGCCAGGTTGTCGCGCATGGTCTGGATGGCGAACAGCAGGCTGCTGCGGTCCTTGGGGTCGGTGGCCACCTGCACGGTCAGGTCGCCGCCGGCAATCCGCGTCACGATGTCCGCCGCATACTGGGGCTCGCCGCCGAGCTGCCGCACCACCGCGCGCAACATGCTCCACGCCATGCCGGCAATCACCAGCATCAACAAGCCGCCGATGGTCAGCAGTATCACGGTGTTGCGCCAGAAGGCGTCGTCGATGTCGTCGATGTAATCGCCAAAGCCAATGGTCCAGTCCCACGGAGCGAACCTGATCACGGCGTAAAGCTTGTCGACCGCTTCCTTGGCGCCTGGCCGCGTGCCCTTGGCCACCACCGTGCCGATGACCTTGCCCTCCAGCGCCGCGCGGTAGCGCACGCCCGCTTCCTTGCCGCCCTTTTCATCGACGATACCAACCCGCTTGGGGTTGGGATGCACCAGGTTCACGTCATCGGTGAAGCCCCGCACGAAGAAATACTGGTCGCCCTTGATGAAACTGCCAATGATGCGTTTGCCCTCGGTCTGGGCTTCGGCGCGGGTCATCTTGCCGCTTTGCTCCTGGGCGCTGAGGTTTTCCAGGGCGGCATGGGCCAGGGTGACCAGCCTGGAGAGCTGCGCCGTGCGCTCCTCGATCATGGACTGGCGCAGGGTCGACAATGAAACGGCGGCAAGCACCGCCATGCTGAGAAGCGCGACGCTGCACAGCAGCAGGATACGGGTCTGTAATTTCATGCGAAGCCTTGTCGAAACCCTGGTTATCGGCAAGCGACCGGAAAACTGCAGCAGTAAAGTGAGGAATTACCCACTGCACTGCTCTCTATCGCGGGTTCACGCGGCTGGCCGCCGGCATGGACGGCGGCCCACCCGCAACAGCGGCGGGCTGCTGCCACCCAGCGCTCAAACCCGGCGCCACACGCTGGCCAGCCAGGGTTGCTGCTCGATCGGCAACCCGGCAGGACGGTAGAAGTGTTCCAGCGCCTCGAAGCCGGCCGCGGTCACCACGGCGCGCCACGCCGGCCAGTCGTGGAACACGCCGTAGCGCTCCCCGCTCCAGCCCTCCTGCCCTGCCCCGCGCGGGTTGGAGCTGAACAGCACCCCGCCCGGCCGCAGGCAGGCGTGCAACTGGCCCAGCACCCGGGGCAGCGCCTGGCTGGGCACATGGAACAGCACGGCATTCGCAAACACGCCGTCGAAGCGCTGCGCCGGCAGTTCCAGCTGCAGAAAGCTCTGCTCCCACACCGCGCAGCCGCTGTGCGCGCGCGCCATTGCCGCCAGCCGGGGCGCGCCTTCCAGGCCCACGGCGCGGTGGCCCAGCGCCGCGAAGCTGCGCAGGTCGCGCCCCGGGCCGCAGCCGAAATCCAGCAGGTCAAACGGCGGCGGCGCGTCGATGTGCGTGAGCAGCGCGGCGATGTTCTGGCTGACGTCGTGGTCGCGCGTGCCTTCCCAGAAGCTTTGCGCATGCTGTTCGTAGTGCGCCAGCGTGCGGGCGGCAATCTGTTGCAGGTCTTCGGAATGCTCGGTCATGCCACATCATGGCATACGGCAGCGCCCGGGTCTGGAACGCCGCGCGCGCTTCAAGCCCGCCTAGAGAAAACCAATCCAGCGCCCGGCCAGCAGCACGGCGCACCACAGCAGGGTCGAGGCCGCGGCGCGCAGGCGCAGTCCGGTGGAGAGCGTGCCATCGCGCAGGCTGCGGGCCAGGGCCGGGCTCGCATGCTGCCAGGCGATATTGCCCACGGCCAGCAGCAGCAGTCCCAGCTTGAACTGGAATGCCGCGTTGTCGAGATACTCGTGCGGGCGCACCGTGAACAGCCACAACCCGGTGGCGACGGCCAGGCCCAGCCCGGCGGCGGCGGCCCGGCTGGAAAACGGCAGCAGCACCGGCAAAGGCACATTGCGCCACAGCCCCGCCAGGCGCAGGTCCAGCGGCACGATGGCGCCAAGCAGCAATCCCAGGCCCAGGATATGGGCCGCGTTCAGGAACAGATACGCCGTGCCCGAACCCCGCAGCCAGAGCGCTCCCGGCCAGGCGGCCAGGCTGTCCAACAGCGCCTCCATGGCGCTCACTGCTTCAGGCGCTCGGGATACATGTCGTAGTTCTTGCCATCGATGGTGATGCGCACCGCCTTCATGTGCCGCTTTTGCGGATCGAGGTCGCGGTTGCCGCGCACGGTGATGGCATCGCCCACCCGGGCGCTCGACTCCTGGAAGCCGGAACGCTCGGTCTGGGCCGGGTTGCCCAGGTCGACCTGCCAGCGCGCGCCGTCGGCCGCCACGACGGCCAGCGTGGGATGCGGCGGCGCCATGGAGATCTGCGCGATCCGGCCTTCGAGCGTCATCTGCTCGCTTTCGGCCCAGGACCAGCCATGGTGGGCCAGCGCGACATGCGCGGTCGAGACCAGGGCGGCGCCCAACAGCAAACGCGTGGCTTGCGTCATGAGGTTCCTGCGGGATACAGAACGGAAACAGGACATGGCGACTCCTTGGCAACGGGTTGGCTAGCGCCGGCCTTGCGCGCCCAAGGCCAGGGCCACGACGGCGATGCCGCCGGCAATGATGAGCGCGTCCTCGATCAGGCCGCTGCGCGTCTGGCCGATGTGCTTCATGGCGCTTTTGCGCGCGTCGAGGGTCACATAGGCCAGCGGCACCGCGGTGGCAATGGCGGCCACCGCTCCGGCTTGCTCGCGGCCCTTGGGCGCCAGCGCCGCGCCCGCGATGCCGGCGCTCGCGACGCGGGCCAGCAGGCCCAGGAACACGGTTCTGTCAGGTGCGGTCTTCATCTTGTCGCCGGCCAGCTCGCCCGCGCCCATGAACAGGGCGCCGAACCGGAACAGGGGGCGATCGAGCAGCGCCAGCTTGCCCGGCGTGGTTTTCCCCAGCAGCCGCGCCGCCGACAAGGTGGCCATCGGTGTCATGGAGCGCGCGCTGGCGACCGCGCCAATCAGGGCAGAGTACAGAAGGCCGGTGTTTTTCATGATGGTTTCGAAGCGGGTCAAAATACCATCCTTGACCACATGGCGCCGCCTGTCGATGCGCGAAAGCGCGACCGCGCGTAGGACAAAAGCAGGAGTTCTGAACTGCGGCCTGAAGAAATTCCGAATCCGGCAACGGCGGACCCTCTTGCCAGATGAAGCCTAAAAGGCAACAATCATAGCCTTATGAGCAACACCCAGCACGCCATGGATCTGCTGTTTCCCAGCCTGCGCCAGCAGGTGCTGGCGGCGTTGCTGCTGCAGCCCGGCAGCAGCCTGCACCTGCGCGAACTGGCACGGCTGACGGGCAGCCACGCCGGCACATTGACGCGCGAACTCGCCAAGCTGGCCCGGGCCGGGTTGCTGCTGCGCAGCAACCAGGGCAACCAGGCACGCTACAGCGCCAACGTCCAGCACCCGCTGTTTCCGGAACTGGCAGCCATGTTCCGCAAGACCCATGGCGTGGCGGCGGCGCTGCGCACGGCCCTGGAGCCGCTGGCCGCCCAGATCAGGCTGGCGTTCGTTTATGGCTCCATGGCGAGCGGCACGGCGCATCAGCACAGCGATATCGATCTGCTGCTGGTGGGAACGCCGGACTTCGTGGCGGTCGTTCAGGCCGTATACCCGCTGCATGCGCAGTTGGGCCGCGAGATCAACCCGGTGGTCTGGACGCCGCAGGAGTTGGCGGCCAAGGCACAAGCGGGCGATCTCTTCGTGCGCGAACTGCTGCGCAAACCCAAACTCTGGATACAGGGGGATGACGATGGGCTTGAACAACTTGCAGGCCATCGGCCGCCTGCAGGCGCATCCGCCTGATCCCGGGGGCATGAGCAAGCTGCTTCAGGCGGCGCAGCGCAATCTGGCGGATGCGCAGGTGGCGCAGATCAGTGCCGGCAACCGATTCGATGCCGCCTACAAGTGCGTGCTGCAATGCGCCATGCTGGGCCTGTGGGCCCATGGCTGGCGCACGTCCACCAGCCAGCCCGGCCACCATCAGACGGCGATCCAGACGCTGGACCAGACCCTGGGCGTGGACAAGCAGGACCTGATCCTGCTCGACGCCTTGCGCCGCCAGCGCAATGTCAACGACTATGAAGGCGATCCGATTTCCGATGCCAGCTTGCAAGCCTGCCTGCAAGCGGCCGCCAAGCTGCTCGCACACACGCGGCAGTGGCTGCATGTCCAGCATCCGGAAGGCGCTTGGACTGAGCACGGATAGCGGGCCTGCGAACCTCGTCGCGCCATGTCGGTCAACCTGCTCGCGCATCGAAATGCGGCGGCCGCAAAGGCCTGGTTGACGCTTCACTCCTCTCGGGCGCGCGGGTAGCCGGCCTCGGCCCAGCGCTCGGCAGACGCGCGCGTGAGGCGATGGTCGGGCCGGACCCGGATCCTGGCCAGCTCGCTGCCCTCGGCATCGGTGGCGGTGAGCGTCGCGGACGGGTTGTCCTCATCGGGCTCGATATCGAGCGCCACCGTCACGCGCCGCCCGCGGACCGCGATCTCGATGTCCTTGTGCAGCAGCGCGGCCTGGTGCTGCTCATTGCGGCGTATCACTTCGCTGGCCGTCTTCACCAGCGTGTTGAAGGCCGACACGTCCAGGGGTTTGGGACTCTTCTTGTCCCGGCCCATGGTCCAGGGACCGACCAGCGCCGGCTCGGCCTGGCCGTCCTGGGTCATTGCCACGGCCCAGCCGTCGTCGTCTTCGTTCTTGATGACGCGGGCCATCCAGCCCTTGTGGTGCCAAAGGCGGTCTTCGAAGATCGAAACGTCTTCGTGCTCGGGTTCAACGGACATGTGCGGACTTCTGGAAGCGATCAAGTCCAAAGTCTACTGTTTTTTTACACAGCTCTGCTGGCATGCGCGCTTCTTTGCCTCTGGAGAAATGGTCATTGCGCAGGCGCAGGCAAGTTTTCCCGCCGATGCGCGCGCGCGGGGCGCCAGCGCGTCACGCGCGCCACCCTGCACGGCCCTCTGCCTATAATCCGCGAGCCCCGTGATCCACGGGGCATCCGTGCGTCAGGTGTCTGCATGTCTTGCATGCAGAGTAAACGGGAACGGGGTGAAGGCCGCAGCAATGCGCCCATTCCCCGGCTGCCCCCGCAACGGTAAGCAAGCGACAACGCCAATCGCTTGCCGGCTGGACTCCAGCCCGGCAAGCCGTCACTGGGCCTCTACGTGGTCTGCAACAGCAGATGCGCGGCGGGCCTGGGAAGACGCGGCGCTGGCGGAAAGCCTTTTCCGCCCCTTGTGAGCCCGGATACCGGCCTGGCGCGTTTGCGCATGCTCCAGCATGCGCTGAGCCAACCGTCTGCGGGGTGTAGACAGCGGCGCGAAGCCGGCTGCCCATGCGGGGAGAGCCGCGCGCGTTGCTGTCACAACAGATGGTCCTACCTGTTTGACCAATGCAACGCCCATTTTTCGCTCTCCGTCCCGTCGCCCTGTGCGCGGCCCTGCTTTGCGCGCCGGTCCTGGCGCAGCCCTCGCTGCCGGAAGTTCGCGTCGCTGCCGAGCCGCAATACCCCGGTGAACAGTTGACACTGCCGGCGCAGACCGCAAGCCGCACCGGCCTCTCCATTCAGGACACACCCGCCAGCATCGACGGCGTGTCAGCCGAGCAGGTGCGCGAACGCGGCGACCACGGCGTGGCCGAGGCCGTCACCCGTACCGTGGGCCTGACTTCCAGCGCCTCGCCCGGCAATGGCGGCCTGGCGTTCGGCAGCCGCGGTTTCGCGGGCGTGAACTCGGTGGGCGTGGCCGAAGACGGCCTGTCCGCGGCCATCGCCGCCGGCACCATTTCCTCTCCCTCGGACAGCTGGGGCTACGAGCGCCTCGAGGTGCTGCGCGGCCCTGGCTCGCTGATGTACGGCAGCGGCACCCTGGGCGCGACCATCAACGCGGTGCGCAAGCAGCCCAGCCGCGTTGCCAGCCATGAAGCCATGGTCTCCGGCGGCACCGATGCCACGGCACGCATCGGCCTGGGCGCGACCGGCCCGCTGGGCGATATCGTGAGCTACCGCCTCGATGTCTATGGCCAGCGCAGCGACGGCGAGCGCGCGCTCGACGATTCGCGCAGCGGCAAGTTCATGGGCACGTTGCGCATCGAGCCCTCGAGCGACCTGCAGATCGACCTGATGGCCGACCACAGCCTGCAAAATCCCACGCGCTACTGGGGCACGCCCGGCCTCAACGCCCGCGTGGTCGAGGCACTGCGCGGCGAGAACTACAACGCCGGCGACAGCATCATCCGCTATGAAGAGGATCGCCTCCGGGCCAGGCTGCTATGGCGCGCGACCGACGCCATCACCGTGCGCAACGACTTGTTCCATCTCCAGACCGACCGCCGCTGGCGCAATATCGAAGCCTATGCGTACCACCCCGCGGCCAGCACCGTGGCCCGCTCGGACTACCTGGAAATCCTGCATGACCTGGAGCAGACCGGCAACCGTTTCGGCGTGGACCTGGCGCTGGGCCCACATCAGCTGGCCCTGGGTTGGGACGTCTCCAAAGCCAGCTTCGCGCTCGGCAACAACGCACCCTATGGCGGCTCCTCGGTGGTCTCGGCCTTCCATCCTCAGGCTGGCAACTGGATCAGCCCCGACCCGACACTGGCGAAATCGGCGACCGAACTGCGCCAGAACGCGCTCTATCTCGAAGACGCGTGGAAGCTGTCCGAGCAGTGGCTGCTGCTTGCCGGCCTGCGCCGCGACACCTACGACTTCAAACGTGCCGAACGGGTCGCGGGCACGCCCTTCGACAAGAAGCTGGGCGGCACTTCGGCGCGCCTGGGCCTGAGCTACAAGCTCGATGACCGCACCAGCCTCCATGCGCAATACAGCAGCGGCCACGATCCCGTGACCACGCTGCTGACCTTGAACCTGGCCAACCGCGATTTCCGGCTGAGCCAGGGCCGGCAACTGGAGCTGGGCATGAAGCAGCAGCTCGCGGACCAGCGCGGCGAATGGACGCTGGCCGTCTATGAAATCCAGAAGGATGACATCGTCACGCGCGATCCGAACCGGCCCGCGATCTCGATACAGGGCGGTTCGCAGTCCGCCCGGGGCGTGGAGCTGACCGGCGTGCTGCGCGCCAACGCCGCGCTGCGCTTCGAAGGCAACGCCAGCTACACCGACGCGCGCTTCGACACGCTGCTTGAAGCCGGTGGCAACCGCGCCGGCAATCGCCCGCCAGGCGTGGCCAGACAGACTGCCAACTTCTGGGCCCACTACCGCCTGCAGGCCTGGCAGGCCTCGCTGGGCGCGCGCCACGTGGGCCAGCGCTATGCAAACAACGCCAACACCATCGCGGTGCCGGGCTACACGCTGTTCGACGCGGCGCTGCATTGGCAGTTCAATGCCCACACCAGCTTCAGCCTGTTGGCGCGCAACCTGACCGACCGCTTCTACGCGAACGCCACCTATGGCAGCCAGTTCCTGGTCGGCGCGGGCCGGCAGTTCGAGCTGGCCGCCAACTTCCGCTTCTGAGATG
>Ga0308161_1004858_pt1 | contig 12103 bp, 11 predicted proteins | sample PhyFR2_FD_201034 | JGI IMG/M metagenome (GOLD analysis project Ga0308161, IMG submission 201034) | Phyllosphere microbial communities from UC Gill Tract Community Farm, Albany, California, United States - DLSLF.R2 | ecosystem: Host-associated > Plants > Phyllosphere > Unclassified | place: USA...
GGCTGAGCGGGCGCGCCACCAGCCCCGGGGCCTAGGTCGAAGTGTTGCCCTTCCAATCCGGGCGGACCTTCCAGGCCACGAAGGCGCTTGCCGCGAAGACCGCGCCCAGCACCGACGGGATCCACGATTGCAGCATCGAATCCGGATCGGTGATGCTCGGCACCAACAGGATCAGCGCGGCCCCGGACACGACCATGGGGATGAAGGATCCGAGGAACCAACCGACAGAACGCTTCACTTCCGACCTCCGATGCGGCGATGCAGGAGGCACCGATGGTAGCAGCGGGGGCTTATTCACGATTCATCACGTTTCAGATTCGGCTGTTGTCGGGCGCGCCGTCGTACCGATATACAGGCAGTGGCGCTCTGGGGAACGCCGGCGATTCATCGCCTCATCGCCGAGGGGAACACTCATGTCACAGCCTCCTGCCGCCTGGCATCCGGATCCGGAGAATCCGCATCAGCTGCGCTGGTGGGACGGCCAGAAGTGGACCGGCGCGACCGCGCCGTCGCCCGCTGCCGCCGCGACGACACAGTTCGCCGCTCCCGCAGCGGCCGCAGCAGCCGAGGCCTCCGCACCGAGCGCACGTCGCACCGGATGGCGCACGGCGGGGATCATCGTCGGCGCACTCGTCGTCGGCGGGCTCCTCGCCAGGCTGTCGCCGATCGCGATCCTCCTCGTCGCGACCGCGGTGATCGCGGTGGGTCTGGTCGTCCTGTTCTCACGCCCTCTGCCCGCCCTCGGACTTAGATCGCGGCCTTCCGGCCTGCTGGCCCTCGGCCTGGCCGCACTTCTCTTCACCGGCGGCGGCCTCGCGAACGCGAGCCCGAACAGCGGTGGCACCGTGACTGCGGGCGGCCGCTCCCCGTCATCCACGCCGCAGAGCATCGCGGCGGTGCCGAGCTCGACACCCACGCCCACTCCGATTCCGACCACGTTCGAGACGGTGACCGAAGAGGTCCCCGTGCCGTTCGAGGCCACGACCGTCGACGACCCGCAGCGCGACCAGGGCACGACTGCTCTGGTCACCGCCGGCGCGAACGGCGTGAAGGTCATCACGTATCGGGTGACTCTGGTCGACGGCGTGGAGGTCTCGCGCGAGGCCATCGGCGAAGCGATCTCCGTGGCACCCGTCGCAGAGGTCACGGCGATCGGGAGCAAGGCGCCCGCGCCCGTCGTACCCGCAGCTCCGGTGCCGCTCGTGCAGCAGGGCGGCGGATGCGATCCGAACTATGCCGGAGCCTGCGTGCCGATCGACAGCGACGTCGACTGCGCAGGCGGCAGCGGGAACGGACCGTCATACGTGCAGGGTCCGGTGCAGGTCGTCGGCAACGACATCTACGACCTCGACCGCGACGGCGACGGGATCGCCTGCGACTAGCGGCGCGTCAGATGCTGCGGGCGCGTTTCGTCTCGCTTCGCTCGCTCAACGGGCGGGGACCGTGGTCACCAACGCAGTGGCGATGGCGGCGGCTGTGAGCCCCAGCACTCCCGAAGCGAGGAACGCGACACCCGCGGGCCAGACCGCGAGCAGCGTGACCTCGTAGCTGCCCTCGCCCATCGGCTCCAGCTGCTCGATCGACCCGGTGACCGTCAGCGCGATGCCGACGATCAACGCGATCAGAGGGATGCTCCAGGCGAGCGTCCACGACAGCCGGCGAACCGTCCTGCGGCTCAGCGGGGGCGGGGCGGGTTCGTCGCGCGTCTCGGTCCGAGCCTGCGCGGTGCGCTCGCTCGCAGCATCCGGTGTGCCATCCATGCCCGCACCATAGCGCTCGCAGGGCGGGCACGGACATGCGTCAGGATTGCGGATGCGGGCGCGTTTCGTCTCGCTTCGCTCGCTCAACGGGCGGGGCGGGGCGGCTCAGTCGGACTCCGCCTTGCGCGCACCGGCCTCGAGCACGTCGCCGGCGGGCAGCTCCTGGTGTCCGCCGAACTGCAGACGCATCGCCGACAGCACCTGGTTCGCGAAGTGGTCTTCGCCGCGCGACGCGAAGCGCTCGAACAGCGATGCGGCGAGCACCGGCACGGGAACCCCGACGTCGACGGCGGCCTTGACGGTCCAGCGGCCCTCGCCCGAGTCCGACACCCGGCCGGCGAGTCCGTCGAGCTGCGGGTTCTCGGCGAGCGCGGCCGCGGTCAGGTCGAGCAGCCACGACGAGATCACGGATCCGCGGCGCCACAGCTCGGCGACCTTCGACGTGTCGATGGGGAACTGGTAGAACTCGGGCTCCTCGAGCGGGGCGATCTCGGCGGAGTGCTCGGCCTCGCGCACCCCGGCATCCGCGTTGTGCAGCAGGTTGAGGCCCTCGGCGATCGACGCCATGATGCCGTACTCGATGCCGTTGTGCACCATCTTCACGAAATGCCCCGCACCCGACGGGCCGCAGTGCAGATAGCCCTGCTCCTCGGGGGTGAGGTCGCCGGTGCGACCGGGCGTGCGCTCGATCTCGCCGACGCCCGGGGCGATCGTGCGCAGCACCGGCTCGATGCGCTGCACGGCCTCGTCGGGCCCGCCGACCATGAGGCAGTAGCCGCGGTCGAGGCCGAACACTCCGCCGCTGGTGCCGACGTCGACGTAGTGGATGCCGCGCTCGCGGAACGTCTTCGCGCGGCGCACGTCGTCGCGGTAGTTCGAGTTGCCGCCGTCGATGAGGATGTCGCCCTCATCGAGCACGGCCGCGACCTCGTCGGCGACCGTTCCGGTGAGCGAGGCGGGCACCATCATCCAGATCGCCCTGGGGGCCTCGAGCTTCGACGCCAGGTCAGCCATGCTGTCGGCGCCCGTCGCTCCCTCGGCGACGAGGGCCTGCACGGCATCCGCATTCACGTCGTAGACCACGCAGTCGTGGCCGTCGCGCATGAGACGGCGCACGATGTTGGCGCCCATCCGGCCGAGTCCGATCATCGCGAGCTGCATGAGGTTCCCTTCGTCGCCGCCGGCTCGCGGTACCGCGAGCCGGGTCGGGGCAATCCTGGCACGCGAGGCTATGACGCTCAACGGCGACCCGCGGGGAGCATCCGCAGCTGTGCCCGGTTCCGAGCCCGGTGTCGCCGGTGGGTGGAAGGATTGGACCATGACCTCCCCCGTGTTCGACCACATCACGCAAGACGAGCTGCGCAGCGCGGGCAGCATGAAGTGGACGACGTTCCCCGACATGATCGGCGCTTTCGTCGCCGAGATGGACTTCGGACTCGCCCCTGCCGTCAACGGCGCGGTGAAGGATGCTCTCGACCTGGGCGTCACCGGCTACCTGCCCGCGAAGCTCGCGAAGGATCTCTCCGAAGCGACGGCGCGCTGGTACGCGCAGTCGTACGGGTGGGAGTTCCCCGCCGACCGGGTGCACCACGTGCCCGACGTGATCGCCGCGTTCGAGCTGGCGATCGAGAACTTCACCTCTCCGGGGTCGGCCGTCATCGTGCCGACGCCCGCGTACATGCCGTTTCTCTTCGTGCCGCCCATGCACGATCGCCGGGTGATCGAGGTGCCGAGCATCGAGGTCGACGGACGCTGGGTCATGGACCTGGATGCCGTCGCCCAGGCGTTCCGCGACGGCGGCGAGATGCTGGTGCTCTGCAACCCGCACAACCCCCTCGGCACCGTCGCGACGCGCGACGAACTGCTCGCCATCGCCGAGACGGTGTCGGCGGCCGGCGGACGCGTGTTCGCCGACGAGATCCACGCCCCCATCGTCTACGCCCCGGCGCAGCACATCCCCTACGCCTCGGTGTCGGATGCCGCGGCCGCCCACACCTTCACCGCGACATCCGCCTCGAAGGCGTGGAACCTCGCCGGCCTCAAGTGCGCCCAGGTGATCATCTCGAACGACGCCGACGCCGAGCTCTGGGAGCGCCTCGGATTCTGGCCCGGGCACGGCACCTCGACGCTCGGCGTGGTGGCGAACATCGCGGCGTATACAGCAGGCGCCCCGTGGCTCGACGAGGTCGTGGAATACCTCGACGGCAACCGGCGGATGCTGGCGCGGCTCGTCGACGAGAAGCTCCCCGGCGTGCGGATGATCGTGCCCGAGGGCAGCTACATCGCCCTGCTGGACTTCCGCGAGACCGGGTTGACCGGCGACCTCGCCGAATGGTTCCGGGAGCATGCAGGCGTCGCGATGACCGATGGCGCCGCCTGCGGCGAGGCGGCCATCGGGTACACGCGGTTCGTGTTCGCACTGCCCCGACCCCTGCTGGTCGAGGCCGTCGAGCGCATCGCCGCGGCGTTGGCCGCGCGGGAGTCGGTCTCCGCCTAGCCGCCGCGCCGCGCCGCGCCAGCGCCAGATTCGGGCGGGGTCAGTTCCGCACCGGAAACAGGCCTCCCGCCCGCGAAATCGACCCCGCACCGCGCCGCACCCTCCCCGCACCGCGCCGCCGCCCCCGCACCGCGCGCTCGCGCCGCCGCTTCAGCGGTCGCGCACCGCAGCGCCCCGCGCCCGCCCTCCCGCCGCGCCGCGCCCGCGACCCGATTCGGGCGGGGTCAGTTCCGCACCGGAAACAGGCCTCCCGGATGCGAAATCGACCCCGCACCGCGCCGCGACCCGCGCCGCGACCCCGCACCGCACCCTCCCCGCACCGCGCGCTCGCGCCGCCGGTTCAGCGGTCGCGCACCGCAGCGCCCATCGCGGCGAACGCCTCGCGCAGAATCGGTCGAGGAGTGGCGAACACCACGCGGACGTAGTCCTCGTATCCGCGACCGAGCAGGCGGCCTTCGGTGAGTACGACCCCCGCACGGTCGCGGAAGAACGCGGCGGGCGCGCCGTCGATCTCGAGCGCGCGCGTGTCGATCCATCCGATGTAGGTCGCCTCCGGTTCGCGGTACACCACCCCGGGCAGCTGCTCGGCGACCAGCGAACCCAGCTCACGACGCGACTGCGCGAGATATTCGAGCACCCCGTCGAGCCACGGCTTGCCCTCGCGGTATGCCGCGGTCGAGGCCACCACTCCGAGCGTCGCGGCACCGTGCTGCACCGAGAACCCGAACCGCTTGTACAGCTGCTGATCGGCGTCGTTCGAGGTGATCAGCTGCGCGGTCTTGAGCCCGGGGAGGTTCCAGGCCTTCGAGGCGCTCGTTCCGGTGATGGTGTGGGCCGCCGTCGAGTCCGACAGCGAGGCGTAGGGGATGAAGGGGCGTCCGTCGAAGCGCAGCGGCGCGTGGATCTCGTCGGCGAACACGCGGCCACCGTGCCGCTCGACGATCTCGGCGAGCGACTCGAGCTCGGCGCGCTCGACCACGGTGCCAGTGGGATTGTGTGGATTGCAGAGCACGAGCGTGCGGGCGCCGGCCGCGAAAGCCTCGTCGATACGCTGCAGATCGTGGTGCCAGCGCACCCGCCCCTGCGCGTCGGCCGTCTGGATCCCGGGAACCTCGATCACCGGATGACCGATCGAGGGCAAATATGTCAGAAAAGGCATATATGCCGGAGTGGGCACGATCACCGGGGATCCGGCAGGCGCGTACTCTTCGACGGCGACACGCAGGGCCGCCATGACGTCGGAGACCGGATGCACACGGTCGGGGTCGACGTTCCAGCCGTACTCGTCGTGCATCCACCCGGCGGCCGCCTCGCCGAGTCTCGAGGCCAGCGGCGGCGAGAGGTACCCGAGGTTCTCCTCGTCGATCGCCCGGTGCAGGGACTCCGCGATCACCGGCGCGACGCCGAAATCCATCTCCGCGACCCACGCGCCGATGTGGCCGGGATGCAGACTCCACTTGCGGCTCTCAGGTCGATCGAGATCGAACCTCGTGCGGGAGTCGAACGGATGCGGGTCGGTGGTCACGGAATCGCTCATGGTGCTCGACGCTCAGCCCTCGACTCGACATCGCGGCGCACACGCGCGCTGCGGTCGACGAGTCTTCATGACGGTGCGGCGACTCTCGGACACGGAACTCCTTCACGGCGGAGTCTCCAGGGTACGGATGCCTGCGGGCTCGCGGCCAGTCCGATGTCGGCCCATGACACGGTTCCGCGCGTGCTGCGCGGCCCTCGCCGCCCCGTCGCTCCCGCTCAGTTCATGAGATCGCGCGGATGCCAGTCGTACAGGGTGCGGGTGTTCGAGGGCCCCTCCTCCGAACGCACGGCATGCCGCACCTGACGCGCGGCGGCGGCGCCCCGACCGACCCGGACGGCCTCCTCCTCGGTCTCGAAGCTGGAACCCAACGTGCGGGATTCGCCCTCGATCCGGTTGAACCAGATCCCGTCACGCTGGAAGGTCTCGATGTCGCCTGCGGCCATGCCCCTACCTTTCGATCTCCCTCTTTTCTACGTCAGAGCGCGGCCGGGGCCGAGGCCCTTGACACGTTCGGGCACGCTCTCCGTCTGCCGCTCCGGCGACGGCATCCATCGATCGGCGTCCGCGTCAACCCCTGTGACGTCCGCCGGTCGTCGTGGATACCGTGTCACGGTGCATGACCCGGATGCACCTGCAAGGAGCACGTGATGACGCTGGAAGTGATGTCGCCGACGGCGGCACTGCTCGATGGACGCTACATTCTGCACGACCGTGTGGGACAGGGCGGGATGGCGACCGTCTACCGCGCCGAGGACACCCACCTCGGCCGCACCGTGGCGATCAAGATGATCCACGAAGGCGAGGGTCCGGTCGCCTCGATCGAGCGCGCGCACACCGAGAAGACGCTGCTCGCCTCGCTGAGCCACCCCTCGCTCGTCACGCTGTACGACGCGCAGCTCACCCCGAATCGGCCGCAGTACCTGGTCATGGAGTTCGTGAAGGGGCCGACGCTCGCCGACCGCATGGCCGAAGGTCCGATGCCGCCCGCCGACGTCGCACGGATCACCCGCGATCTCGCCGCGGGGCTGACCGCCGTGCACGCGGCAGGGATCGTCCACCGCGACGTCAAGCCGTCGAACGTGCTGCTCGCCCCCGACCGTGAGGGTCGGCCGGTGGTCGCGAAGCTCGCCGACTTCGGCATCGCATGCGCCATCGACGACACCCGGCTCACCACGCCCGGAATCGTGCTCGGCACGCTCACCTACATGGCCCCGGAGCAGCTCCGGGATCAGGAGCCCGGCACCCCGGTCGACGTGTTCTCGCTCGGCCTGGTCGCACTAGAAGCCCTCACCGGCGAGGCCGGATACCCCTCGCTCACGTCGGGGCGCGCCGCGGCCATCGCCCGTCTCGCGCACCCGCCGATCATCCCGGCGACGATTCCGGACGGCTGGCGCGACCTGATCACGCGGATGACGCGGCTCGACCCGCAGGAGCGCCCGGACGCTGCCGAGGTCGCTCGCGTGACGCGGGCACTGGTGCGGGGATCCGCCGGCGACACGAGCGAGACCGCCGTCGCCGCAGGTTCCGCGTCGATCGTCGCGGCCGCAGGGCCGGTCCCCGCGCGGGGTGGGGTCGGCGCCGTCGGCGAGATCGGCGCAGTCGGCAAGATCGGCGCACTCGGCGCAGTCGGTGAGCTCGGCGCGGCAGACGCAGTCGGCGCGGCAGACGATCGAGTTCCGGCAGATACGGCCCATGAGCCGGATGCGGTGGGCTCGGCGCGGAAGACGGGAGCGATCGGCGCGACTCGGACCGGTGCCACGGCCGTGTTCCCCGCGACGGACAGCACGGACGCTCCCGTTCGCACCCGCACGCGGCGCGGCACCCGCACCGGCACCCGCACCCGCGTGATCGCCGGCGCTGCCGGTGTCGCCGCGGCCGGGGCGCTCGTCGTCGGGCTCGCGGCGTTCACCGCGCCGGCATCCGACATCGGGCGCGTGGCGTCGACGGCCGTCGTCCGCACGGCATCGATACCCGCCGAGGCCGAGCCGCAGAGCACACCGGTCGAGACGGTCACCGATGCGGAGACGCCCGCCGACTCGGGAAACCCCGGGAACGAAGGCAACCCCGGCAACTCCGGAAACCCCGGAAACTCCGACAAGACCGACAAGAGCGACAAGAGCGACAAGACCGACAAGAACGACAAGACCGACAAGACCGACAAGACCGACAAGACCGACAAGGGCGGCAAACCGGACAAGGCCGACAAGTCGAACGGCGACTCCGGCAAGAACTGACCCGGGTCGCGCGTTCACGATTCAGCATGGACGGGCTCGCTCCCCCTCGACACCCAGTCTCGAGCCGCTCCGCCGCATCTCATGCTGAATCGTGAACGGCATCCGGCTCAGCCGGCGTACTCCGCGCGCACGTCGAGCACCCAGGTCACGCCGAAGCGGTCGGTCAGCATGCCGAAGCCGGGCGACCACGCCGATGCCGCGAGCGGCTCGACGATCGAGGCCCCGTCTGCCAGCGCATCCCAGTATCCGGTCAGCTCGGCCAGCGAATCGGCCCGCACCGACTGGAAGAACGTGCGATCGGTGAGGGTCGCGCCGTTCTCCCGTGTGGTCGTGCCGGCGGTCGCGGCCGTGTCCTCCGCCGCTCCGGGGATGTCGTACGCCATGAGCCGGAACCCGTCGGCGTTCTCGACCTGTCCGAACACGACCTTGTCGGCACCGGGCACGTCGGCCGGCATCCCGAAGTCTCCGTAGGTCGCGAGTGTCACCTCCCCGCCGAAGACAGACCGGTAGAACTCGAGCGCAGCCCGCGCCGTGCCGCGGAAGTTGAGGTGGGTGGTGGTTGCGATGGACATGGGATCTCCTCGATCGTCGCGGCAGCGTATCCGCCGTCGAGAACCACACTCTCGCCAGAAGAGGACGGTTTCGGTCCTCTTCTTGACGCAGAATGAGAACATGACCGGCAGCTCCTCCCGCATGCTCGCGCTGCTCTCGCTGCTGCAGACGCCGCGCGACTGGCCAGGGCACGTGCTCGCGGATCGACTCGAGGTCACGTCCCGAACGGTGCGTCGTGATGTCGACCGCCTGCGCGAGCTCGGATATCGGATCCGCGCGAGCAAAGGTCCCGACGGCGGATACCGATTGGACGCCGGCTCCGAGCTGCCGCCCCTCCTGTTCGACGACGACCAGGCCGTCGCGATCGCCGTCGCGCTGCAGAGCGTGCCGGCCACGGGCATCGACATCGACGAGGGGGCCGCCCGTGCACTCGCGACGGTGCGGCAGGTGATGCCCGCCCGGCTGCGGCATCGTGTCGACGGCATCCGCTTCACGGGCGTCGGGAGCGAGACGCGCGTCGACCCTGCCGTGCTCGAGGCGGTCAGCGCCGCCGTGCGCGATCGCCACGTGCTGCGCTTCGACTACGGCGACGCCGACCACCCGGCCCGACGCACGGAGCCGCACGCGGTGGTCGCCAGGGAAGGTCGCTGGTACCTGCTCGCCTGGGATCTCGACGCCGAGGACTGGCGCACCTTCCGGCTGGACCGGATGTCGCCGCGCCTGCCCACGCGTCTGCCCTTCACCCCGCGCGAACTGCCCGCCGCGGACGCGCAGACGTATCTCGCGGCACGGGCCAAAGGAGCGGATGCCGTCGACCGCTGGCCCTGCATCGGCGAGGTGATCATCGGACTCCCGGCGACCGAGGTCGCCCACTGGATCGGTCGGGATGGAACGGTCGATCCGATCGACGCCTCGTTGTGCCGTGTCGCCATCGGATCGTGGTCGTGGGTCGGCATCCTCGCCTCGCTGACCCGCTTCGATGCGCCGTTCACGATCGTCGGCCCGCCCGCCCTGGCCGACGCTGCGCGCACGCTCACGGCCCGCTTCGCCGCCGCGTCCCCGCCGACCGTCGGTGTCGGCATCCCCCGGTAGACTGGCGATGCCCCGCCGGCCCCTCATCTAGGAGTGCGCGTGACCACCGCCCCTGCACCTGCCCACAAGCACGTCCCCGACTCCGTCGAGAACGCGACCGCTACTCCCGAGAAGGAGCAGCCCTACGCAGCGCTGGGCCTCAAGGACGACGAGTACGCGAGGATCCGCGAGATCCTCGGCCGTCGTCCCACCTCCGGCGAGCTGGCCATGTACTCGGTCATGTGGTCGGAGCACTGCTCCTACAAGTCGTCCAAGAACTACCTGCGCCGCTTCGGCCAGAAGGTCTCCGACGAGATGAAGGAACGCCTCATGGTGGGCATGGGCCAGAACGCGGGCGTCATCGACGTCGGCGAGGGCTGGGCCGTCACCTTCAAGGCCGAGTCGCACAACCACCCCTCCTTCATCGAGCCGTTCCAGGGCGCGGCGACCGGCGTCGGCGGCATCGTCCGCGACATCATCTCGATGGGTGCCCGTCCGGTCGCGGTCATGGACGCCCTGCGCTTCGGCGCGATCGACCACCCCGACACCGCCCGCGTCGTGCACGGCGTCACCAGCGGCATCAGCTTCTACGGCAACTGCCTGGGTCTGCCGAACATCGGCGGCGAGACGGTCTTCGACTCCGTCTACCAGGCCAACCCGCTCGTCAACGCGCTCGCGGTCGGCGTGCTGCGCCACGAAGACCTCAAGCTCGCCAACGCCACCGGCGTGGGCAACAAGGTCGTGCTGTTCGGCGCCCGCACCGGTGGCGACGGTATCGGCGGCGCCAGCATCCTGGCCTCCGACACCTTCGCCGACGGCGGCCCCACCAAGCGTCCCGCCGTGCAGGTCGGCGACCCGTTCGCCGAGAAGGTGCTCATCGAGTGCTGCCTCGAGCTGTACCGCGACGAGCTCGTCGAGGCGATCCAGGATCTCGGCGCCGCCGGCATCTCGTGCGCCACCAGCGAGCTCGCGGCCAACGGCAACAGCGGCATGAAGGTCTCGCTCGACAACGTGCTGCTGCGCGATCCGTCGCTGACGGCCGAAGAGATCCTGATGTCGGAGTCGCAGGAGCGCATGATGGCGATCGTCGCGCCCGAGAAGCTCGACGCGTTCCTCGCCGTGGTGAACAAGTGGGAGGTCGAGACCTCCGTGCTCGGCGAGGTCACCGGCGACGGCCGTCTCATCATCGACTGGCAGGGCGAGCGCATCGTCGACGTCGACCCCTCGACCGTCGCGGTCGACGGCCCCGTCTACGACCGCCCGGTCGCGTACCCGACGTGGATCGACGCCCTGCAGGCGGATGCCGCCGAGAACCTCCCCCGTTCGAACGACCCCGAGGTGCTGCGCGAGCAGTTCCTGAACCTCGTCGCCTCGCCGAACCTCGCCGACACCCGCTGGATCACCAACCAGTACGACTACTACGTGCTCGGCAACACGGCCCTCGCGTTCCCCGACGACGCCGGCATGATCCGCGTCGACGAGGAGTCGGGCCTGGGCTTCGCGATCTCGACCGACGCGAACGGCCGCTACTCGCAGCTCGATCCGTACGCGGGCGCGCAGCTGGCCCTCGCCGAGGCATACCGCAACGTCGCCGTGACCGGCGCCGTGCCCACCGCGATCACCGACTGCCTGAACTTCGGATCCCCCGAGAACCCCGAGGTCATGTGGCAGTTCGGGCAGACGGTCGACGGCCTGGCCGACGGATGCTACGAGCTCGGCACCCCGGTGACCGGCGGCAACGTCTCGTTCTACAACCAGACCGGCGACGTGCCGATCCACCCCACCCCGCTGGTCGGCGTGCTCGGCATCATCGACGACGTCTCGCGCCGCATCCCCTCGGGATGGCAGGACGAAGGCCAGAACATCTACCTGCTCGGCACGACCTCGACCGAGCTGTCGGGATCGGCGTGGGCCGAGACCGTGCACCAGCACCTCGGCGGACTGCCGCCCAAGGTCGACCTCGCGGGCGAGAAGCGCCTCGCCGGCCTGCTCGCGGCAGCTCGCGACGAGTGGCTGATCTCGTCGGCGCACGACCTGTCGGAGGGCGGCCTCGCGCAGGCACTGGCCGAGGGCGTCTCTCGCTTCGGTGTCGGCGCCCGCGTGTGGCTGAACGAGATCCTCGAGCGCGACGGTGTGGATGCCGCATCCGCTCTGTTCTCGGAGTCGACCGGCCGCGTCATCGTGACCGTGCCGCGTGAAGACGACGTCAAGTTCCGCGGACTGTGCGAGGGCCGGGGATACCCGGTCATGCGCATCGGCGTGACCGACACCGAGGGCGCGAAGCTCGAGGTGCAGGGTGTCTTCACCGTTCCCGTCGCCGAGATCCGCGAGCGCTCGCAGGCCACCCTTCCCGCCGCCTTCGGCCCGACGGTCGCCGAGCCGGTCGGCGCATGAGCGAGCTCAGCCGGCGGCCCGAGCCGTCAGGTCGCCCCGACCGGGCGCGGCCCGATGC
>Ga0308161_1004859_pt1 | contig 12102 bp, 11 predicted proteins | sample PhyFR2_FD_201034 | JGI IMG/M metagenome (GOLD analysis project Ga0308161, IMG submission 201034) | Phyllosphere microbial communities from UC Gill Tract Community Farm, Albany, California, United States - DLSLF.R2 | ecosystem: Host-associated > Plants > Phyllosphere > Unclassified | place: USA...
TTCATGGAGCCGCTGCCCGGCGTGATGATCCTGGTGCCCATCCTGGCGCCGATTGCCTTCAGCCTGGGCATCGATCCGACGCACTTCGCCATGGTCGTGATCGTCAACCTGACGCTGGGCATGATCACCCCGCCCGTGGGCGGCCTGCTGTTCGTGACCGCGGTCGCGACGCGCGTGTCGATCACCGACCTGACGCGCGAGATGCCGCTGTTCCTGCTGGCCCATCTCGCCGTGCTGATCCTGCTGACGTTCATTCCCGAACTGTCCACCTGGCTGCCGCATTCGCTGGGCTTCCAGTAAGCCGCACGCAAAGCTCGCCCTGCAAGGCCCCGCATGTCGGGGCCTTTTTCATGCCGCATCGCCAGGCGCGAGTGAGCTTGCTTCCGTCTCTGAAATATGGACTTCGGGAGTTGGATTGGCAGTTTCACAATCGCGTCAGGGACACAGCCATTGCGCGCATTGCTGCTGCCCCACCCTCGGCATTTCCTCACGCAAGGAGATGAACATGAAGCAATTCTTGAAATGGGGATGGCCCGGCGTGCTGGTGGTCGCCATGATCTCGGCCTGTAGCGGAGATGGCAAAGGCTCGGACCGCGTTGCCGGCGGCGTGCCAGCGCCTGCCAACTTCAAAGAGGCCTTTACCACGCTCGAGAATGCGGGGAAATTGCCCATCCTCGACCGCAGCGACAGCCTCGCCGGCCCAGACATCAACGCCAATGGCGTGCGCGACGATATCGAACGTTACATCGACGGCAAGCCCGACACTCAGTCGCAGAAAAACAGCCTCAAGGCCCTGAGCCGGTCCTTGAGCCGGGCGATGACTGTCGACACCCGGGACCCGAACGCACTGCGGGGTGTGGCCAACAGCATCAACCTTGCCGTGATCTGTATTCATGAGACTTATCCATCGGACAAAGCCTCCCCAATGGTGCATGAGTTCGAAAAGCTGACCGTGAATACCCGGGCTCGCTATAGCGCATATATGAAATTCAACTCCGCCATGAACGGCTCGGTGATGAAAGATGTAAAGGGCGTGAAATGTGACTGAGCGCACTTGCGCTCAGCTTGTAACCCTATATCGCCTGGGCATGTCCTAACACAAGGAGATGAGCATGAAGCAACTTTGGAAATGGGGATGGCCCGGCGTGCTGGTGGTCGCCATGATCTCGGCCTGTAGCGGAGATGGCAAAGGCTCGAACCGCGTTGCCGGCGGCGCGCCAGCGCCTGCCAACTTCAAAGAGGCCTTTACCAAGCTCGAGAACTCGGGGAAATCACCCATCCTGGACCGCAGCACCAGCCTTGCCGGGCCGGACGTCAACGCCAACGGCGTGCGCGACGATATCGACCGGTATATCGACAGCAAGCCCGACACCCAGGCGCAGAAAAACAGCCTCAAGGCGCTGAGCCGATCCTTGAGCCGGGCGATGACCGTAGATACCAAGGACCCGAACGCGCTGCGAAGTGTGGTCAACAGCCTCAACACTTCGGTAGGTTGCATCTGGAAGACCTATGCCTCCGACACTGCCTCACCTCGGGGCCACGAGATTGAAAAGCTGACGGTAAACACGCAGGCTCGCTATGACGCCTACATGAAATTCAACTCGGCGATGAACGGCTCGGTGATCAGCGACGTAAAAGGGTTGAAATGTGACTGAGCGCACTTGCGCTCAGTTTCCACCCCCATATCGCCTTGGCATGTCCTTACGCAAGGAGATGAACATGAAGCAATTTTGGAAATGGGAATGGCCCGCCCTACTGGTGGTGGTGGCCATGGTGGCGGCCTGTGGCGGCGACAGCAAAGGCAAAGCCAGCGTAGCGGGTGGCACGCCAGCGCCTGTCAACTTCGGCGAGGCCTTTACCAGGCTCGAGAATGCGGGGAAATTGCCCATTCTCGACCGCAGCGACAGCCTCGCCGGCCCAGACATCAACGCCAATGGCGTGCGCGACGATATCGACCGCTATATCGACAGCAAGCCCGACACTCAGCCGCAGAAAAACAGCCTCAAGGCCTTGAGCCGGTCCTTGAGCCGGGCGATGACTGTCGACACCAAGGATCCCAATGCGCTTCGGGATGTGGCCAACAGCATCAACCTTGCCGTGACCTGTATGCATCGGACCTATCCATCGAGCATAGCTTCTCCTAAAGGCGACGAAATCGAGAAGCTGACCGCGAACACCCGGGCCCGCTACAGCGCATACATGAAATTCAACTCGGCAATGAACGGCTCGGTGATGAAGGGCCTGAAGGGGGTGAAATGTGACTGAACTCACTTCCACGCAACTGCGTGCCACTTGCCTGGCTGCGGCACTGCTGGCCGCAGCACTGCCAGCCCATCCCGCCGAAGGCTATCTCTGCGAAACCCGCGGATACACGGTGGGCCTGTTCAACGGTGTCTGGAACACCACTCGCCAAGCATACGACGGGCGTGTATTGCTGGAGGATTTGCTGGGTAGCGAGTACCAAGGCGAGCCCGTGGAGTATGAGAACTTCTACAACACCACCGGCACGGAAAACGGCGCCACCATGGCCCAGGACATTGCCGAGGTATTCATCCAGCGCGCCAATGAAATCGACACCAGCGGCGAGCTGGCGCGGCGCTTCGAGTATCTCTGGGATGCCGCCACCGACCCGAAGCGCCCCCTGATGACGCAGCTGCGCGATGCACTGAGCATTCCCGTCGCGCTTCTGGAAAATATCTATACCGCGATTTCCACCAAGCTGGTTGCGGGCCTTGCCACGCTGCTGAGCAACCCGCCGACGGCGCTGGACCAGGCCCAGCACCGCCTGACCGTCGACACGCTGGTCACCGAAGGCCAGAAGATGCTGTTTGTCGCGCATTCGCAAGGCAATCTGTTCCTGAACCCGGCCTACGACTATGCCAAGACCCGGCTTGGCACCAACAGCATTGCCGCCACGCATATCGCGCCAGCCTCGCTCACGCTGCGCGGCCCGCACCTGCTGGCCGATATCGACCTGGTGATCAACGGCCTGCGCCTCTTCGGCTGGAACAGCGTGCCGGAAATCAACCTGGTGCTGCCGACGTCCGACACGGACCCCAGCGGCCACACGCTGTTCAACACCTATCTCGACGCAAGCCGCCCGGGCCGCGAGCGTGTCAAGCAAATGGCCGAACAGGGCCTGGCCTCGCTGGTGACGCCCAACGCGGCGGGCAGTCGCGGATTCTTCACGACGATGCTGACCTGGGATGGTTCCGGCGATGTCGACCTGCACACCTTCGAGCCTGGCGGCGCCCATGTCTACTTTTCGCACCCGGGCGGCCAGGTCGGTGCACTGGACCTCGACAACACCGTCGCCAACGGACCCGAGCATTACTACGCTTCCTGCAACACGTCCCAGCTGCAGGAAGGCAGCTACCGCTTCGGCATCAACAACTACCTTGGCGCCACCGGGCGCACGGCCACGGTGCAGGTCACGTTCGCACAGGGCGGCCAGCCCGTGACCCGGGAGCTCGCGGTAGGCCCGGAACGCGCCACCGGCGGCAACAATGACCCGCTCCCGGTACTGACGGTGAGCGTCGCCAGGGACGCCAACGGCAAGTTCCAGGCCACGGCGCATTGAACCAGGTCACGGCGGCGACCCAGCAACAGGAAGCTGCCTGCGGGCAGCTTTTTTGCGCGCGCCGGTCATGAAAGATGCTTTTCCATGGCCTCGACAATCAGGTCGGTCACGGTCATGTGGCGGTGCAACGCCGCCTGCTTCCAGTGCTGGCGCGTGGACTTGGGGACATTGAAGGTCAGTTTCACGATGTCGCCTGTGGAGACGCTGTCGGTCTCCGGAGTCTGCGGTGCGGCTGACTCCCGTGGTTTGTCTTTCAGAGCCATTGCATTTCCATTCGATGAGGCCCAGGGGCGGCTACGCCGTGCCGGCCGGAACACCGTTCCGCGCTGTCGATGAGTTGGACACGGCTCGAACCAAGTGGTTCCACTCTGAAAAAATGAAATGGGAATGGAAATGGGAATGCAGTTCTTTACATTTCCATGCGCCCCTGCGACACATCCTTACATCTGTATATATGTACCTCGTTAGCATTTCCGGACGTAAGGAGATCGACATGAAGCAACTAAGGAAATGGGGATTGCCAATCCTGGCAGCCGCCATGGTCTCGGCCTGTGGCGGGGATGGCGGGAACAATGACGGCACTGCCGGAGGCGGGGGTGGCGACAACGGCGGCGGCGGCGGCGGCGGCGGTGGCGGTTCCACGGCACCGCTCACGGTCAGCCAGGCCTTTGCCAAGCTCGAGGCATCGGGCGAACTGCCGGTGCTCGACCGCAGTGCCAGCCTGACCGGCACCGACGCGAATGCCGATGGCGTGCGCGACGACATCGAACGCCACATCGACAGCAAGTCGGATACCCAGCCGCAGAAGAACAGCCTCAAGTCCTTCAGCCGCTCGCTGAGCACGGCCATGACGGTCGACACGCAGGACCAGAACGCGCTGCGCAGCGTGGCCAACAGCATGAACACTTCGGTGACCTGCATCTGGAAGACCTACCCGTCCGGGTCCGCATCGCCCATGGTGCGCGAGATCGAGAAGCTGACCGTCAATACGCGGGCCCGCTACGAGGCCTACATGAAATTCAACTCTGCCATGGACGGCAGCGTGCTGAAGAACGAAAGGACGGTGAACTGTGATTGAACGCACTTATGCGCGCCTGCGCGCCGCCTGCCTGCCGGCCGTCCTGCTGCTGGCCGCGGCATTCCCGGCGCATGCCGCCAATGAGAACATCTGCGCGGCACGCGGCTATACCGTCGGTTTCTTCAACGGGGTCTGGAACACCTTGCCGCAGGCCATTGACGGCCGCATGGCGCTGCAGGAACTGCTGGACGAGGAATACAACGGCGAACCCGTGGAGTTCGAGAACTTCTACAACACCACGGGAGCGAGCAACGATGCCACCATGGCCCAGGACATTGCCGAGGTGTTCATGCAGCGCGCCAACGAGTTCGATGCCAGCGGCGAACTGGCCCAGCGCTTCGAGTACCTGTGGGATGCCGCCAGCGACACCCAGCGCCCGCTGCTGACCCGGCTGCGCGACGTCATGAGCGCGCCCGCGGTACTCGTCGAAGGCATCTACTCGGCGATCTCGCTGAAGGTGGCCGCGACCTGGGCCAGCCTGCTGAGCAACCCGCCCACCGCGCTGAACTACGCCCAGCACCGCCTCACCATCGACACGCTGGCCACCGAAGGTCAGAAGCTGCTGTTTGTCGCGCACTCGCAAGGCAATCTGTTCGTGAACCCGGCCTACGATTACGCCAAGTCGAAGTACACGACGGACAGCGTCGCGGTCACGCATATCGCACCGGCGTCGCTGACGCTGCGCGGCCCGCACGTGCTTGCGGACATCGACCTGGTGATCAACGGTTTGCGTGCGTTCGGCTGGAGCAGCGTGCCCGAGATCAATCTGACGCTGCCCGCGGCCGACAAGGACCTGAGCGGCCACACGCTGATCGACACCTACCTCGACGCACGCCGCGCCGGCCGTGCCCGCGTGAAGCAGATGGCCGAGCAAAGCCTGTATGCACTGGCCACGCCCACGGCGCTGGGCAGCCGCGGCTTCTTCACGACCATGCTGACCTGGGATGGCGAAGGTGACGTCGACCTGCATACGTTCGAGCCCGGCGGCGCGCATGTCTACTACTCGAACATGCGCGGCCAGGTCGGCATGCTCGATGTCGACAATGTCGTCGCCAATGGTCCGGAGCACTACTATGCGTCCTGCGATCCTGCGGTGCTGCAGGAAGGTACCTACCGCATCGGCATCAACAACTATGCGCGCGCCACCGGCCGCACGGCCACGGTGCAGGTGACCTTTGCGCAGGGCGGCCAGCCCGTGACCCGGGTGCTGGGCGTGGGCGCGGAGCGCGGCAACGGCGGCAACAGCACGCCGATCCCGGTGCTGACCGTGAATGTGGCCAAGGACGCCAACGGCAAGCTCGTCGCTACGGCGCAGTAAGCGCTGCCGGCACGCAAAAAGGCGGTCCCGAGGGACCGCCTTTTTTTCGTTTCAGGCCGCTCAGGCGTCGACGATCGCCGACACATCCAGCACATACATCTGGCGCTGCCCCTCGTGCACCGAATCGATGCAGACCTGGCGCCCGTCGCGGCTCCAGCGCGGGTGCAGGTCGCAGCGGTTTTCCTTGCTCAGGTCGGGCGTGGCGTAGAAGCTGCCCAGGTTGCGGCGCTCGCCGGTGTGCATGTCGAACAGGAACAGGAAGCGCTCGTGCGTCTGGTCGTCAGGGTAGGTGTCGCTGAGCAGCCAGCGCGTGCTCACCGGCGAGAAGCTCATATGGCCGTTCTCGACCAGCACCTCGCGCCCTATGACCTCGACCGCGCCGCCCTCGATGTCATGGTAGAGGTGATAGTGGATCTCGCCCGCATGCGGGCCCCAGACGATGATGTGGCTGTCGTCCTGCCACAGCGGGTGCGAGATCTGGTATTCGGATTTCTCATAGTCGAACGTACCCACGGCGCCCGGGTCGAAGTCGGCGGCGAGCTGCGGCAGCGGGTGGTCCGAGCATTCGAGCAGGCGCATTTCCGAGCCATCGGGGTTCATGGTGATCAGGCGGTGCAGGAAACAGGTTTCATCCTTGACGCGCTCGGTCCAGCGGTGCAGGAACAGGATGCGCGACGAAGCCGGATTGACTTCGATGTGGCTGACCCAGTGGATGGCCTTCTCCATCGACTCCCGGGGGTGGAAGGCTTTCAGGCCCGCATAGCTGACCAGCAGCACGGCTGCGCCCGTGGCCAGGTCCATGCGCCAGATGCCGTCGTCTGCGGGCGCGAGCGGCAGCGCGAACGGGCCGCCGGTTTCGCTGTAGCCAATCGTCTCGTGCGTCACATACAGGCGCCGGTAGTCGACCGACAGCGCCCACTGGCTGCTGGGCGCGGCCACGTAGACCGGCATGGGCAGCACGCGGCGCGCGCGCGTGTCGACATCGACCACCACGGCGCCAAAGCCCGGGTAGCGCGCCGCGCTGTCGCCCGTCCGGTCGTTGTAGACCAGTTGCCGCCCCGGAGCGCCGTCGAGCCACTGCAGCTGGCTGCCCATCTGCCAGTTCCAGGCGCCGGTCTCGCCCACGGCATGGAAGCGGTCGCCGTCCAGCGTGTCGAAATAGCCTACCGTCGCCTTGGCGTCGGGCGTGAGGTACTGGTCCATGGCCGGGGTGCGCTGGCCCGCGATCAGGCGGTTGGTCCGGTCCCAGTTCGACTTGTTGTAGTAGCCAAAGAAATGGTGCTGGTGGCCGTCGCCCACGCGGCGGCAGGAGACATAGGAAGCGGGATTGGCGGACTCGGTCATGCGGGAAGTGGAAGGCTGGAAGGAAGCGGGCCGGGGGCCCGGACAGGGAAATGCAGGCGTGCGCCGGTCCGGCCTCAGTCGGCCGAGACCTTGCCCTCGAGAATCACGCGGTCCCAGCGGACTTTCTCCTGGGCCACGAAGCGCTGTGCATCGGGCAGGCTGTTGGCCACGGCCGTCATGCCCTGCTCCTCAAGACCCTTGCGGAACTCGGGCGTGTTGATGACCTTGCGCACGTCGGCGCTGATCTTCTCGACAATCGCCGGCGGCACCTTGGCCGATACCGCCACCGTGGTCCACGACGTGGCTTCGAAGCCCTGGATGCCGGCTTCGGCAGCGGTGGGCACATCGGGCAGTGCCGCCAGCCGCTGCTTGCCGGTCACGGCCAGCGCCTTCATCTTGCCGGCGCGGATGTGGCCCAGCACCGTCGGCGGATTCTCGAACATCAGCTGGATCTGGTTGCCCAGCAGGTCGTTGAGCGCGGCCGAGCTGCCGCGGTAAGGCACATGCACGATGGGCGCGCCCGACTGCAGCTTGTAGAGTTCGCCCATCATGTGCACCGACGAGCCCACGCCGGCGGAACCGAAGTTCACCGTGCCTGGCGCCTTCTTGGCCAATGCCGTCAATTGCTGCATGTCGCTGGCCGGCAGCGCTGGCGCGGCAACGACCACATGCGGCATTTCGGCCAGCACCGTCACCACCCGCAGATCGGTGGCCGGGTTGTACGGCAGTTTCTTGTAGATGCCATAGGCCGCGTGCAGGCCAATCGAGCCGACCATCAGCGTATAGCCGTCGGCGGGCTGGTCCGCGACATAGCGTCCGCCAAGATGACCGCCCGCGCCGGGCTTGTTCTCGACCACGACCGGCTGGTCCCAGAGACGGCCGAGCTTGTCGGCGAGCATGCGCGCCTGCACATCCGAGCTGCCGCCCGCGGTGAACGGCACGATGATGCGCACCTGGCGCGCGGGATTCGGATAGGCCGCGTCGCTGGACCAGGCGCTGGCCGAGCAGCCGATGAGGGTGGCGGCAAGTGCCGTCAGGCCGAAGTGGCGGCGCGCGATGTGTGTCATGTGCAGGTCCTTGGAAAATGCTGTGGCCTGGGGCGGCCTTGTCTCGTATGAAGCGAGTGTAGGGAGCGCAACCTACGCAGCAAAATGCATTTTTCCGCTCTGTCCATACAGGATTGGTATACCCTTCGCGCCATGCCCCGCCCTCTGAGTTTTCGCGAAATCGAAGCCTTCCGTGCCGTGATGCAGGCTGGAACCACCACTGCCGCGGCGCAACTGCTGCATACCACCCAGCCTTCGGTGAGTCGCCTGCTATCGCAGATGCAGGCCGGTGCCGGACTCAAGCTTTTCGACATGCACAAGGGCCGGCTGCGCCCCACGCCCGAAGCACTGGACCTGCATGCCACGGTGCAACAGCATTTCGTCGGCCTGGAGCGCATCGAGCGCGAGCTGCAGGGCCTGCGGATGTCGGGCGCGGGCACGCTGCGCATCGGCTGCACGCCCGCGCTGGGCCTGTCGGTGCTGCCGGCCGTGGTGCATGCGTTCGTGCAGCAGCACCCGAGCACGCCCATCAGCCTGCAGACCCTGGGCACCGCGCATCTGCGCGAAGGCCTGCAGCTGGGACAATTCGATCTCGTGGTCAGCACCATGGCCATCGATGCGCCCGACCTGAGCGCCAGCGTGCTGCACCATAGCCAGGCGGTCTGCGTCATGCATCCCGCCCACCCGCTGGCGCAGCGCGGGCAATTGCATGTGAGCGATCTCGCCGATCAGTTGCTGCTCACGCTCAACGCCGACGACGACATCTGCCGGCAACTGCAGCAGACCATGCAGCGCCATGGCGTACAGGCGCGCTCGACCATCGAGACCACCTATTCGTCGACGATTTGCTGTCTCGCCGCGGAAGGCACGGGCATAGGCGTGGTCAATCCCTACGTGGCCCACAAGTTCGCCGCGGAGCTGGCAGTGCGGCCGCTGCTGCCGCAATGCCCGGTCGAGATCGCGCTGGCCCTGCCGCTGCACCGTGCGCCCTCGGCGCGCGCCGATTCCTTCGTGCAACTGCTGCAGCAGCAGTTGCAGGAGCGCTAGGCTTTCTCCACCTGCAGATCGGCATCGCAGCCCACGCCGGCCGCAATCCAGCGCCTTGCGGCGCGCAGCCAAAGCCGCCCGCGCCAGCGCTGCCAGCGGCCGGGCGACGCAGCCAGGGCCTTCGCATCCTCGAGCACGCCGCAGCGGTAATGCGCTCCCGCCTCGTCCCAGCGCAGCGCGCTGCACGCGCCCTGCCGCCGGCGCGAGACCAGCATGCCCATGGGGCAGGGCTCGGCCAGGCAACACAGGCCGCAGCCATTGCAGGGCGCGCCCAGCGCCGGCTTGGCCGGCGCCTGCGCATGCCAATGGACGGCGTATTCGCGCATCAGGCCGGCGCCGTTGCGTCGGGCGTCGCTACGCCGCGCGCCAGCACCGGCGCAATCGCGTTGCCGGTATGCGTGCCCTGCTCCACCAGCGTCTCGGGCGTGCCCGCGGCGACGATGCGGCCGCCGCCGTTGCCGCCTTCCGGGCCCAGGTCGATGACCCAGTCGGCTTCGGCAATCACATCCAGGTCGTGTTCGATGACGATCACCGAATGCCCGGCATCGACCAGACGGTGCAGCACCTCAATGAGCTTTTGCACGTCGGCCATGTGCAGGCCCACCGTGGGCTCATCGAGCACATACAGCGTATGCGGCGCCTTGTTGCCGCGGCGCGCGATGTCGTCGCGCACCTTGGTGAGTTCGGTCACGAGCTTGATGCGCTGGGCTTCGCCGCCGCTGAGCGTGGGCGAGGGCTGGCCCAGCGTCAGATAGCCCAGGCCCACATCCTTGAGCAGCTGCAGCGGGTGCGCAATGCCGGGCATGCTGGCAAAGAAGTCCACGGCTTCGTCGACCTCCATCTGCAGCACGTCGCCGATGCTCTTGCCGCGCCAGGTCACGGCCAGCGTCTCGGGATTGAAGCGCGCGCCGTGGCAGGTATCGCAAGGCACCTTGACGTCGGGCAGGAAGCTCATCTCGATGGTGCGCACGCCCTGTCCCTCGCAGGTCGGGCAGCGGCCTTCGCCGGTATTGAACGAGAACCGGCCCGGGCCGTAGCCGCGCGCACGCGCTTCGAGCGTATCGGCAAACAGCTTGCGGATGGTGTCCCAGAAACCGATGTAGGTGGCGGGGCAGGAGCGCGGCGTCTTGCCGATCGGCGTCTGGTCGACTTCCAGCACCCGGTCGATGGTCTCGAAACCGCGCAGGCCGGCGCAACCGACCAGCGCCGGCGCCTGGCCCGCATCCATGGCTTCGCGCCCGGCAAAGGTGCTGCGCTGGCCGACCCAGGCCGCGACGTTGGTCCAGAGCACGTCGCGCGCCAGCGTCGATTTGCCCGAGCCGCTGACGCCGGTGATCGCCACCAGGCGCTTGAGCGGCACATGCGCATCGACGCGCTGCAGGTTGTGCAGATCGGCGCCCAGCACCGTGAGCCAGCGCTGCGGTCCGCTGCCGCCGCGCACGGCCGGCTGGGTCAGCGCCGCGTTGGCGGCCGCGCTGTCGGCTTCGCGCGCGGCCAGTGCATCGGCCGCCTGCTGCTTTTTCGTGCGCTTCTTCGGTGCTTCGACGGCTTCGGCCACGGCGGCCTGCGCCACCGGCGGCCAGACCACGGGACGCCGCGGCTGGAACGGATGGCGCATCGCATGCAGCAGATAGCGGCCGGTCAATGATTCCTCGGACTGCATCACGTCCTCGGGCGTGCCCTGGGCGACCAGCCGGCCGCCGCGCTTGCCCGCGCTCGGGCCGATGTCGATCACATGGTCGGCACGGCGAATGGTGTCCTCGTCATGCTCGACCACGACCAGCGTGTTGCCCTTGTCGCCAAGCTTGTGCAGCGCGTTGAGCAGGATCTGGTTGTCGCGCGCATGCAGGCCGATGGTCGGCTCGTCGAGCACATAGCAGACGCCCTGCAGGTTGCTGCCGAGCTGCGCGGCCAGGCGGATGCGCTGGGCCTCGCCGCCGCTGAGCGTGGGCGCACCGCGGTCCAGCGTCAGGTAGCCCAGGCCGACCTCCTCGAGGAATTCAAGCCGGCCCTGGATCTCGGGCAGCAGGTCGCGCGCGATGCCGGCCTCGCGACCGCTCAAGCTCAGCGCCTGCGCCCACACACGCACGTCGGTGACCGAGAGCCGCGCGATGTCGGTGATGCCCACGTCGTGGAAGCGCACGGCGCGCGCCGTGGCGTTGAGCCGCGTGCCCGCGCAGCAGGGACAGGTGACCTCGGCGATATCCTCGACCTCCTGGCCTTCGAACTTGACCTCGCGGCCGCGGTTGTCCTCGGCCAGCAGCGTGTCGTCATAGACCTGGCGCTGGTCCTTGGTCAGCTGCACGCCCGTGCCCACGCAGTCGGGGCACCAGCCATGCTTGCTGTTGTACGAAAACAGCCGCGGATCGAGCTCGGCATAGCTGGTCGCGCAGACCGGGCAGGCACGCTGCGTGGAAAACGCCTGCAGCTTGCCGACGCCGGCCGTGCTCTGGCCACCAGCCATGGCCGCGGCCAGGTCGTCAATGCCGCTGAGCACATGCACCACGCCCTTGCCCAGCTCGAGCGCCTGCGCCAGATGCAGGCGCAGCTCGGCTTCGTTGCGCGGCGAGACCTCGATGCTGGCGATCGGCAGGTCGATGCTGTGCTCCTTGAAGCGGTCGAGCCGCGGGAAGCCCGTGGTCGGCAGGAATTCGCCATCGACGCGCAGATGGGTGTAGCCGCGCGGCCG
>Ga0308161_1004864_pt1 | contig 12097 bp, 14 predicted proteins | sample PhyFR2_FD_201034 | JGI IMG/M metagenome (GOLD analysis project Ga0308161, IMG submission 201034) | Phyllosphere microbial communities from UC Gill Tract Community Farm, Albany, California, United States - DLSLF.R2 | ecosystem: Host-associated > Plants > Phyllosphere > Unclassified | place: USA...
CCGCGGCCCGCGCACGCCACGCGGCGACGACACGGCGCGCGGCGAGCGCACGGCATCCGGTCCGCGCGGTGCGGGTGCGGGCACCGGTGGACGGCCGACGTCGCGCGGCCCGCGCGCGGACGCCGCAGGCAATGAAGGGCGCGCCCCGGCCCGAGGCCCACGCACGGCGGCCACCGGCACCGAAGGACGCACCCCGGCACGTGGCCCGCGCACGGACGCCGCCGGCACCGGCGGCCGCTCCACACCACGCGGCCCGCGCACGGAAGGCGCCGCCACGCCGCGCGCGCCGTTCAAGCGCAACGGTTCCGGCCGTTCCTGAGCCGTTTCACATCGTCGTTTCAGGCCGGCGCGACCGTGCCTGAAACGATTTGATACGATGTCGAAATGTAAAGATTCCCGGTCTGTAGTATAGTCGGGCCGGTGCCCCGGTCAATCCGGGCCCGGTGCGCATGGTGCGTGCCGTGCGTTTTTTGGAGTTTACATGCATGCGGTAGCAACGGCAGTTACGTCCATGCCGTCCGATGATTTCTTTTTGGCGCGCCAGCCCATCCTCGGACGCGACCAGAAACTGGTGGCGTTCGAATTGCTGTTTCGCGCCGCGCCGGACCATGAGGACGCGCAGCTGACCGATTATGCCGCCGCCACCGCCGCCGTCATTTCCCATGCGTCGCAGCTGGGCATGAAGCAGGTCGTGGGCGAGCAGATTGCCTTCGTCAATGTCGACGAGGTCGTGCTGATGAGCGATTTCGTCCGCTTCCTGCCTCCCGATAAGGTCATCCTGGAAATCCTGGAAACCGTTCGGCCCACGGCGCGGCTGCTGGCGCGCGTGCGCGAGCTGAAAGAGCTCGGTTTCAAGTTCGCACTCGACGATGTTATAGAACATTCGGAGCAGGTAAGCAAGCTCCGCAACCTCGTCGACGTCATCAAGATCGACCTGCAGGGCGTCGGCCGCGACGAGCTCGCCGATCTGGTGCGCACGCTGCGCGGTCCGCACCAGAAACTGTTGGCGGAAAAGGTCGAAACGGTGGAGGAATTCCAGCTGTGCCTGGAGCTCGGCTTCGAATTCTTTCAGGGCTATTACTTTGCCCGGCCCGCGATTTTGTCGGGCAAGAAGATCACGCCGTCCGAACTCGTGCTGCTGCGCGTGCTGGACCTGATCAATGCGAATGCGGACAACGAAGCGATCGAAGCGGCCGTCAAGCGCGATGCGTTGCTGAGCCTGAACCTGCTGCGCCTCGTCAACGGTCACCTGACGGGCGGTGGCGCGGCGCGCGTCGGCTCGATCGCGCAGGCGCTCGACCAGCTCGGCCGCAGCCAGTTGCAGCGCTGGGTGCAGATCCTGCTGTACAGCGGACCGGAAGGGCACGTCGAACTGAATTCGCCGCTGCTGCAGATGGCGACCACGCGCGGCCGCCTGCTCGAACTGATGACCCTGACCCTGCGCCCCGGCGACGTCGCGGGCGCCAATACGGCGTTCACGGTCGGCATCATGTCGTTGATGGATGCGCTGTTCAGCCTGCCGATGCGCGAGATCCTCGACAAGGTCGAGGTGTCCGGCGACGTGCGCGCCGCGCTGCTGGAGCGCGGCGGCGACTACGGTGCCATGCTGAGCGTGGCGGAAGCACTGGAAGACGCGCAGCCCGGCCGCGACCTGGCCGGCGCGCTCGGGCGACTGGGATTGTCCGCCAAGCAGGTGCGCGAGATCGAACTGGCCGCGTTCGGCTGGGTGCGCGACCTCGGCGCCGAGGTGGGCTGAGCGGCGCGGCGTCGGCCGTTCGCTGCGCCAGTAAAGGAAAACGCCCGGGTTCTTGTGAACGCCGGGCATCACGTCATTGCGCTAGGAACAGGAAAACGGTCGGTTTCTTGTGCAAGTCAGGCATCTCGCAAAAGAAAACGCCCGGGCTCTTGTGAACGCCGGGCATCACGTCATTGCGCCAGGAACAGGAAAACGGTCGGTTTCTTGTGGAAGTCAGGCATCTTGCCGCCTGCCAGTTGCGCCTTCCATTTCGCGGCCGTCTGCGTGTGCACGGTTTCCGTCGCCAGCGACAGGTCCGTCGCGACGCACACGAGGGTGCCCGGCTGGCAGGCCGTAACGAGCGCTTCCAGCATCGCGCCGTTGCGGTAGGGCGTCTCGATCAGCAATTGCGTCTGTTTCTCGCTGCGCGAGCGCTGTTCCAGCTGCGCGATACGCTTGGCGCGCTGGCCGGCATCCGTCGGCAGGTAGCCGTTGAAGGCGAAGCTTTGGCCGTTCAGGCCGCTCGCCATGACGGCCAGCAGCAGCGACGACGGCCCGACCAGCGGACGCACGGTCACGCCGTGCTGGTGCGCCAGGCGCACGAGGTCGGCACCCGGATCGGCGACGGCCGGCACGCCCGCTTCCGATACGAGGCCGCCGTCCTGGCCATCCAGCAGCGGCTGCAGCAGGGCGGCGAGCGCCTGCGGCGGCGTGTTCACGTTCAGTTCGGCGATGCGGATTTCCTGCAGCGGCCGCGCGAGCGGATGGTCGATGGCGACCAGCTTCAGGAATGCGCGCGCCGTCTTGGCGTTTTCGGCGACGAAGTAGTCGAGCTTGCTGGCGACGTCCTGCACCTGCTCCGGCAGGACGGACGAGAGGGCATGCGGCGCCGCTTCCGTCGGGCCGAGGGTGTTGGGAATGAGGTAAAGCGTACCGGGCATTGGTTATTGTGTGGATGTCGAAGTGAAAAATGGCATGCCGGCGCGGCGCAGCATGCCGGTGAGGGCGATCAACGGCATGCCGGTGAGGGCGGTCGGGTCGCTGCTGTCGATGCGTTCGAGCAGTGCGATGCCGAGGCCTTCGTTCTTGGCGCTGCCGGCGCAGTCGTACGGCTGCTCGATGCGCAGGTAGGCGTCGAGCTCGGCATCCGGCAGGTCGCGGAACGTGACGAATACCTGCACGTTCTCGACCTGGGCGGCGGCCTGCGCGGCGTCCCCGTCGAGGCGGCTGTCCCACAGGCACAGCGCCGTATGGAAGACGACGCGGCGGCCGCGCATGGTCCGCAGCTGGGCGAGGGCGCGCGCGTGGTCGCCGGGCTTGCCGATCTGGGTGCCGTCCAGCGTGGCGACCTGGTCCGAGCCGATCACGAGCGCGCCCGGATGCCGCAGCGCGACGGCCCGCGCCTTCGCCCGTGCCAGGCGCAATGCCGTGTCCTGCGGCGCTTCGCCGGGCAGCGGCGTCTCGTCGACGTCCGGCGCGATGGCTTCGAACGGCAGGTGCAGGCGGGCCAGCAATTCGCGCCGGTAGGCGGAGCTGGAGGCGAGGATGAGGCGCGGAAGGGCGGAACTTGGTATCATGGCGGCCGGTCGTGTCAGGCGAATTTTTATAAGAAAAACAGGAACATAGCGGTTTTACGACGGCAAGTCGGGCCGTTTTCCCGAAAAACGCACGGAGTCTTTGACTGAGCGGGGAGAAGCCTGTTATTATCGCAGGTTTTCCGGGGATGTTTTTCCAAATGAGCGCTTTTGTCATCGACGCCTTTGAATTTTGTCGGAACAACGGCCAACGTGAAGGCGTCACGCCGGTGGCCGAGATGACCCGCCTGGCGGCCGACTGTGCCGATTCGTCCGGCGATATCGCCTGGTCCATCCAGGGCGGCCAGACCCGGCAGGGGTATCCGATGCTGACGCTGTCCGTCTCCGGTACCGTGCAACTGGTCTGCCAGCGCTGCCTCGCCCCGTTCGGCTACGACATGGAGTCGTCGACCGTGCTGGTCCTGGGCAAGGACGACCAGGAAGCGGACGAGATCGAGGAAATCCTCGACGACGAGAGCATCGACGTGATTGTCGGCAGCCATGCCTGCGACATCCGCGATTTGCTGGAAGACGAAGCCCTGCTGGCCCTGCCGCAGGCACCGAAACACGAGGTGTGCCCCGATACCCAGCTGCTGGACTCGATCAAGTCCGAGAAGGTATCGCCGTTCGCGGCACTGAAGAGCCTCAAATCTGAATAAGCAGTAATAAAAGAATTGCGGCGGGTGACACCTCAAGGTAGCATTCGCAGCGTCAAAACGTGTCAAACGCGTGCAGCTCGAGTATTGAGTCATCGTTGTAAGGCAGCGTTAAGCATGTCGGCAATAACGGCCTCATCAATTATTGCCGCTGGGATACTCGATGCGCATGTACTTGCAAGTCGAATGTGTTAGAATTTTAGAACTTATGTTTAGGAGTCATCATGGCAGTTCAACAGAATAAGAAGTCCCCGTCGAAGCGCGGCATGCACCGTTCGCACGATTTCCTGACCGCCCCGAACCTGGCCGTCGAGCCGACCACGGGCGAAACCCACCTGCGTCACCACATCAGCCCGAACGGCTTCTACCGTGGTCGTAAAGTGCTCAAGACCAAGAACGACGAGTAATCGACGTCTTGCTGTTTTGTCCGATGAAAGCGGCGCAACGTATGTCGAATGCGTGGCGCCGTTTTTTATTTCGCGGTAACTTCGTGTTCGGAGACGATCGTCGCCGGCGCACCGTCATTTTCCATCCTGCTGACTCGGCCTGCTGTGCATCCCGCCGGGAATACGCCGCCGCCGGCCGATCATAGGCTGCGGTTCCTCCTGCCAAATGACAATCAAAATTTCCATCGACTGCATGGGCGGCGACCACGGCCCCGCCGTAACCATCCCGGCAGCTCTCGCATTCCTCAAGCGCGAACCCGACGCCGAACTGATCCTGGTCGGCCTGGAAGAGCGGGTTCGCGCTGAACTCAAGAAACATCACGCGGGCGACAATCCGCGCCTGACCGTCCGCCATGCGACCGAGGTCGTCGAGATGGACGACCCCGTCGAAGTCGCCCTGCGCCGCAAGAAGGATTCGTCGATGCGCGTGGCGATCGAGCTCGTCAAGGACGGCAGCGCCGACGTCTGCGTTTCCGCCGGCAATACCGGCGCGCTGATGGCCATTTCGCGCTACGTGCTCAAGACCATGGCGGACGTCGACCGGCCGGCCATTTGCTCGATCCTGCCCAACCAGAAGGGCGGCCCGACCTACATGCTGGACCTGGGCGCCAACGTCGACTGCGAGCCCCATCACCTGCACCAGTTCGCCATCATGGGCGCCGTGCTGTTCGAGGCGATGGAGCACCGCCGCCCGAGCATCGGCCTGCTCAACGTGGGCACGGAAGAGATCAAGGGCAACGAAGTGGTCAAGGCGACCGCGCCGCTGCTGCGCGCCGACCACGAGCGCGGCGTACTGAATTTCTACGGCAACGTCGAAGGCAACGACATCTTCAAGGGGACCGTCGACGTGATCGTCTGCGACGGCTTCGTCGGCAATGTGACCCTGAAGGCGGTCGAAGGCCTGTCGCGCTTCTTCAAGGCGACCTTCATGGAAAGCACCATGTCGAAGCTGGGCGCGCTGCTGGCGCGCAAGTCGCTGAAAAAGATGAACCCCGAAAGTTACAACGGCGCAGGCCTGCTGGGTCTGAAAGGCCTGGTCTTCAAGAGCCATGGCGGCGCCAATGCCTACGCGTACGAGTGGGCACTTCGACGCGCTTTCGATGCCGCGAAATATAATGTACAAGCTCAACTTTCGACGTTGATCGCCGAAATGCTGCCGCAAGTACCGCCAACGGAAGCGCCAGGCTCAACCATTCAGCAGGGTTAGCAATGACTTACAGCAAAATTATCGGCACCGGCAGCTACCTGCCCGCAAAGCGCGTCACCAACGACGAGCTGGCGGCCCAGTTGGCCACCTCGGGCATCGAGACCTCGGACGAGTGGATCACGACCCGCAGCGGCATCACCGCCCGCCACTACGCCGCGCCCGACGAGAACGCTTCCGACCTGGCCGTGAACGCGGCGCGGATGGCGCTCGACGCGGCCGGGCTGGACGCCGACCAGATCGACCTGATCGTCCTCGCCACGTCCACGCCGGACTATTTCGGCAGCTTCCCCAGCACCGCCTGCATCGTCCAGAACAAGCTCGGCATGCGCAACAACAGCGCCGCGTTCGACCTGGGCGCCGTGTGCAGCGGTTTCGTCTACGCACTGTCGACGGCCGACGCGTTTATCAAGGCCGGCCATGCGAAGAACGTGCTGGTGATCGGGACCGAGGTCTTCTCCCGTATCCTCGACTTCAGCGACCGCACGACCTGCGTGCTGTTCGGCGACGGCGCGGGCGCCGTCGTGCTGAGCGCATCCGAGGAGCCGGGCGTGCTCGCCGTCAAGCTGCATGCGGACGGCAGCCATGGCGACATCCTGTGCGGCCCGGCGAATCCGGGCAACCGCGGCGCCGACCAGAAATTCCTGTACATGGACGGCCCCGCCGTCTTCAAGCTGGCCGTCTCCGTGCTGGAAAAAGTCGCCAACGAAGCGCTGGCGCAGGCACAGATGCCGGCCAGCAGCATCGACTGGCTGATTCCGCACCAGGCCAACCTGCGCATCATGGCCGGCACGGCGAAGAAGCTGGGCCTGCCGCCCGACCGCATGGTCGTCACCGTCAATGAACACGGCAACACGTCGGCCGCATCGATCCCGCTGGCGCTCGACGTCGCCGTGCGCGACGGCCGCATCCAGCCGGGCCAGAACGTCATGATGGAAGGCGTCGGCGGCGGCTTTACCTGGGGTGCCGTCCTGGCACGCATGTAATCCGAGGGGGATCGCAAACCTACCGCGCGTCGAATTTCGTCGGGGCCGCCGAGGCCTGCGATGCGCCGCTACGGCGGGCCGGCCGTACCGCAAGTGCGGCTGCGCTTCCCGCACCAGGCGTGCCCAACGAGATGTCTTGCGCGCGCTGCGGTTTCGATCCTCCCGAAACAGTAGGGAGTATAAAAAAATGAATAAATTCGCTTTCCTTTTCACCGGCCAGGGCGCGCAAGCCGTCGGCATGCTGAATGGCTTCGCCGGCAACCCGGTCGTCGCCCAGACCGTCGCCGAAGCGTCGGAAGCGCTGGGCCAGGACCTCGGCAAGCTGATCGCCGAAGGTCCGAAGGAAGACCTGGATCTGACCACCAACACGCAGCCCGTGATGCTGACGGCGGCCGTCGCCGTGTACCGCGCGTGGATCGCCGCCGGCGGCCCGACCCCGGCCGTCGTTGCCGGCCACAGCCTCGGCGAATACTCGGCGCTCGTCGCCGCTGGCGTGATCGACTTCAAGGACGCGGTGCCGCTCGTGCGCTTCCGCGCCCAGTCGATGCAGGACGCGGTGCCGGTCGGGCAAGGTGGCATGGCCGTGATCCTCGGCCTGTCCGCCGACGACGTGCGCGCCGTCTGCGCCGAAGCGGCCCAGGGCGAGGTCGTGGAAGCGGTCAACTTCAACGAGCCGACGCAGATCGTGATCGCCGGTCACACGGCCGCCGTCGAGCGCGCCTGCGACATCGCCAAGGCCAAAGGCGCCAAGCGCGCGATGAAGCTGGCGGTGTCGGCGCCGTTCCACTCGTCGCTGCTCAAGCCGGCGTCGGACCGCCTGCGCGACTACATGGCGAACCTGAATTTCGCCGCGCCGCGGATCGACTTGATCAATAACGTCGACGTGGCTATCCTGAACGATCCGGCCGCCATCAAGGACGCGCTCGTGCGCCAGGCCGCCGGCCCCGTGCGCTGGGTCGAGACGATGCAGAAGATGGCGGCGGACGGCGTGACGCAGGTCATCGAGTGCGCGCCGAGCAAGACCCTGATCGGCATGGCCAAGCGCATCGACCCGGTGCTGGTGGGCGACGCCCTGGTCGACCAGGCCGCACTGGAGCGCGTGCTCGCCGCCGTGGGCGCCTGAACAGCGCGCATCCCGCAACAAGAAAAGAGAACACCATGAATCTGCAAAACCAAGTCGCTCTCGTCACGGGCGCCTCGCGCGGCATCGGCAAGGCCATCGCACTCGAACTGGCCCGCCAGGGCGCCAAGGTGGTCGGCACGGCCACGACGCAAGCCGGCGCCGACGCCATCGGCGCCTACCTGGCCGAATTCGGCGGCAAGGGCGTCGTGCTGAACGTGACCGACCCCGCGCAGTGCGCGGCCGTCGTCGACGACGTCAGCAAGACGGTCGGCCCGATCGGCATCCTCGTCAACAATGCCGGCATTACCCAGGACCAGCTGGCGATGCGCATGAAGGACGAGGAGTGGGACAGCGTGATCGCCACCAACCTGACCGCCGTCGGCCGCCTGTCGCGCGCCGTGCTGCGCGGGATGATGAAGGCGAAGCAGGGGCGTATCATCAACATCACGTCCGTGGTCGGCGCGAGCGGCAATCCGGGCCAGATGAACTACGCGGCCGCGAAGGCCGGCGTGGCCGGCATGACCCGCGCCCTGGCGCGCGAGATCGGCAGCCGCAACATCACCGTCAACTGCGTGGCGCCGGGCTTCATCGATACCGACATGACGAAGGCACTGGGCGACGACCAGCATGCGGCGCTGCTGACGCAGATCCCGCTGGGCCGCCTGGGTCAGCCGGAAGACATCGCGCATGCGGTCGCGTTCCTGGCCGGTCCGCAGGCAGCCTACATCACCGGAACCGAACTGCACGTCAACGGCGGCATGTACATGAACTGACGAGCGGCGTGGCGACGGCGTCGAAGGGCGCCGTCGGCACGTTTTACGGAGAAATCTCAACAGTTCGCAGTAGTTTCAGCTGATTTAGCGTCACACGCTGAAAATAGTTTTTCAACGCGCAAACCCTGATAAAATGCGCGCACTTTCCGCAACACACACCTAATGGAGCCATAACATGTCGGATATCGAACAACGCGTTAAAAAAATCGTCGCTGAGCAACTGGGTGTTGCAGAAGCAGACATCAAAATCGATTCCTCGTTCGTTGACGATCTCGGCGCCGACTCGCTGGACACCGTGGAACTGGTGATGGCCCTGGAAGACGAATTCGAAATGGAAATCCCGGACGAGCAGGCTGAGAAGATCACCACCGTTCGCCAGGCGATCGAGTACGCACAGGCACACGTCAAGGCCTAAGCTTTCAGGATTTCAGGAGAAGCGCTTGAGTTCACGCAACCGTCGTGTCGTAGTGACCGGCCTGGGTTGCATCTCTCCGATCGGCAACACCATTGCCGACGCGTGGGAGGCAGCACTGGCGGGCAAGTCGGGCATTGCCAATATCACAAAGTTCGACGCAACGCCGTTTTCGACCCGCTTTGCGGGCGAAGTGAAAAACTTTAACGTCGAGGAATACCTGCCGGGCAAGGAAGGCCGCCACATGGATACGTTCATCCATTTCGGCATGGCCGCAGGTATCCAGGCGTTGCAGGATTCCGGCATCGTCGTTACCGAGGACAATGCCGACCGCATCGGCGTGATCGTGGGCTCCGGCATCGGCGGCCTGCCGATGATCGAAGATACGAAGTCGGAGTACGACAGCCGCGGCCCGCGCCGCATCTCGCCGTTCTTCGTCCCGGCATCGATCATCAACATGATTTCCGGCGATCTGTCGATCAAGTTCGGCCTGCGTGGTCCGAACCTGGCCATCGTGACCGCCTGCACGACCGGCCTGCATTGCATCGGCCAGGCCGCCCGCCTGATCGAATACGGCGACGCCGACGTGATGGTCGCCGGCGGCGCGGAATCGACGATGTCGCCGCTGGGCCTGGGCGGTTTCGCCGCGGCCCGCGCGCTGTCGTCGCGCAACGACGATCCGTCCACCGCATCGCGTCCGTGGGACCGCGACCGTGACGGCTTCGTGCTGGGCGAAGGCGCGGGCGTGATGGTGCTCGAAGAGTACGAACACGCCAAGGCGCGCGGCGCCAAGATCTATGCGGAAGTCGTCGGCTTCGGCATGAGCGCGGACGCCAACCACATCACGGCACCGCTTGAGGACGGCAGTGGCGCGTCGCGCTGCATGGTTGCCGCGATGCAGTATGCTGGCATTAACCCGGACCAGGTCCAGTACGTGAACGCGCACGGTACGTCGACGCCGGTGGGCGACGTGGCGGAAGTGAAGGGCATCAAGCGTACCTTCGGCGACCATGCGCGCAAGCTGGTCGTGAACTCGACCAAGTCGATGACCGGCCACCTGCTGGGCGGCGCGGGCGGCCTGGAATCGGTGTTCACCGTGCTGGCGATCCACAACCAGGTTTCGCCGCCGACGATCAACATCTTCAACCAGGATCCGGAATGCGACCTGGACTTCTGCGCCAACACGGCGCGGGACATGAAGATCGATTACGCCGTGAAGAACTCGTTCGGGTTCGGCGGCACCAACGGCACGCTGGTCTTCGCCAAGATCTGATCGACCGCCGTCGTCGACGGTCGAACCGTGAACTTTCGAGCGCCCGTTCCTGTCAAAGGGACGGGCGTTTGTCTTTCCGGCGCCGGATACATTCACTCCGAAAGTTCTCCATGTCGATTGCGGTTTCCGCGCTCGTCAGGCCCTCGCGCGTCCAGCGGTGGATAACGTTGGCAGCCGGCCTGGCGCAGTGTGCGGCGGCGCTGGCCGTCGGGCTCCATGCACCCGAACGCTTCGTATCCGCAACCATCGTTGCGTGCGCGCTGGCCGGCGCCGGCCTGGCTTTGCTCGGCGCCGCGCTCGTCCGCCCAAAGACGCACCGGATTGATATTTCTGGAACCGGCGCGCTGTGCGTGACGGTACAACAGGACGTGGGCGGTCGGGATGGCGGCGACGGCGGGTCCGGCGATGCGGTCCTGTTGCCGGGCTCGGTCATCTGGCCGATGTGGATGGGGTTGCGGTATGCGGCACCGGGCATGACGCCTCGGGTGCTGCAGGTCTGGCGCGACGGCGTCGACGCCGCCGCGTGGCGCGCACTGGCTGTCGCGCTCCCGGTGGCCGGACGGCGGGGCGATGCGAACGAACGATGCGAAGACTCGACGAACTCAATGCAGCGGACCAGCTCTTAAGGAAACGTCGGACCCGGGCACGCGCGGCAATGCCAGGCGGCCCTCGACGCTCCCGCGGAACAACGACACCGCCGCAACCAACGGGACACAGCAGTGACGACCGAACGCGAATGTGATCAACTGTTGGTCGAGCGCGTGCAGGCGGGCGATCGCCGCGCGTTCGACCTGCTGGTCGCGAAATACCAGCGGCGCCTGATGCGCCTGGTGTCGCGCCTCGTGCACGACCCGGCCGAAGCGGAAGACGTGGTGCAGGAAACGTTCATCAAGGCGTTCCGCGCACTGCGCCACTTCCGCGGCGAATCCGCATTCTATACGTGGCTGTACAGGATAGGCATCAACACGGCAAAGAATTTCCTGGTCACGCAAGGCCGGCGCGCGCCGACCTCGACGGAAAACGATGCCGAACATGCGGAAGGATTTGACGACGCGGACAGCTTGCGCGACATTAATACACCGGAATCGGTGTTGGCCAGCAAGCAGATCGCCTACACGGTGAATGCGGCAATGGAAGCACTGCCGCTGGAACTGCGGACGGCGATCGTCCTGCGCGAAATCGAAGGATTGAGCTACGAGGAAATCTCCGAAGTGATGTCGTGTCCCATCGGTACGGTGCGGAGCCGGATTTTCCGGGCGCGCGAAGTCATCGCCGAGAAACTGCGGCCTCTGATCGAGGTCCCGGCGGACAAACGTCGGTAGGTAGCGAAAATCGCGAAGGCATCCTGGGTAACCGGCGCGGGTGCCCAGGCGCGTGGATGAAGAATCAATACCGGCGTGATGGAATGACGATGGACATGACGAAGAAAACCCGCGAACTGGTCTCGGCGCTGTGCGACGGCGAGACCCCGGATGCCGACCAGGAACTGGCGCTCGCCGCCCTCGACGGCGACGACGGCCGCCAGGCCTGGGACCTGTATCACCAGATCGGCGACGCGCTGCGCGCCGGCGAGGCCCTGCGCGTGGCGGACGCGTCCGATCTGGCGCCGGGCTTCGCGCAGCGGCTGGCGGCGCGCCTCGACGCCGAGCTGTTCCCCGACCGGTGCGGCAGCGGCACGACCGGCGAAGCAGCCGATGCGGCGCCGCAGCTCGGGCGCGTCGCGGCCCGGCAGGGCTGAGCCGGCATCTTCCGTCTTTCCACCGTGCCTGCGGCCGGCGCGCGCGCCGGCATCGCCCCGTGCAGCGCGCCGTGCCGTCCGCCACGGACGTGCCAACGCGACAACAATGCGCTTTTGTCTTACCATTACGATCATCACAGCACCGATCCTGACGATCCTATGACAAGCAAAACCAGA
>Ga0308161_1004865_pt1 | contig 12094 bp, 10 predicted proteins | sample PhyFR2_FD_201034 | JGI IMG/M metagenome (GOLD analysis project Ga0308161, IMG submission 201034) | Phyllosphere microbial communities from UC Gill Tract Community Farm, Albany, California, United States - DLSLF.R2 | ecosystem: Host-associated > Plants > Phyllosphere > Unclassified | place: USA...
AAGGAGGAGTGTCGGGAGCCGAGGGTATAGTCGGTAAGTCGGAAGTACCATTGCGAAGTGGTCGACGTCGTCGAGTGCCGGTAGCTTGAGCAGTTGGAGGAGAAGTAGAGGCAGCGAACTATTGAAAGCGTACAATCAGTGATACGAACAAGCAGAAACAAGCAAGCGAGACTCACTCCTTCGCCTGTCAGTCGCGCCATCAGTTCTTGTCCACTTGCTAAGAGATCGCTGAGGCCTCCTTCGGGTATAGTCGGAGAAGCAGGACTATCCGTTTGAGCCTCTGGAGCAGCTGCTGCTGGAGTTCGCTCTTTGACAAGTGCTGGAGAATCTCGACCGCTCGTTGCTGTTGCGAGTAAGTTCTTGCGTCGGTCTCGGCGTCCAGAACGAGGAGTCTCGAGGGATTGTTCCCGAAGACTCTTCATGTATTCTTCGACGAGCGAATCTCCCGTTTCGAGAGCAGCAGCGGCAGCAGCAGCAGCCTCCGCCTTTCGAGCCTATCGTAGAAGTAGAACAGGATCAGTATGAGCTCCTTTAGATAGACTCGAGGGGAGTGCTTACAGCGAGTTGTGCAGCCTTCGCTTCCGACTCTGCGATTCGTCGATTGTCTTCGCGAGCACGCTGCGATCGCAAACCAGGGTCATGTCAGACTCGAGCAGTAGGCTTGAGAGAACTGATAAAAGCTTACCTTGTATGAGGTTACGAAAGTCTTGAATACTCCAAAGAACTCGTCTGTCGAAGTGATACTCTTGATATCTTCACCGTAGAAAGTCAATGCTTCGTTGTAGGTTGAACCAGCGAGAGTGACGAGATCAGTGAGAGCGAGGATACGTTCTCGTGCCTCCTTCGCAAAGCGGAACATTTTCTTGGGGAAACCATCTTTCGGATCGAGGTCGTCGACATCTTCGAAATGTTCGAGCAGTAGAGTTTCGAGCGAGGTTTGCTGAGTGCGGAACTCGGCGAGAGATACTCGAACGTGAGCAAGATCAGCTATGAACATGAAGAGCGAGTCAGCAAAGAGAAAAGTGCGATACAGTGAGCATGATGCATACCCTTGAAAGCCTCGGCAGGTTTCGACAGTTCTTCGAGGAAAGATTCAGTGTCGGGCATAGTCTGAGAGACCGTCTTGGCGGTGAAGTGAAGCAAGGTGCGGTTCGAAGATTGGGAGGATTTTGTGTCGACGAGCTTATTGATCGAGGTGACCTTGAATCCTTGTGCGTTTCCCTTGTGACCGGAGGCGTTGAGGAAGTTACCGAGCATGAGAATGAGCTGTGAAGTCGCACGCTCTCCCGATCAATACGAGTGCTCGCGAGGAATCAGGGAGAAATCGAAACTCACTTTGAGCAATTCCGAGAAATGAGGGGCGTGAAGAAGCGACTTCGATGCCTCGTACACTTTCTGTGCTTCCTCCTCGATTTGCTCGATGCTTTCAATGAACTTGGCTCGATAGATCATAGCCTTTAGCCGAGGTTTGAGACGATAAATCTTGGAGATTTCGATAAGGAATCGATCAGCAGGTGCGAGGAAGTCGAGCTCTTCGGGTGGAGCGCTCTTGTATACGTTGAGTTGTGCTTCCTGTGAGGTATAAAGCGATTCGATGTCAGTGACTCGCCGAGAAGGGAGTGAAGAGAAAGCCAGGCGGACCTGATCAGGAGAGGGTAAGAGCGCAAGCAGCTCAGTCAAGTAGGTCTCGTCAAAGTTCTCCTCATATCGGAGAATGCGAGCGACAGCGGCTTTGACTTTGGTGAAAGCGTCGTCTGTCGCGGTTCCTGCAGGTTTGAGAACGGTGATTTCTGAGGAAAGCAAACATGTGTCAACGAAAACCGAGGCGAACGGTGCAGGGAAGATCCGACATACCGATATTCTGTCCTTGTTGAGTGCCGAGACAAGTCGTCAAAGTCGTCTTCTCTCGTTTCGATGCGAATTTGACGGTTTGTTTCGCTCGGAAATCTTCCTCCATAAGGTCAAAGATTCCCTGTCTCCGTAGCTTCGCGGCGATGTCGTCATCCTCGTTCCCTTGTTGACCCCATATCGTTGAAGCGAGACCATGAGGAGATACCTTGTCCCATTGGAACGTCTTGAGTTTGCGCTGAGCAGCATCGACGGGAGTTTTGAGCATGGGAGGACGAGGGACACCCGGTGCGGGAGGTGGAGGTGGAGGTGGACCTCCTGGACCTCCGAGAGAAGGACGGGAAGTGGGAGAAGCGGGACTTTCTGATGTATTCTTGCGAAGTTTGGCTCGACCAGCAAGAACATCGCTGAGACCCATTGTTGGACCTCCTTTCTGAGCACCGAATCGAGGCATACCTGGAGGAGGTGGTGGTGGTGGTGGTGGAGGTGGAGGCGCGCCAGCGACGTTTGGCATCGGAGGAGGTGGAGGAGCGGGAGGAATAACGAAATTTGTCGAAGAAGAAGAAGTATTCGAAGCGATGAAAGGAGGGGGAGGCGGCGGCGGAGGAGGCGGAGGTGGTGGAGGAGGAGGAGGAGGAGCAGAAGGGATGGTGTGAGGGAGAGCGGGTACTGGAGGGATCGACTCTGTTCGACTTGGTGAAGGTTTCGAATATGATTCTTCGAGAGCCGTTTCTTTCGCAATGCCTTCAGATGACAATCGCACGGGAGCTGTAGAGCTGCGATAAGGTCGCGAAAGTGCTGGAAGTTCTCGAGATTGGACAAGGGTAGGGAAAGACGTAGTTTCTTCTGAAGAAGGGGTCGAAGGTCGACTTGAATCGGGAGTTGGAGCTTGAACGACGGGAGTTGGAGGTGCTGTCATCGAGAAGGGGAAGGTGCCGTGGACGGTATTCGGAGATGGAGATTGGAAAGGAGGTCGTGAGAGTTCGGGAGAATCGAGCATGTCGAAAGAAGTCGATTGAGCTGTTTCGCGAGACCCATCGAGGAAGACGGTCTCGGGTCGAGAAGGGGCAGGTTCAAAGTCCATAGGTGGTAAGATGCTGAAAGTTGGAGCTGAGAAATGGGAATTGACGGCTTCGAGACTCTTCCTCACCGAGGGTGAATCGAGCGGATCGTCTCCACTTTCTCCCTCTCCCTCTTCTCCCGTTCTTTCCCCTTTCTCGCTTTCTACCTCTGCCGACCAATCACTCTTCGACTGTTCTGACCCATCCTCCTCCACCGTTTCGATAACCGTTGTCGGCAAGGCGGTTTCGACATCCGAAGAGACGAGAGAAGTTGGTGTGGTCGAGGTTCCAGTTTCAACAGAGTTCGAGTGGCTGTGCTGAGAGCTGGTTCGTGCGCTGACGCTGACGCTGTCGACAGAATCTCGAACAGGACTCGAACCGATCTTGTTGGCGACATCTCGAATCTGTTCTGCGAGCGTCGGTCGGCGTTGATGCGCGCTTGCTTGTCTCTGTCGAGGAGTAGGCGACGTTGACTTTGCGATTTGATTCGGCACTCGGCGAGCAGCTTGAGGAGTTGCATCATCTCGGGGCTGAGAAGTCGATTCTTGCGAGCGTGTCGGAGTTCGTTGCGGTGTTGTCGATGATAGCACAGATATAGGTGAGGTCGACTGCGTTCAATAGTGTGGTCAGATACTGGGACGAGCGACGAGGGAGAAGGAGGAAGCAGATTGAACTTACTCTGTCTTCTCCCGAGCCAATCAACCTTTCCTGCGTCTCCAATCGTTGACTCGCGACTCCACTCTCCATTCGTTTCCTAGCTGCTGTCATCCCTAGGAGAGTTTGACCGGGAATAGCAGCCATCGCCTCCAATGGTGAAGACCCTTCGAGAATTTGAATCGTCTTTGCCCGTTGAATCTGTTTCTCCATTCTCTCCCGCAAGTTGTCCGCCATTCCATCGAGCAATCCAGCATCCTTCAATCGATTGTACAGCTCTTGGTTGTCGAGTCGAAGAGCTGCGATCTGTTCGAGATATTCTCGTTCTTTTGCAGCGAGTTCAGTCTTGGTAGAATCGGTTGCAGCTCGAGAAGTGAGAAGAGCCCTCTCGAGACCGTCGACTTGCGTCTTGAGCTTGCCGACTCGACCAGCATCGCCTTCGTCGAGTTCCTCCTGGAGTTCTTCTCGTTCTCGTTTCAGTCTTGCGATAGTCGATTTCGCATGATCGAGATCCTCCGTTACGTCGTCCAGTCGTTCCTGAGCACCAAACGAGGCGACGATTTGAGCGACACTAGATCCTAGGAGCTGAGAAAAGTCGCCGTCGAGTCCTTTCCGATCGATAACGATAGAGGAAATGAGACGGTCGATGAGTTGGAAATGTCGCATTCTCGATTCGGGGTCAACCGGGATGAGGATGAGGTTCTTGAGCATACTACCGAGGAAGTCGAGAGCTCGTCCATCCGTGTTGGCGAGAACGGCTTCGAAGCAACCTCGAGGATCGTTAAAGTTCATTCGGATGTCCTCCTTCATCGTTTCCGCCATCTCTGCATCGTCCGCTTGAGCATCGTCGTAGTAAGCGGCGACTAGTTTCCGGAGGTTGTCGTGGTCGAGAACGGCGTGCTTGTCAAGAATTCGTCGAAGTCCAGAGATATCCATCGCTGCTCGGAGGTTAACTCGAATCTTGAGGTCCCGGTCTCGTAGCAGTTCTCGAATGAGGAGCATATTCGTGATCTATAGAATCGACAATTCAGAATCAGCGGGGGTTCACGAGACTGATAGGATAGGAGAGAGCGGGAAACTTACAGCGTAATCTGCGAGAGCTTGATCTTTGATATCTGCCAAAGTCGCACTCGTTGCTAAACCCTTCGCCATCTCCCTCGCTTCCGCACTCTTGAGACTCAGGACATGTTGACTAGCTCCCACCGAACTTCCCATTCTCCCTCTCCCATCTATCGCCGCCTCCCAAAACCAAAACCATCCATCGAATTTCCCGGGTAGCCTCCTCGAAGTCGAGAAATCGTCGAGACCTTTCAGTACGAGATTAAACCCCCTCACTCGATCTCGAGCGATGAAGAAAGTCAAGAGTTCGACGACACTCTTTCTCGTGGCGATTTCGGAAGCGAGGGAAGCCGTGATGGGAGAAATCGAAGTGTTGTTCTCGATTGCGTCTCGAGCTCCGTCGGGGTTGTTGAAGAGCGTTCGAAGACACTTGACGAGTTCAGCCTCCATCGCGACATCAGGTTTCCGATGGGCGTCTGGTTTGTTAATGTTGTGAAGAGCGTTTCCCAATACTGCTTGACCTTTGAGCTCGATAAACCTCCGTAAGAACCTGTCGAACAATGACGAGTCGGCCCAATCGAAGTGAAAAAGACGAAAAGAATCGCAACGTACTGAAGTTCGTAAGTCCTCAAACAAACACTCAGACTCGCTACCTGTTGTTGCGTGATCGTACTCTCCATGAACTTGCCAATGTACCACTCCGGTCTCTCGTTCTTCCCTCTCCCTACCGGTGTCCGTTCACTCGCTCGAGGGGTCGTAGGGTACTCTGCGATCGAGTTTGTCGAAGTTCCAATTCCCGGTGCACTCCTCGCTTCGACCGGTCGATGAGTAATCTTCTCCCTCGCAACTTTCCACTTACTGAACGCGTCATTGTAGATCATCAACCATTTCTTGTCCGTTTCCAACGCTCGAATCGCCGCCTCTGCTTCAGTACCAGTTCCCATCTGAGGAATCAATTGTTCGAATAACTCGTCGATCTTTTGTGGGTCAGAAGGTCGAGGGAACTCTTTCTCAAAATCGGAAGCGAAGGGGGAAGGGGCGATGTGAAGGGTTGGTGGTCGAGCGAGTTCGGAAGATGGATAGTTTGAGGAGCTACGAGTCGCAGTAGACATCGCAGAACCTCGTCGAGGAGTGATCGGGATGGAAGATGTGTTGACGCCAGAAGCGAGAGAATCGGTTTTGAGTCCACCGGATCGATTCGAAGTCGTAGTCGCGCTGCTGAACGTCCTTGAATCGGCAGAACGGTACGAGTTCATGCTTGACATTGTCGGATAACGATTCGAGCTCGACATGTCACTGGCTGCTTCGCTTGTCGCAGTTGAAGATCGGCTGAGAGTAGGATTTGGTCGTTGTCGAGGAGAGGCTGGGAGAGGTTTGAGTTGATCGATTTGTGAAATCCCACTTGCGACACTTGCCCTCACTTCTCGGTCTCGATCGCTACCCCTTCCCTCTGATCTCCCTGATAATGAACTCAAACTCTCGACCCTCTTCCTCCGTTCCCTCTCAGTCATTAAATCTCCACTTCTCACACTCGATGTCACTGATCTCACCGACTGTCGATCTGGGGACCTAGGTCTTCCAGCCGGTACCCCGCTAGACCTCGTTCCTACATTGACTTCGACTGAATCTTGGCGATTCGGTGGCAGAGTCGGACCTAAAGTTGCGGAAGAGTTTCGAGAAGAGAAGGAAGAGGAGGTCGAGGGGAAAGGCTGAGATGAATTGGAAGGGAAGTTCCCGAGGGCATGGGAGAGGCGATCACTGTAGGTCGATTGAGGACTGGTAGGGCGAGGGTTTTCTGGGATTTGTTGACCGGGGAGAGGGAAAGCGGATGAATAAGGGAAAGCAGAATTTCGATGTTTCGTAGGAGATGAAGTGGGAAGTTTATCGTAAGCTATCGCGTTCGAATCGAGGTCGTCCGTTTCTAGGTGGAGCTGAGCGGTAGAGTTGAGAGAAGGTTGAGTCGAAGTTGAAGTAGAGGATGAGGAGGAGGAAGCAGCCAATCCGCTACCGCGGTGGCGCTTTGTCTTCTTCCACAGTGACTCCAGGGCTGCTACACACTCGCCTTAATGTCCCCCTCTTCCTGTTGTTTTGAGACAGACGATAGAAGGCGGGAGATGTGGAGGGATCGAGAGGGAGAAGGATCGACTTGGAACGTTCTCTGATCGGGTCCTGCTTACTTCACTTAGTCTTCTAAGTCCTCCCAATCGTCTATATCGTCCGTATATGTCGATGTCGAGGTGAATTGAAGTCGAAATGGCTCGCGTTCGTTTCATCTCTTTTCGCTTCCTACACTTCACTTCTCGACTTGACTGCGCTATATGCTTTGTGTGTGAACTCTTCTACTATATCTGGTCCTGCTCTGATCGCGTTGGAGCTCTCTGTTTGCCTCGAATTCGCTCCGATTATCGAACGATTCGCTTGCATCCCTTATTCTCACAGACTGGCCCACCAAACGACAGATACAACGCTATTCTATAAACATGACTAGGATAGATCCCCTACGACAGGAGCAAGCGATCTCGCTGAAGTTCTCCTTCTTCAACTAATCTCCAAACGACAATCTCGTCGAGCTAGCCTTCGTTTCACGCGACTCGCATCCGCTTCGTAAGAGGTCTTCGACTGTGGAACCTGACGGGCCGATGGACGAACAGGGACGAAGGAGATGTCGACGGGAAGAAGTGGAATCGGAAGAGGAGGAACTGCTCAAAGCGCGAAGATTCAGGACGAGATGAGATCTACGAGTCAATCCGGAGACAGTCAGTAGCAATATCGCTGATGAGGGTGTAGAGAGGGCTGGAGAGCATACACGAGCACTGTAGATCCTATCGCAGCGACAGGAGCGAGTACGGGACCTAGTTGAAATCGAGGAATGTAGCTGTGAGAGCTCGTGGAAATCAGGAAGATGAGAAACGAAGGCCAGGAAGCGAGGGAAGGAGACAGACAAGAGGATCATTCTGTTTCAATCATTCGTGAGTTCACTTCGTTCGCCAATTCGTTCTGGGGAAACACTCACGAAGTGAAGTTCAGAGTCAAAATCAAAGCGTAGAACTGTTAAATGGATAGTGGAAGCATCACCAGTAGTTCACGTCAGTCCCTTCTCTACTTTTGCGAGAGAGTCAAAAAGTGAGCTCACCATAACTCCATCTCGAAACAGAATTTGCGCCAACATCGAACTCCCTCCTGATCGCTTCCATAGCTGATACGCTCTGATCGAAGTAGCGACAAATAGTACAGCGTCGACGAAAACGATTGGACCGACTGGCGAAGGACCAGAGGGGAAAACGAGGGAAAACGCGGGAAAACGAGCACGACTCCGTAAGTCTTGGAGCCCTTGCCACACCGATCGACAGGTGGAGAGCTCACGATAGATGAATATCGTATACTGCTGTCCTGGTGCAGGTGCAGGTGCGCAACCAGGTGAGGAGGGTGGTAGAACGATACCCTTCAAATTCCGTCGAATATCGATATATCCGTCAGTTGGTACTCTGGATGAGCGAAGTCGAGCATGACGTACCTGAAATGTACTCGAAGCATAGATGAGGCAACCTGCTTCGATAGCGAGGAGGACAGCTACGACGATCGACATGCTCTTCGCAAACCCGTACAAAGCGATAGCTCTGTTTCGGCTTGGTACGTCAAGATCACCTCGATGTCTACTGCATAGATTCGGTACTTACCTGAGACCTAGTACGAGTCCTCCCGAGATGTTACCTATCGAGCGAAAGAAGTCGAAAAGTCAGGAGACGATCATTTTGCGACAAGAGGGAAAAGGTTGAGCTAACCTAGAGTCGTTGTGTATGTGCTGAAGAGGACCAATCTCCTACATCCAATCGAGTGAAATTGCCATTTTCCGAGGAAAGCGAGGGGTAGTGTGAGGCATTGAATGATTCCACAATATCGAGTGAGAAGTGCGAAGAGTTTGAAAGCTGAATGACTGGCTTTCCCTGTTCATTACACAACGATCAGTATCACCTTCCATCAGCCGGAGACGAGGAGAGTGGACTCACAGACGAGGAGATACTCATGATCGAGGCAGACTAACCAATCATAACAACAAGCCGCGATCGTCGCAACGGCAGTGAACTTGCTGGCTTGTGCCGATCTTGCGATCTCGAGAACCTCTGGATGGTCGTGTACTGAGGATGTCGAGAGAGTGACACCCATCTCGGTCGAAGCGAGGGAAGGAGAAGGGAAGTAAGCTTGCGAAAGATCGGATCAGGCTGTCGGCTTCGGTGATTGAATACCTTGAGTCTGTCAGTAGGCTGTGTCGTAAGAGTGTATAGCGTCTCTCGAGCAAGCAAGGTGAGCGTAGAGAAAGGAGAGAGAAAAAGAAGAGTCGAGAAGCAAGATCCTCGAAAATCGCGAACTTCTTTTTTTGAAACCCTCTACATCGAAGCAGCTCTCACGACTCAAGGGCGAGCCACGCTGTACTGACTCCAGATCAATGTAGACGTGAACGATTTCTAGCAAATTCAGTTTCACCTCGAGTTTCGTTCCTCAATACTACATCGTTAAATCTTTCTCCTCAATGGGTTCCTGCGCACGTCCTCTACCGTCGTTCCATCGCTTCCCATATCGATCTCCGTCGCCATGAGAGCAGGTCGATCAAGATGCTTCGTAGTCGACACCGGTATCTCGCTCTTCGATTGAGGTTCTCGTCGACAGCCGGTTTGAAGTAGAAATTCGACAGTCAACCTCGTGTCGGCATCGGGACGCTCGATTGCGGTAGAATTGGAGGCGATGGTGGGCTCTTTCGTGTCGAGGGGATTCGCGATAGCTCGAAGGTTGAGACAGAGATGACAGCTGCTCGCGAGAAGCTGGTCAGTTACAGGTCGTGAGGCTCGGTAGGAGGAGCTGATCTCACACGAAACAAGCTGAGAGAACCGTGGCGAATGGCGCGAGAACTGGTCCAAGATCGGAGGTGTAGCTGTTTTGACGAAACTGTCAGTTGCGAACTTCCAAAAATCTCGATGGTTCCGAAGTCGAAGAGAGTACAACGCTATCATGGCTGCAGAGTTAGCCAGCAGGACGAGAGCATAGTACTAGTCAGGTCGAAGAAAGTCAGTATCAGTACAAACTTACGAAACACCCTGAGCTTCACAAAAATTCGAAACTAGAAAAGCTTACCATTACTCCATCTCGAAGCAGAATGTCGGCCAAGGTTGAAGTACCATGAGAGTTCCGGTATAGCTGATATGCTTTCGTGGTGGTGAGGATAAAACAGGTCGCATCGAAGAGTACAATCGGACCGACTAGCAGAGGAAGAGAAAGAAAATCAGGTCGTGATCTCGAATGACTTCGAGCCAGTCAACCTTACACCATAGGAATATATACCAACGATTATCTCGTGGGGGGGAAGGCATGCAACCGCTCACTCCTTGAGGAAGAGGCACAGCCTGTGGAAGAAAGCGTGCGAAGTTTCAGGCGAAGTCGGAAGCGACAGATCCTGAGGATTGCGCTCACGCGGAATCGACTAGTAGCGAAAGCTAGGCAGACCGTCTCGAGGAGAAGAGCGAATCCGACGAGGATGACTACGCTCCTTCGGAAGGCCCATATCGCAACAGTACTGTTTTGTACACCATTTAAGCTCGGTCAGGTTTACACGCTCACATTTCCGTTCTCAAGGAGACTCACCGTAAAGCAAGAACGTACGCTCCCGTGAGGCAAGCTGAAGGAGTTAAGTCAGATTCAAACGAGAAATCGGAAACAGAAACGATCGACTTGCCTGCACTGCAGAAGCAGAGCATGACGAGAATCAGCGAGGGACACGACTCTGAGTCATAGCTCAAGGCTCCGAGGAAAGCTGCCATCGTGAATGCTGAGTTGAAGAGTCCACAGATCCTCGTTCCAATCGCGAAGAATTTGAAGAGAGAAGGTTGAGAAAGCCCTGCGACACCAGCGAGTCTCGTTAGCTCGATCACTTCAGTCGAGTTATTATCTATCGATAAAGACCAGAACACGTACAAATCAGGCGGTACTCCTCGTCGAAAACGATGACTGAGTCGAAAATGAAAACAACACCGCAAGCCAAATGGGTGAACTTGGACGCGAGTAATAGCCTAGCCGTCTCTAATAGAGCTTTAGGTGCGTCGGCAGGGATCAGAGACCTTTCGAGGTTGAGATTTGACAGTGTATCCAAGGATGTCATTTGAGAATTTCCGACGACGGGGGCGCGGATGGTACTAGTCGGCTTTCTTGTAGACCTGTAAGGTGTTGCTCCGAGTAACCAGAAGACCAAGGGGTCGTCGAGGACGTTCGAGAAAGTAAATGAAAGGGAAGGGAAGAAGCAAGATCGATCCTGAAAAACGAAGTTCACAGTTTCGCAATTTTCGTATTTATCAACTTTGCAATCAAGACCGGTGAGAGCACTGATAATTCAGCAGTGACAGAAAAAGTCGAGGATATCGCTCTCGAGGAAGAATGAACCGACTGAGAATATAGCTTGAAAAACACTTGCAAAACTTCTTCACAAATCAACACAACGAAGTGACCTCGTTGGATATCCCAAGATAGCCTCATCCCCTACTGATACAATACAAATCGCCCAAACTCGCCATCCCTCAAATGTCGCTCAACCTCCTCTCGAAAAGAGTCGCTCCATCACTCCTCTCACTACTCCTCATCGTACTCAAAGAGGGACGCTTCTCACTCCTCATCGTACCCGAGGAAGCGCGCCTGAAGTGTGACAAGTTGAAAGTATCGAGCTCGTTCTTTGGTTGATTCGGAGAGCAGCCGGTTTGAAGGAATGATTCGACGGTGGGTGATTCGTCGGAGGGTTCAGCACCAGGAGCGAAAGAGGTCGTCGGAGGTGCAGACTTACTGCTGCCGGGAGCAGGACTAGAGATTGCGCGAAGGTTGAGGCAGAGGTGACAGCTGAATTTCGAGCGAGAGTGATCAGTCGGCATTCGAGAGAAGAGGAAAGAGAGAGCTCACACGAAGAGAGGAGAGAGAACTGTTGCGAAAGGTTGCAGCGTAGGACCGAGTCGAGAGGTGTAGCTGTGAGCGAAACGAGTCAGTCGAAAGCTTTGACGAGGAGAATGAGATTGTCAGAACGTACAAAGCGACCATCGTTGCGGTCGTGGTGAACAGGACGAGAGCGTAGTACTGTGAAGAGTAGAGTTTGAGAGTGAGTGCTGCTTCATCGATGACTTTCGAAAAGCGCAAACTCACCATCACTCCATCTCGAATCAAGATATCCGCCAAAGTCGAAGCGCCTTGAGCAGCCCAGTGGAGCCTCAGAGCTTTGTACGTCGTGAGACTGAACGTGAGCAAGTCGACTGTGACCATCGGAGCGACTGAACAAGAGAAGAAGATGTCAGTATTCGTTTCATCACCAGGAAAAAGAGGTGACTCACGCCAGAGGAAGATGTACCAGCGCTGATCGGCGGGAGGAGCTGCAACGCAACCAGTGACACCTCGAGGGAGTGTAACAGTCTGTGAGCTCAGGAAACAGCATTAGCCAAGCTTAACGA
>Ga0308161_1004868_pt1 | contig 12091 bp, 12 predicted proteins | sample PhyFR2_FD_201034 | JGI IMG/M metagenome (GOLD analysis project Ga0308161, IMG submission 201034) | Phyllosphere microbial communities from UC Gill Tract Community Farm, Albany, California, United States - DLSLF.R2 | ecosystem: Host-associated > Plants > Phyllosphere > Unclassified | place: USA...
AACCGGCAACCGCTCAGAAGCTCATGTGTTGAAGCTCCGTTGGTTACAGCAGTGGAAAACGGAGATCGAGCGGGCACGAAAAAAGGAATTTCCTGATTTTCGTGAAGAAGTAGCCCTAATCGTTGAAAGATACAAAGATGAGATTGAAAAAGAAAAATCCACCCCTTTCAACTGGTTCGCACCAGAAATTGAAAAACCATCGGCTAGCACTGAGCAAATTAAAGAAATAGATTCGGTAATCAAAAAGCACAAACTACGCCCGAAATTGAGAGAAGAAGCTATACAAATAGTGATGGGCGTTAGTGATTATTCACCGAAAACGCCTTTTTTTAAGAGTCGTTTGGATGCTTTTCACAAATATGAGACTGAAATCCGAAAGGTCGAGCTATCTACGGTTGACCGGCATGTAAAACGTATCAAGGTGCTTGATTCTTTTCTAAAAGAAAGTGAATTAGAATTGAGCCACGACACTATTTCCACCTTCTTGGCTTCATTGGAAATTGAGCAAAAAACCAAAAAGCAATATCTTTTTTCTTTTAACGCTTTTTGGAATTACGCATTCAAAAAAGACCCCGCTTTTAAGTCTGCGTATGCAAATCTAAACAATCCGTTCAAAGATCATGAATTAAATCAAGAAAAAAGGGGCATGTATAAAGAAGCGACGCGTCGGGCGTATTCTGTTGATGAGATTCAGCACCTTCATAAATCCGCCCTTGAAGAAAATAATCAGAAACTGGCGGATCTCATTGAGATTGGTGCTTATACGGGGGCCCGAATCGAAGAGATTTGTCAGCTTCGATCTGAATCACTAGTAATCGAAGACGGGATCGAATGCTTTCACATTCGCGAGGGTAAGACGGACGCAGCGGTTAGGCATGTTCCGGTTCATCCAAAGCTCAAAAAAACGCTGAATCGACTTATAGCTGCTTCCAAGGATGGTTTCCTGTTGCAGACAGGCAAAGGCGGTAAATACGGCGTCAAATCCAAGGATCTAGGCAATGACTTCTCTCAGTTCAAAACCCGGCTTGGATTCGATAAAAAATGCGTATTTCACAGCGTGCGTAAAACCGTCATCACAACACTTGAACGGGCAGACGTAAAAAACCTCGTTGTAATGTCTATCGTCGGTCATGAACCCGGAGGAGCTTTGAATATCACGTTCGATAGGTATTCAGAAGGGCCAACACCACAATCAAAATTAGCTGCTATCGAAAAGATTGGCTACGCGTTCGAATTCTAACCATCAAACGATTAAATAGAGGCTGTCCGATTATGGATGGCCTTTTTTTATGTCGTCTAAAAATCAAACGGTAAAGGAGTACATAAATAGTCTGATCATCAAACGTTATATGTCGGACGTTTTGTCATACGTTTTCAAAAATGTCGGACGCTTTCTATGTCGGACAAATTTGTCGGACGCTCTTGAAAACACAATAATATATGGTACAACATTTATATAGGCTTACTAAAAAAACAGGCAAGCAATGGAAACGTCCGACATTTAACTTCGTTAAATTTGTCGGTCACAAAAAAACCTTCGGTCTTTTTTGTTCCGTTTCCGCTTGATTTTCTGCACTTCGTTTGAAAATGAAAAGCAAAAGCAAGCCCCTGTAATGCCTTTGGACATTACAAAAAAACCAATGTAAACATGAGGGAAATTATGACAGATAAAATAGATAATAACGTATTTGACTTTGATGCACACAAAGCAAGGAAAGTGAACAACCACGCAAGCGAGGGTATAAATCAACTATACCAGTTGATTAAGGGGCTAGACGAAAGTTGCGTATTCAATTTGAGAGAAGGTGTAATTGAAGAGATTTTGTTCGGCAATGATGATCATGAACAAATCAAATTTGTTACTCATCTTTTAGGCGAGATTTTCACGCACAGCCTAATAAAAGACGAGATTAAATTGCAGTGCATGGGTGCTTTCACCTATGGATTAAATTTAATTCTCCATGGCGATTTTGAAGATGATGAGGTTTCCGAAAGCTAATGATCCAACAAAGAACAACAGGCCCCGGCCTTTGTTCACCAAATTAAAACATCGATCAGGAGAAACATGGCACAAGATAAAGTATCAATAAGAATTTCAAAAGAAGACATGCAGAAATTTAACGACCTCGCTTTTGGTCTTTCAATGACTAAAACAGCAATAATCAAAAAAATCGTTAACGATGGCTTTTCTCAAATCGTCGAAATCAACAACCCGACGTTGCTAACCTCTTTCGAAAAAATCGAAAAAATGCTTGGCTCCATCGGTACTAATCTTAACCAGATGGCTAGGAAGGTGAACTCGGGCGACTCGTTCACAGAGCAAGACATAAAAACCCTTGAACAAGTCATCGCTAAGTTTGACGCTCTCGAAACCGTTGTCATTGCAAAAAATGTAAAAGCTGTGATTAAAAAACGTGGTGCAAAATGATCAGGAAGGTATGCAGTAAATTGCCTGACGCTGGATCGATGGGCCGCACCATGAATTATGCCTTGAAAAAAGCCGCCTTGGTTGGCGGTAGTGAAGTGAAATTTGAAGGAACCAGCATCAAAGATTATGTGAAGCTTGGCGTAAAAAAATGCAATCAAGTGAATAATAAATACGAAGCTTCGACGGGCCGCGATCAAGAAGTCAAAGGCTTGCACGAAATGATTAGCTTTGATGCGTCTGATAAAATTTCACCCGAAAAAGCGGCTGAATTAGCATTGGGTGTATGGCGTGAGGTTCTTGATATAGACAACCATAGGCACCGCTGGGCCGTTCACACGGATACAAAGCAAATCCATGTTCACTTAATCTGGAATAAAAGAGATAACGCTGGCAAGGTATTTGATAAGAAAAACGACTATGAGCTATTTGAAAAAGCTTGTCATAAAGCAGAAATCATGAATGGCCTTAAAGAGGTCAAAAACAGAAAATACCTAAAACCTGACATGCCCACAAATCCGCAATCTTCTAACGAATGGCGTTACGAGAAGAAAGGCAAGAAATCCGAAAAAACCTTCTTCAAGGAGGCTGTAACCTCAGCCACTGACAAAGCTATGACGGCTGGCGAGTTCCTCGAATTCCTTGATGCCGATGGCTACACGCTGATCCTCAATGGCAATACAGGCTATTCGCTGGAAAAAGACGGCCAGATCTTCAAAGCATCTGATATAGGAGCGTCCTACAAGCTCTTAAAAGCCCGTTTTGGCGACGATCCCCAGTTCTCCGATACTCTCGCACGTCTCGGAGTGAAAACGGCCCCTGTGCGTGATTTTGGAAGCATTGGCGGTGATTTTCATGATCAGCAATCAGCTATCACCGAACGTAGGATCAAGAAATCTAATCGTGTCCTCGATACTCGTTTCGATACCGACGATGGTCATTCATACCGTTTCAAAGACTCGAAACGCACAGCATTCAGCTATTCCAATGGTACTGCTAGGTTCAATAGCATCAGCCCGATGGTGATCAAAGCCGGACTTCAAAAGCTCACAGAAAGTGGCAAAACAGACGCTTTGCACATCAGGGGTGATGAAGCATTCAAGCGTGTTGTATGGCTTCAATTTCACATGATGAATCTTGATAAAAAAGGTTATTCGTTAAAAGGTTATGAACCGACGCAATTAGACAAAGCACAGCTTGAAAAAATGAAGCTTGAAAATCCAGTTTTCAAGAAGCCAGATCAAACAAAAAACGACGTTAATAAAAAACCAAAAGAACTTGAAAAATTTGAAAATAAACATCAAAAGATGGACATTGAAAATTTCACGCAATTTAAAGTTTCTGACACTCGAGAAAAACCTCAAACACTAAAAGAAAAAGCCACTCAATCTGGTGCGGCTGGCGTTCTCGCTGGTGCAGTTGAAAAAATGAGTGATATGACACAGAGTTTTTCAGCTGGGACGATGGAAGAAAAGCTATCGGAAATGCGTGCTCTTGATGCAGGAATTCAAACCAAAAAAAATGAAGCGGAAGATGTATATTATCAAAACCAAAGAAGAAGACGAAACATGCCAAGACCCAATTAAAAAAACGCCTTTTTAGGCGTTCTTTTTATTTTTTGTCAGTTTGGTATCGCGACCACAATTTATCAGCTTGTGCGTTCACGTCAGTCGTTACAGAGCTTATAAACATATCTACTGTCGTGCTGCTATATCTTTCAATTCCTATTGAATAATTTTCAATATTCAATCTTGCTACTGAGTTGCCAAAATTTACTAATGCCGCTTTATCTGTAAATTTCCCGATTGACATAACCATCAACACACATTTGTCAGCCGGTAAAGGCGAAATGTATTTAATGGTTACGCCCACATTTTGTGATGCTGCGATACTGATAACATTTTGCTTCGCAGAAGCACAAACGCTTTCTCTTGATGGTTCTTCCGGCTGTGCTGGTTCTTCTGGTTTTGGATCTGGCGTTACTGGTGGATTAGAACCCCCACCGTTTTTACCAACGAAAGCAATGCTATTGTCTTGCATATGCCCGCCTAGATTTTGCTCCATCGGGATTTTTATGACATAAGCCGCATTCGCTGACATTGAAGCGAATAATGCGATTGTTAAAAGTGAAAGCTTGATCATTGTGATACCTCGTTATTGTTGTTTGTTTGTTTTTCTTGCTCATTACTCTTGATAACGTTATCAAAGTGCTTTTGTTCAATAGGTTTCAATTTGTTTAAATATTCAAGCTCAACGTTATGCGTCCATGCTGGCGTATAAACTACATCTCTATACTGTTCGTATAACCTCCATTTTTCCTTCTCGTATCTGCATGTTTCTTCTTGATGGCTCTTCATTCTTGCAATTGCTGATAGTGTTGAAAGATTTTCGCAAGCATGGCTTAGATCATCAAATCGAGTAACGTCGAAAGTGCATTTTTCGTCAATGTCTTGACTGACTGAAATTTGAGTATTTGCATCTTCACCAAGGAAGATAGCGGCTCGCTCATAAACGTCTTGCACACACGTTCTGTATTGCGTGCCGGGCACGTATACAGATTTGGGCAAAGCATCTGCTCTGGCTTGTGCTTCACGATGCTCTTGAACCCATCGACGGTATTCCTCGGCTTCGAGTGCTTCATTATCACGAATCAATTGTTCATGGGTTTTGTAATTCGCTTTGTTTTTCGTCTCGATTTCTTGAAGTGTGCAACCGTTTTCACAAAAGTCATTATCAGCAAAAGCATGCACTGAGTATAAAAGCGTTAAAAGCAACATCGTTTTTTTCATAATTCCCCTATTGTTAATTTAAACCGCTTTCGGTTTATTGTTGTTTTTTGGTTTAACGGTATTCATATCGTTCTTTCCCATTTCGATGAAGTAATCCACTATTTCTGTGTAATCAAGTTCACTTAATAACTCACCCGTAATCGGGTGAAAAGTCAAACCGCCTTTGATTTTATTTTCAATGAGTTCACTATTTTCAATAGATGCTTGTGCTAGCGATAACAATTGATATAGTGCTTTAATGTCCTTTATTTCGCCCAATTTTGATGAGATAGCCGCTCTTATCACGTCGCTTTTTATCAAGTGCAAAAGTGCTTCAATTCTCATCGTGAGTGATTCAACTATGAAGCCACGCGATAGCGGCTTTTGATCTTCTTTTTTTATACCCATTCTGGATCCTCATAATTTGTTGATGATTTTGGTTCTTCTTTAATGTCTTCAAAAATTACATCTTTGGTAACCTTAAAGCCTTTTATTAAAGCGGCTAACTCACGCAATTTACTGATTTTTGGATATAACGACTTATAGGTATAATCAACATCAAATTGCACAGTTGGCTGGCGGGGATTATCTTTTTTTCCATCTTTATCTAGTGCTTTAATTTCTTTAAATCCAAGGATTAAGCCTAATTCTTGAAGCTCTTTATTAGTGTCTCTAATTTTCTTAATGAATTGTTTTTCGGGCATCTTGTTGCTGTTTATGTTAAATCTTTCTTTCAATCTATCAACGCTGAAATAGTTTGTTGTGTTCATTCTATTGCACACATAAAGCACGTATAAAATCCTTTGATACTTATTCAACAAGCTCAAAATTTCAGGATTGATTTCATACAGTTCTTTGAGATTTCCAAAAAACTCTATGAAAAACTTTGAAACTTCAATTGTGCCTTTCGATTTCGTTAATCTACCTTCAATGAAATTGAAAAAAGTATGTTGCCACTCGCCATTTATTCTTTCTTCATATTCGACGTGTATGTTGCTTAATCTTTTCACAGACTTAATAAACGTCTTTAAATACTGTGCCCTGCTGACCTTTTCGATATTTAATTCATCCATCATTTCTGATGTTGAAAACTCGATTGACGTGCTATTACTGCGAAAAACCTTTCTAAGAATAAATAGAAAAACATCAAAGTCATTATCAATATTCAATTGAGCGTTTTTTATCTCAATATTCCTCGTGTTTTGATGTTTTAGTACTGTTATAGGTTCATCGCGGTTTTCGCTGCCATTGATGATGTTGAACAATGGCAATATCAAAAATAATCTTGGTACAGATGTAAATGTCTTTAATGAACGAACCTTGCGAGGCTTGCCGTTGCTGTCTTTGATTTCCTTAAAATTATATTCCACGGTTAATGTTTTCCTTGTTCTTTCTTATATTGAACCATTAAAAAAAGAAATTACAAGGATAGAACAGGAAGAAGTTTATAAATTGCGTTAACCATATTTTAATGCTTTTGAAAAACTCAATATTCTAAGTATAAACCGCAAAAAAATAAAATGCGTTAACCGAAAACGTCGTTTTAGCACTAAAAAAATAAAATGCGTTAACCGAGTTTTTTAGATTTCCCTTGTTCTTGCGGGCTTTTTTGAATGTTCTAGGAGGGTATAAGATATTTACTACGTAAATGTATATATATAATATGAGTGCAGAACGTCAAAAACGTCTGGTGGATCTAAAATCAAAAACCTTACCTGCTTTATCCTTGGCGGTTTATTCCGTAAAAATATTTTCATGAAAATTCCGTCAACATTATTTTAAGAAATTTCCGATATTTTTAGAATTTACCATTTTTGCGATAGTTTATTTATGGCTTGCTTAAGCCATAAACTTCCTGTCAATAGCGAATTGAAAATATATTTAATGTTGAACCTTAATTAAATATAGGGTTTGACAATAACCATTTAACCATCAAAAATTTTGGCGGTTTAATTTGACAAGGCTCTTTTATATGATTTAATGAAAGTAAGAAATCAAAAAAGGAGATTTATGCTAAACACAATTATCACTAAACCAAAAAAATTCGACGTTAGACAATTAGCTTACGAAGCTTTTCGCTCTGCTGCTGTGCTCAGCAAAGACACAACATACACAAACCACAGATCAAAAAAGTATTTCATCGTAAGCAATTACGCGAATGGTATAAATGTCGCAAATGCTGTATTTAAGGACTATTTCAAGTCCGATGAATACACAGATGCGAGATCTAAGAAGATTCATATTATTGACCTTGATGAGCATGACTATGATTTTGCAGCGATAAAACTTTGCGTCGCAAAAACATATAAACCGGTATCCTCGTTGTCTCAAATGCAAAAATTAACCAGGTTTCTAGAAGCTGGTGACTTGAAGCCATCAAATAAGATTGACATTGATCCCGCAGTATTAGAGGTTTTTTACCAAAACACTAATGATGATTTTTTCAAATTTCAGGAAGTTAGAAAAGAATATGTTGTAAGAATATCGCTTGTTAAAGATGGTCGAGTATTTAAAAAGATAAAATGCAACATCGGTTATTTTACGTTGATTTCGGGCAGTAAGCCGTATGATTATCAAGAAGTAGAAAGCGAAGAAAAGAAAGCAACAAGACAATCGCTTTTTCATCCGTGCTTTGAAGTCGGCGGGATTGAGTTTATGGCTGTATTTAATGATAAAATCAAGCGTTATAGAGATTTAGTTGATATGCTGAAATACTAAATCAGTCAAAAAATAAAAGGCTCAATAAAGGGCTTTTTTCCTTTCTTGTGTCAATTTTCCGTTTTATCCACAAGCGGAATAACCTTGATACCTTGGCGGTTTATTTCGCCTTTGAACTTTCTTTTTTTAGGAAGCGAAGCGACCACCAGAATAGCGGGCCACGTCCCGCACCGCGTAGCGGCCATGCACCGCGTATTCCGGCGATTTTTCGCACTGGTACAAGTCCCAGCACTCAAAACCACCTCGATCAAAAAACACTCCGTTTTCCGGGCGTCTAGCAACCGGGAAAACCCCGCGTTTATTCATGAGTTCACTTACCGCACGTTACGCATTTTGGTTTCGGCGGTTTGCTAGGAAGCGGGTTACAGGAAAAATACTGTAAAGCACCGATCCATTTAGGCTTTATTTCATAACCTTCGAAAATTGGTACTGAAATCTCTGAGGGCTGCCATGTAGGTCGAGAAATACTCTCGAAAACACTTTTGGCGTCCTTGTATTGAGTCCATTTGTGGAAGATGTTTTTGCCATATTGAGCTTCAAGCAAAATATGAATAGCGGCAATCGCATCAAGCAAATTTTTGAAGTTGGCATTTTTAAGGCTTCCGCCTCGATTATGCTTAACCGAGTTATACGCGTCATACCATTCAAGCGTTTGCGTCGGTGATTGCTTGCTCCAGTTTGCAAATGGTTGAAAAATTTTTAAATTTGGATATTGACCTAATACCACCTTGTATTCATTTAGCTTGAGTATTGGTAAGCAATGAATGTAGTCGGTCGTTTTATAGGTTTTCTGTTGAGGGTATCCGTTTTCAACCAATACCCTAAGTAAAAGGTATTCGACCTCAGTACATGCCAAAATCAAAAGCTCACGTATCTTATGGCCGTAAGACTCGAAATTTGTTTCTGACGGTTCAACGACGTAAAGGAGTGAATCTAGTGAGTCCTGAATCGCTTGGTAGGCTCTGATTTCTTGGTAGTAGCTATCGCCCACGTAATTGAATTGAAAATTTCCTCTGCTGATTCGCGAGAAGAAAAATCCGGGATTGGCGACTTCGACCAAATCGAGTACGTCAATATTGATGCTTTCGCAAAATCTAAGAAGGTAATAACCGATTGATTTTTCTGTCGGCTTTAAAATGTCACCGCCAGCAAATCTTTGATCGTAATCACTTTCAGCTTGTTGAGTCCATTCCTTCCAATTTCGGCAATCGTACGTGTAGAACTGACTATCTACGTACAGGTGAATTATCTCACCTTCTTTTTGAAAGATTCCTAACAGGCCATCTCCATTCCGAAAAGCGTAGCTTTGAATCAACGTCTAGTCCTCAGTTTTTTGGGCGATTCACAAGACTGGTGGTTCGATTAAGTCTACGGAAAAAAATATAGCCACATTGAAAAATGTGTGGGCAAAGATTTCACTTTCCATCATCTTGGGAATTGAGATAATTCGCTATCACATCACCATGACACGCCGCAGGCTTGCAGTGGCAACCGAGCGTCTTTCCTCTGAGCTTTTCGATATTCTCATCGAATTTGTCAGGCAATTTCAAAAACCGTCTTTCGAAATCATAAGCAAATTTGGCTATAACTTCGTCACGAGTGCCTTCTTTGCCCATTTGGTAAGGGTTCCCCCACAGGGTTCCCCTGCCGATGTAAACATCATAGTGGTCGCCAGCATCCTTATTGGAAACCTTTGTGATCTTTAAGTTAATTATCCTTGTTGGTATTTTTCTTTCTCGTAATTCACTGTCAAGGACAAAAAAACAATTCCTTTCTTCGTCTTGGAAAAGAATTGCGTGTGTAGCTTCCGATAACGCTTCCTTATCTGAGCCAAAAGGAGTGCTGAGCACGCCTTTGGACTCCGAATACTTTTCAATGAATCCGTTTTCGTCGCATACGAAAATCAGCTCCACTTTTTCAAGAGAGCTGATGATCCTATCGACTTTCCTTTCAAACTTGGAGTAGGAAAGGAAGTCAATAGGATATGCAATCAGAACCTTTGCATCATTACTCATACTAAATCTTTGACAACCGTATCAGGTTGATCCCACGCTTGTTTTAGATATTCTGCGACTAACCGCCTATGACACTGGTGCGGCTTGTGCTCACTGCAAAGCAAGCATCCTTCGTCGATTATTTCAGGCTTTACGTGTTTTTCAATATTTCGCTTTGCCATAAGGTTAAGGAATTTATCCTCATACTGCTGCCAAGAAATCTCTTTTTTCTGATATGGTGACAAGATTTCTTTTGTTGGTGCCAATTCTGGCAGATGCACGTAATCAACGTCGCATAGTTCTTTTAGGAAATATTTCAAGTCATCTCTTTTGGCAAAACCTGAGAGCTGAGAAATATTATTCAATCGAACGTCAACAATCCGCTTTGTGCCTGATAATTTTATCAAGGAGAAAAATCGTTCTGCTTTTTTCTCTGTAAATCCGATTGTGAAAATCTTCATATTATCCCCTGAAAATCTCTGCGACAATTTTCGTGGTGTTTCCATTGGGAAATGGTTCGCCCAAGCTGATTGTCATTGCTTGGATATTTTGCATTTCATAATTACCAATACCACGACCACGAAAATGATCTTGTGCCCACAGATCAGTGGTTGTTAACGCATATTCGACGCGGTTATAGTGAAAATTTAGACGTATTTTAGTTTTATCATCTCGTTCTTTTGCAACGGATACATTCAGCCGACCGCCATCCGGTTGAACCATAACGAGGGATGAAGGTCGATCTGCGGCTAAACGATGTCCCGAAATTTTATCGTTGGTACCGTATTCACTACTGTCACCATTACTCCAAAGAGCGTTTGGAGTATCAATCCACTGGTGTATATTCCTTTGATCAAGCCGACCCAATTTTACCCATCTGGTGCCTGATACTATTAGATTTTCACGCTGGAACGTATCAGGTTCCCTGACAGTAAATTCAATGCGAATAATATCCAGTATTTGAGCGAATTGATTTTGCCCATAATTCATTTGTGCAAATGTAATTTGTCTATGGCCTACCGTTGGGCTCACCGGCCTTATCCATTCGCCAGAGCGATCACCACCGTAGATTTTCCCCGCGATGCATCTCCCTCCATGCTTCCACGAGTTTGCAAGACAGACCATATCTAATGTGTGCGGCATTGACGTACCCCTTCCGTGATGGCGATGTGCCTCGGAGCATCCTCTCTTTGCCCACTGCGGTTGGCAAGCTCTTCTTTGGTCGATCAGCAGTCGGCACATACCTGCCATCGCGTTGTCAGCAACCTGCATATGGCATATGAGGAGTATGCAACCTCATAGCGGGGGAGGGGAGTGTAAGGGCTTCTTCGCGTCATTCGCTCGCGTGCGTGCATAGCGATACGAGCCACGGTGGGTGTTGGTTTTTGCTCGAAAATGAGCAGAGAAGGGTAGAAATTTTGGATAAAAAAAAGGGTAGAAATTTCTTTCTACCCTTTCTCTAAGTCCTTGATTTACAAGGAGAATTATGGTGCCCCGAGGGAGACTCGAACTCCCACTCCTTTCGAAAACGGATTTTGAATCCGCCGCGTCTACCAATTCCGCCATCAGGGCTTACAGGCGGCGAAGTATAGAGACGACGCGACCACTGGTCAATCAGCTTTCATGGTCAATTTTGAAGATTTTTGCTAGAATTTTCAGCCCTATACAGCCGAACCCTATCATGCGCGTCGCCGATTTCTCTTTCGAGCTTCCTGATTCCCTGATCGCTCGCCATCCGCTGGCCGAGCGCCATGGCAGCCGCCTGTTGGTCCTCGACGGGCCGTCCGGTGCGCTGGATCATCGTCAATTCACCGATCTGCCGGGCTTTCTGCGGCCGGGCGACCTGATGGTGTTCAACAACACCCGGGTGATTCCGGCGCGGGTGTTTGGCCAGAAGGCGTCGGGGGGCAAGCTGGAAATTCTGGTGGAACGCGTGCTGGACAGCCATCGCGTGCTGGCCCATGTGCGTTCCAGCAAGTCGCCCAAGCCAGGCTCGATGATCCTGATCGACGGGGGCGGCGAGGCCGAGATGGTCGCTCGGCACGACGCGCTGTTCGAGCTGCGCTTCAACGAAGAGGTGCTGCCGCTGCTCGACAAGGTTGGCCACATGCCGTTGCCGCCCTACATCGACCGGCCCGACGACACCGCCGACCGCGAGCGCTACCAGACCGTGTACGCCGAGAAGG
>Ga0308161_1004869_pt1 | contig 12090 bp, 10 predicted proteins | sample PhyFR2_FD_201034 | JGI IMG/M metagenome (GOLD analysis project Ga0308161, IMG submission 201034) | Phyllosphere microbial communities from UC Gill Tract Community Farm, Albany, California, United States - DLSLF.R2 | ecosystem: Host-associated > Plants > Phyllosphere > Unclassified | place: USA...
CGGCCTGAAACCGGCAGCCGCAGCCACGCGCAGCGGCACCGTTGGCGTGATCGCCACCGAGCGCACCCTGGCCGGCGCCAAGTTCCTGCAGCTGCGCGACCAGGTCAGCGCCGCCACCGGCACCCGCTTCCTGCTCCAGCCCTGCCCCGGCCTGGTCGACCAGATCGAGCTGGGCGAACTCAATTCCGACGTCACCGATGCCCTGCTGGCGCGCTTCGTCGTGCCGCTGCTGGACGCTGGCGCCGATACCCTGGTGCTGGGCTGCACCCATTACCCGCTGGTGCAGGCCTCGATCGAGAAGCTGATCGCGCGCACGACGGAGCGCCCCGTGACGCTGGTCGATACCGGCGAAGCGGTGGCGCGGCACCTGGCGCGTTTGCTGGCCGCTGCAGGGCTGGCGAACGGCGCGTCCGGAACGGCCCGCTTGGACGGCTACACCAGCGCCAGCGCCACGGCCTTGTCGGCGGCATTCGCCAGCCTGCTCGGCATCGATCCGCCGGTGCACGAGGTCGCCTCAAACGCATCCGGAAAAATGTTGATCGGACCTAACAATTAGATTTGCCAGTTTGCTTCGGAGTTTGTATAATCTTGTTCTGTCTTCGCAGCACTGAAGACAAAAAGCAAGACAATGGTGGCTGTAGCTCAGTTGGTAGAGTCCAGGATTGTGATTCCTGTTGTCGTGGGTTCGAGTCCCATCAGCCACCCCAAGAATTCCTTTAGATTCAGTGGATTAGGAGTATCCGAAATTTTCGGATTGTGAATTTTCCAACGAAGGCTCGGATTTTCCAACGGGCTTAAAATCGAAAGCCACCAATTAGGTGGCTTTTTTATTGCTTCTCCTATTGCCCCAGGTGCATTTTTGATGCTATTGAGAACATCTTTCAGTCTATCCTGGTCTACTGAAGATGGCATCGACTCTGCCAAGCTAGAATAACGTTAGCTAGCGGCGAAGCGCCCGACCGCTGAAGAGTATGCATTGAAACAAGCAAACCTTTCCCAGCCGAATTATTATATGGACTATAGAAGACTATAATTGCCTATAATCGATTATCTGGGCATCCGAGGATCGGGACCTTTCCCGATAAAGTAACGGATAAGCTGACGCAGCACCACCGCTTGTGACTCTCCTGTAGCGTCCACGGCTGCGTTAAAGTCTTGCCGCAGTGTTTCGTCCACACGTACTGTCACAACTGCCTTCGCAGCCTTCTTAATCGGTTTTGGGTCTATGTCGTACAGGCAGAGCAACCCCTTCCCTGTGCGTACAAGATGTTCCAGGGATCCGTGGCGATACACAGACACAATCTCTTCCTCTTCTCCGTCCGCTTTCTCCCTGATGATCATCCCATACACTTCTGCAGGCGAGCGAAGAGAGTCGCATGAGATCGAGGCGAAGAGAGTGCGGCCTTCAAGCCGGTTGCAGAATGCCAGGAGCGTTGTCCCGTCAGCTTCGATGCGGTAGTTCATGCCTGCAGTCAGCAAACCGACCTTGATCAGCCGCTGTACTTCTATGTTCGGATGGAAGGCAATAGAGCCCATGAAACCCCTCTTCAGTGTGTGACGCGCCTATAGACCTCTTGGTAGACCTCATCGAACGGCCCAGGACATGTCTCTAGATCGAAGTGAGTCACGTAGCCTACGGCGATCAGTTCTGCAAAACCGACATCTGTGTACACCGCATCTAAGAGAGCGAACCGCCTCACGCCAGGTTGTAGATGGATCACGCTAACCGCATACCTCCCGTCCTTGCAGAGGAAGACAGTCGAGACAAGGAACCGTCCTTTGGTGCGGTAGTGTGGCGGCGTGATGACTTTGATCTCTTCCAGCTCTTGAATCTGTTCGCAGTGATCGTGTTTCCCGCGCGACTCTTGATCGACTGCTAGACCACGCTCTGCTGCTAGAAGCACTTCACCTTCATCCAGGACACGTGGCACTACAATGAAAAAACGATATGCTGCCTCTCCGATATCGAACGCCTCTGCCACGTATTTAAAGTCCTTCTTCCAACTGTCTTCTTTGTACTTCACTTCTAAAGAAAAGACAGCGTCAGCAGTGATCTTATAGCTGAATTCACTTTCTTTGACCGCACATTCATACTTCTCGAAAGTGCCATCAAGTACAGCATCCATGATCGCCCGACGCTCTGTTTCATAGCGAAAGCTCTCATCGTACGAGTAGATCCGCTGACACGGGAAATCGTCAGAAAGCTCATCAAGAAACTCTTCACGTGCCATTATGCCTCCGCAAGCTTGCAATGTAACTATGCTACCGCTGCGGCGCGCCCGCAGAAAGTGAATTCTTGAGAAAATAAAACTTATCGAACTTTTCGCACCCATCCGCGAAAAGCGTATTTCAATGCTCGTGCGTCATGCAATGCATGATGCTCTGCCTGCTTGTGCCGTACGTGGAATTCATACTGCTTCAGTTTATTTACATATGAAGGACCGAGGTTACGCAGTACAACTCCATGCGGCATATCGCCATCGAAAATCTGATCAAGCATCTTGCGATCGTATTCAGAGTCATAACAAATCAAAACTGGCCTGTCTTGCCTGATTATCTCGATCCAGCTCCCTAGCTCAGCTCGCACCTCCTCCAGAAACAAAGGCTTCTTACCTTGATTCAGCAAGGGGAGCACGGTCGCACGTACAAAGTCGCTACACTCCTCCAGCGGATATTCGACTTCTGCATAGAACTCATCCCCCCCTAATGCGACAAGCGCAATACTAATCAACTTTGGATTTTTAAAATTAGTGAACTCGGTATCCATAAACAGCGTTTGTTGCAACATAACAATGCTCCTTGATCGTCAGCGACACCAGAGTTATCGGTAGTTCACTACCGCTCTCCGTCAGAATGTAACCCGTGCTACCGGCTTGGCATCTCCGAGCAAAAGGAGTCGCACATCAAAATTCGAAAATATCTTTAATTTCGTCCTCTTCCGGAAAAGCTCCACAAATTTCGATATATTATAAGTTTAAACAGCTTGAATGCTAACGAGAAATACTAAAACTTAGGAGTGAATTATGGATCTTGACGACTTTAATGACTTAGCTTTCTTTTACTACACTCTACAATCGATATATCATCTTGAAGATATTCCTATTTCTTCACTAGAAGAGCTGGACATTGATATGCTGCAGCGGCTCTCAAAAGCAGCACGATTTGACGGAATCATGCTAACGCTTTCCGTCGACTCATACGACAAAAATTTAGTTGTTGACCATTTCAAGCCTGACAGGCAATCGAAACCCCTTGTGCCTTTTGATGAGTCCCCAGAGTCCGCGATCTATATAAGCAACGATGCCGACGTTAATGAGGTACTACAGACGCTCCAGAATATGTCTGCACGATATGAATCGCTGAATCCTCCACATTTTAAAAAATACAACGACGATGATGGCCCATCTGGCGATATACATACCGTGACGGTGGAAGAATTTCTACGAGGGAATTTAGAGGCGAAAACGAAGCATGGAATCTTCATGCGAGACAACGGCATGCACAACGTAGCCATCCCTGCTTCGTACAAACGTATTCAACTGAAATTAATTAAATAGAAAAACTTATCACGCCCACTTCCGCACTACAGCTTATGATTGCTCAGCAGAAGGTGAATCCGCCTCTACAAGAACGCTGAGCGTCTTGCCACAATTGCGTTAATCGCCGGCACTTTTGTCGCTGGCGGCTTTTTTTAATCATCAGCGCTGCTTACGCTGAAACGGGCCCGAAAGTCTCCATCGCCGTTATCTGCTTTAGGCTTCGATCTCATTTCAGGCCTCTGCCAAGGCAGGAATACCATGGGCGAGATAGTATTCCATCAATATCCGCATAGCTTCTGACTGCGACCTACCGCTGCGCTCACACTTCTCGGCAAACTTCGCCTTCAGCTCACGATTGGAGCTTATGGAGAAACTCTTTTCCTTTTTCGGCTTCTTTGATGACGATATTTTAAGGCTCATATCCTGAAACACTTCTTTGCCAGATCGGACAATATAAAACTCGCTGTTTTTCTCGGCTTCTATTACCGCATCTCTTACCTGCATTACGTGGTCTAGGTCGAGGTGATGGAAAACTGTTCGCGGAATTTTCTCCTTCATGTGTTCGTCGATCGAGCATGCGAGGAGAAGGTACCCTTCCGCACTAGCTCCTCGATCCATGATCGAGAAATAGTATTGAGCCGCATGGATTTTTACTGAAATCTGTATAAAGACGTCTTTGCTAGTCATGGTTTTCCTCCCGAAAGTTAAATGTCTACACAAATAATTGTACCGACATTTTCTAATCTCACTTTCATGGAAACGGCCTAACATAGACGAATTTTAGTTTATCCGCGTGATTTTCGCAAAAATACAACCATTCCAATAACAGCCATAATATCCGAATTTATTTTCTCGTGATTTTCGCGATAGAAGTTACAACTTTTCTTACGCTTTGGAAGACTGTATGATGGCTGCACCAATAATTTGACGAGGTGCACGTGGGCTTGTTCGACTTCCTTAAACCAAAACGGAGCGCCGCCATGGTAGGGCTCCCGCCTTCCGAACCACCGCTGACCGAGTTAGATATCTTCCAAGATCCTCACTACCTAGCACTGTGGGTAAACAGGTACTTTTTGGAGAACTATCCTCTCGAAAAGAACTATGAGCTAGTCCCAGATGATGAGACACGAGAGTCGCTGGGCATCACATTCGCCCAGCGGGAGCGTTGCGCTCGCGAGTATTCAGTCCTTCGCATTTCTGGCGTCTCATGCTTCATCAAGCGCGCCTACGACGACGTATTCTGGCTTACGTTCTCCAGTGACATAGCAGCCCCGTTGACACGTCAGATATTTAGTTCTGGCTGGGAAGAGCGGCTTGAAGACACTGCTGAGGCTCTGGATCGGTATGTTTCACTGATGTCGAACGGCAACTTGAGTGAGTGCAGCCAGTTCTACATGACCCGTCTCTATGATGACAATAGCAAATTTCTAAGGATGAAAATTGCTGGCATTGGTGATATTGCTCCGAGTCAGATCATGGACGCCTATGAAATTATGCAGGACGCGTACACAACCGTAATGTCAAAATAGATTGCTCTCTCGCATCCGTTCTTGTAGAGCTCGTAGCTACTCCGCAAGTTCGTCAGCAGTCTTAGCTAAAGCGTACAAGTGCTCTTCAGTTAATTCCTGAATGTGTTCCTTAGCTGCTCTAGGAACGACTGCGAAAAAGCGCGCCGAAGTGCGCCTTTTTTACCTCTTTAACTTATATTCGAAGCCTCGTTTACTTTTTACCTCGACAGGTTCAGCATCACTCCCTTCATTTTCGCTTCCATTCAATGCTGACATAATTGCATTGAATCGCTTTGCTACCGCGTTAGCAACGTCCAGGTTCTTTTTCTTTATCCAGTGATAAGTCTCACCAATGAGATTTCGCATAGCTTCCACAGCGGTCTCTAATGCGAATATCTTACTTTTGTGCACGATAAGCTCATTTTCTAAAGATTGAACTTTATGGGTAGCCGACTCCAATTTCGCTTTCAATTTTTCTTTTTCTAGTTCCATCTCCTTGAATTCTGCAATAACCGTAGACGGTGTTCCTTCAATAAATCGAGAAATACGTTGCTCGCGCCCAGCTATTTCTTGTGCTGCGGTTAGTACGATCTTCGACTTTTCGATTATTCGCTTGCTCTCCTCTTCTGCTTCAAATCTCAGCCGCTCGCTCTCGATCATTTCACGCTCAATGGCCTCTTGGCGACGATCAAATTCTGCTTCGCGGCGGACCTTATCATCTGCTGCATCGAACAGGTGAGTGTAAAAATCCTCTTTTAATGCACGTTCTTCGATTTCACGTTGAGACTCGAAGTACGCCAACTCAAGCTGCTGCAAACCAATTCTCTCGTTCTCTTCATCGATCTTTGCCTGCTTTGCTGCCACGCCCATCAACGCCTCTTCAGCAATCTTTTTCTGACGTTCTGACTCAGCCATGCGCAATCTCAGCATTGTCTCGTCTCGTGTCCAGCGCTCGCGACGTGGACCAGTCCTCAGCAGTCCGAACTTTTTGGAGATCTTGTCGTGGATCATGTCTTGCCAGTCGACCAGGGCTTGCGCTCCCATGGCTTTACGGGCGCCAGTCGCATATTTTTTCCCGTATTTGTCGACCTTCTTTTTCGTCGCGTCGTCAGTTGAGTTAGCCCTTTTACGCTCACCTTTATCTGCTGCGTATACTTTATCGACAACTCCGAAATCTTCACCATCAAGCGGAACTACATAGAAGTGATAGTGCAGCGCGCCCTGACTTTCCGTTATTTCGTCATAGTGTGCTACTACGCTGCGCAGTCGTTCGCCGTATGTTTCTTTTAGCCTCTCGACTCCGTAGGCCAGAAATTCTTTGAATTCCTCTACTGGTCGGTGCGGAGGCCAGCTGATAACGCCTGCAACCATCGCTGGAGTGTCTGGCCGCATCCGCTTGCCGTTTGATTGTTTTACGGTCGTTATCCAGTGCGCAGCGAGTGCCTCCACTTCGAGAGGATCGCATCCATAGGCGACAGTTGGCGGCTGCGGTTCTAGCACGTGCGGAAAATGTTTTTTCCAGTCGATTGGTTCACGTGCTGCCTCACGCAAGATGTCGGCTACAGACCAGGCACTACCTGAGCGGGTCTTGCCATAATCCGTGTGGTGATGTCCCAAGCGTTTGTTTTTTGAACTAGGTGCTAAAGAAAAGCGTTCGTATCTAGCGAACTGAAACCCGTTGGTTATCGAGTCTTTAGCCTCTCTTTGCGTAATTTTGTTTGCCATGATTTGTCTCCCGTTATTTCCTAGTCTTTGCTAGTGCTTATGTGCAATTTTAGTTGCTTTTGTATTAATAACGATAGCACATCAAAAAGGCAAAAATTCTCGGTTAGCTTATTTCTGACGTTTATTTTGATTTTGTGAGGTATGAGTAACCGACTCTTACCTCTCTGCGAGAGGTGTCGGCCCACTGCGTGGGACGTGCGCTCCTCTATCGAGGAGCACAGGCTTTCATCCGGACAGTGCCATGAGCTAATGTAATGACTTTCCCGCTAGTGAAATAGTTCTCACGCTTAGCGGCGGAGCGCCACTGTGTGTGGAGCACCCGTCCGAAAGAGTCTTTCAGACAGACACTGACGTGGACGTCGTGGCCGAAGGGAATTGTGTTCGCGGTGTGCCTATCGCACTGCCATTGCACCAGCACTGGCAGCAATGTAGTTCGCATAGGTACGTTTTCCACACTGCGATTACCCTCGCTTCACACTTTGGTTGCACTTACGTGCCTCGACCTTATATCGCAGTGTGTTTATCGCACCGCCTCTTCACTCATTCGCACATTGAGCCGGATTGCACCGCGCACAATAGCTCATATAACTCTTGTGGGGCTGCAGTAAGGCCCCGCGATCATTGATACGCGGCCCTCAGTCTCTCTGTGATTAGCAGTGGCCCGGAGATAACACGCTCCAGGCAACCAGAAGCGTCTTCGCGAAGAAGTGCTTGGGCATTGGGATCAGTCCGTCTGCAATCACGGTCGCTATCGTAATGTTTGGACTGCTGCTGTGTACGCCCGCTATCGTCCCAAAGTCTACGTTCCTCCGAAGGCCCCTACTCATTTGACTATGCCAGCTTTCGGGGAGCACCAGATGGAACCTTTGGTCTACCTACACGGGACCATCTTAGAGAAGAGTAATTCCGAACCGTCTAACTATAAGCGCAAACACCCCGAAGCAAGCCATCGTAATTAGGCCACAAGAACCCAGAGTCCACCAAAATCCGAAACGCTGCAGCAGCCAAGGGAACGCCAGGAACATTGGCAGAGTCGGCACCACATACCAGAACGTGTACCACGCGTGGTTTGCGACCTTGACCTCTGGCTGATTCTCGATATGCAGCCACACCAAGGTAAGCAGTGTGATCATTGGTAAGGCCGCGACGAACCCGCCCAACCGATCACTACGCTTTGCGGCTTCTGAAACAAGCACGACAACTGCCGCAGTGATCAGGTATTTGGTGATGATCCATTTCATAGTTGTTCCCCGGTTTGTTATGCTGAAGTCTTCCGGTGGCCACCGCAGTGACCACCGGGAGCTGGCTTACTTTACGGAGAAGCGAACGCTGACCGACTTCTTGTCGGCAAACGTCACGGTTGCAACCGCTTTGCTTCCTGGTTCTAGCTTTGCACTCCCTACAGCGACCAGCGTATTGCCCCCGCCAGACTGAAGTGGTACTTCTGTCTTCGCCGTGCCCTTTAGAACAGTCAGAGTACCGGTCGCGCCGACGGTCGGCAGATCCTTGCCGTGATCGTCAACATAGATCGTAGCGCCGCCGTCCTTGGCCACCAGTTCGAACGCCAGGTCGCCTGCGCTCTGCACGATCCCGCCGTGCTTCGGCTTGGCGCCATGCGCGAAGGCGCTACTCGACAGAAGGACGCCTGCAGCGAGGGCTACTACCGCAAAATACTTTTTCATCTTCAAACTCCATTTAGGTGTGGCAGCTCAGGATGGGCGCCGCCACTAGGCCCATGTCCGTCAATACGATTCGTTACCTTCGTCGGCCAGCAGCCGCTCCAGTGGCTTGCGGCCGACCTTCCAGAAGATGAGCGGCGTGAGCAGCGAATCGAGCAGGGTGGAACTGATCAGGCCGCCGAAGATCACGACCGCGACCGGATGCAGAATTTCCTTACCCGGAGCGTCCGCTGCAAGAAGCAGAGGCGTCAATGCGAAGGCCGCAACGAGCGCCGTCATCAGGACCGGCGTCAGGCGTTCGATCGAACCGCGCACAATCATCGGCCAGCCGAAGGTTTCGCCCTCGAACTTGCAGAGGTTGATGTAATGGCTCACCTTAAGGATGCCGTTGCGGGTTGCGATGCCGGCCAGCGTGATGAACCCGACCATCGACGCCACCGACAGGGACACACCGGCGATCCACATCGCGACCACGCTGCCCACCAGGGCGAACGGGATATTGCCCATGATGACGAGTGCCAGCGTCGACGAGCGATAACGCGAATAGAGTACAAGGAAGATCAGCACCAGGGAAGCCAGCGACAGGCCCACGATCAGCTGCTGCGCCTGTTCCTGTGCTTGGAATTGACCTTCCACGCTGACGAAGTAGCCGCCCGGAAGCTGGCTAGCTGCAACCGCCTTGCGCACGTCGTCGATAATGCGCGACATGTTGGAGCCGTCGGTATTCGCGTAGACGACGATCCGGCGGCGTCCGTTCTCCCGGCCGATCTGGTTCGGCCCGTCCCCTTCTTCGACGTTGGCGACACTCGAGAGCGGGATCTGTCCGGCAGGGCTGGTGAGCATCACCCGCGCCAAGTCCTGCGGCGAACGGTCGACGTCGGCCAGGCGCACGATCAAGTCGAAACGGCGCGGGCCGTCGATAACCTGCGTAACGCGCGTGCCTTCGGCCAGGGCCTGTAGCGCCTGCAGCACGTCGCCCGCCGCCAGGCCATACTGCGCCGCCTTGCGGTAATCGATCCGCACCTTGATCTGCGGGATTAGCACCTGCCGCTCGACCGACAGGTCGACCAGGCCTGGCACGGCGCGCAGGCGGCCCTGCAGGCCGTCGGCCAAGCCGCGCAGCGTATCGATGTCGTCGCCGTAGATCTTCAGGGCGATCTGGGCGCGCACGCCGGAGAGTAGGTGGTCGAGGCGGTGTGAGATGGGCTGCCCGATCGCGACCGAGGCGGGGATTACGGATAGCTGGTTGCGGATGCTCGCCATGATTTCTTCGCGCGAGCGCTCGGACGGTTTCAGGTCGACATCGATTTCTGCCGAGTGCACGCCCTCGGCGTGCTCATCCAGTTCAGCGCGCCCGGTACGGCGCCCGACCTTGGTCACCTCCGGCACTTGGGCGATCAGGGTCTCCGCAAGAGAACCCATGCGATTAGCTTCCGCCAGCGAGGTACCTGGCGTAAAGGTCATGCCCATCACCAGCGAGCCTTCGTTGAAAGACGGCAGGAAGGCGCGCGGGAAGAATGGGACCGAGGCCGCCGCCGCGAGCACCGCGATCATGGCCACCGCCAGCATCATGCGGATCCGGGGGAACGACCAGTTCAACGCGGCCGTATCCCACGCCTTCATGCGGCGCACGATCGGGCTGTCGCCACGGTGCAGTCGCTTCATCTTCGGCAGCAGGTAGTAGGCCAGTGCCGGGGTGACGGTCATGGACACTAGCATCGATGCCAGGATCGAGGCGATGTAGGCAATGCCCAGCGGCGCGAACAGACGGCCCTCGATGCCGGGCAAGGCGAACAGGGGCACGAACACGAGCACGACGATCACCGTCGCGTAGACAATGCCCGAACGCACCTCGACCGAGGCATGCCAGATGGTTTCCAGCACCGACTGGCCGGTTTCGCCGCGTTGTTTGAGCCTGCGCACGATGTTCTCGACGTCAACGACCGCATCGTCGACCAGTTCGCCGATCGCAATGGCCAAGCCCCCTAGCGTCATCACGTTGATCGACTGGCCCAGCAGGTGGAAGGCCAGTGCTGTCACCGCCAGCGACAGCGGAATGGCGATCAGCGAGATCAGCGTCGTGCGCACGCTGAGCAGGAAGGCGAACAGCACGATCGCGACCAGGATGGCGCCGTCGCGCAATGCCTCGACGACGTTGCCGATCGAAGAGTCGATGAAATTGGCTTGACGGAACAAGACTACTGGCTGCGCGATGCCGGCCGGCAGCCCCTGCTTCAGTTCTGCCAGCGCGGTCTCGATATCGCGAGTCAGGCGCACTGTATCCCCGGCAGGCTGCTTTTGCACGCTCACGATGACGGCCGGCTTGCCGTTCAGGCCGGCGTCGCCGCGCTTGAAGGCGGGCGCGTAGCTGACGCCGGCAACCTGCTCCAGCAGGACTGGCGTACCGTTGCGGTAGGCGACGGCCAGGCCCTTGACGTCGTCCAGGCGATTGGTGCGGCCCAGGTTGCGGATCAGGTATTCGCGGTTGTTCAGGTCGACGAAGCCGCCGCTGGTGTTGGCGGCAAACCCGCGCAGTGCGCCCGTTACCTGTTCCAGCGAGAGGCCGAATTGCGCCAGGCGCGCCGTGTCTGGCTCGACGCGCAGCTGGCGCACCTCGCCGCCGATTGGGATCACCTGGGATACGCCGGGGATGGATAACAGGCGCGGCCGCAAGACGAAATCGGCATACTCGCGCGCCTTCATCGGATCGGTTTTCGCGACGTCGATCGGCAGGGCGATCAGCATGATCTCGCCCATGATCGAGGACACCGGTCCCATCACCGGCGAGATCGTGCCGGGCAGCTGTTCCTTGACCAGCGTGATGCGCTCGGAGACGAGCTGCCGGTTGCGGTAGATGTCGGTACCCCAGTCGAACTCGGCATACACGATGGACAGGCCGACGCCCGACACCGAGCGCACGCGGGTTACGCCCGGCATGCCGTTGAGCGAAGTCTCGATTGGGAATGACACCAGTTGCTCAACTTCTTCAGGGGCCATGCCGCCGGCTTCGGTCAGCACGGTGACAACCGGCTTGTTCAGGTCGGGGAAGACATCCACCGGGGTACGCCATGCGGTCATGGCGCCGTAGACCATCAGCATCAGCGCAGCCGCTAAGACAAACAGGCGGTTGCGCAGGCTGAAGCGAACTATTGAATTAAACATGGATCGTCACCTGATCTGGTTGATCAGGGAGGTCCCGACAACGACCACCCTGTTGTCGGGGCTGAGCCCCTTGGTGACGATGACGGTGCTCGCATCCAGAGCGGTTGCCTCCACCGGCAGTGCAATGAAACGCTGGGCACCTGACTTGATCCAGACGACCGTCTCATTGGCCGGGTTGCGGGCCAGGGCCGCTGCCGGCAGCGCAATACCTTTGACCTTCGTGTCGAGCTTAGCCAGGACCGTCACCGGTTGGCCGACGGCCAGGTCCAGGTTGGCGCTGCGCGCACGGAAATTGATCGGAACGGCGCCATCGCGCAGGGTAAGTGCCCCCCCCAGCAGCGTCAGCTCGACATCAGGCACGTCGAAAAGCGTTGCAGCGCTGATCTTGCGAGCAATCCCCGCGTCGGGCGACAAGGCCTCGATGACCATGCGCTGCGGATCGACGATCTCGAACAGTACATCGCGCGACTCGACGAT
>Ga0308161_1004873_pt1 | contig 12086 bp, 10 predicted proteins | sample PhyFR2_FD_201034 | JGI IMG/M metagenome (GOLD analysis project Ga0308161, IMG submission 201034) | Phyllosphere microbial communities from UC Gill Tract Community Farm, Albany, California, United States - DLSLF.R2 | ecosystem: Host-associated > Plants > Phyllosphere > Unclassified | place: USA...
GGCGCGTCGAGGCCAGGCGCAGAAGATCGGCGGCGGCGCGGCCCGCAGTTATTTCCTGGCGCTGGAAGGCGGCCAGCAGGCTGGCGAGCCGGCCGTCTGCATCCTGCCGCGCGGCAGCCAGCCTGGCGCCGAACTGCTGCTGGAGGAACGGGTTTTCGGACTGCGACTGGGCCAGCCGGTGCGTTTCCATCTTGCCGCGTCGACGGGTGCGGCCACCGCCGGCGAACTGGTGGACCTGTCCGCAACCGACGCGCAGCGCCTGCCGCCGCTGGCGGCGGTGCTGCCGGCGGACCAGGGCCGCGGCAAGCAGGAAATGGAAGTGCGGCTGGCCAGCATGCTGACGGAACTGGGAACGCTGCAGGTTTCCTGCGTGGCCGCGCACGACCCGGCCCGGCGCTGGGAACTGGAGTTCCAGCTGCGCGGCGTCGAGGCCGCGCCGGAAGCCGGCGAGCCCGGGCTGCCGCCCGGCTTCGCGGAGGCGGTGCAGAAAATCGAGCGCGTCTTCATCCAGCGCGGCCAGAATCTGCCGCCCAAGGAGATCCGGCAGTTGCGCCTGCAGCTGGAGAAGCTGCTCGGCAGCCGCGAGCGCTGGGACCTGCCGCTGCTGCGCAAGCTCTACGACGCGCTGTGGAAAGGCGCGCGCGGCAGGCGCCGCTCGGCCGACCATGAACGGCTGTGGCTCAACCTCGCCGGCTACTGCCTGCGCCCCGGCATCGGCTATCCGCTGGACGACTGGCGCATCGAGCAGCTCTGGACCATTTTCCCGGAAGGCGCGCAGCACCGCGCCGACAGCCAGGTATGCGCCGAGTGGTGGACGCTGTGGCGGCGGGTGGCGGCCGGGCTGCCGGCCGAGGCGCAGCTGCGGCTGCTGGAGGATTTTGCGTTCAACGTGCAGGCCGACGAACGGGAGCGCAAGCGCCGTCCGCCGACGCTGACGCCGGGCGGACTGGATGACATGCTGCGGCTGGCGGCTTCGCTGGAACGCATCCCCGGCGCCTACAAGGTCGAGATCGGCGACTGGCTGCTGGAACAGCTGCAGGCCCGGCCGGACCAGCGCCTGATGCTCTGGGCCTTGGGCCGGGTAGGCGCCCGGGTGCCGGTGCATGGCAGCGCGCATGAAGTCGCGCCGGTGGAAGCGGCGTCGGCCTGGCTGGAATGGCTGCTGACGCTGGACTGGCGCCGCATCGAGCCGGCCGCCTTCGCTGCTGCCCACATCGCCCGCCTGACAGGCGACCGCAGCCGCGACCTGCCGGACGCGCTGCGCCAGCGGGTGGCCGAGTGCCTGCGCATGGCGCAGGCGGCGCCCGCCTGGAGCGCGATGGTGCTGGAAGTGGTGGAACTGGAAGAAGCCGACGAACGCCGGATGCTGGGCGACACCCTGCCGCCCGGGCTGAAGCTGCTGCAGTGAGAAAGTCTGGGCGGCCACCCGCCCGGCGGGTTTTCAGCCTTTCAGCACGGCCCAGGCCAGGCAGGCCCAGGCGGCCAGCCAGGCCAGCCCGCCCAGCGGCGTGATGGCGCCCAGCCAGCGTATGCCCGACAGGCTCAGCAGGTACAGGCTGCCGGAAAACAGCACGGTGCCGACGATGAACAGGTAGCCGGCGCTGTTGGCCAGGCTGCCGGGCCAGCGGCTGATGACCCAGGCCGTGGCGATCAGCGCGAACGCGTGGTACATCTGGTAGCGCACGCCGACTTCAAATACGGCCATCATGTCGGCATCCAGCCGCTGCTTCAGCCCATGCGCGCCGAAGGCGCCGGCGGCCACGCCGATGAATGCCGATGCGGCGCCGCAAACAACGAAGAATTTTTCCATCCGGGCATTATAAGAGCGTCGGGCCAAATGTTTCTGGACGGCCGGCGAAGCTGGTGGGAAAGCGGTGCGAGCAGGCCAGGGACATGGCGCATGTGCGGGAGTGGCTGCTGGCAAGACATAGCAAGGGTCATGACATGCCGCACTTTCCTCCAGGCGGGCGCCCGCTTCCGCTGGTCGGGTGGCTGCTGAACAAATCGGCCGCGGCGCACTCTGATCCGTATGGCGCAGCGCAGCGCCGGATGACGAGGAGGAAGCGGATGACCCAAGACGCAGGCAATGAGGCCTGGTACACCCTGTCGGGCGATGTGAACGATTCCATGGTGCGGCGCGTGTTCGACGCGCTGGCCCAGATGGCGCAGGATGGCGTGACCACCGCGCATCTGCTGGTGCATTCCCACGGCGGCTACATCAGCGACGGCATCTGCCTCTACAACGTGCTGTCGGCGTCGCCGGTGCGCTTCATCATGTACAACGCCGGCGTGGTGGCGTCGATTGCCGTAACGCTGTTCCTCGCCGGCGAGCGCCGCTATGCGTCGGAAACGGCCCGCTTCATGATCCACAAGTCGCATGCGTCGCCGCATTCCGGCATTGCCGCCGATGAACTGGCCGTGGTGGTGGAAGGCTTGCGCGCCGACGACAGCCGAACCGAATCGGTGATGCGGCGGTTTCTGAAGCTCACCCCGGCGCAGCTTCAGGTACATGCCCACACCGACCTGCATCTGACTGCCCGCGATGCGCTCGCCGCCGGCCTGGTCGACGAAATCCGCGACTTCAGCCCGCGCCCCGGCGCCAGGCTCTGCAATATCTGAAGCCGGGCCGCCTGCCGTCCGGGCAAATATCAGTAGGACAAATGCAAAGCGGCGGATGCGCCCCGCATCCGCCGCTTTGCCTGATTCCGGTGTTCCTTACTTCTGGTTCTTGTGGCTTTGGCGGCCAGCCTCCGCGTGCTGCTCGCTGGTGCCGCCGCGGGTCGAACCGCCGCCCTCGTTGCCTGCCGACGCGCTGCCCTGATTGCCGCTGTTCTTGCGACTGTTCTTGTGGCTCATGCTGCCGGCACGGCGTGCTTCCTCCGAAGTGAATTCATGCGCATTGCCGCTGCGATGTGCCGCCCGTCCGCCTTCGCTGGCGATGGCCCGCTGCTGGTTCGGGTCCATCGATGCGAATCCGCGCATGCTGGTTCGGTCGCCCTGCTTGCCCTGCTTGGAGTCTTGCTTGGTGGAAGCCATGATATTCCTTTCTGAAAGAGTCAACGAAAGTCAGATGCACTGCCCGCTTCACTGGCTTTATCGACAGTGACGGCATCGGCACTGACTCATCCTAATGAACGCTCATCTATCGCTGTATAGGACGAAGGATGACTCTCTTGTCAGAAATGCATACCTAACTGCCGGCTTAGCGCCACCCATCCGTGCGGGAAAATTTCCTCTGGCCACGCCTACGCGTTGCGATGGCAGGCCGATGAAAACGGCCAAAGCTTGTCCGAACACCCCTCGGGCGACAGTTGATTGAACTCCGCCCGCAGCCATTTTCTAACCGGCATGCGCGGCGATTACCGCCTTGCGCCTCTTTTCCATTAGGAGCACTTCATGAAGAGCAAACTTATTGCCACGCTGCTGACTTCCCTGCTTGCTGCCGGATCGGCCTACGCCCAGCAAGGCGGCAGCCACGACAGCCATCCATCCGGCCACGCCAGCGAGGCGCCTGGCAAGGGACTGATGGACGGCGCAGCCACGACGGAAAAACGCGGCCCGAAAGGCACCAGCCGGCATGACAGCACGCCGTCGGTAAGCCGTCAGCACAGCGCATCCGGCACCCCGGGCGCCACCAATGGCAGCGACCGCATGTCCGGCGCATCCGGCACCTCCAGTTCCGGCGCCACCGGCACCGGCCAAGGCGCGGCCGGCATGGAAAGCGGCAACAGCCGCCAGCTGGGCACGGGCAATAAATCCTCGGGCACCGCCGGCTCGGCAGGCGGCAGCGGCGCTTCCAGCGCGGCAGGCTCCGGCGGCATGGGCGGCGGCGCCACCGGCGGCACGATGCGCTGACCGGGTTGGCTTGATGGATGGATTTTCCGGGCAGGCGGCGCAGCCTGCGCTGGGAAAATAGTGAACCCCATGCGCAGGGAAATGCATTGTCGTGATGCTGAAAACGCATGGCGCGGCAGGATTGCCACGGTCCTTGCCTCGCCTCGTCACGCTTGGTCGTAAAAGGCGATTCTTCTGGCAGCGGGTTTGTCGTTTGGTTTTTCGGAAAGCGTAAAAACTTTATCGATAGTTGCATTTTTTGATCTGTGTAGCTCGACGCTTGCCTGCTATGTCAACCATCGCACATACACAGTGCGATTGATGCGCCAGAATCGATGCTTCGATCGGGATGGTGAATGATGAACGGGCATGCGGGAAGAATGGCGGTAATCGTGCATGGCGGGGCTGGGGCGCCCAGCCTTTATGCGGATGGTTGCGTGCGCGCCGCCCACGCCGCCATTGCGGCAATGCGAGACGGCGATGCCTTGGACGGCGCCGTCGCCGCCGTGGTGACGATGGAGGATGACGGTCGCTTCAACGCCGGCAGCGGCTCGGTGCTGGGCCTTGACGGCGCGACGGTCGAAATGGATGCGGCGGTGATGGACACCCGCGGCCGGCTGGGCGCCGTGGCCTGCCTGCAGGGCATCAGCAATCCGGTGCGGGTAGCGCGCTCGGTGGCGGAGACACCGCACTGGCTGCTGGCCGGCGACGGCGCGCGCCGGTTCGCCGCGCAGGTTGGCCTGCAGCAGCCGCATGTGATCAGCGAGCATGCGCGCCGGCGCCATCAGGAACTGAAGGAGCGCATGGCCAGTGGCAGCCCTGCCCTGCCCGGCGTCGACAACCAGGCCTTCGACACATACTGGAACTACCCTGCGGCCCAGGGCGGCGACACGGTTGGCGCCGTCACCCGCGACGCCCAGGGCCACTTTGCCGTTGCCGGCTCCACCGGCGGCACCGCGCCGGCACTGCTGGGGCGGGTTGGCGACACGCCCATCATCGGCAGCGGCTTTTACGCCGGACCGCATGGCGCGGTGGCGGCAACCGGCATCGGCGAACAGATCGTACGACACCTGCTGGCCCATACCGTCTACAGCTGGATTGCCGAGGGCGTGCCACTGAAAAAGGCGCTGAGCCGGGCCATCGATTTCTTCCCGGAGGAAGTCGACATTGGCCTGATCGCCGTAAGCCGCACCGAGGCCGGCAGCAAGAGCAACCGCGACATGCCCATCGATTACCTCGAACATGAGTAATGCCCACGCCGCTGCCTGCACCAGCGCCAGCAACCGATGAATCTGACCGAACTGCGCTTCCTGCGCGGCCCGAACCGTTACGCCAGACAGCCTTGCCTGATGGCCGTGATCGAACTTGGCCATGACATTCCCCCGACGCCTCTTCCGGAAGCGGCCGCAGCGCTGCTGGCATCGCTTGCCGGGCCGGCGCTTGCCAGGCATGCCACCGCGGTTCACCTGGTCTGCGCCCTTGCGCAAGCCCTGCAGCGTGCGGCCGGCTGCACGACCGCCTTCTGGACCGTGCGCCAGGAGCATGGCTGGCCGCAGCGCTACCGGATCGCATTGGGCTATCGGATCGAAGCGCTTGCCGAAAGCGCGCTGGAGCAGTCGATGCAGATCACAGCCCGGTTGCTGCAGGGCCAGGCGGCGTATGCCGATGCCGCAGCGGCACTGTCCAGCCTGCGCCTGCTTGCGCAGCAGCATGCGACGCCACCCGGCGCGGCGGCCATCGCCAGGGCGGCGCTGGCGCGGCGGATTCCATTGCAGACGCTGGCCGAGCCGGGACAGCCGGCACAGCTTGGCTGGGGCTACAGGCAGCAGCGGCTGCATGCGGCCGACGCGGCCGAGATGGACTGCATGGCGGCGGAACCTGCCAGGCAGGCAGCCGGCGCCCTCCTCGGTACGCTGTTCCCACATGGCGGCGACGGCCGCATTCCCGTCATTGCCGTTGCCGGCACCAATGGCAAGACCACCACCACGCGCATGCTCGGGCATGCGCTCACGCGCGCCGGCCTGCGCACGGGTATTGCCACGACCGAAGGCATACACGTGGCCGGCCAGCAGATCGACGAGGGCGACTGCACCGGTTACTGGTCGGCCCGCATGGTGCTGGAAGCCGTGCACGCCGAGGTCGCCGTGCTGGAAACGGCGCGCGGCGGTTTGCTCAAGCGCGGCCTCGGCTTCGATCGCTGCGATGTGGCGGTGATGCTCAATGTCAGCGCCGACCATCTCGGCATGGACGGCGTGCACAGCGTGGAAGAGCTGGCGGAAGTGAAATCGGTGGTGGCCCGCTCGGCGCGCAGGGCGGCGGTGCTGAATGCGGAGGATGGGCACTGCGTGGCGATGCGCGCCCGGCTGGGACGCGGCGTCGAGGTGATCTACTTTTCGATGGATCATGCGGCGCCCGTGCTGCTGCGCCATCTGGCGCAGGGCGGCCGCGGCGTCTACCTGCAAGACGGCCGCATCATGCTGGCCAGCCAGGGGCGGCACCGTCCATTGATCGGGGTGAACGCCATGCCTGCCGCGCTGGGCGGCCATGCGATGCATAACGTCGCCAATGCCATGGCGGCCACGGCGGCGCTGATCGGCGCCGGGCATGCGCCGGAACTGGCGGTGGCAGGGCTGGCCAGTTTCGTCTCGGACGCGGCCGGCAATCCGCTGCGCGCCAACCTGTTCGAGGCGGGCGGCATCGCCATCCTGGTCGACTATGCCCACAACAGCGCCGCCTGCGCCAGCCTGGTGGCGATGGCGCGCTCGCTGTGCAGCGGCAGGCTGCGCGCCGTGATCACCGTGCCGGGCGACCGTCGCGATTGCGACCTCGCCGATATCGGCCGCATCTGCGGCGGCGGTTTCGACGAACTGCTGGTCTACGAGGCCGAACCCCGCGGACGGCCGCCGGGCGATACCGCGGATCACCTGCTGGCCGGAGCCCGGCAAGCGGGCGTCGGCTGGAGCGATGCCGAACCGGATGTCAGGCAGGCGCTGGCGCGCATGCTGGCCCGTTGCCAGCCAGGCGACATGCTGGTGTTTACCTGCGGCGGCTCATTGGATGACCTCGTTGCGGTGCTGCGTCCGCTTTATCCGGAGGCAGCGCAAACGGTCGCGAGGCAGCTGGGGTAGGAGGCGCCCGCAAGGCCGCTTCCGTTTGACAGCCAGGCGCTGCGCCGCAGCGCGATCAGACGCTGGCCTGTGCGCCCTGGGTGCATAGCGCCATCGCGCTGTCCATGGTTTCGATATGCAGCAGGAACCAGCCGGGCATCAGCGCGACCACTTCCCTTCCCGGCGCAAGCTCGCCGGCCATCACTTGCCTGGCCACATGGTGCAATCCGCCCAGCACCCGGGCATGCTGTTCGCGATGGCTGGGCAGGCCCGAGAAGCTGCTGGCTTCCATCAGGTCTTCCTCCTCGCGGAAGTCCTTTTCGACCTGGGCGACAAAGCGCGCATAGCTTTCCGGGAATTCGGCATCGGCCATGTCGGCCAGCCTCGCCAGTTCGTCGAGCAGGTCGCGATGGGCGGCATCCACCGCCGGCAGGCCCAGTGTCAGGCGCGGCGCCCATTTGCCATTGCCAGAAGTCGCCGCGGTCATCGGAACACCATCACTGGCAATGTGCTGTGCGCCAGCACTTTCTGGGTTTCGCTGCCCACGAACAGCCTGTTGACGCCCTTGCGGCCATGGGAGGCCATGAAGATCGCATCGCAGCCCAGTTCATCGGCCAGGCGCACGATTTCCTCGTAAGGACTGAACGACAGCGCGACCCGGGTTTCGCAGGGCACGCCCGCGGCGCGCGCCGCCTCCGCCACTTCGTCCACGTGCCGTCGCGCCTGGTCCTGCATCTGCTTTTCATACCGGGTCTGGTCCGGCAGAAAGGCGGATTCGGACAGCGCGGAGTACGGGAACGGCTCCGCTACCGACACCGCCGTGATGCGCGCGCCGGCCTCCCTGGCGAAACCGACGGCGGCCTGCACCGCCTTGGCAGACAGCGGCGAGCCGTCCGTAGGCACCAGCAGATGTTTAAACATGGCACTCTCCTCTGGTCATTTCAGGTTGTCATCAAAGCCAGCCCATGCTAGAACCCCGCCTTGCGGTTTCCCTTGCGTTACATCAAAAACCGCCGAGTGCTGTTTGCCGCGCCCGGACGATGCAATAATGCGCCCCAAGCTGATGAAAGACAGCAAGCCTGACATGGTTGGCGATGCCAACCGCAAGCTGTGCTGGCCTGGCCGGAGACGTTTTTACCTTGAAGATACAGATGAACAGATTGCCGCGCCTGGCAATCGCCCTGCCCGTGCTGTGCGCATTGGTCATTGCGCTGATATGGATCATGGTCAGCGCCAAGGCGGTGCGGGAGCGCCGCTTGGCCGAAGCGGGGGCCACGCTGCATGCGCAAGCGCTTTCACGTTCCTACGCCGAGCAGTTGCAGCGCACCGTCAGCGAAATCAACCAGATCACATTGACGCTGAAGTACTACTGGGAGAACACCAGCCAGCGGCCCTCTCTGGAAGACCAGGCTGGCCACGGCTTGTATCCACCCACATCCAAGCTCTACGTGGTGGTGTTCGACCGTCACGGACGCAACCTGTCCAGCACCATGCCCAATCCATCGCCGCAAAGCGTGGCTGACCGGGAATACTTCAGGGCGCACCAGGGCAGCGCCGATGTCGGCCTGTTCATCAGCCAGCCCTATGTCAGCCGCTCATTCGGCAGGCCCGTGATCGCCTTCAGCCGGGCGCTGCGCGACCGCAATGGCGGGTTCGATGGCGTGATCCTGGTTGCGGTCGAACCTGCCGTCCTGCTCTCCTTCTTTGACCAGTCCAGCATGAGCGGCCAGGACCTTATTGCGCTGCACCGCCTCGACGGCGCCCTCGTCGCCGCCAGGACGGGCGACAGCGCGCAGGCAGGACACGCGCTACTGGCGTCCACGCCGGGGCCGCAAGGCGATGCCGGCGTGCTGCCAGGCAGTGCCGGCCAGTTCAGCGATGGCGCGGCGCGCATTCTGGCATGGCAACGGCTTGCGGATTATCCGCTGGTGGCAACAGCCGGTCTTGCCACCAGCCAGATCTACATCGCTGCCCAGGAAGCCGCGCTGACCGACCGGCGCTATGCCACGACCCTGACCGTGGTGCTGATCATCGCTGGCATTGCAGGCATGCTGGCTTCCCTGCGCGCCGCCGCCCATGCGCAGCGCGAGGCGCGCATCAAGGACACCTACCGGCTGGCCACCGACGGCGCCCGCGAGGGCTTTTTCATGGTGCGCAGCCAGACCGATGGCCAGGGCCAGATCATCGACTTCCAGGTCGAAGACTGCAACGAGCGCGGCGCCGCCTTCGTCGGCTATGCGCGCGCCGCACTGATCGGCAAGTCCTTCAGCGAGCTATACCGCGGCGCCGCGCTGAACAAGGTCATGCACATCTTCCGCCATGCCATGGACGAGGGTTTCCACGAGGATGAATTCCAGGTCAGCGCCGTCGGGCGCGACCGGCCCCTGTGGCTGCACCGCAAGCTGGTCCGGTCCGAGGATGCGCTGGCAATGACGGTGCGCGACATCTCCGACTCGCGCGCGCATGCCGAGCAACTGGCCCGCATGGCCAATGAAGATGCGCTGACCACGCTGCACAACCGGCACTGGCTGATGCAGACCATGCCCCAGATGCTGGCAAGGGCGCAGGCCGGCGGCGGCATGCTGGCCCTGCTGTTCTTCGACCTCGACGATTTCAAGAACATCAACAACACCCTGGGCCATGCGGCCGGCGACCAGTTGCTGCGCATGACGGCGCTGCGGCTGCGCAGCGCGCTGCGCCCCGGCGACCATGGCGTGCGCCTGGGCGGCGACGAATTCACCGTGATACTGGAGCAGATCGGCAGCGCTGATCAGGTCGAAGCCATTACCGCGCGGGTGGTGGATGCGCTGTCAACGCCATTCGTGCTCGCCGACGGCAGCCGGCACGCGGTGCATGCATCCATCGGCATCAGCATGTACCCTGCCGACGGCGAGGACGCGGAGACGCTGATCAAGCATGCCGACATTGCGATGTACGCCGTCAAGGCCAGCGGCAAGGGACAGTTCCGGTTCTATCATGCGGACCTGTCGGCCAGCCTGGTGCAGCGGCTGGCGCTGGAGCAGGCGCTGCGCGATGCGATCGAGGGCGACCAGTTCCTGGTGCATTACCAGCCGCGCGTCGACACCTTCACCGGCGCGCTGCGCAGCATGGAGGCGCTGGTGCGCTGGCAGCATCCGCAGCGCGGCATGGTGCCGCCGCTGGAGTTCATCCCGGTGGCCGAGTCGATGGGGCTGATCCTGGCGCTGGGCGAGCAGGTGGCCGACAAGGTGTGCGCCCAGCTGGGCGCCTGGCAAGGTCTGGGCCTGCCGCCAGTGCCGGTGTCGATCAATGTCTCGGCCCAGCAGTTCAACCAGGGCGACGTGGCGGCGATGCTGGCGAACTGCATGGCGCGCCACCGGATAGACGCGGCGCTGCTGGAAGTGGAGCTGACCGAGTCCTGCATGCTGGCCGCCGACCGTCCGGTGGCGGAGCAGCTGGCCGCGATCAAGGCGCTGGGCGTGCGGCTGCTGGTGGATGATTTCGGCACCGGCTATTCCTCGCTGTCGCAGCTGCAGCAGCTCGATCTCGACGTGCTCAAGGTCGACCGCGCATTCACGTCGCAGCTGGGCGCCGGCGCGCAGGGCGTGGCCTTCTTCCGCGCCATCGTATCGATGGCGCATGTGCTCGAGATGAGCGTGGTGGCCGAGGGCGTGGAAACCGAGGAAGAACTGCGGCTGCTGCGCGAGCTTGCCTGTGACGAGGTGCAGGGCTATTACATTTCACGGCCCCTGCCGCCGGACGCGATGGAGGCGCTGATGCGCCGCGCCGTGGCGCAGGCAGGCGTGCATCCCGCTGTGGACGGCGCATGACGCCTGCCAGAGGTTGGACCGGCGATGGTCTGGTCTTTGGAACGCTTCCGGCGCTTCGGGCCTGACCAGTTAATCGATACCGGCCAGTTTATCTCTGGCCTCGCCTGGGCTGGTCGGGCCGGAAGCGCCTCAGTCTCCTAGTCGACCTTGGCGCCGGACGCCTTCACCACCGCCGCATACTTCTTCAACTCGGCCTGGATCAGCGACGCGAACTGCTCGGGCGAGGTGGGCGACGGCTCGGCGCCCAGCTTGCTCATGCGCTCCCGCACGTCGGCCGACTGCAGCGCCTTGCGGATCTCCGCATTCAGGCGCTCCACCACCGGGGCCGGCGTACCGGCCGGCGCCAGCACGCCGAACCAGGTATTGACGTCGAAGCCGCCCAGGCCTTCGGCCTTGCCGGCTTCCGAGATCGTCGGCAGATCGGGCACGGCCTCTGCACGCCTTGCCGTGGTGACCGCCAGCGCCTTGAGCTTGCCGGCGCGGATGTTCTGGCTGGCCGATGCCAGGTTGTCGAACATCAGGTCGGTCTGGCCGGCAAGCAGGCCCAGCTGGGCAGGCGCCGCGCCGGCATAAGGAATATGCACCATGCTGACCTTGGCCATGGACTTGAGCAGCTCGCCGGCCAGATGCCCGGCGCTGCCGTTGCCGCCCGACGCGAAGTTGAGCTGGCCCGGATGGACGCGGGCATACTTCACCAGGTCAGGCACGGAAGCGATGCCGTTGCGGCTGGCGATGTCCGGATTCATCACCAGCACATTGGGCACGCTGGCCACCAGCGACACGGGCGCGAAGTCGCGCACCGGGTCATAGGGCATCTTGGCGAACAGCGTCGGATTGATGGCATGGGTCGCCACCGCGCCCATCACGATGGTGTAGCCATCGGGCGCGGACTTGGCCACGATGTCGGCGCCGAGATTGCCGCCGGCGCCGGGCTTGTTGTCGACGATGACCTGCTGGCCCATGCCGTCGCGCATTTTCTCGGCAAGCATCCGGGCAATCGCATCGAGCGGGCCGCCGGCCGGATACGGCACGACGAAGCGGATCATCTTGGAAGGATAGGCCTGCGCCAGCGCGGCGGGCGCAGCGGCAAGCAACAGGGAGGCGGCAATGCCGCGCAACAGGGATCGACGCAGGTTCATGGTGGCCATCGTGTTGTCAAATGGGCGCCATTGTAATGCCCGGCCATACCAAACGGAAAGCCTGCCACGCCGGCGGCGGGCGCCGCATCACTCGCCCAGCAGCTCTGCGACCGACTGCAGGCCTTCGACATGCTCGGCGATCACCTTCATCACCACGATGATGGGCACGCCCAGCAGCAGCCCCCAGATACCCCACA
>Ga0308161_1004878_pt1 | contig 12070 bp, 6 predicted proteins | sample PhyFR2_FD_201034 | JGI IMG/M metagenome (GOLD analysis project Ga0308161, IMG submission 201034) | Phyllosphere microbial communities from UC Gill Tract Community Farm, Albany, California, United States - DLSLF.R2 | ecosystem: Host-associated > Plants > Phyllosphere > Unclassified | place: USA...
TTTTTTCACCTTAAACCACGCTGCGTAGAGCGCAGGTAAGAAAAATAATGTCAGTAAGGTGGCAACAATCAATCCGCCCATGATCGCAACTGCCATCGGACCAAAGAAAATACTCCGTGAAAGTGGAATCATCGCCAGAACCGCGGCCAAAGCAGTCAAAATAATCGGACGGAATCGACGCACTGTCGCTTCAATAATCGCTTCCCATGTCGGATGCCCTGCCTGCCTGTCTTGTTCAATCTGATCAATCAGAATAAGCGAGTTACGCATGATCATGCCAGAGAGCGCAATTGTGCCCAACATGGCCACAAAGCCAAATGGTTTGTTAAATAGAAGTAAGAATAAAACTACACCAATTAAACCCAGCGGAGCAGTTAAAAGCACCATGGTCGCGCGAGATAGACTCTTGAGCTGAATCATGAGTAATGTCATCACCACAGCCAAGAACAGCGGCATACCTGCATTAACGGAGTTTTGCCCACGTGCAGATTCTTCTACGGTTCCACCGACTTCAACAAGATAGCCACTTGGTAATTCAGCGCGTAACTTATCCATTGATTCGGCTAATTCACCCACTACAGTAGCAGGCTGTAATTGAGTTCGGATGTCTGCACGAACAGTAATGGTTGGTAAGCGGTTACGATGCCAAATTAAACCATCTTCAAACTTATACTCAATTTTAGCGATTTGAGCTAAAGGCACAGTCGTTCCATTGGTCGTTGGTACAGCTAAACTTGCCAGTGAAGCCACTTCAACTCGCTCGCTCTGATCACCGCGTAAACGGATTTCGATGAGTTCACGCTTTTCACGATACTGTTCAATGGCACTACCCGTAATTGATGCATTAATGAAGTTCGCTAAATCGACACTAGAGACACCCATTTGTCGAGCACAATCTAAATGCACATTGGTGGTATTTGGATTTTCACTAACCAGTTTAGCGACCTTCTGTGCTTCTTGGCGTACCAGATTTTGATCTTCACCCGACACACGATATTGCAATGGATAACCAACAGGTGGGCCATTTTCTAGTAATGACACACGAGTACGAACTTGCGGTAGTAATTGCCTAATTTGTGTGTCTAACGAGCGTCGAATTTCATCACGATCATCGAGTGATGATGCGAGCACAACAAACTGTGCAAAGCTGGCTTGTGGTAATTGCTGGTCTAACGGTAAATAAAAACGTGGTGAACCTGTACCGACATACGCCACATAGTTATCAATACCTTTTTGTTTAGACAGGAAGTTTTCAACCTTTTTCACAGCTTGTTCTGTTGCTGTTAAAGAAGCTCCTTCTTCAAGTTTTAAATCGACTAAAATCTCGGCACGATTTGAAGGTGGGAAAAACTGCTGAGGTACTAGCTTAAACATCAGCACAGATAACACAAAAATACCCACCGTCGTTGCAATCACGGTTTTACGGTAGGTCACACAAAACTCAACCATCTTTCTAAAACGTAAATAGAAGCTAGATTGATAAGGATCGTAATGATGGTCTTGTGAAATGATCACAGTTTGCGGCTGCGGTTTTTTGGTTAGTCTCGCCCATAAACGAACATACCAAGGCGCCTGATGACCTGTTTTGGTAAAATCTGGTAATAGCTTTTCACCTAAATAAGGTACGAATAAAACTGCCGCAACCCAAGAAACTAATAAGGCAATCGTTACCACCTGAAAGATAGAGCGCGTGTATTCACCTGTACCGGACTGAGCTGTCGCGATAGGTAAGAAACCAGCCGCAGTAATCAGTGTTCCGGTGAGCATCGGAAATGCTGTCGTTTTCCATGCAAATCCGGCGGCTTTAATTCGGCTATAACCCTGCTCCATCTTAATTGCCATCATCTCGACGGCAATAATGGCGTCATCGACTAACAGACCCAGCGCCAGAATTAGGGCACCGAGTGAAATCTTATGCAGCCCGACATCAAACAAGCCCATGCCAGCGAAGGTCATTGCTAAAACTAAGGGAATAGAAAAAGCGACAACTAATCCCGTGCGGAAACCTAAAGAGAAAAAACTCACTAACAAGACAATAATAACTGCCTCAGCGAGTACCTTTATAAACTCATGAATACTGCGTTGTACTGCTACAGGTTGGTCAGAAACTTTTTGGAGCTTCATGCCTAAAGGCAAAGTTTTTTGTAGTTGGGCAAATTCTGTGTCGAGATTCTTACCTAAGGCAATAATGTCGCCGCCCTTACGCATCGATAAAGCAATACCAATACCATTTTCACCCATGAAACGCATACGTGGCTGCGCAGGTTGACTAAAACCACGGTAGACATCAGCAACGTCCCCGAGCTGAATGGTTTTATCGCCTACTAGCAAAGGCATTTTCTTAATTTCATCAACGTCTTGTAAATGACCACTTACCCGGATCTGAATACGATCTGTGCCTGTTTCAAAAAAACCTGCACTTGCCATAGCATTTTGCTTTTGTAAGGCTTCTTGAATTGCAGTGACTGGAATACCAAGCTGTACCGCTTTGGTGTTAGAAATCTCAATCCAGATTTTTTGATCTTGCAAACCAATGAATTCAACCTTGCTGACATCCTTGACTCGTTGAAGCTGTAATTGCAAACGATCGGCATATTCTTTTAAAACCGCATAGTCAAAGTCTTTGCCTGTCAGTACATAAATATTGCCGAAAGTGTCTCCAAATTCGTCATTAAAAAATGGACCTTGTACACCGTTTGGTAGTTCATGACGAATATCATTCACCTTCTTACGAACGTTGTACCAAACATCGGGAATCTTGTCAGAAGTAAGTGAATCCTTGGCCACGAAAGTGACCAACGACTCACCTGGACGGGAGTAAGCCATAATCTTGTCATACTGCCCTGTCGTCATGAGTTCCTTTTCGATACGGTCAGTAACTAAAGTAGAAACTTCTTTGGCAGTCGCCCCAGGCCAGTAGGTCTGTACCACCATGACCTTAAAGGTAAATGGTGGATCTTCACTTTGTGATAATTTTGAATAAGAGATCGTACCGATAATGCCAAGCAACAGCATAAAATAAAAGACGATGCCTTTATTATTTAATGCCCATTCCGAGAGATTGAATTTCATGGTGACTTCGCTCCCTGAACTTTCACTGCACGATTTTCACGGTCAATCGGATGAATCTTTTGGTGATCACGTAGTAAGTGCACGCCGCCAATCACAACCCAATCATTTGGATTTAAACCAGATAACACTGGCACGCTATCTCTGCCATATGCACCAATAGCTACAGGTACTTTACGCAAAGTCTGGTTCGCATTAACTACCCAGACATAAGGCTGATTATCTGTTGCTGAGACACTCGAAAGTGGAACACTTATTACATTGGTTTGAGTAGAACTAAAAAATACACGTGCACTTTGTCCAAGCTGAATAACAGACTGACCTTCTTTGAGGGCAACTTTCACAGTAAAAGTACGGGACTGGTCCGCTGCGGGAGAAACTTCGCGTACATATCCTGCAAATTTTTCATTCGGTTTAGACCACAAGGTTATCCAAGCGGCTTGACCAACTTTAATCTCGGTAACAGCTTGTTCTGGCACCCCAATAACAACTTCACGCTCTCCATCAATAGCCAATTGATAAGCCGCTTGTCCCGCCGCAACCACTTGTCCAATTTCTATATTTCGCGCAGTAATCACCCCGTTTTTGTTAGAAACGAGTTGGTTATAGCCAGTCTGGTTTGCTGAAACTTCATAGTTAGAACGAGCTTGCTGTAAAGCCGCTTGCGCTGCGTCATATTGATTTTTTACACTGTCATATTGCGAACGGCTAACCGCATTTATAGGGAGTAATTGCTGAAAACGTTTAAGTTCATCTGCTGCTGTTTTTGCAGAAGCCTGTGCATTATCAAGTTGGGCTTTAGCAGCATTTAATTGGAGCTGAGCATCTGCCACGTCAAGCTTTGCTAAAACTTGTCCGACCTTAACTCGATCACCGACATCTACGTAACGTGCCGTAACCTGACCACCCACACGAAATGCTAAAGCCGTTTGTTGTCTGGCCTGCACATCCCCTGCATAACTTTTTTGTTCATTGAGAGTGGTCAAGGGCTGGGCCACCATCACATAGGGTATCTCTTCTGTTTTTGGGGCTTCTTTACTACACCCCATTAATGTGACCGTACAAACAATCACCATACTCATGATGAGAGGTTTTAACAGATTCATATCTTATCGCTCTTATTCAAACTGATTTTTTAAGGCACAATATGTTTGCATCATAAATTGTTTGTTTTTTAATTAATATACCCATGGGTACATTAATTGAAGAAAAACTTATAAATATTTATTTTTTAGCTTTTATTAGAGGATTTCGTGCAAACAGTTAATCAAAGTGGTCGCCCCAAAGATCTAGAAAAACGTGCTCGTATTTTGCAAGCAGCAAAAGCCATTTTTTTGAAATCTGGTTATCACGGTACCAGCATGAACCAGATCGCACAGGAAGCAGGTGTAACTAAACTTACTGTCTACAATCACTTTCAAGATAAAGCCAACCTGTTTATCTGTGCGATTACAGAAACCTGTGAAGAGACACTGTGTACTAAACAGTTTGAATTAGAGGCATCGGCAGACTTCCATCAAGCACTTTTTATTGTGTGTTCCCGCGCCCTGCAAATTATTTACTCACCTGAAGCACTTAAACTTGAACACGTTTTATTTGAACTTGCAGCAGAACAAAGTCCACTTGCTCTACAGTTTTTTGATGCATCTCATACCCGACTTCAAAATCAGTTAGCTGTGTTTTTGCAAAAAGCGGCTCAATTAGGTTTTATTCAAACCGATGATCCTACTTATCAAACCGAGCTTCTTATGTCCTTATTGCTTGGCGTACGCCATCAGAAGGTTTTACTTGGCATCATTGCTGTACCCACTGCACAAGAGTTAGGGCAAATCATTCAAGATGCAATTGCTTTATTCCTGCTCAAATATCGGACTTAAACCAAAGTACCATTGCTAAAAGTTGTACCGAGTGCATGCCATCGTTAACAGCATCACATGCAAATTAAATGTTATTTTTTAAGCAAAAATTCACATTTTCTTACGCTCAAAGCTTGGAATGTTTGTTAATCACGCTATATTCGATAAGGATAAGAACAGGAGAAAATAGCATGGTTCAGCAAATCGATGCGCCACTGCGCGAGGATGTCCGCTTACTTGGTAATTTATTAGGTGAAACCCTAAAGCAACATGCAGGACAAGAGCTGTTTAATCAGATCGAGCAAATTCGTGCCCTTGCTAAAGGTGCACGTGATGGCCAAGCTGAAGCCCAAAAGCAACTAGAACAATTATTTTTAAATCTACCAGACGACGAACTACTTCCCCTTACCCGAGCTTTTTCTCATTTCCTAAATTTTGCCAATATTGCCGAGCAATATCATGTGGTCCGTAGCCGCAGACAAGCAGAGTTTGATTCGGATACCACTTCTCCGAACCCACTTGTTCACCTATTTGAAAAATTTAAAGATAAAAGTATTGCGACAGAAAAGCTGTTCAAACAAGTTTGTGATCTTGATATTGAGTTAGTCCTTACGGCCCACCCAACCGAAGTTAGCCGCCGTACACTGATTCAAAAATATGATGATATCAATGCTTGTCTGTCACAACTTGATCAGCAAAAACTTACTCCTCGTGAACGTCAAAGCGCACTTGCCAACTTAAAGCAACAAATCAGTTCGGCATGGCAAACAGATGAAATCAGGCAGCACCGCCCAACACCTGTAGATGAAGCAAAATGGGGATTTGCTACGATTGAGCAAACGCTATGGAATGCTGTACCCAAGTTTATTCGTGAATTAAATGAACTCGTACAGCAAAATTGCGAACACGAGTTACCGCTCAATATTGCCCCTGTCCGCTTTGCATCTTGGATGGGTGGAGATCGTGATGGCAACCCGAACGTTACACATCATATTACGCAAGAAGTACTGTGGTTATCACGTTGGCAGGCTGCTGATCTTTATTTAAGAGACATTGAAAATTTACGTTGGGAACTTTCAATTCAAACCTGCTCTGAAGAAATGACTCAAGCATTGGGTAGTCCACATGCAGAACCTTATCGTGAATATTTACGTGCTACACGAGAGCGCCTAAAAGCAACTCGTCATTGGTTAGCGCAACGCCTACAAGGCCTAGAAGCAGACGATACCAATGTCATCAAAAGCAAAGACGAACTTTTACAACCTTTATTGCTTTGCTATCGCTCTTTAATCGACAGCAATTTACCTGAGATTGCGAATGGTCAATTACTCGATTTCATCTATCGGGTGAACTGTTTTGGAATTGAGCTGCTTAAACTCGATATCCGTCAGGAATCTGGTCGCCATCGTCAAGCCATTTCAGCCATTACCGAATATTTAGGTTTAGGTAATTTTGAATCGTGGACTGAACAGGCACGCCAAAACTTCCTGATTCAGGAACTACAAAGCAAGCGCCCACTTTTACCAAAATATATTAATGAACCTGAAGGCAGTTTGATTGGGCATCCAGATGTTCAAGAAGTATTTGCAACTATGCGTACTTTGGCAGATCAACCACCTGAATCTTTAGGGGCTTATATTATTTCGATGGCTGAATATCCAAGCGATGTTTTAGCCGTTTTATTACTGCAAAAAGAAGCAGGCATTCAGCACCCTTTACGTGTAGTCCCTCTGTTTGAAACTTTAAAAGACTTAGATGGCGCTGCAACTACCATGAATACGCTGTTCAATATGCATTGGTACAAACAGCATATTCAGGGTAAACACGAAGTCATGATCGGCTACTCCGACTCTGCAAAAGATGCCGGTTTCATGTCTGCTAACTGGGCACAATATCGTGCTCAAGAAGAGCTCACCGCAATTGCTCAAACTCACGGCGTACAGTTGACTCTCTTCCATGGTCGTGGTGGCTCAATTAGTCGTGGCGGTGCCCCAACACAACAGGCTCTATTTTCACAGCCACCGGGTTCTATTTCTGGTGCAATCCGCGTGACAGAACAAGGCGAGATGATTCGCTTTAAATTCGGTTTAGAAGGTATTGCCATGCAAAACCTTGAAATCTATACCGCAGCCACACTCGAAGCGACCTTATTACCACCACCAGAACCTAAAGCTGAATGGCGTGAACTGATGAACCGTATGACAGATCATTCTGTTAAGGTTTACCGTCAAACAGTTCGTGAAAACCCACATTTCGTTAAATATTTGCGTACGGTTACACCTGAACTTGAATTACAAATGTTGCCTTTGGGCTCACGTCCTGCAAAACGAAAAGTCAGTGGTGGCATTGAGTCTTTACGTGCCATTCCATGGGTATTTGCATGGACACAAATCCGCTTAATGTTACCTGCATGGCTAGGTACTGGTGCAGCAATTAATGAAGTGATTGCAGATCAGCAAAAAGCAACGCTTGATGAAATGCTTCAGCAATGGCCTTACTTCCAGACCCTCATTGATATGTTGGAAATGGTATTGTCTAAAGCCGATGGCAATATTGCACTTTATTACGAATCACATCTGACTGAAGATGAAGATTTAAAAGTATTGGGCAATCAATTACGTCAGCGATTAAAAGATGCCGTTGAAACCCTACTTGCATTAAAAGATGAATCGAAGCTTCTTAGCAATAACGAAGTACTCGATCAGTCTATGCAAGTTCGTAAGCCATATTTGCTTCCTCTGCATCTTTTACAGGCTGAACTGATGAGACGTAGACGTGACTATCTCAAAGAGCGTCAGGCAGAAAATACACCTGTTGACCATGCACTTATGGTGAGTATTGCGGGTATTGCTGCTGGTTTACGTAATACAGGCTAAGCTGATTTTACCGATTGTTCAATAAAGCAGTGCATCACAGATGTGCTGCTTTTTACTTACAAAGTTTCCCAGTTTTCTTAAATTTTCCTCGATTTTCTATTTTTTTAAATATTTTTTAAAAATCAAAAAATTAATCTTTATTAGAAAAAAATAACTGATTCCTTATATTTAGAATTCACAAATTATACCAATCGTTAAAAAACAATTACTTTTCACCGCCATATTTAATACAAGAGATTAAATGCTTTTACAAGAAAGAGTATCATTGCACCAATTAAAGAATAATGAGCTTATTTTATGTCCAACTGGTTTCCAAAATGGCAGCCTTACCAAGGTGATGTTGACCATCGGCCGGTCTCTACCAATGAATATCTCCCACCAGTTCAAAGTGCTATTTTAGGTATTCAACACGCATTTGCGATGTTTGGAGCAACTGTTTTAGCACCGTTACTCATGGGTTTTAATCCGAACCTTGCCATCTTAATGTCTGGAATCTGTACCATCCTGTTCTTTTTAATTACGGGTGGCCGTGTTCCAAGTTATTTAGGTTCAAGCTTTGCCTTTATTGGGGTTGTTGCAGCAGCAACTGGGCATATTACGGGTTCTGGTGCAAATCCTAATCTCTCGATGGCTTTAGGTGGAATCGTAGCGTGTGGTGTGTTTTATGCCATCATCGGTTTTATTGTGATGCTCACTGGCACGCGCTGGATTGAAAAACTCATGCCGCCTGTCGTGACTGGCGCGATTGTAATGATCATTGGTCTAAACCTTGCACCCGTTACAATTAAAGGTGTTGCAGGACAACCATTTGAAATGTGGATGGCATTAATTACTGTACTTTGTATGGGGAGCATTGCCGTATTTACACGTGGTTTATTACAACGTCTGCTTCTATTGGTCGGTCTAATTCTGGCTTATGCAATTTATGCAATTACCACTAATGGGCTAGGTTTTGGTAAACCAATCGATTTTAGTCAAATCTCAGCAGCTGCGTGGTTCGGAATCCCAAGCTTTTCTCATCCTACTTTTGATACCAGAGCTATGCTAATTATTGCTCCGGTTGCGCTTATTTTAGTGGCAGAAAACTTAGGTCATATTAAAGCTGTTGGTGCAATGACTGGTGAGAACCTGACGCCGCAATTAGGTAAGGCATTCGTTGCAGATGGTTTGGCAACGACACTTTCTGGTAGTGTTGGCGCGCCCGGGATGACGACTTATGGTGAAAACATTGGAGTTATGGCAGTCACCCGTGTGTACTCAACCATTGTTTTTGTGATTGCGGGTGTCTTCGCGATTTTCTTAGGACTATCTCCAAAATTTGGTGCTGTAATTAGCACAATCCCTAGCGCGGTTTTAACTGGCGCGTCTATTGTCGTATTTGGTTTAATTACCATTGCTGGTGCAAAAATCTGGATTGAAAACAAAGTCGATTTTTCTAACAATAAAAACCTGATTGTTGCTTCTGTAACGATTATTTTAGGTGCTGGAAATTTTGAATTATTGTTCGGTAATTTCAATTTAGGGGGTATCGGTACCGCAACTTTTGCAGCCATTATTTTAAATTGGCTGTTTAGTTTAAAAGATAAAAGTTAAATTCAAAAAGGCAGCGCAAGCTGCCTTTTTTCATTACGATTTAGTATGATGACTTTTTACCCTTCAATACGTTCCCTATAATGCGTTTTGATTTTTTTGATTTACAGCTGGTTCTTCATATTGTCTCTACAGGTAGTCTAACCAAAGGCGCAGACCGCTCCGCGATTTCACTTCAAGCTGCTAGTGAACGTATAAAAAAACTCGAACAATATTTTGAAACACCCTTATTTATTCGCCAGACCACTGGTGTAGAACTCACCACAGCAGGACACGCTTTTGTAGAACATGCTCGTCAGCTTTTGGCTCAAAAAGATCAACTTGAACAAGAAATGCTACGTTTTAGGCACCCTACCGCAGAAGCATTAACGCTTTGGTGTAACTCTTCTGCTCAAAGCGAATATTTGCCTCCTTTGTTGCCTCAATATCTGGTGCTTCATCCCGAAATGAATATTGATTTACATGAAGCAGAAAGCTCTGAAATTGTAGATGCATTAACACAAGGGGTTGCAAGTCTTGGACTCGTCTCAAGTTTTTTTGATACTAGGCATTTGCAAACCAAAGAATTTGCCAGCGACCCTTTAGTTTTGATTTGTCCTGCTACCCATAATTTAGCTCAATACCGAGAGCTGAATTTGGTAGATGCTTTAAGCTATGGCTTTATTGGGCTTAAACCACATCATTCTCTACAACAATCCATTGAAACCCAAGCCAAGTTATTAGGCTTTAACATACAGTACCGTTTGCGTTTACCTAATTTTGGCGCAATTGCCGAGGTTGTAGCGAAAGGTGTGGGAATTGCGATTATGCCGGCCCGAGCTGCACAACGTTTGCAAGCGGACTACCATTTCCACTCCATTCAGCTACTCGGCGCATGGGCAAACCGCAAACTACTTTTGGCTACTCAAAATTTCAGTCAGCTTCCTAGCAGTTACCAACAATTTGCAGACTTTTTATTGCAGCATCGCCCTTAAAAAGCTGGCTTAATGCAAAATCATATAAAGTCCTAATGACACTAACCCTATAAAAAATATACGGCGGAATATTTGCTCATTAAGTCGATAACGGATTTTTTTACCCAACCACATTCCAACAAGTGCAGCGAATAAAGCCGCAAAAGATAAACGATAGTCTAGTGTTATTCCTGACATCGGGTTGTGGTGTAAAAAGACTGCAAGACAAATGGTAGAGACAGTAAAAGTCAGCCCCAAAGCCTGTACCAACTCATCACGTTTTAAATGCAACGACTGCAAGTAAGGCACTACTGGAATAATAATCACACCTGTTGCTACCGTCACTGCCCCACCAATATATCCAATAATCGGCGATAACCAGCGCTCATGCTTCCCTAAGTGCGGAAGCTTTTTAACACATAGACCGTAGAGTCCATATAAAGCCAGCATACAACCTAATAAAATTTCACTACTGTGTCCATGACTTTGGCTCAAAGTGGGCAGAAAGCTCCATATTGAGCCCACCACAATGCCCACGAGCAAAGACCAGAAACGACGAATAAAAGACCATACATGCCCTTCAGCAAAAAGTTGCCAGACATTGGTCACCATCGAAGGAACAATTAAAAGAGATGCTGCTTGAAAAGGACTCATTGCGATGGTGAGTAAGCCCATCGATACCGCTGGTAACCCTAAGCCGATCATTCCTTTAATCATGCCAGCAAAGGCAAACACCACCATAATAATTGCTAAAAATGTCACTGCTTATCTCCGATTCCCTACAAGGTTATGCTACGGAAAAAACAGGCTTTGCCCTATTCTTGTTTTTAGGAGAAGGCCTCAATTAAAAGTTGAGGCCGTTTTATATTTTTCTTCTAATACATTGCTAAAAATGCTTTCAATCATCCAAACTCGGTACAAGCTATTAAATACATAGCTCTGACCATCAATACGCAACTCTAAAACTGGCAAATCAGGCTGATGCATATCTTTGCAAAAAGCATCATTTTGCCCCAGAACGGCTGGTACATCCTGCTCGGTTAACTGCTCAATTCCCAACTGTTGCTGTAATTCCTGAAAATGCTTTTGGAAGGATAAATCTTTACCTTTCGTCCAAACAGCCTGCAAAATCGTGAAAATCGTATCGATTTTCTGATTTTCCTGCACACTATAGAAAAGCTTTGCCATTTCAAGCGTGCTTTCTTCTGTAGGACGGCAAAAAGGAGTAAATGTTACATCTGTCCGTTTAGAAACACGTGTTGCCAAACTCCAGTCAAACCAGTCTCGGCCTTGGTAACTTAAGGGATAAACTTTTAATTGAATGTCGTAATAATCAGCCAGTTCTTCCTTAATATAGGCGAGTAGCAGCCAACTCATTGGATCTTCTAAGGCAATATATATATCGAGTTCAGGATGAAGTGTCTGAATTTCAGTAAGTGCCTCAGCATCATTAATCAAATGTTCACGCCATTCAATATGATTAATTAAAAAGATCGGATTACCAGTAAGTAATTTTTGCTGTTTTAGACGACGAGTTAAACGTAATAAATCATCTACTGCATGATATTTACGACCACCGAATTCAAAGTATGCCGCCGGTACTGACTCATCCGTAAAAATACGTTCTGAAAAATGTTGAGGAAGCTGATGTTTAACTGCCATGGCATGTAAAGTACGCAGCTTTCCATATTGTTGCTGCCAAAGCATGTGAAAAATATCTTCTAGT
>Ga0308161_1004883_pt1 | contig 12065 bp, 10 predicted proteins | sample PhyFR2_FD_201034 | JGI IMG/M metagenome (GOLD analysis project Ga0308161, IMG submission 201034) | Phyllosphere microbial communities from UC Gill Tract Community Farm, Albany, California, United States - DLSLF.R2 | ecosystem: Host-associated > Plants > Phyllosphere > Unclassified | place: USA...
TGAGGACGACGTCGGCAACGGCGGCGCGCTGATCGGCATGCAGCCTCGACACCTGCAGCGGACGACCACTGTCCAGCGAGTCCATGATGATTTCTGGGCGGACAGCCGCGCCGACATCGTCTTTCCTTGCTGTCATGATGACGTCCTCGCAAGCGAGTGTTGAAGCGTCTGTGTAGACGCGTGACCCATGGAAGTCGAAAACGCTCCGCTGGTTGAGCTGCAGGTCCGGTCCAGCGTCCGCTGGAAGGGAATAGCGGTAGCCGTTGAGCGGCACTGATTGTTGTTCGGCAGCGGTGGCGACTGCATCTATCAGGGCGGCCCGGTCTAATGCAGTGCTGCAGCGGATTTGGGCGCAGACCCTCTCCGCTTCGGCAAGGAGGTTCCAGCGGTTCCAGGTTGAGCGCTTTCCGGCGACCCGCTCCCTGGTAATGGTCGCGACGGCGGAGGTCCAGTCGGGGGTGAAGTCCACAAAGGTAAAAGGGGCGACGCGGGAGCGGTTGATTGTGTGGGCGAGGACGTCAGCTGGCTGAAAACCTTTGGCAATGGCTCGAGCCTGCCACTGTTCAGAGAGTTGGTGAAGCGGCGCCGGACTCTCGGGCTTTGGGGCGCGCGTAGCAAGGGTTGCCTGCTGGCGGAGCCTGATCGTGGTCGTCGTGGTTGGGGGATGGCCGTGTTCTGCGGCCCATGAAGCCACCAGCCGATCAGTTTCCAAATCAATGAGGCGGGAGCGATTCGAAAATTCGCGGATGAGATCTTCATCGATTCCGGTGAGCTGCTGGCTAGGGTTGCGCGTTGTGGTGAGGGGAGTGCGGATCTCGGGGTCGCACCCGAGATTCTGCTGGAGAGCGTCGAACAAGAGTCCGTTGTAGTGTTCGCTCGCCGCGACGGCCGCTTTATAAAGAGCACGGGAATCGAGAGTGACCCAGGCTCCGTCGGTGACGCGCTGCGTACGGTTGGCAATAACCAGATGGGTGTGGAGCTGCGGATCGCCGGTACGTGACTCCCAGTGGTCGAAGGCGGCGGCAATAGCCCCGCGCGTGCCTATGTGGGCGACGCCGTTACGGCCGGCCCTCGTGTGGATCACGTTCTTTTCCAGCCACGCAAGGGTCGCCCCGACCGCTTCGTGGTGCGTTCTCAGGATCTGCTGCTGCTTCCTGCGGGGGCTCAGAGCCCAGAGTACGGATACCGACTTTGGCACGCTGAACGTCAGGTCGAAGCCGACGACCGCGTTCCGTTGAGCTGATTGCCCGGTCTTGTTCTCGACAGCGGCACGTTGGGCGTGTGGCCGGCCCAGGGGATTGCCGGTTCGTGGATGTATCGCCAAGTCGAAAACCGCCTTTGCGTCGGTTTCCGTGACGACGTCACCTGGCGCTTTGCCGATGCCGCCTAGTCCGCTGCCAATCCAACGGCCCTGGGGTGTGCCCGCCTTCATGTAGTACATGGTGGAGTCCGGCGGAGGAACGGAAACGTCATCCATCATGGTCGTCTTGAACAGGTAGCGCAGACCCGACTGGGCAGACAGACGTGCAATAGACATGGTCACAGTCGGGGTGCCCCTGCTTGGTGTTTGCTTGGATCCCAGCCCCGCCGTCGGAGGATGTCCAAGGTTCGGACGTCAAGAGCCACTCCCTTGGCGCGGGAGATTGAGACAAGCAAAGCAGCGGTGTGGGCCAAGTCCTGCACATTAGTCCGCTGAGCTCGTTTAAGTCGTGCGACCTCCGACTGGAGGAGGTTGATGCTCAGCCGCTGTTCCGAACTCTCGGCTTCGAGCCGGTCGATCTCCGCGGCTTGAGAGCGGAGCTTGGACTGAATTACTTGGCGTTGGCGCTCCCAGGATATCCTCTCGGACTCCAGACGACGCTTCGTGGCCTGCAACTGCGCTTTGAGGTGCGGCGAGCTCAAAGTTGTTGCCGGCACTGTGGAAGAACGGATGGCGTTCCGGTGGCGACGACTCCGGTGTCTGTTTGCGCAACGGAGGGAGCAGAACCGTTGGCTCCTTCTCGTCGGTTCGAAAGCGGCATCGCACTCTTCGCACTTTTTCTGGTTCACGTTGATTCATCAGCGAGTCTCAGCGGGGCGACATGACTGGCCGTGACGGCACCTAACGCTGACGCCTTGGATGCCAGAGGTGTGAAGACTGGATCCTATCGAGGTATGTGGGTCGCCGAGCGGCTCTCGAGTAAGAGCTCGGCGCGTTCGACTACCAACAGGTGGTGTGAGTTGAGCCGCTCGCGGGCTAGAGGGTTCGCCAGTTCGCAATCTCGAATTTCAACGAGGCGCCTGTGAAGCTGGGTTTCAGCATGTCGGCTGAAGAGGCCAAGCAAAGCTGCGCGGCGGTTCTGCAGGACCAGCTCACGCTGACAGTTCGTCACATCGTTCCAGACTGGACTGATCTTCAACAGAAGAAGCCTTGCATGCAGGGCGAAGATCCCCTGCCTAAGGCGTCCCGCCAGACGGGGGAGAAGTAGTCCGAGGCTGACCAGGAGCACAGCGCCCGTCTCTCCAATCCAGTAGAAGCTTGTCAGGGCGGCAGCTGTTTGACTGTCGGCGCCTTCAGCTGCAATCACAGCTCCGTAGATCAGCCGGTCCAGGAGGACAAGTGCGAACAGGACGCATCCCCCTGCGATAAGAGTGAATGCCGACCGGAAGGCCTGTGCATGCATGTGCGGGACGCTGCTGCGGCAGACTCGGGCTATGTCGAGGCAGACCCACATGATGAAAGCGGAACCTGTCCAGAGGAAGATTGCCATCCCGGGCTGGTCGGCGTAGGTCAGGGGCAAATTGGGATCAGTGTCATCGACCCGGCTGACGAGAAACCCGGCCGTCACTGTGCTGCAGGCGGCGGCAGCAGCGGACCTGCCCAAGGCGAGCTGCCGCCGTCGTACTTCTGTATCTGTAACCGCTGCGAGAAGAATCGCCGTGCGAAACTGCCAGAACCCCAGGAGCAAGGACAGGAGGGTGACCAGCCCGACGCGATTGTGCCCGCCGAGCAATGGATCGACGGTGTAGTAGACCGCTGGAACATAAAGGGTGCAGGCGATCGCGGCGAGGATGGTTGCGCGGAAGACGCTTCCACGGTGTCTATCGAGCGCTGTTGGAAGCCTGAGAACGGTCAGCACCCAGAGTGCGGCGGCGGGGACTGCTTCCATCAGCCGAATACTTGTCGAAATGCCAAGGGCTCGGGCACGGCTTCGACGGCGCTGTTGATGATCCGAGTTGCGAGCTGGTCCGCCAGGGCTTCAGCCATGAGTTCTGCGCCGTCTGTGTAGCTGCTGCGTCCGAGCACGCGGAGTACGTCCTCGCTCAGGTCAGGCAGGAAGGTTGCGGCAAGGTCCGCATTACTCTTCTGGAGATCATGGCAGAGAATCATGTGGCTGAACTCGTGAAGGACGATCTGCTGCCGGTGCCAGGCTGACTTCACGGGCGCATGCAAGACGATGTCCCGGTCTGCGCAGATAAGCCAGACGCCGCAGAGTTCCGACCCGGATAAGCCGGGCAGTTCGTCGACAATGATGGGACGGTTTCTCTGCCGTTCCAGTTTGTCTTCGATGAGCTGGAGCGTTGGGGCCTTGGGCAAGCCGAAGCCTTGCTCCGCCTTGCGGGCTAGTTTTCGAGCTTCACGATAGTTCATTGCTGCGGAATGTTGACGGGGTGGGAATATTGACGGGGCCGATTTGGTCGAGCGAGTATCCGCCCGGGTACAAAGACGATCCGGCCTTTCCTGGCGTGAAGTGAGGCTTTCGCTTTAGAGTCCGTCTGCGATGGAGGGCGTTGCGTACTGCCAGCAGGGTTGCCAAGGAGCCCCGCGATGTTCGGCTGCTGTGGGGGAGCCCAAGGGCGTCCACAAGGCGGGCATCAGCCAGCATCGCACTGATCAGCCGCGCTGCAAACGGTCGCAGAGGAAGCGGCAGACGGCTCTGGAAGACCTGAACGGTGACGTCCATCAATTTTTGGCCTTCAGACGATGGAGAGACATGCGTTGCCTCGTATTGGTCGAAGAATCGCTCTGCTTCGGCGTAAGTCCCAGGCATTCCGTGTATGTTCATCCGGGACCCCAGCTCAGCGAAGAAGCGGGATGCAGCTGCCAGCTCTGCTCCTGTGGGCTGGCGCCACGCATGGTTCTGGGCCCACCGGATCGGGACGACTAACAGGGTCAGGAGGACGTAGAGGTAATCGTCTGAGCTGCCGGGGACGTTGCGGTGAGCGCGATTTAGTAGGGCGACCATTTGCTGTCCCCGGTCGCTATCGAGGCCGCTTGCTATGAGCTCGTAGATGACGATCGCAGTGTCATAGGAGCGCTTCATGGGACGCTCCTGGATTTCGCCGTTCCTGTAGAGAGTGGCCGCGATGCTTGGAATCGCAAAATTCCGGTAGTACGAGAGGAAGAAGCCAAGCTCCATATCTGTCGCCAGGTCGTAAAGGACCATGTTGCGGAAGGTAGCTTCCCAATCATTCGGGGAAGGGGTTTCCTGGCGGCGGAGGCTCTCCGCGAGGGTGGGATGAATGTTCACCGTGGGCCCCCGTTCTTAGTGGCTGCTTTTGCACGCTCGAACTGTGGGCTGCTAAGGCTCCCCAGCTCGGCTAACTTGCTTACATCGTAGAACTGTTGCCGCGGCCTGACTAGGCGGATGTAGACGGGTCTACGCAGGTTTTCTTATCCTTTTGTTGGCCAGTGCTTGCTCTAAGCCCTTTTCCCCCTGCCGCATCATCAGGGCGTGTGCTGCCTTGAAAGCTGGAGCGGCAACCGGTGTCAGCACATTCATCCACCGCTGTGTAGGCCGCACGCGCCACTCAATGTTCATACGGGTCGTCTTGCCCTGTTCTTGGGGGACAAGGGTTACTTTGCCCGTGCCCTGCAAGTGGACGCCGGCATCGAACTCTATTTCACGAGGGGCGACGACTTTTGTCGGGTGAATTGTGATGGTGAGCGTGTAACCCAGGAACGCCTTGAAGTTGAGATGGGCCGTGGTGGCCTTCAGGGTCTCCTCTGGGGCCTCGCTCAACGCTTCGGTTCGCTCAAGCGGCGCAGCGAAGGTGCAGTGCGGCCACCACTGAGGCCAGCTCATATTGACGTCTGCAATCACTGCCCACACTTTCTCCGGTGAGGCGGGGAGCAGCCATGTAGAGCTGAGGTCGAAGAGGCGAGGCTTCATACAGTCATCTTGGCACCATCCACGGCGAGACCGGCTCCAACTCCTCCGGCAGGCAAGCAGGGAACGCATTCCGATGTCTCCACTGGCTGTGAAAGACATCCTCGACTCCCTATTGCAACGGGCGGCGATGCACCACCTCTCAATCTCTCGGGCGAATGCTCCAGTAGCCGCGATAGCAGTCAGGTTTGGGTCTTAGAGCACTCGGTGGGCATGTTGAGAAATTTCTTTAGGGCCCCAGCCTGACGTTTCCGGCGCCTCAGCCTGACGTCCGGCTGCGGTGTACTTCAGTTCACGCTCAGAGTTTCCGTCCGCAGTAGAGCCACCTGATCGGATTCTGCGGAGTACCCGATGAACGGGTGCGCGGGGGTGCGAAAACCGACTATTTAAGCACAACGGTTTCCAAACCTGATATCTGGTCGATTTCAATTTCACCCCTGCGGTAAGGCGTTTACCCTGTCGGCGTGCCCGTCCGCGCGACGACCCATTTATGTGCTCTGGAGGTGCGCCGCGGTCAACTGGATGTCTCCGGCAGGTAGGGCAGCGCGGAGCTGGGAAGTGTGCCAGGTTCTCAGGGCAGGGCGGGATCGGCTGCGAAAGCGCCCGACGCGCGTCCGATGGCCCATATGCTGAGGGCTACTCCGGCGATGACAGCTCCGGCGATGCAGACCGCTACCCACCCGTCGGCGGTGTACAGCGCCGAGCCGGCAGCGGATCCGATGGCACCGGCGACGAAGTTGGTAAACACGAAAGCGCTGTTGGCGCGGCTGCGTGCTTCAGGTGCAACCTCAAACAGGCGAACCTGGTTGAGGAGGTTCTGCCCTTGCACCGCGACGTCCAGCAGAATGACGGCGATCAGTAAACCGATCAATGACTGGCCTGCGTAGCCGGCGATCACCCACGCTGCGAGAGCCGCTAGCCAGGCGATACCAGTGGCGGGGATGGACCAGCCCCGGTCGGAAAGACGGCCCGCACGCTGCGCAGCGAGGGCCCCGATGAGGCCTGCGAGGCCCACGAGTCCGATCTGGGTCACGGTGAGGGAAATCGGGGCTGCGGAGAGTTGAAAGGTCAGGACGGTCCAAAACATGGTGAAGCCCGCAAACCCGCAGGCTCCGAGAGCGAGAGTCCAACGCACGGCCCGGTGGCGGCCCACCACGGCAAACACCGAAGCGATCAAAGCCGGATAGGGCAGAGACGTTTTGCCGGGCACTTCCGGGAGCACCCGCCAGAGCACGAATGCCATAACGGCGGTTACCGCTGCGGCGGCGACAAAGATTGCCCGCCAGCCGCCGGCCCCGGCGACGAGGCCGGAGACGGTGCGCGAGACGAGTATCCCGATCAGAAGGCCGGAGGCCACGATCCCGACCATGCGGCCGCGCACGGCATCATCGGCGAGATCCCCGGTCAGCGGTGTGAGCAGCTGACCGGACACGGTTGTCACGCCGATCGCCGCAGAAGTAACCAAAAAAACTCCGTACCCCGGGGTTAGCGCGGCGCCCAGCAGGGCTACCGCAGAAAGGGCCATGAGGGCGGGAATCAATCGTGAGCGTCGCAGGACGTCCCCCAGGGGAACAAGCAGCAACACCCCGAGGGCGTACCCGACCTGTGTAAGGGTGACGATCAGCCCAGCACCTGACGCGGTGACCTCAAAGTCACGGCCGATCAACTCCAGCAGTGGCTGGGCCCAATAGAGGTTACCGACCGCGGCACCGCCGGCGACCGCGAACAGCACGGCCAGGCCTTTGGTCATCCGTACGGCTTGCTTAGAAGCAGACGCTCTCATGCCCATAAGGTGCTCTCAGCTTTCGTTTCGGCGGGTCGTTTTTTGCTTAGACGGGGAAATTCACGCCCTCCTGCAGGCCAGAAAAGGATGGACGACCTGTTTGTTCTGGCATCTCATCCGGACGAGCGTTCGGGCGGCCAGGCAACCTGTGGCTTTCCAGGGCCAAATGCTGCGGTGGCAGGTCCCGCAAGCAGGGGAGAGGATCTCACTAGGCTTAGCCTGGCCCGGTTGGTAGCAGATCCTCTCCCTGCTGGCCCATAGGTATGGGGCGGGACGAGGTTCGGAAATACCCTCTACTTGCCGCTGTAGACAGGGAATGCGGCGTGCTGCCCGTAGTCCTTCTCATCCAGATGCCGGAGGGTCCTTATGTCCGCGTCGTTAATCACGAAGTCGAGCTGCGCGTTGCTGCGCATGTGCTCCGGGTTCGCAGTCTTCGGTAGTGAGACGGTGCCAAGTTGGATTGTGTACCGGATGCAAAGCTGGGGCACGCTCACACCGTACCTGTCCGCGATCGCCGCCACGTCCTTGTTGTTGAGGATTGCGCCGTGGGCGATCGGTGAGTATGCCTCTACGAGAATGTCGTTTTCCTCGCAGTAGGCGAGCAGTTCCGACGGTGTGTTTCCGGCGTGAACGAGGATCTGGTTCACGTGCGGGGTCACCGTGCCGTGCTCGATGATGTTGTCCAGGTCGGCGGGCAGGAAGTTCGAAACTCCGATCGCACGGAGTTTCCCTGCCTTATAGGCCTCTTCCAGCGCCTTCCACGCGGCGCGGTTGCCCTCGGAGTAGTCGCCGCCGCGGAAGTCATTCCACGGCTGCGGGGCATGGATGAGCATGAGGTCGATGTAGTCCAGGCCCATCGTCGCGAGCGAACCGTTGATCGCGGCTACGGCGTCGTCGTAGTCCTTGACCTCGGCGGCGAGCTTCGTGGAGACAAACAGGTCATCGCGGGCAACCCCACTCGTGCGAACGCCCTCACCGACGCCGCGCTCGTTTCCGTAGGCCTGCGCCGTGTCGATGTTTCGGTACCCAATCTCAATGGCAGAGCGCACGGCGTCTGCTGCTTTGTCATCGTCAATGAACCATGTTCCCAGACCGAGCTTCGGGACGGTCACATCGTTTGCGAGGGTGTATGTCTCGTTCAGGATGCTCATGCTTTCTCCCCGTTCTTCGGCAGTTTGCCGTATTCGTTGTCGTTAACCGGTTCAAGCCATTCGTTGCTTACGCTCTCGCCGGGGGTGATGAAGGCGACGTGGGAGAACCACGAGTCAGCCTTAGCGCCGTGCCAGTGCTTGGTGCCTGCAGGGATTCGGATCACGCTGCCCGGTTCCATGCTCGCGGGCTCCTCGCCCTCGGCCTGATACCAGCCGGACCCTGCGGTGCACATCAGTACCTGGTCACCGCCGCCGGCGCTGCCGTGATGGATGTGCCAGTTGTTGCGGCAGCCCGGCTCGAACGTGATGTTGCTGACCGGGACGCTTCCGTCGGCCAAGAGAGCGTTGTAGCTCTGGCCCGTGAAGTACTCGGCGTAGGCGTCGTTGGTCTGACCCAGGGGGAAGATCTGGTCGAATCCGTTGTTCGTCATCATGTTTTCCTGTTCTCTCTTTCGGTGGTCAATCGGTTTCCACGGGCGGGGCCGCTTAGGCGGTGTTTCGGCTATGGTGGGCTCGCGGTCGCAGCAACAGGGCTGCGAAAACTGTAATTAAGGTGACGGCGGCTGCGGTGAGCAGGCTTGCGGCCCGACCGGCGGAAAAAGTTCCGGCGTTCAGCAGCAGCCCGAACACGGCGATGGCTAGTGCGCCGCCGATCTGCCGGCTGGTGTTAAACACGCCTGAGGCGACGCCCCCGCGACGGGCGGGGACGCTGTCTAGCAGGATAGCCGTTGTCGGCGGGCTGACGAAGGGGCCAGCAAGGCCTGCCATGAGCATGAGGGAAGCGACCACCCACAACGGAGCGTCGGGGAGGAAGGCGAGGGCGATCAGCCCAGCGGTCATGGTAAGCAAGCCGACGACGATGAGCGTCTTGGGACCGAAGCGCTGCCCTATCCGGGGCGTAAACGGGGTAAGCGTGAGGCCAATGAGCATCATGGGCAGGAACACGAGGCCGGTTCCAAGCGAGGTCAGCCCGCGTTCCTCTTGCAGGTCCAGGCTCATCACGAACGGGAGCCCGTAATAGCCGACCATGAATGCGAAGCCGATCAGGACGCTGACAGCAGCGTTCCGCGACCGAAAAAGGTCTGGCGGCACCATCGGGTGCGCGGCGCGGTATTCGGTAACGAGGAACGCAACGCTCGCGAGGGCCGCGACGACAAGGGAGATAACGACCTGAGGGGCGGCGAAGCCGGACTCCCCGGCCTCGATGACGCCGAAGGTAAGCCCGGCCATCGCCAGAATTGCAGTGATCTGGCCCCACCAGTCAATCGGGACACGGTGCGTACCCGTGACGGCGGTGCGGGCGATCAGCACCATCGCAGCGGCGCCGACAGGGACGTTGACGTAGAAGATCAGCCGCCAGTCGATCATGGTGAGCATTCCACCGAGTACGGGACCTGCGGAGGACGCGACCGCTCCACCCATCGCCCAGATGGCCACGGCGCGGGTCCGGCGCACCGGGTCCGGGTTGGCGTGGTTGAGCAGCGCCATTGAGGACGGCATCATGGCAGCTGCCGCGCTGCCTTGGACGAACCGGGCGGCGACCAAGGCAGTCATCGACGGCGCGACCCCACATGCGACGGACGCGAGGACAAAGAGGACCATGCCCCATGCCAGCACCCGTTTTGCGCCGATGCGGTCGGTTACGGACCCGCAGGTAAGCAGCAGGGCGGCGAACATGAGGGTGTAGCCATCGATGATCCACTGCAGGCCGCCAATCCCTCCGCCGAATTCCCGTCGGATGGATGGCAGGGCAACGTTGACGATCACGGCGTCGAGGGTGATCACGAAGAACACCAAGGTGACGGCGACGAGCGTCACAATGGGGCGGTTCGACGTGACAGCCGAACCCGTCGAGGAAGGTTTGCTCCCTTCTTTAACGCGCCTCACGGGTACTGGTTCTTCGTTTTTCGTGATCGGCATACCGGCATCACTCCGCGTCGAGGGCACGCGGCATGACTTCCACGGTCGCGGCCTTCGGGCCGGCAGCCAGCATGGGCGGGAGGTAGGGGCTGTCCCCGTACTTCGCCTGGTACGCAGCGTCGATACGGTCGTTCAACCCCTGGTCGGTCACCGGGGCGAACGCTACTTCGTACTCTTGAGAGGCTGCGTCGATCTTTCCCGCCTTTCGGGCAATAGCAGACCGGTACCAGCGGCTGCTTGTGCCGTTCCATGCCCGGACGAACAAGCGGCCCTCCACCACGACCGACCAAATCCAGGTGGGCGTGCCGGTGGTCTTCCCATCCGGGCGGAAGGGGGCGATATGAAAATCATCGCTAGCGGCGATCTTCCCGATGGTTTCGGGCGGCCATGCGGTCATGCTGTTGTTTCCTTTTCGATGATGCTCTTCAGCACCGCGGTCGAACCCATGCCGTTGGGCCAGCCGGAGTAGAACGCCAAGTGCAGAAGAGCCTCCTTCAGTTCGTCGTCACTAACACCGTTCTGGCGGGCGAAGGCGAGGTGAAATTGCAGCTGGTCTGTTTTCCCCAGCGCGGTCAGCGCGGAGATGGTGACGAGGCTGCGGTCCCGCTTGGACAGCCCCTCGCGCTCCCAAACTTCATCGAAAAGGACCCTGTCGGTGTAATGAACCATTCCGGGGGCGAAGTCGCCCAAGGCATTCCGGGCTCCAGTCCAGCCAGTTGTCTCGGTGTTCTCGGTGTTTTCGGCCATCGTGTTCTCCTCGTGTCAGGATCTGCCGGACACTTCTATGGAACGCTCTGTACGCTGGCGGAGGGAGTCTCTGTCGAGGGGTGTACTGGCAAGGTATCCCTCGCGTGGGCCGGGAGGCGTAGCGTTCAAGGCATGGATAACAGGAATGAAGTGCGCGCGTTCCTCATGTCCCGGCGGGCCAAGATCACTCCTGTCCAGGCTGGGTTGCAGACGTCCGGGAGCCGACGGGTCACGGGGCTGAGGCGCAACGAGGTTGCGATGCTGGCTGACGTGAGCGTTGAGTACTACGCAAAGATCGAGCGCGGTAACCTCTCCGGCGTCTCCGACGGCGTCCTCGAAGCTGTCGCCCGCGCCCTGCAGCTCGATGACGCTGAACGGGAGCATCTGTTCGATCTCGCCCGGATTGCCCACGGTGCTTCGGAACCAGTACGGCGGCGCAAGCCCAAGATGTGGGTGCCCCGGCCAAGCCTTTTGCGCGCCCTCGATGTCATCACCTACGGGCCGGCGTTCGTGCGTAACGGCCGCATGGACATCCTCGCCACCAACCCGCTGGGGGCAGCCTTCTACGATTACGTCTTTGACGGGCCGGGGCAAGGAAACCTTGCCCGGTTCAATTTCCTCGACGAACGCTCCCATGATTTCTATCCCGATTGGGAGGCTGCAGCCGACATCAGCGTGGCGATCCTGCGTACAGAAGCGGGCCGCGACCCACGCGATAAGCAACTCCACGATCTCATCGGTGAACTCTCCACGCGTTCGGACGCTTTCCGCACCCGCTGGGGCGCTCACAATGTCCGTCGGCATGGTGCAGGAACGAAAAGCTTCCACCACCATGTGGTTGGTGACCTGAGGCTGAGCTACGAGGGGCTGGAACTAACCGCAGAACCTGGTCTCTCGTTCCTTATTTACACAGCAGAGCCGGGCTCGGAAAGCCAAGAGCGCCTCAACCTTCTGGCGAGTTGGGCTGCGACGGCTCACCACGGCAGGGTGGACCCCCGCCGCGCTGGAGTGGATCTCAACACCGCCGGGAAACATCCACAAGACACGGTGGGGACGAAGGGCTCGCCGGAAGGGCGGCATCGACAAGCAGGGCAAACCCAACAAGAGGAGACACTCATGCCCGAACGCACAGCAGTCATAGCCAGCGCCTCCGGTCTGCACGCCCGACCCGCATCAATCTTCACCGAAGCTGCCAGCCGCCTGGATATCGACGTGACCATCGCCCGCCACGGCACCCCCACTGACGAGGCGATGGACGCCGCAAGCATCCTGTCCCTCATGAGCCTCGGCGCCAAAAAAGGGGACACCATCGTG
>Ga0308161_1004884_pt1 | contig 12062 bp, 9 predicted proteins | sample PhyFR2_FD_201034 | JGI IMG/M metagenome (GOLD analysis project Ga0308161, IMG submission 201034) | Phyllosphere microbial communities from UC Gill Tract Community Farm, Albany, California, United States - DLSLF.R2 | ecosystem: Host-associated > Plants > Phyllosphere > Unclassified | place: USA...
ATTGCCGGACGGGAAACCGGACTCTCCCCTGCAACAGGCGCTGCCGGCGCAGCAGATCGTGCGCATTGCGCCTGGCTGCCCCTGCTGCACCGGCAGCCTGACCATGCGTGTGACGCTCAACCGCGTGCTGCGCCAGGCGCCGCAGCATCTCTTCATTGCGCTGGCCGACACCAGCCACCTGGCGCAATTTCGCGCCTTCCTCCGAACCGATTCCTACAGCCGGTTATTGACCTTGACAGAAGACCTGCATATTGCGTCTTGAAATGCGGCCCGCGGGCGCCATGTTCTGTGTCAGTAGCAGGAAATTTCTTCCGGCAATCAGCAATCGCACGAGGAGCATACATGAACCTGATCTACAACAGCGACCAGTACAGCGTAGTGGAGTTCGGCGCCGACCAGGCGCGTGAGGCCTTGCGTTTCGGCGGTTATGAAATCATGGACAAATCCGGACGCCGCGAAATCTTCATCAATGGCGCGCTGGCCGAATCCTTCCGCCAGCATGTCCAGGACCTGATCGCGCAAGAGCCCAGCATGGAGGAAATCGACGACTTCCTCGGCAACTTCGACGAAATGATGCATCAGCCGGTGCGCCTGCACTGATCACCGTAGCGCGCGCGGCGCCGTAATTGCCGACGGCGCCGCCCTGAAAGATCGCGGCATCCGGGTATACTGCCGCGATGCATGCCAATTCAAGTCCCATCCACAGTACCCAGCCAGGAATGCATGACGACCTGGCGCAGCAGGTGGCCAAGCACGCGGCCACGGTGTTTCGCAAGCCTGTCACCGATTACAACCGCAGCGCCTTCGAGGCCAGCATCTCGGCCTGGGAAGCGCATGGCAGGCCGCCACTGATACTCGACGCCGGCTGCGGCGTGGGCCTGTCCACCCTGCACCTCGCAACGCGTCATCCCGACCATTTCGTGATTGGCATCGACCAGTCGGCCGATCGCCTGGCGCGCCAGGTGCACTGGCCCGATGCGCTCCCCGCAAACTGCCTGCGCCTGCGTGCCGACCTGGTGGATTACTGGCGCCTGATGCTGGAATCCGGCGTGCGGCCGGCGCGGCAGTATCTGCTTTATCCCAATCCCTGGCCCAAGAAGCAGCACCTCGGCCGGCGCTGGCATGGTCATCCGGTGTTTCCCGCCGTGGTGGCCTTGGGCGGGCAGTTTGAATGCCGCAGCAACTGGCGCATCTATATCGACGAATGCGCGGCGGCGCTGACCCAGCTGACCGGCATGCCGGTGCAGGCCGAATCGTTCGATGCGGTTGCGCCGATCACGCCGTTTGAGGAGAAGTACCGCGCATCGGGCCATGCCCTCTGGCGCTGCCGCCTCGCCCTGCCCTCCTCCGTTGAACAACAATAAAAGGCTGCAGCATGGACCGCCTGCAATCAATGCGCGTATTTTCGAAAGTGGTTGAACAGGGCAGCTTCGCCCGCGCCGCCCAGGTGATGGAATTATCGAATGCGGTTGTCACCCGCCACGTAGCCGACCTGGAAAACCATCTGGGCACCCGGCTGCTCAACCGCACGACGCGCAAGCTGTCGCTGACCGAGACCGGCCAGGCCTACCTGGAACGGGTCAACCGCATCCTGGCCGACATCGACGATGCCGACGCCATCGTCACCTCCCAGTCGAAAAAGCCGACCGGCACCCTGCGCATCTATTCGCAGCTGGGCTTTGGCAAGCAGCGCCTGGCCGAGCTTCTGCCGCTTTACGCCGCCGCCAATCCCGAGGTGACGCTGGATGTGACGCTGTCGGACCGCACCATCGACCTGGTGGAGGAAGGCTACGACATCGGCATCTTCACCGGGCTGCAGAAGTTCGACGCCAGCATGATCTCGCGCCAGCTCGGCATGGCCGAAGTGCTGCTGTGTGCCTCGCCCGGCTATATCAGGCAGCGCGGCGAGCCGCGCGTGCCCGAGGACGTGACAGCCCATGACTGCCTGAATTTCTCCAACGTGGACCTGCTGCGCAATCACTGGCCGATCGCCACCGACACCGAAGCCGTCAACATTCCGATCCGCAGCCGCATGCTGAGCAACAACAGCGAGCTGCTGCGCAACTGCGCCGCCGCCGACATGGGCCTGGTGGTCGGACCATCCTATGCCATGATCGACGACATCAAGAGCCACCGGCTGGTGCGGCTGCTGGATCAATACCGCCTGGGGCAGATGGCCGTGATGCTGGTCTATCCCAGCCGGCGCCAGATGTCGGCCAAGGTGCGCAGCTTCATCGACTTCATCACCGAGCGTTTCCCGCACCCCGAAACCGATCCGTGGTGCGGCAAGTAACGCAGGCAATGCCGCATCCGTGGTAGTGTATTTTCCTTTTTGACGAAGCTTCTTCCCGATTCCGCCATGTGCCAGCTTCTTGGAATGAACTGCAATGTTCCGACCGATATCGTGTTCAGCTTCACCGGCTTCGCCACTCGCGGCGGCCGCACCGACAACCACAATGACGGCTGGGGCATCGCCTTTTTCGAAGGCGCCGGCGTGCGCCATTTCGTTGACTACCAGGCCGCCGTCGCCTCGCCCATCGCCGCGCTGATCAAGCAATGCCCGATCAAGTCCAAGAACGTGATCGCGCACATACGCAAGGCCACGCAGGGACGGGTGGCGCTGGAAAACTGCCATCCCTTCGTGCGCGAGATGTGGGGCCGCTACTGGGTGTTCGCCCATAACGGCGACCTGAAGGAATTCCGTCCGGTGCTCGATGGCGCCTTCCGTCCGGTCGGCACCACCGACAGCGAACTGGCCTTCTGCTACCTGCTGCAGCGGCTGCGCAGCCGCTTCGGCGACAGTATGCCGGCGCTGCCGGAGCTGACGATCGCCTTGCGCGAACTGACCTCCGAAATCGCCTCGCATGGCGTCTTCAACATGATGCTGTCCGACGGCTCGGCCCTGTTCGCGCACTGCTCGACGCATCTGCATTACCTGGTGCGGCAATATCCGTTCGCCGAGGCCCGCCTGTCCGACGAGGACGTGATCGTGGACTTTTCCCAGGTCACCACGCCACGGGACAAGGTCGCCATCATCGTCACCGCGCCATTGACCACCAATGAGACCTGGCTGCCCTTCGAAGCCGGCGAAATGAAGGTCTTCATCGACGGCGAGCCGATCGCGCCAGCCTGAGCCGAGTAGCTGGAACAACTACAGCAGCGGACCCAGCCAGGAAGCGACCTTTTCCCAGGCCTTTTCCTTCAGGGGCCGGTCCAGCCACTGCTCGTAGGTGATGCGGCGGGCTTTCTTCAGGTCCTGCTCGAAGATGGCGATCTGCTGGCGCGCGAAGCCGGCGTCGTAGATGTTCAGGTTGGCTTCATCGTTCATCTGGAACGAGCGGTCGTCGAAATTGGTCGAGCCCACCGAGACCAGCAGGCCATCGACGATCATGACCTTGCAGTGATACATGGTGGGCTGGTATTCGCTGATCTCCGCGCCCGCCTGCAGCAGTTCGCCCCACATGCCGCGCGATGAACTGCGCACCGCCTCGGCATCGATGTTCTTGCCCGGCAGGATGATCTGCAGCCGCACGCCGCGCTTCATCGCATCGATCAGCGCGTTACGGGTCATTTCATCCGGCACGAAGTAAGAAGCGGAAATCTGGATGTTGTGCTCGGCCGCCGTGATGGCCAGGAGGTACATCAGGTGCATGCTCTCGCTGCCGCCGGAGGGCGAACTGCTGAAGACCTGCGCCCGCGCCGTACCCGCCTGCACCTGCGGCGGAAAGTAGTCGTCGCCATGCAGCACCTTGCCGGTGGTCTTGGTCCAGTTGTCGATCAGCACCGCCTGCATCTGCGCCACCACCGGGCCCTCGGCGCGGAAGTGGGAGTCGCGCCAGTGGTCCGGGTCTTGCGCATTGCCGGTCCATTGGCCGGCGATGCCGACGCCGCCGGTGAAGCCGATGCGGCCATCCACCACCAGCAGCTTGCGGTGCGTACGGTTGTTGATGCGGCCCAGGTTATACCAGCGCAGCGGATGATACTGCCGCACTTCCACGCCGGCCTGGCGCATCTGCTCCAGGTCCTTGTCATCCATCTTGGCGCTGCCGACCCAGTCGATCAGCAGATGCACCTTGACGCCGGCGCGGGCGCGCTCGGAGAGGGCCTCGGCGAACTCGCGGCCGATTTCCTCGGACCAGTAGATATAGGTTTCGAAATTGATGGTCTTCTTCGCGCCGCGTATGGCTTTCAGCATCGACGGGAAGATCTGGTCGCCGTTGAGCAGCGCCTCGACCTTGTTGCCGTCGACGATCTGCGGCCCGAGCATAATGCCCATCGAGCGCTGGAACTGCGGGTCCGACACCGCGTAGAGCCGCGGTATCTCCTGCTTGATCTGCTTTTCGCCGGACGAGAAATTGACGACCAGCAGGGTGACGAACAGCGTGGCCAGAATGCTGACGATGGCCACTATCACTTTGCTGCGGGTGGTTTGCGGTCTCCAGATCATTTCTCGTTGGCTGCAGTATGGATGAGCCAGCTTAGCAGCAATGATCGGGGCCAGGCTTGCGCCGGATCGATTGCAGGAACGACAACGAAAATGAAAAACGCCCGCGGTATCGCGGGCGTCGGTTGCGGCAATCGATCCGGTCCTTGAGGCCGGATGCAGGTGATCACAGGTTGGGCGCCAGCCAGCGCTCGACCTGCTCTTTCGCCACGCCACGCCGCGCCGCCATGTCTTCGACCTGGTCCATGCCGATCTTGCCGACGCTGAAGTACTTCGACTCCGGATGCGCCAGGTAAAAGCCCGACACCGCCGCGCCCGGGTACATCGCGTAGGACTCGGTGAGCTGCATGCCGATTTCCCCGGCCTGCAGCACGCGGAACATGTCGGCCTTGACCGTGTGTTCCGGGCAGGCGGGATAGCCCGGCGCCGGGCGGATGCCCTGGTATTCCTCGCGGATCAGCGCCGCATTGTCCAATGTCTCGTCCGCCGCATAACCCCACAGGTCGCGCCGCACCCGCTCGTGCATCTGCTCGGCGAAGGCTTCGGCCAGGCGGTCGGCCAGCGACTTCAACATGATGGAGGAATAGTCGTCATGCGCGTCCTCGAAGCGCTTCTCGTGTTTCTCGATGCCGATGCCGGCGGTCACCGCGAACATGCCGATGTAGTCGGCTATGCCCGAAGCCTTGGGCGCGATGAAGTCGGCCAGGCACTGGTTGGGCCGCGCCACGCCGTCGATCACGGGCTTGACCGTCTGCTGGCGCGCGCCATACCAGGTGAAGGCCACTTCACTGCGGCTTTCATCGGTATAGATCTCGATGTCGTCATCATTGACGCTGTTGGCCGGCAGCAGCGCAATCACGCCATTGGCGGTCAGCCAGCGGCCATCGATCACCTTCTTCAGCAGCGCCTGGCCTTCCTCGAACACCTTGCTCGCCGAGGCGCCCACCACTTCATCGGTCAGGATCGCGGGATAAGGCCCGGCCAGGTCCCAGGTCTGGAAGAACGGACCCCAGTCGATGTACTGGGCCAGCTGGGCCAGGTCGACATTCTTGAACACCCGGCGGCCGATGAACTTCGGCTTGACCGGCGCGAACTGCAGCTGCGCGCGGTTCTTGCGGGCGTCGGCCAGCGACAGCATCGGCACCGCCTTGCGGTTGGCATGCTGCTCGCGGATGCGTTCATAGTCGGTGGCGATGTCCTGCACATACTGGTCGCGCTGCTCGGGCGTGAGCAGCGACTGCGCCACCGACACCGAGCGCGACGCGTCCGGCACATAGACCACCGGGCCTTCATAGTTCTGCGCGATCTTCACCGCAGTATGGGCGCGACTGGTGGTGGCGCCGCCGATCAGCAGCGGGATCTTCAGCATGCGGAAATGCGGGTCGCGCTGCATCTCCTTGGCGACATAAGCCATTTCTTCGAGCGACGGCGTGATCAGGCCGGACAAGCCGATGATGTCGGCATTCTCGGCCTTTGCGCGCGCCAGGATCTCCGAGCAGGGCACCATCACGCCCATGTTGACGACCTCGAAGTTGTTGCATTGCAGGACCACCGACACGATGTTCTTGCCGATGTCATGCACGTCGCCCTTGACGGTGGCGATCACGATCTTGCCCTTGGGCTTGGCGGCCACGCCGGTCCTGCGTTCCTCTTCCAGCTTTTCCTGCTCGATGTAGGGAATCAGGTGCGCCACCGCCTGCTTCATCACCCGCGCCGACTTCACCACCTGGGGCAGGAACATCTTGCCCTGGCCGAACAGGTCGCCGACGATGTTCATGCCATCCATCAGCGGCCCTTCGATCACCTGGATCGGCCGGCCGCCGCTGGCCAGCAGCTCCTGCCGCGCTTCCTCGGTATCCTCGACGATCCACTGGGTGATGCCATGCACCAGCGCATGCGCCAGGCGCTGCTGCACCGTGCCGGCGCGCCATTCCAGGCTTTGCTCTTCCTTCTTGCCGCCCGCCTTCAGGGTGCCGGCGAATTCGATCATGCGCTCGGTCGCATCCGGCCGGCGGTTCAGCACCACGTCTTCCACCCGCTCGCGCAGTTCGGGAGCAAGTTCGCTGTAGACGCCCACCATGCCGGCATTGACGATGCCCATGGTGAGGCCAGCCTGGATCGCGTGATACAGGAACACCGTATGGATGGCTTCGCGTGCCGGGTCGTTGCCGCGGAAGCTGAAGCTCACATTGGACACGCCGCCGCTGATCTTGGCATGCGGCAGGTTCTCGCGTATCCAGCGGGTCGCGTTGATGAAGTCGACCGCGTAGTTGTTGTGTTCCTCGATGCCGGTGGCAATGGCGAAGATGTTGGGATCGAAGATGATGTCTTCCGGCGGGAAGGCGACCTTCTCGATCAGCAGGTCATAGGCGCGCTTGCAGATCTCGATCTTGCGCTCGAAGGTGTCGGCCTGGCCGGTTTCATCGAAGGCCATCACGATCACGGCCGCGCCATAGCGACGGCACAGCTTGGCCTGGCGCAGGAACTCCTCTTCGCCTTCCTTCATCGAGATCGAATTCACCACCGCCTTGCCCTGCACGCATTTCAGGCCGGCCTCGATCACGGACCACTTCGACGAGTCGATCATGATGGGCACGCGGGCGATGTCGGGCTCAGACGCGATCAGGTTCAGGAAGCGCGTCATGGCCGCCTGCGAATCCAGCATCGCCTCGTCCATGTTGATGTCGATGATCTGCGCGCCGTTCTCCACCTGCTGGCGCGCCACCGCCAGCGCCTCGTCGTACTGCTCGTTCAGAATCAGGCGGGCAAAGGCCTTGGAGCCAGTCACGTTGGTGCGCTCGCCAACGTTGACGAACAGCGAGTCTTCATTGATGGTGAACGGCTCCAGGCCGGACAGCCGCATCGCGGGCGGCACTTCCGGCAGCTTGCGCGGGGCGATCGTCTTCACCGTGTCGGCGATGGCGCGGATATGGTCGGGCGTGGTGCCGCAGCAGCCGCCGGCGATATTGACGAACCCGCTTTCGGCGAAGTCCTTCAGCAGCGACGAAGTCACGTCCGGCGTCTCGTCGAAGCCGGTATCGGACATCGGGTTGGGCAGGCCTGCATTGGGGTAGATGCAGACAAAGGTGTCGGCAATCTTGGACAGCTCTTCTGCATAGGGCCGCATCAGCGCCGCGCCGAGCGCGCAGTTCAGGCCCACGGTCAGCGGCCTTGCATGGCGCACCGAATTCCAGAACGCCGGCACGGTCTGGCCGGACAGGATGCGTCCCGAGGCGTCGGTCACGGTGCCGGAAATCATGATAGGCAGGCGCTGGCCGGACTCCTCGAAGAACTGGTCGATCGCAAACAGCGCGGCCTTGCAGTTGAGCGTGTCGAAAATGGTTTCGACCAGCAGCACGTCGGCGCCGCCTTCCACCAGGCCGCGGGTCTGCTCGAGATAGGCCGCCACCAGTTCGTCGAAGGTGATGTTGCGCGCGGCCGGGTCGTTCACGTCGGGCGAGATCGACGCGGTCTTGGGCGTCGGTCCGAGCGCGCCGGCGACGAAGCGCGGCTTGTCGGGCGTGGAATACTTGTCGCACGCCGCGCGCGCCAGGCGCGCCGCGGCCACGTTCATTTCATAGGCCAGATCGGCCATTTTGTAATCTTCCTGCGCCACCGTGGTGGCGCCGAAGGTGTTGGTCTCGATCAGGTCGGCGCCGGCGGCCAGGTATTTCTCGTGGATCTCGCTGATGATCTGCGGCTGGGTCAGGGTCAGCAGTTCATTGTTGCCCTTGACGAACATTTCCTTGCCCGGCACCTGGAAGTCTGCAAACCGCGTGCCGCGGTAATCCTCCTCGGTCAGATGGTATTGCTGGATCATGGTGCCCATGGCGCCGTCCAGGATCAGGATGCGCTGGGACAGCAGATCGCGCAGCAGCGCCTCGGTGGAAGAAATGGAATCGCGTTTCATGTGGTCTGGTCCAAGAGAACAAAAATGAAAAACCCGGCCGGTAAAGCGGGGCCGGGTTTGTTCAGGTCCGCTTTAGCTGCATTTGTTGGAAGACTGCCTGGGGAGGACTGTTCCGCGCCCGCAAGCTGGGTTTGACTTTGCAATCAAATCGGCGCGGGAAAAATTATACGTGAATTCGGTTTGCGCCGAGCGGACCGGGCGCACCAGTGCAGCCGCGCGTCAGGGCAAGGCCAGCGCCGGCGCGCGCGCCTCGGTCAGCTTCAGGGTCAGGCACTTTGCCGATCCGCCGGCTTTCATGAATTCCGACAGCCGGGTCTGGTGCACCGTGTAGCCGTGGGCGACCAGCGCCGCGCAGAGGCTGTCGGAGGCCTGGTTCAGGATCACATGGCGGCCGCAGTTCACCGCATTGCAGGCAAATGCGTCCGCATCGGCAGCGCCGACGGCAATGCGCAGTTCGGGCGGCACCAGCGTGGCGATGCGTTCCTGAGACGCCGCGTCGAAGGCGGCCGGATAGTACAGCAGCGCGCCGCCTTCCAGCGGGCACAGGCAGGTATCGAGATGATAGAAGTGCGGATTGACCAGCCGCAGCGGCTCCACTTCGACATCGAACCGGCTGGCGATCATCGCAGCGGCCGCCGAATCGGAGCGGTGGCCATGCCCCATCCACAGCAGGGGCAGGCGGCGGTCGAACAGCGCGTCGCCGGCGCCTTCGAAGTAGACATCCGGCGGCAGCGTCAGCACCTCGAAACCATGCTCGGCGAACCATTGCGCGAAATACGCTTCCTCCGGCCGCCGCTCGGCATGCCGGAAATTCGACAGCAACACCCTGTTTTCCAGCACCAGCCCGGCATTGGCCGTAAATACCAGGTCCGGCACGCCTTCCCGGGCGCTGATGCAGTCGACCTGCGCATGGTGTCGCAGCAATGCCAGCAGCGCGCTCCATTGCTGCATCGCCACTGGATTGCTGCCGCGCGCGATGTTGCCTTCCATCCACGGATTGATCACATAAGCCACTTCGAAGTGCTGCGGCGCGCACATCAGGAAACGCGATGTCATTGCCAGCCCTCTCTGCTGATGATGGTTTGTCGGCTGTGGCCAGCCGCCATTCAGGCTGCCATGTCGAATTCGTCCAGCACCGCCGCCACCGCCGCCACGGCGATATCGATTTCCTGTTCGCTGATCACCAGCGGTGGCGCCAGTCTGACCACGGTACCGTGGGTGTCTTTGCTTAGAACGCCGAAATACATCAGGCGTTCGCAAAACTCCCGGGCGGATATGTGCGTTGAATCAAGTTCCATGCCGATCAGCAATCCCTTGCCGCGCACTTCTCGGATGGCCGGATAGCGCAGCATGCGCAACCGGCCCAGCAGCAGCGCGCCCATGCGCTCGGCGCGCGCCGCCAGGTTTTCCTCTTCAAGCAGGTCCAGCGCCGCATGGCCAACCGCGCAGGCCAGCGGATTGCCGCCGAAGGTGCTGCCATGGTCGCCGGGATGGAACACGCCCATCACATCCGGGCGCGCCAGGAAGGCCGACACCGGCAGCAGGCCGCCGCCGAGCGCCTTGCCGAGAATCAGGCCGTCGGGTTGCACGTTTTCGTGCTGGCAAGCCAGCAGCCGTCCGGTGCGGCACAGGCCGGTCTGCACCTCATCGCAGATCAGCAGCACATTGTGGCGACTGCAGATCTCGCGGCACTGCGCCAGGTAGCCGTCGGGCGGCACGATGATGCCGGCTTCGCCCTGCACCGGCTCGACCAGGAAAGCGGCGGTGTCCGGCGTGATCGCCGCTTCCAGCGCGGCGGCGTCGCCGAACGGCACCGACACGAAGCCCGGCGCAAACGGCCCGAAGCCCTGCCGGTATTGCGCTTCGGAAGAAAAGCCGACGATGGTGGTGGTGCGTCCGGCGAAATTACCGGCGCAAACGATGATCTGCGCCCGCTCCGGCGCCACGCCCTTGACCTGGTACGCCCATTTGCGCGCCGCCTTCAGCGCCGTTTCCACGGCTTCCGCGCCGGTATTCATCGGCAGCGCGCGCGCCATGCCAGTCATGTCGCACAACCGCTGCAGGAACGGCCCTAACCGGTCGGTGTAATAGGCGCGCGACGTGACCGCCAGGGTTTGCGCCTGCGCCGTCAGCGCCGCCACCAGCCGCGGATGGCTGTGGCCGAAACTGGTGGCCGAATAGGCTGACATCATGTCCAGGTAGCGTTTGCCGTGGATGTCGGTCAGCCAGACGCCGGCGCCACTGTGCAGCACGACCGGCAGGGGCGCATAGTTTTCCGCGCAGTATCTTTTTTCAAGAGCAATCAGGTTTTCCATGAACGTTTCCCCTCCAGGATCAACCAAGCGTTTGCCCACACATGTTAGCCCCGAATGCGGAAAAGATTTGTGCTTTATCAGGCATGGAACAGATGGGTTATGAAAGGATCGTTTGTGTATCAATCCTCCGGAGAGAAAACATGGAAAAGCTCGACCGATACGACCGCATACTCCTGACGACCTTGCAGAAAAACGGGCGCGCTTCCAATGTCGAATTGTCGGAGCAGGCCAGCCTTTCAGCGCCCCAGTGCTACCGCCGGGTGCGCCGGCTGGAAATGGACGGCATCATCCGGGGCTACACCGCGCAGGTAGTTCCTTCCAGCCTGGGCCTGGATGTGGTGGCCTTCGTCAGCCTGACGATCGATCGCGAACAGTTCAAGAATGTGCGCGACCTGGAAAAGGTGATACGCGATTTCCCGGAAATCCTGGAGTGCTACACGATTTCGGGCGACTTCGATTATCTGCTCAAGGTGGTCTCCACCGACCTGCGCTCGTTCTCCGCCTTCCTGACCGACAGGCTGATGCAGGTGCCAGGCGTAGCCCGCATGCGCTCCATGATCTGCCTGGAAGAGATCAAGCCGGCCAGTCCGCTGCCGCTGCCGCCTGCCTTGAGCTAGCAGCCACAGCTTCAGGAAGCCGCTTTGGCGCCCGTGTCGAAACGGCCGCCTTCCATCGAAAAGCCCTTCAGGAAATCGGCTGCGGCCAGCCGTTTGCCGCCCGGTTTCTGCAACTGCTTCAGGCGCAGCGCGCCTTCTCCGCATGCCACCACAACGCCTTGCGCCGCATCGGCTGCGAGGATGGTGCCCGGCGCCTTGCCGCCGGCATCGACGGCGTCGGCCTGCCAGATCTTCACCGGCACGCCGTTGAACTGCCCGCTTGCGCCGGGAAAGGGATTGAATGCGCGGATCTTCCTGGCCAGCACGGCGGCCGGCTGCGTGAAATCGAGCGCGGCCTCTTCCTTGGCGATCTTGGCGGCATAGGTCACGCCTTCCTCCGGCTGCGGCTGGGCGGCCAGCGCGCCCGCCTCCAGCCGGCGCAAGGCATCGACGATCATGATTGCGCCCAGTGCGGCCAGCTTGTCATGCAGGCTGGCAGTGCTGTCGTCCGGCGCGATCGGCAAGGCCTGCCGCAGCAGCATCGGCCCGGTGTCCAGGCCTTCGTCCATCTGCATGATGGTCACGCCGGTCTCAATGTCGCCCGCCTCGATGGCGCGATGGATGGGTGCGGCGCCGCGCCAGCGCGGCAGCAGCGATGCATGGATGTTGATGCAGCCACGCGGCGGAATGGCCAGGACCGACGCCGGCAGGATCAGGCCATAGGCGGCCACCACCATCGCATCATGCGGCGTGCCCTGCAGCAGCGCATGGGCCTGGTGCGCTTCATCGGGATATTT
>Ga0308161_1004885_pt1 | contig 12059 bp, 7 predicted proteins | sample PhyFR2_FD_201034 | JGI IMG/M metagenome (GOLD analysis project Ga0308161, IMG submission 201034) | Phyllosphere microbial communities from UC Gill Tract Community Farm, Albany, California, United States - DLSLF.R2 | ecosystem: Host-associated > Plants > Phyllosphere > Unclassified | place: USA...
TTGTTCGGAAAAAGCATGCTTTTTCCGAACAACTCCCGAAGAAACATACAACAACAGCCAAAGCTTTACCCTATGATGACAAATTATTCAAAATGATTATAAGTATCGCATTCTGATTCATTTTCGTCAATTTGAGTAGATTTTTTTGAAAAAAATCGTATTGAGAAGCTATTTCCATGGATCTTTTCATTCACCGGTTCTCGATACATTTTTCTCCGCTGCGCTGCGAAAAACACTCGAACTGACGAATCTACTATCAAAATTTTTCAAAATGCACAACGGGTCATAAGTATATACAGCTAAAAAAAAATACCCTCATTTTCTGAGGGTAGCTGTAAAAAAAGATTTCGGGTAAAATATTTTCCTGCCGATTCTGACATAAGGAATTTTCTGCGATTTCCTGATCCTGAACAAGGTACTGTCACTGATATTCAGCAGTCTTTTAACATCGGCACTGTCATAATACTGAACTTCATTATTTTTTGATTTTTCAAGGGTTGACAGGATTTCTGAGAAAATTTCGATAATAATATTCATCAGCTCATCATGATGAAACGGAGGATGTGACTGGTTTTTCATTTTTGTGCTCTTTAATGGTCAATAATAATTTTGCTTTTTCCAGTTCAAACGTAAGGGAATTAAATTTATTGTTGCCTTCCTGAGCAATATTTTTTTATACAAAAAATGTTATTTTTTTATTTTAACCCAATGCTTTTTATGACAGTATAATTTTCTATAAAATTCATCTTATTGATTGTGAAAATCAATATACTACAAAAATTAACAAATAGCATTTACAGGCATTTTTACATGCATTTTTTCGTCACATAAAATTCATTTAAAATTCTTTGTCCGGAGATTTATTTTTTCTATTTTCGCACCGGATTTTAGAAAACTTCCAACCTGAAAACAGGAAAATGCATCTTTGTAATAATACGACATCTTTTGTCGTGTGTGAGCATTAGTTTTGCAGCAATGGAAATTATTTTCTAATCAATAGTCATTAAAAACAAAAACCATGATAAAAACATATCCTTATCGGGCCATTTCTCCATAGTGCTCCGAATTCTAATACAGGAATTCTGTATTCTCAGACCTTTTAATTTTAAACAATAATAATACTTATCATTAAACACTTTGTATGAATAAATTCTACTCAGGAGCATTTTTCTTATGTTCCGTACTGGGCGTTTCTGCCCAGGAAGTCATCTGGCAGAAAGACATTAAATCCTCCACCCAGGATTTTCTTTCCCAGGTTACCACCACTATCGACCAGCAATATTTGATAACAGGCAGTTCTATTAGAGCTGGAAGCGGGATGATGGAAGCTGGAAGTAAAAGCCAGATGCCAAATTCCAGCAGCCAGCAGCCTAATAACGGTTACGATTTTCATCTGGTTAAACTCAACCAGCAGGGCGAAGAAGTCTGGGAGAAATATTTCTCGGGACAGAACCATGATTTCCTTTCGGCTACGGTGAATACCCAGGATGGCGGATTCCTTATTTCAGGAACTTCGTTTAGCAGTAAGGGGTTGGATAAAAAAGAAGATTCCAAAGGCGGAAGCGATTTTTGGCTGATTCGCATCAACGAATTCGGGGATGAATTGTGGCAGAAAACGATTGGCAGTGCTTCGGATGAAGAAGCCAGGGCAGTAATTCAGACCACGGATATGGGATTCTTTGTGGCGGGAAATATAATGACAGGTTCCCTTCGAGAGCCTCAGGGAACGAGAACTTTGGGTTACGGATCCAAAGATGTTTTGGTCGTTAAATTAGATAAAAACGGAAAAGAATTATCGCAGCTCATTTTAGGCGGAAAAGGATTGGATGAAGTAGAAAAGATGATTCCTACGAAAGACGGCGGGGCTTTACTCGGAGTTTATTCGAGAAGCGGAGCGGTAGCTGGAAGCGGGATGCCGGAAGCAGGAAGTAAAGCCAGCAGCCAGATGCCAAAAGCCAGCGGCAATTTCGGGGAGGGTGATTACTGGATCATCAAGCTCAATAAAGAAGGCAAAGTAGAATGGGAAAAGAATTTCGGAGGAAAGGGAGATGACCATTTGAGAACATTAGCTTTAACATCTACAGGTTATTTAATCGGAGGAGAATCAAGGTCTGAACGGTCAGGAAATAAAACCGTAGGCATTGAAGAAGGAACCGACTTGTGGCTGATTTCTTTAAACGAAAGGGGTGAAGAGATCTGGCAGAAATCCTACAATTTTAAAAACCGGGATGTGCTGATGGGAATGAGTGTAATAGCCGGGAAGCAGGAAGATGGAAGCGGGAAGTCTAAAGGCGTTTTATTGGGAGGCTATACCCAGGCTGAAGGAAGGATAGAAAGTGATGATGAAACGTTCTGGATGCTGTATCTGGATCAGAATGGTAATGAGCAGTGGAGAAAACATGTAAAAGGAGAATCCAGGAAAAGAGAGGAAAGACTTTCGGATATAAAGCTGAACCGGGATGGTTCGATTGTTTTGGCCGGAACCAGTGCAGAGGAACTGGGAAAAGAGAATTGGAAGATCGTAAAGCTGGGAGATAAGCAGATCGACCAGCTGATCGAGAAGCAGGATATAAAGATCTATCCAAATCCGGTGAGTGATTACGCGTATGTGGAGATTGGAATGGAAGATGGAAGATGGAAGCTGGGTGATGGAAAGTTCGAGGCAGAAATTGTTGTATATGATATGGGCGGAAGACAATTGCAGAGCCTGAAAACAAAAAATAAAGTCACGAAGATCAACACGCAGAATCTGGTTCAGGGAGCGTATCTGGTAACGGTGAAAACAAATGATAACAAAACAGCGAGTGCTAAACTGATTAAGAAATAATAAATACTAATGAAAAAATTCATTGCAGCTATCGGATTAATAGGTACACAATTATATTTTGGTCAGGATGAAGATTTTCTTCCCAAGATCGTACCCCCATCTCCCCAAGCCTTGGAATTAGGAAAATATGGAAACGTTCCTGTCGGGTTATTTACTGGAAGTGCAAATATTTCAGTTCCTTTATTAGCATATAAAACTAACAACATTATAGTTCCAATAGAGCTTTTTTACGGTTCTAATGGGATTAAAGTAGATGATATTTCCACCAATGTTGGCTTAGGTTGGAATCTGAATTTTGGTGGGATTATTACAAGAACAGTAAGAGATAGGGCTGATGAAACTTCAACCCATATTGATATTCCAGATAACATTACGGGAGGATATACCAGTGCTATTACCAATCAGGTTTTACACACAATCGCATATGGTGCTACTACACTAGATACAGAGGCTGATTTGTATTCTTTTAATTTTAATGGTAATTCTGGAAAATTCTTTTACGATTTCAATAATCAACCTCATATTGTTGACCAACAAGCTATAAAAATAGAAAGGATTGGAACAACCACAGGAGATGGGCAAGATTTTTTGTTAACATTATCCAATGGAGAAAAATATTATTTTGAAGCGAAAGAAAGATCAACTTTTAGAAATAGCGGTTCAGGAGATGGTAGTGTAAACCCATTAAATTCTTCAATCACAGCTTGGTATCTCACTAAAATAGTACATCCAAACGGTGAAGAAATATATTTTTCCTATGCAAATACTCATATTTCTTATGTTAATAGTCAAGCGCAAATACTTAAAATGTCAGTTGGTTATCCTGGGTTACAACAGAGTTGCCCGCCGAATATCGGATATTTAATGCCTCCAACTTTGGGTATTATAACTGATAACAATGTTGATTTTGAAGGGAAAAGAATACAGACTATCACAAGTAATAATTCGGATTTTGGTACTATTTCATTTTCTTATGAGACGGATAATACAACACAAGATATTGATGGAAATATAAAGATAACCAACATTCGTCATACTGATAGAGATGGAAATATCATTGAAAATATTACCTTAAATTACTTGAATACTTCAAATAAAAGAAACTTTTTAAGCACCTTGATTTTTAAAGACCCAAACAAAAATTATAGTTTTGAATACGAAAATCCTTCTCAATTTCCAGTTCGACTGTCTTTTAGTCAGGATCGCTGGGGATATTATAATGGCAAGTCTAATAGCAACCTTATTCCAGCAAATGTTTCAGAATATAATTTAAGAAACTTTAATTATAATGGCGCTAACAAAGAACCAGATCCTAACTTTGCTAAAATAGGAATGTTAAAAAGGATTAAATATCCGACAAAAGGATTTACCGATTTAGAATACGAAGGAAATACGTACTGGGGAGAAAAAACCATTTACCCAACATTATTTAGTAAGACCGAAACAGCTAAAACTGATAACTTTACTGATGCTAACCCGACAGTATATATCATTAATTCTCCAACAGACCAGGAAGTAACTATAAAAGCCTATCTGAATGGCAATAGTATATCAGCGTGTAGTTCCTTTGTAAACAATGGACATTATACAGGATCATTAGAAGTTATTTCCATGGACCCGAATCAGACAATTCCCACTCAGTTTTATATTAATGGGGGAAATGGTGGCATTAATTATGTTGGAAGTTCACACAGTTTAATTAAAAATCAGGAAAATACTTTAGGTTTTCATGCCGAAGCAGGAAAGTCCTACAAGGTAACATTGAGCCCCGACTTTATGTGTAGTAATGTTAGAGCGATCTTTTCTTATTATAATGCGGCTCCACAAGTTATCAATGCCAATTTAGATACTGGAGGAGTTAGAATAAAATCAGCAAAAGACTTTGATACTTCAGCTTCTCAGAGCATTTACAAGAGATACTATTATGCACATAAAGACGATCTGAACCATTCTTCAGGTCAGCAAGGTAATAATCCTTTTTATACAGACATTTCAAAACGGCAGATTCAATGCTCAACAACAGGACCGCTTGAATGTACTTTTGTAGAAAATTCAGACATCATTCTTACCTCAAGCAGTTTAATTCCCTTATATAATACTGAAACTAATGCCTGCTTATACAATTTTGTAACAATAAGCGAAGGTGGTGATCAGTTCGAAAGAGGAGGCGTAATGAAAGAATTTAAAATCCGCCGAAATAATGCGGGAAGTATTGTTTGGGGGCCGATAGGAAAAAGTAATACTCCGTGGAATAACAGAGGTTGGGATAATGGTGTAGAGCTAAAATTAACTTTACTTATAAAAAAAGGTTCTTCATCCTTAGAAATTATTCAGGAAAAAGAGAATATCTATGAAAGAAATGATACACGGCTATTTGAAATGAAAAATTTTGCAGGAAGACAGTTGTTCAATATAGCTTGTCCAACCGCTTATGTTTCTCACCCTTACACCTGTTTAGCAGCTGACGTTTCTACTGCTAATAATAAATGTACAGGTCTTTCAGTGGGTACCCAGGTATATCTTAAAGAACTAGATAATATTAGTGTAACAGATTACAGACTTATCTCCTATTGGCATTATCTGAAATCTCAGAAAACAACGGATTATCTTGACGGAACTCCTGTTCAGACTCAGACAGAATATTTTTATGACAATCCATCAAATTACCAGTTGAGCCGCCAGAAAACAATCTCTCCGGATGGCACAATCAATGAAGTTTCCTATCAGTATGCTCATGAAAAAGGCAATCAGTTAATGATTGGTAAAAACATGGTAGGTATCCCGTTACAAACCACAACAACCCAAACCATTGGCAGCAATACGAAGACCCTGTCTAAAACAGAAACAATTTATCCTGCATCAGTTCCGACGGTACAAACGGGAAACTTGGTGTTACCCTTGGAAGTAAAATCGTATGATACGCTCAACAACATTCCTTCAACGGAAGTAAAATATGACAAATACGATGAGAAGGGTAATATTCTTCAGTACACTACAAAAGACGGTCTTCCGGTAGCCATTGTTTGGGGTTACAATAAAACTCAGCCTATTGCCAAAGTTGAAGGAATAACCTATGACCAGCTAACGGCTGCTGTTTCCATTTCAGCCATCGTATCAGCTTCAGACCAGGACGCTTCTAATCCGGCAACTGAGGACCAGCTGTTAAGTGTCTTAAATGACTTTAGGAAACAAACGGCTTTGGCAGACAAACAGGTCACCACATTTACTTATGATCCTCTTATCGGAGTAACTAGTATTACTCCTCCCACAGGGATCAGGGAAATCTATAGTTATGACACAGCCAACAGGTTAAAAGAAGTAAAGGTAAGAGAGAAAGATAATACCGGCAATTATGTCTACAGAAAAGTGAAAGAATTTAATTATAACTATAAGCAATAAGCCCAAATAATGAAAAATTATTTTATTAAAAATATACTCGCGGTATTAGGACTAATTGTCTCGATACTGTCGTTTGCGCAAACAGCAACAGAAAATTATGTGCAGTCTAAAAACTGCCTGACTGCTGATTGTAACAGGAAGTCTGAGACCATTACCTATTTTGATGGGTTAGGCCGTGCCAAGCAGATCATCAGCGTAAAAGCTACACCATCGGGCAAAGACCTGGTAACCCCTGTAGTCTATGACGGATTTGGCAGACAGATAAAAAATATTTTACCTGTTCCGGCACAGACCCAGAATTCAAATATTCATACCGGAATTACCAACGAAAACGCAGCCAACTCCTATTATGGTGTGAATAATGCTTATACAGAGAAACAGGTAGAAAACTCTCCTTTAGACAGGATATTACAGCAAGCCCAGCCAGGTGAGTCCTGGGTAATGTCTTCAGGAAATACAGAAAAGTTTGAGTATGAAGTCAATAAGGTAAATGAGGTTAAAAAGTTTATTACCACGACTTCAATTAATACGGTGAACAATATTTCCAATACCGTTTCACAAGTATCGGTTTCCTCCGATAATTCAGGGTGTTATGCAGCAGGTGTACTATACAAAAATACGGTAACTGATGAAGACGGAAATCCCGTAACCGAATACAAAAACGGAAGGGGTCAGACCGTTCTGGTCCGCAGAACAGATGGAACACAAAGCATTGATACCTATTATGTATACAATGAATACAACCAGCTTGCTTTTGTCATCACTCCCAAAGCAGTAAAAAAGATTGAGCTGAATAATAACGTAGTCACTGACGGTATTCTTAATGAACTCTGTTACCAATACCGATATGACGGGCAGAATAGGAATGTGGAGAAAAGACTTCCCGGCCAGGATTGGACATTGATGATATATGACCAGCAGGACAGACCGGTTTTGGTACAGGATGGAAACCTGAGAACGACCACCAATAATTTCAATGGCAAAGGCTGGATCTTTACCAAATACGATGAACTGGGAAGAGTTGTTTATACGGGATTCTTTTCCAATACGGCCAACAGGCAGGCGATGCAGAATGCCCTGAACAGTATGGCGGCAAATCCTTATAATAATGAAAAACGATCTGCAGTACCGTTCAATTTAGCAGGCGTTAATGTATTTTATGATAAGAAAGCCTTTCCTACAGGAAGTATGACCATCTTAACCATCAACTATTATGACACCTATCCGGAAGGTGCCGAATCATTCTCATCAATACAGGGACAATACACATTGTCTCCGGTTTTAGGAAGTAACGATGACGCCTCTACAAAAGGGCTTCAAACGGCTTCTCTGGTTAGGAATGTCGAAAATGATCAATGGACGAGAACCTATATGTACTATGATTCTAAAGGAAGGATTATTTCAACACGTTCTACCAATCATTTGGGTGGTTATACCAATACCGAAACCAAGCTCAATTTCTCAGGACTGGCAGACGAAACCTATACAAACCACAGGAGAACAAGGGTTTCACAGGAAATAAGAGTAAAAGAACGCTTTATCTATGATGACCAGAACAGGCTTCTTCAGCATTTCCATCAGGTAGACAGCAAACCGGAGGAACTGCTCGCTGAAAATACCTACAATGACCTGTCACAACTCACCAATAAGAAAATAGGGAATAATTTCGGTACGCCGCTTCAATCCGTTGACTATACCTACAACATCAGGGGGTGGCTGACTTCCATTAATAACCCTTCTAATCTTGGGGATGACCTTTTTGGGATGAAGATCAAATATGAAAATCCCGAAGATCCGGATTATGGTATTGCCAAATACAACGGGAATATCTCTGAGATAGACTGGAAAACACAGCTTGGAGATGGCAATTACAGGAGATACAGTTATAAATACGATCCACTGAACAGACTGACCGATGGGATCTATCTCACCCCATTCTTAGCAGCCAATACCCAAAATCATTATTATGATGAACAGTTAAGCTATGATGCCAACGGAAATATTAAGACCTTAAACCGTTTTAAGAATCCCCCTGCAGGACAAAACACACCGCTCCAGATTGATGAGCTGACCTACGAGTTTGGCAGTTCTGATATTTCCAATAAGCTTATAAAAGTAACGGATGCTAAAGCAAATTCTTACGGATACCCTACAGGAGGAAACCTGATGGGATATGATGTGAACGGGAATATGACCAGCCAGCCAGACAAAGGAATTTCCCTGATAAAATACAATTACCTTAATCTTCCGGCACAAGTACTTTCTTCTCAGGGAAATACTTCTTATATTTACCGTGCCGACGGGACAAAAGCGCAGAAGATCTTTGGCTCCACGACGACAGATTACCTTGACGGCTTTCAGTATGAAAACGAGAAGCTGAAATTTTTCCCGACAGCAGAAGGGTTTTACAATGCAGAAAGAGGAGAATATGTATACAACTACACAGATCATCTGGGTAATGTAAGGCTGAGCTACAATGCAGCAGATGGCGGAGGAATCGCTGTTTTGGAAGAAAGCAATTACTATCCTTTCGGATTGAAGCATCAGGGGTATAATGACGGGTCTTTATTAAATGATTTTGGAACAAACTATAATTATAAGTACAACGGAAAGGAGCTGCAGGAGACCGGAATGTATGATTATGGAGCAAGGTTTTACATGCCGGATATCGGGAGATGGGGTGTCGTAGATCCTGCTGCTGAATTAGGTAGAAGATTTTCACCATATAATTATGCTTTTGACAATCCGATAATGTTTGTTGACCCAGATGGAATGTGGCCTTGGCCGACTTGGAACCAGGTTAAAAAATTTGCAGGTGGATATGCTAAAGGTGCTTGGTCTACAGCAGCAAATATGGTAAAAGGAACTTTAACAAGTAATTATACAGGCATTACTGGAGGTTTTAGAGAAGCGGGTAAAGTTTATAAAGCATATAAATCTGGCGGAATCAAAGCTGCAGCAAATCAATATGTGCAATCAGTTTATGAAACAAGTGGAGCTAAAACACTTGTACAAACAGCAAAAGGTGTAGCAAAAGGAGATGCAGAATCTATAGGATCTGCAGTTGTTACTATAGCTGCTGCAGTTGTTACTCATAAAGCAGCGGGTGCAGCCAAAGCGGGAGGAAGAGTAGCCGCTACTGAAACATCAACAATGAATGAACTGACAAATGCTGTTAAGGAAAAAGCAACTCAATTAAAGGAAAGTAAACAGTTTGTAGCAACTGTATCTGGAGCAGAATTAAACGGACAAACTATCGTAGCAACAAGTGGAAATGCACCGTCAACTATAGCTCCTCAATTAGAAGCAGCCATAAATGAATTAGGTGGTTTAAATACTTTAAATGAAAATTCTGGAACCAGAGTTGGTTGCTGTTCAGAATTTCATGGTGGTAATAAATTATTATTAGACAATCCTTCTGCAACTCCCGGGCAAATTAATTTTACAGATGCAATAAGACCTAGAAATGGTAAGGTAATTCCAATGTGTGAAAATTGCAAAAGAACTTTTGATAGATAAATATTATGATGATAACAGAAATTGAACAAGCCAGCTTAGACATAGATTGGTTTATTACGGACGGCGAATATGTGGGATTTATGGCTTCAGGAGGAGGTAAATTGCCCGAATCTGTCGCTAGAACTAAAAAAAACAATGAAATATTAACTGAATTTTTTATAAGTTTGCCTGAAATATCAGAAGTAGAAATTAGCCCAAATTTAGATAACATATTGATTAAAGTTTTCGGTTCGGGAATTGATGAAAGATATTTGGAATATTATGTATCAATGACAAAAAAAGGATTATTTTCCTTTGACAAAACTTATCCAAATCAGTTCTTAGACCCTTACTATCATTTAGTTGCAACTCCAAAAAAACCATTAAAATTGAAAGATTTACCACAAAACATATTGGATATGGTTGTTAATACTCAATATAATAATAGTCTTATAAATACACAGGAGATTAATATATCAGAAATAGATTAAATCCGCAAGAACGGATTTGTAATCCGTGAGCAATAATAAATAACTCACCGCAATTGCGGTGGGTTTTCATAACACTTCTTATCTTGCCGTGCCGACGGGACAAAAGCGCAGAAGATCTTTGGCTCCACAACGACAGATTACCTTGACGGCTTTCAGTATGAAAACGAGAAGCTGAAATTCTTCCCGACAGCAGAAGGGTTTTATAATGCGGAAAGAGGAGAATATGTATACAACTACACAGATCATCTGGGTAATGTAAGGCTGAGCTACAATGCAGCAGATGGCGGAGGAATCGCTGTTTTGGAAGAAAGCAACTACTATCCTTTCGGATTGAAGCATCAGGGGTATAATGACGGGTCTTTATTAAATGATTTTGGAACAAACTATAACTACAAGTACAACGGAAAAGAGTTACAGGAGACAGGAATGTATGATTATGGGGCTAGATTCTATATGCCGGATATCGGGAGATGGGGTGTGGTAGACCCACTGGCAGAGAAGATGACCCGTCAAAGTCCTTATAATTATGCATTTAATAATCCTATGAGTTTTATCGATCCGGATGGAAGGTATCCTATCCTACCGTTAGTCGGAACGATATTTACATTTTTAAAAACCTTTAATAATACCCCTTCTAAGATGGGTACTCTTTCAGGTGCAAATGCTGCAAATGCAATGTCAAGATTAGGGAATACTGAATTTAGTTGGAGCCAAGGCAGAAGTTTACCTACAGCTACAGGCTACTTTAACAATAGAGAAGGAAGATATATTTATACATCAAAAGGAGGCTGGGTTGATATGGTTCATTTTCTATTTTATGCTGGTAGAGCATACAATTACAAGCAAGAAAAATTAGAGGCTCAAAAAGAAGTTAGAGAAAAGGAAGGATCTGTATCTCTTCAAACTATTGGTAAGTCCAAAATGAATCCAGTAGGTGAATCTTTACAAGATGGTTATTTACAGGAAGCTTCGGATGTTACCTTTGCTGCTCATTCAGCATATAGCTATGAGGATTTGCCAAGTGATAAGTTTGGTGCAGAGTTTGGAGCAAATGTATTTGACCCTAATAGCAAATTATCCTTTGGAGAACAATTGTTAAATTATATGAACACATTAGGAGCAACAAATCCAGAAAATGCACCTAATTATAATGAACTTCCCAAACAAGACAATTTGAAGACTCCTCCAAGAAAAAATTACAGTACCAGACCAGTTTATATTCAGGGAGATAATGGTAGTTCAAATGATAAACCTTGTGCTCTATGTCAGCCAACAAGATCAAGACAATAACATAATTCAGTAAAACATGAAAGTATATAAATTTTTTATTGTATTGTTCAGCATATTCATAATAAGCTGTACGTCAAAAAATATAAAAAAAGCTAACCTAATTATTAATAAAATTGAAAACTATAGAAAAGTAAAACATACCATTCCTGATAACTTGGATATTATAGGTGTGCAGGAAACTGAAGAAGGGCCAGTCTATTATAAAAAAATAGATTCATCAAACTATATGATTTGGGTTCAAGCAGAATCTTCTTTAGGAGAATCTAAAATATATTATTCAGATACCCAAAAGTGGGAAGATGGATTTAGAAAAGAATTAGAGAAAAAAAAGTTAAAATAAACCTAGTGACGTGGATTTGTAATCCTTGAACAGTAATAAAAGACCCACTACAGATATGGTGGGTCTTTGTAATACTTCTTATCTTTACCGTGCCGACGGGACAAAAGCGCAGAAGATCTTTGGCTCCACAACGACAGATTACCTTGACGGCTTTCAGTATGAAAACGAGAAGCTGAAATTCTTCCCGACAGCAGAAGGGTTTTATAATGCGGAA
>Ga0308161_1004887_pt1 | contig 12057 bp, 10 predicted proteins | sample PhyFR2_FD_201034 | JGI IMG/M metagenome (GOLD analysis project Ga0308161, IMG submission 201034) | Phyllosphere microbial communities from UC Gill Tract Community Farm, Albany, California, United States - DLSLF.R2 | ecosystem: Host-associated > Plants > Phyllosphere > Unclassified | place: USA...
GCCCGGACCATGGATGGAGGTGGAGAGTGAGCGAGCCACGCAAACTGGAAGTACTGCGGGCCATCGTGGAGGACTACGTCCACTCCCGCGAGCCGGTCGGGTCGAAAGCCCTGGTGGAGCGGCATCATCTTGGCGTTTCCAGTGCCACCATCCGCAATGACATGGCAGCCCTGGAGGATGAGGGGCTCATTACGGCCCCCCACACCAGCGCCGGCCGGATTCCCACGGACAAGGGCTACCGGCTTTTCGTCGACCAGATCTCCGCGGTGAAGCCCCTCTCGGCACCTGAACGCCGCGCCATCCAGACCCTGCTCGAGGGTGCCGACGATCTCGACGACGTGCTGGACCGCACCGTCCGGTTGCTGTCCCAGCTGACCAACCAGGTGGCGGTGGTGCAGTATCCGCACCTGAGCAGGGCACTTGTCCGGCATATCGAATTCGTCCTGCTGGCCCCGCGGAAGGTCCTGGTGGTCCTCATCGCCAACAGCGGCAAAGTGGAGCAGCGGGTCATCGACGTTGGACAGGACCTTGGTGACGAAACGGTGGCAGCGCTGCGCACCCGGTTCCTTGGGGCTCTGGGTGGGACGCGCTTGAGCCACCTGGCCCAGGCGCTGCCCGCGGTGGTGGCGGCAACTCCCCATCCGCAGCGCCAGGCAGCACATGCCCTGGCCCTGGGCCTGGAGGGGCTGGCCCAGAGCAGCCGCGAAGACCGCATGGTCATGGCCGGGACCGCCAACCTCGCCAGGTCCAATGTGGACTTCCCCCTGAGTATCGGTCCGGTGCTCGAGGCGCTGGAGGAACAGGTGGTGATGCTGCGGCTGCTGAGCGAAATGGCGCAGGACCACCGTGGCGTGGCCGTTAGCATCGGCAGGGAAAACCCGTATGACGGCCTTGCGGAAGCATCCGTGGTTGCCACCGGCTACGGCCCGGACAGCGCCGCAAAAGTAGGCATCCTGGGCCCCACCCGGATGGACTACCCCACCACCATGGCCGCCGTCAGGGCCGTGGCCCGTTACCTTTCCAGGATTCTGGGGCCCTGACTTTTTGCAGCCGGAGCCCGCTCCGGCTGCCCATCAAAGAAGCCGGGGCGCCCATCTGAACGCAGTACAACAAGGAAGAGACACGAACTTTGAGCAGCCACTATGACGTCCTTGGAGTCTCACCCGAAGCAACGGGCGAAGAGATCAAAAAGGCTTACCGCAAGCTGGCCCGCACCCTCCACCCGGACGTGAACCCCGGGGAGGACGCTGCAGAACGCTTCAAGGCCGTAACCCACGCCTACGAGGTCCTTTCCGATCCCCAAAAACGCAGGATCTACGACACCACCGGCAACGAGAACGGAACGGACAACGGGTTCGGTGGCGGTGGGTATGCCGGCCAGGGGTTCGCTTTCCAGGACATCTTCGACACCTTCTTCGGCGCCGGCGGAAGCACCGGACCCGCTTCACGCGTGCGCCGCGGCCAGGACGCGCTCATCAGTGTCCGCATCGACCTCCGTGACGCCGTGTTCGGGGTCAACAAGAAGCTTGAAGTGGACACCGCAGTGGTATGCCCCACCTGTGACGGATCCTGCTGCCGCCCCGGCACCCAGCCTGAACGCTGCGACATCTGCGGCGGCAGCGGCCAGGTGCAGCGGGCCGTCCGCTCCATCCTGGGACAGGTCATGACCGCAGCCCCCTGCGGCACCTGTGAAGGCTTCGGCACGGTCATCAAGGACCCCTGCAACGAATGCAGCGGCCAGGGCCGCGTCCGCAGCCGCCGTTCCCTGACCATCAAGGTTCCCGCCGGAGTCGCAACCGGAACCCGGATCCAGCTGTCCGGGCAGGGCGAAGCCGGCCCCGCAGGCGGACCCGCCGGTGACCTGTACGTCGAGATCCGGGTCAACAACGATGCCACCTACGTACGCGAGGGCGACGACCTGCACGCCACCCTGCACATCCCCATGACAGCGGCGGCCCTGGGCACGGATGTCAGCCTGGAGACCTTCGACGGTGCCCAGGAAATCGACGTCAAGCCCGGCACCCAGTCCGGTGAAATCATCACCCTCCGCGGCCTGGGCGTCACCCACCTGAGGGGTTACGGCCGCGGCGACCTGAAGGTCCATCTGCAGGTGGATACGCCGGCCAAACTCGACTCCGCCCAGGAAGACCTTCTACGCCAACTGGCCAAACTGCGTGGAGAGCAGATCACCGAAGGCAAGCTGGCGGCCAGCGGCGGCATGTTCGCCAAGCTCCGGGACCGGTTCGGTAACCTGTAGCGGTGAGCAACCCAGTCTTCTTCACATCGCCCGGTTCGCTGGCCGGGATGCTGCCTGGGCATATTTTCGTGCTCGATGGTGCGGAAGCCCGCCACGCCGTAACCGTCAAACGGCTGTCCCCAGGGGAGGCGGTGGACATCGTCGACGGTGCCGGCGCCCGCATGGCCGGGAAGGTCGTCTCCGCCGCCGCCTCCGGGATGGAGGTGGAGTGCGGTTCGCTGACAGTGGAAGAAAGGCCGGAGGTCCGGCTGGTGCTGGTCCAGGCCCTGGCCAAGGGCGACCGGGACGAGCTTGCCATCGAAACCGCCACCGAGCTCGGGATCGACGCCGTCATACCGTGGCAGTCCGAACGATCCATTGTGCGCTGGAAAGGTGAACGGGCCGCGCGGGCGCACGCCAAGTGGGAGTCCTCGGTTGCCGCCGCTGCCAAGCAGGCACGGCGCGCCTGGATCCCGGAGGTGCGGGCCGCCGTCGACACATCAGGGCTATCCGCTGCGGTGGAGGCGGCCGACCTGGCTGTCATCCTGCATGAAGACGCCGTCCGCCCCTTCCGGACCGTCCTTGAGCAATGGCACTCCGGGGAGGGCGCCGGTCCCCGCGAAGTCCTCCTGATCGTTGGGCCTGAGGGCGGGATCGGACCGCGCGAAGTGACGAAACTCTGCGACAAAGGTGCCGTGACTGCCCTGCTGGGGCACCACGTCCTGCGCTCCTCCACGGCCGGGCCGGCCGCCGTCGTACTGGCCAGCGACATTCTCGGCCGATGGGCCGCTAGCGCACTTTGAAGGACCTGGTGTCCTCGTTCCGGTCCGGTTGGCCATCCTGGCCTGCCTGGGCCACCCTCAGTTCGTAGTCGCCCACGGGCAGATTGAGGGCAAGGGTAAAGGCGCCGGCCGGGTCCGTGGCCGCCGTGGTTTCGCCGGTCAGGAACGGCGCCTTGCTGCCGCCGTCTGTCGACTGCAGGATTTGCCAGTGGAGTTTGGACCCGGGAGAGGTGCTGCGTCCGGTGATCTTGACGCTGCCTGCCGGCACCTCGGTGTTCTCCTGGGGGTCGATGATCCAGACCGGTGCCACCAGCCCGGCAGCCCGGGTCATGAGGGACCCCAACTGGATCTTGCCGAACGCAACATAGTCCGTGTGGCCGTCCACCAGGATCCGGACGCGGACCTGCTGCCCCGCGTCGATCAGCCCCGAACTGGCAGCAGCAGCCGTTGCCGTGTAGATGAGCTGCTGGATGGCGCGGGCCGCCATGTCGGCGTCCAGGTTGCTGTTGAAGGCGTCGGAGGAGACATCCACTGTGATGACGTCCTTGCCGGAAATGGACGTGGCAAGTTTGTCCGGGTTTTGCCACGGGGTGAAGAAGTCGGGGTCCAGCGGCTTCTCCGACATCATGGCCCGCAGGGCCCGTGTGACGGGGTTCTCCTGCTCCGGCACGTCGCGGAATTCGCGGTACAGGAAGATGTTTCCGCCGCTGCGGCCGATCCAGTAAACCGGGGCTTTGTTGGAGGACTGGGTGGTTTCGAGCGGAGCGCTGGTGGCGGGAGCATCAGGCATGGTGCCCCCGGATGCGGGGACGGACGCGACGGTGGCTACGGGGGAGGACCCGCCGTCGGCAGTGCAGCCCGCCAGGGCCGGAACCAGCACCAGGATCCCTGCCAGGACAGCCGGGCGCAGGCGGGCCCTGTATCGTCCTGCCCCATAGGGCGCAGAGGTTACCGGCACAGTACTGCCCTTGTCCTTTCCTGGCGTGGCTGGCCGATCCCCTGGCGGCCTGGTGTTCCAACAGATGCTGGATTTCCAGCATTGCACAGCGCTGCGCAACAACAGCCGCTGCCGGCCCCTTCCGGCACAACTGCAACGGGAACGATATGAGGCCGATATGAAGTTGATACCTAACGGCCGCTGAAAGCCCTTGGAAGGACTGTTCCGCCCGGGCGGCGCCTCCCCGGTATGGGGAGCGTCCAGGTGCTGGCGTAAGATAAAGGGATCGCTGGGCACGGCGCTCCGGGCAACGGGAGCCGGCATCAGCAACAAAAACTAATGACGTCGAACTTCGAGGGGACCACGGGCCTGCGGGCCAGCACCATGACTGAATCAGCGAATGGTAAGCGCCGGCTCAATACGGGCGAAGGCGGTCCGGGGGAATTCCCGCACTCCATGCCCGGCATCCGGACAGAAGTAGTCCTCTTTGAGAACTCCGACCAGATGGTTCAATCACTCGGCAGCCATGATGAGGCCCTGCGGTTCATCGAAGAGCAGTTCCCGGACGTCAACTTCCACGCCCGCGGCAATGAACTGTCCATCAGCGGCCCGGTCAGCGACGTGCCGCGGATCATGCGGCTGCTCCAGGAGGTCCGTGGCCTGGTGGCGCGCGGAACAGTTATCACTCCCGCCGTGCTGCAGCAGTTGGTGTCCCTCCTGCGCACCCAGTCCCTGCAGAACCCGGTTGAGGTGCTCACCCACGACATCCTCTCCAGCCGCGGACGGACCATCCGGCCCAAGACGCTGAACCAGAAGAACTACGTTGATGCCATTGACGCCAACACCGTGATCTTCGGCATCGGCCCTGCCGGCACCGGCAAGACCTATTTGGCCATGGCCAAGGCAGTCCAGGCGCTGCAGCAGAAAGAGGTCAGCCGGATCATCCTGACCCGTCCCGCGGTTGAGGCAGGGGAGCGGCTTGGGTTCCTGCCCGGCACGCTCAGTGACAAGATCGACCCCTACCTGCGCCCCCTCTATGACGCACTGCACGACATGATGGATCCAGAGTCCATCCCGCGGCTGATGGCCGCCGGAACCATCGAAGTTGCGCCGCTGGCCTACATGCGCGGCCGGACCCTCAACGACGCCTTCATTATCCTGGACGAGGCCCAGAACACGACGCCCGAGCAGATGAAAATGTTCCTCACCCGGCTGGGCTTCGGTTCCAAGATGGTGGTGACCGGAGACGTCACGCAGGTGGACCTGCCCTTCGGGACGCGCTCCGGGCTGCGGATCGTCGAGGAAATCCTCCAGGGCATCGACGGCGTAAGCTTCTCGGTCCTGGACGCCGCAGACGTTGTGCGGCACCGGCTCGTGGGGGACATCGTCAACGCCTACAGCATCTGGGATGAAACCCAGCGGAACCGTGTCAAGCATTCAGCAAGCAGGGAAAAACGGGGGGAACACGCGTGAGCATCGAGGTGAACAACGAGTCCGGCATCCAAGTGGAGGAATCGGAGCTCGTTGCCCTGTCGCGGTACATTTTTGAGCAGCTCTACATTCATCCGCAGGCCGAACTGTCCATCCTTCTGGTGGATGAACCAGCCATGGAAAAGCTGCACATCGAACTCATGGACGAGCCGGGTGCCACGGACGTGCTGTCGGTCCCCATGGACGAACTGACTCCCGGAACCCCGGACCGGCCCACCCCGCAGGGCATGCTGGGCGACATCGCCATCTGCCCGCAGGTGGCGAAGGTCCAGGCCAGGAACGCCGGCCACTCGCTCCAGGACGAGATGCTGCTGCTGACCACGCATGGCATCCTCCACCTGCTGGGCTACGACCACGCCGAGCCCGAGGAGAAGGCGGAGATGTTCGGTCTCCAGCGTGAATTGCTGTCCGGCTTCACCGGCAAAGAAGCACCCGCCGAGACCACCCAGTGACGCAACTGCTCCTGGTAGCGGTGGCACTGGTCTTCCTTGCCGTCGCGGCCGTGCTGACAGCTGCCGAGGCCGCGTTCAGTTTCCTTCCCCGGCACGACGCCGAAGAGGCCCTGCACAGAAGCCGCGGCACCGCCATGCGGCGGATCCTGGCCGAACCCGTAGCCCACACCCGGGCCCTTCGGTTCTGGCGTGTCTGGTTCGAGATGGCCTCGGCCGTCGCTGTCGCAGTCCTGATCGCGAGCCTCCTCGACAACGTGTGGCTGGCCGGGCTGGTGGCCACCGGCATCATGGCTCTCCTGGGATTCGTGATCGTGGGCGTGTCACCCCGGCAGCTCGGGCGGCTGCATTCCAGGGCCGTGGTGCGCTTCACCGCTCCGATGGTCCGGTTCCTCACCAGCGTGCTGGGACCGATTCCGGGCTGGCTGGTTGCCCTGGGAAGCTCTGCAGCTCCTGGTGCGCCCGGCGGCGACGACGCGTTCTTCAGCGAGCAGGAGTTCCGGGAACTTGTGGACCGGGCCAGCGAGTCTGACATGATCGAGGACACCGAGGCGGAGATGATCCAGTCCGTATTCGACTTCGGAGACACCTTGGTGCGGGCCGTGATGGTGCCCCGGACGGACATCGTGAGCATTGAAGCCGGCTCAAGCCTGCACCAGGCGATGTCCCTGTTCCTTCGTTCAGGCTATTCCAGGATTCCGGTCATCAACGAAAACACGGACCACATCCTTGGCATCGTCTACCTCAAGGATGTTGCCGCTGTCGTCCACCAGCTGGGCGCAGGCCAGCAGCCGCCCCTGGTGGAGTCACTGGCCCGCGAGGTCCGTTACGTGCCGGAATCGAAGCCGGTCAGCGACCTCCTGCGCGAACTGCAAAAGGAATCCACACACGTTGCCATTGTTATCGACGAATACGGCGGCACGGCCGGCTTGGTGACCCTCGAGGACCTGATCGAGGAAATTGTGGGCGAGATCGTGGACGAATACGACACCGAGAGCGCTGACGCGGTGGCCCTCGGTGACGGGTCCTACCGCGTCAGTGCGCGGATGGGCATTGACGACCTGGGCGAGCTTTTCGACCTGGAAATTGACGACGACGAAGTGGACACCGTTGGTGGCCTCCTCGCCAAGGCGCTTGGCCGGGTCCCGATCGTCGGCAGCAGCGTTGAGGTGCAGGGCGTGTCCCTGCGTGCGGACCGGCTGGAAGGCCGGCGAAACCGTGTCAGCCACATCATTGCGGCACCGGTACCAAGAGTAGAGACTGACCTTGAAGGCCTCCTGGAAGAGGCCGAAGCAACCCAGCAGGGAGTTCCACGTGAGCAAGAAAAATAAGGTTGCGGATACGGACGACTTTGGCGGCTTCCGCGCAGGGTTTTCCGTCCTGGTGGGGCGCCCCAACGCGGGCAAATCCACCCTCACCAACGCGTTGGTGGGTAAGAAAGTGGCCATTACGTCCGCCAAGCCGCAGACCACGCGGCACACCATCCGGGGAATTGTGCACCGGGACGACGCCCAGCTGATTCTCGTGGATACACCGGGCCTGCACCGCCCCCGTACCCTCCTCGGCAAGCGCCTGAACGACCTCGTCGCGGACACCCTCGCCGAAGTTGACGCCATCGGATTTTGCCTTCCGGCCAACGAGAAAATCGGCCCGGGTGACAAGTTCATCGCCGCCCAGCTGGCCGCCGTCGGCCGCAAGCCGGTTATTGCCATCGTCACCAAGGCAGACCTCGTGGACAAGCAGGCACTGACGGAACAGCTCCTTGCCGTGGCGGCCCTTGGCCGTGAGGTGATGGGGGAGGACGGCTGGAAGGACATTGTTCCCGTTTCTGCCACAGACGGTTTCCAGGTGGAGACCGTTGCCGATGTGCTGATCAGCCACATGCCGCCGTCCCCTCCGCTGTACCCGGACGGCGAGCTCACGGACGAACCCGAAGCCGTCATGGTGGCGGAGTTGATCCGCGAAGCCGCCCTGGAAGGGGTCCGGGACGAGCTTCCCCACTCCCTGGCCGTGGTGGTCGAGGAAATAGTCCCCCGGGAGGACCGGCCGGAAGACAACCCCCTGCTGGACGTCCGCGTAAACCTCTATGTTGAGCGGCCATCGCAGAAGGCCATCATCATCGGCAAGGGCGGAAGCCGGCTGCGTGAGGTGGGCACCAACGCCCGCAAGGGCATCGAGGCCCTCCTGGGCACCCGCATCTACCTGGACCTTCACGTCAAAGTGGCCAAAGACTGGCAGCGTGACCCCAAGCAGCTGGTTAAATTGGGTTTCTGACCCACGACAAGGGGGCCCCCGGGGAGCGGGGCGGGGAAGTTCTCCGAGCTGGACCACTAAGTTGGGCCGGGTTCGAATCTAGAGGAAGGTTCACCACGTGGGTCAAGGCCGCGATCAGCGCGACAACGAGGCTGACCTGTCAGCCGGGCCGGGACCCGTGTCCCGCCATTCAGACGGCGGGGCTGTTGGGGCTGCCCGGCACCTTGGACCTTTGCGCGGGATGCCGGTGTGGCTGAAGGCCGTCACCGGCGTGGTGGCACTGGTCCTGGTGGCCGGAATCGTATTTGCCGGGTTCTGGTTCTTCAGGCTCCAGAACAATATTTCCAAAGCACCCCTGAACGCCGGCGGCGAGACCACCGAGTCGCCCGGGAACGATGCGACGGGCCGGCTGCAGATCCTGATTCTTGGTTCTGATACCCGGGACGGAAAGAACTCCCAGTACGGGACCGCTGATGATTCCTCCGGTTACGGCAAGTCGGACGTCATGATGCTGATGGACATCTCGGAGGACAACAAGCGCGTCAACGTCATCAGCTTCCCACGCGACCTGCTGGTGGACATTCCCGACTGCAAGGACAGGAAAACCAACAAGGACTACCCGGCCCGTACCGGCGTCATGATCAACGACGCCATGAGCGAGGCCGGCATCGGCTGTGCCGTGGACACCGTCAACAAACTCACCGGTATGCAGGTGGACCACTTCATGATGGCCGACTTCAACGCCGTCAAGGAGCTGTCCAATGCGGTGGGCGGTGTTGAGGTCTGCATCAGTGACGCAGTATATGATCCCGACTCAGGGCTGCGGCTGCCTGCCGGGACATCCTCTGTGCAGGGGGAGATGGCCCTTGCCTTCCTCCGCGCCCGCCATGCCTTTGCCGACGGCGGCGACCTGGGCCGCATCAAGGCGCAGCAAAGCTTCCTGTCGTCGCTGACCCGGAAGATCAAGGACGACGGAACCCTGTCCGATCCGGCGAAAATGCTGAAGATTGCCGATGTGGTGACGCAGAACCTGACCGTTGACGAGGGGCTTGCTTCCGTTCCAGCCCTGTTGACCATTGGAAACCGGCTCAAGAACATCGACATCAGCAAGGTCGCGTTCGTGGCAGTACCCACCACGCCCGCGCCCATCGACCCCAACCGGCTGGTCATCGCGGAGCCTGCCGGCGCACAGCTTTTCTCGGCATTGCGGAAGAACGTTGACCTGACCGACCCCACCGCGCCAACAACTCCGTCGCCAAATGAGACGCCATCCCCGTCCGCGTCTCCAACGGCGACGGCGCCGCCGGTGCCGCCCTACAACAAAGCCATCCAGCCCGTAACCGTTGCGAACGGCAGCGGCGTCAACGGCCGCGCGCAGGAACTCGTGCAGGCCCTCGTCGCCGGCGGCTTCACCCAGACCGGACAGTTCCTCGCCCAGCCCGTCGCGAAGACGGCTGTCTATTACGGCAACGGCTTCGATGATGTGGCGGCTGACGTCGCCGCGCTGTTGGGGATCCCTTCAACCCTCATGATTCCGGCTCCCGCCGTGACAGGAGTCCAGGTGTACGTCGGCAGCGATTTCACCACCGGCACCGCTTTCGGGGCCGGCGCAGGGGGCGCCGGCGCGGCCGCTTTGCCGCAGGACATCGTCAACCAGACGGCAGGCGACAAGGTCTGCCAGCAGGCCAATCCGAACGTCATCGTCCGGCAGTAACGGCACCGCCGCAGTCCGTTCGGACCAGGCTTCAGCCAACTAACGAGATGGGCCCCGCCGTCAAAGGCGGGGCCCATCGTGCATTGGGTTCCGGCTACCAGATGCTGACCCGCTCCGCGGGGGGCATCCACATGCCGTCCTCGCCGGTGACGTCGAATGCCTCGTGGAACGAATCCAGGTTTTTCGCGATCGCATTGGTCCGGAACTCGTTGGGGGAGTGGGGATCAGTGGCCAGCCGCCGGATGGCCTCTTCCTGCCGGATGACCTGGCGCCACCCGGCAGCCCACGAGGCGAAGAAACGCTGCTGTCCCGTCATGCCGTCCAGGGCCTCCGGTTCCTTGCCGTCGAGGCTGATCAGGTACGCCTTGTAGGCGATGGTGAGGCCCGCCAGGTCTCCAATGTTCTCACCGAGCGTGAGCCTGCCATTGACATGGTGCCCGGGCGCGGCAGTGGGGGACAACGCCTCATACTGCGCCACGAGCCGGGCCGTCAGTGCCTCGAATGCCTGGCGGTCCTGGTCCGTCCACCAGTTCCGCAGCGCTCCGCCGCCGTCGAACTGGGATCCCTGGTCATCAAAGCCATGGCCGATTTCGTGGCCGATCACGGCGCCAATGCCGCCGTAGTTGACCGCGTCATCCGCGTCGGCAGTGAAGAACGGAGGCTGCAGGATGGCCGCCGGGAACACGATCTCATTCATCATCGGGTGGTAGTACGCATTGACCGTCTGCGGTGTCATCAGCCACTTGTTCCGGTCCACCGGCTTGCCCACCTCGTCCAGGTGCCTGTCGGCGTCCGCGTTGTGGGCCCGTTCCACGTTTCCCAGCAGATCGCGGGGGTCGATTTCCAGGGCGGAGTAGTCGATCCATTCGTCCGGGTAGCCGATCTTCGCCCGGAAGGCTTCAAGCTTGCGGAGGGCCTCTGCCTTGGTGTCCGCACCCATCCAGCCGACGTCATTGATGCTGCGGCGGTAGGCCTCGATGAGGTTGGCCACCAGGGTCTGCATGCGCGCCTTGTGCGTCTCGGGGAAATGGCGCGCCACGTATATTTGCCCCACTGCCTCGCCAAGGGCGGCTTCGACGACGGCGACGCCGCGCTTCCACCGGTCCTTGTTCCGGGGCGTGCCGCTGATGGTGGTGCCATAGAAGGCGAAATTGGCGTCCACGAACGCGGGGGACAGGTATGGTGCAGCGGCGCTGACCACGCGCATGGCCAGCCATTCCTGCCACGTGGCCAGCGGCACTTCGTCCAGGAGCGCCGCAGCTCCGGAGAAGAAGTCCGGAGTACTCACCACGATTTCGGCGCGCTTGTCCGGGTCGATTCCGGCAGCGTCAAACCAGGTGGACAGGAGCGGGAAGAGCGCATTGGCCTCGTCCGCGGTCTTAAGGTTGTACGTTTTTTGCGGGTCCCGCAGCGTGACGTTGTCCCAATGGTGCGAGGCCAGCTTTGTCTCCAGCTGGACCACCCGGCCGGCAGCGCCGTGGGGATCCGGAAGTCCTGCCAGTTCGAACATCTTCTCCACGTGCGCCGTGTAGGCCGTAACGACGGGCGCGAACTTCTCCTCCCGGTAATAGGACTCGTCCGGCAGGCCCAGCCCGCCCTGCCCCGTGTACAACAGGACCCGGTCGGGGTTTCCTGCATCGGGAGCGGGATAGATGTAGAACAGGCCGCCCACGTCGGCACGGAATAACCGGCCGGCCAGCGAAATGAGTTCCGGCACCGATCCGGTGGCAGCCACTTCAGCGAGCCGGCCCCGGATGGGCTCCATGCCCTTGGCTTCCACTGTCGCCTCGTCCATGAAGCTGTTGTAGAGGTCGCCGATTTTCCGCTCGATCCCGCTGGCGTCCGCGCCCTTGGCCGCAGCTTCCTCGATGATGTCCCGGACGGCGATCTCGGACCCGTCCCGAAGTGCCGTGAAGGTACCCTCAAGGGGCCGGTCGTCAGGAATCTCGGTGGTTTTCAGCCAGGCGCCGTTCACGTGCTGGTAGAGGTCGTCCTGCGGCCGGACTGTGTGATCAAAGGTGGACAGATCGATCCCCGAAATGGGCACTGCAACTCCTTTTGCTGGGACGCCGCTGCCGGGCGGTACACCCGAGGCGTCTGCATGCTGGACTTTACGGACGGTAGTGCCCTTTCATCTTACGCACCCGTGTTACCCTCAAAGAGTGCGTGCAGAGCTCCTTCTCCTTAGCTGCCGC
>Ga0308161_1004889_pt1 | contig 12051 bp, 8 predicted proteins | sample PhyFR2_FD_201034 | JGI IMG/M metagenome (GOLD analysis project Ga0308161, IMG submission 201034) | Phyllosphere microbial communities from UC Gill Tract Community Farm, Albany, California, United States - DLSLF.R2 | ecosystem: Host-associated > Plants > Phyllosphere > Unclassified | place: USA...
AGCTATAGATCTTTAATAAATTATATTTCATTCTTCATTCTTCATTCTTCATTCTTCATTCTTCATTCTTCATTCTTCATTCTTCATTCTTCATTCTTCATTCTTCATTCTTCATTCTTCATTCTTCATTCTTCATTCTTCATTCTTCATTTAAATAATACGAATTATTACAATAGACTAGAACAAAAAATTAAATTCATAACACTCTATTCTATTTATTGCATAAGCTGCTTTTCTTCCCAATCCTTATAACTGATATTAGGCTGCCCCAAGAACTTCCAAGTAGATGGTCCTGATGTTGGACGGCCAAATAACATGGCGGCAGGTGTCGAAGTACTTGTAAAAGATACATCTTGAGTAAATTCAATTTTATCATCAACTACTCGGATCATACCTTTATCTATCAAAGATTGACGCTGATTTATAATGAAATTATGTTGAGATGAAGTCTGTTGTTCTTTACCAATAGAACCTTGTCTCACATAAAAAACTCCCTCTTTTATATAAGCTTTTCCATCTACTTTTTTATCACGGCTTAAAACAAAAAATTCTGCTTCTATTGCTTCAGCTATAGTAGGAGCAAATTGAGTATTTGAATGGCTTGGGATTTTTACAACTGGTGTAAGTATATTGACTCCTAATGCAGGCAAAACAAAACTTAGGTTATCTAAAAATGTATCCATATCGGAAATATCAGCATCTGATAATTTTCCTGCATAATTTTTTATTTCTTGTTTGTTTTCAATTTCATAAAGAGTGTTCTCTTTAATAAATTTATAGGTTTGATACTCTAAATATGCACAATGAGTTTTAGTTAATGTCGTATCCTTACATTGAACTAAAATAACAGTATCCCAAAAGTCTTTATTATAATCATGATGTTGCATTCGTTGTATTCCATTAACGGTTTCTCCAACATACACATTGTATCTACCCTCTAGTTCTTGGGATTTACTAATAAGAAAGTAAATACCTGAACCATGAGCATCTTCTTTTTCAATTAACTGTTTCAAACTTGCTCTAGGTGCTGCATAGACATAACCTGTCCAATTCATTAGTTCTGCTCTAACAATACCGTTATGCTGTCCATCTACATAAAACAAACGAATTTGACGTCCACGTTTTTGCATTGCGTACCTTTTAAGTTGGTTAAATATAGTAAAATTTCATCATTCATTAGTAAATAAAATTAGAATAATCAAAATCTTAATAAAAATATTCCTGTGCTTCCTAAGATAACCTAATTTTACTCATTCGATTATATTTAAATCTCATCCATCGTATATCTCTTATGATTAAAAAATATTCATAAAAAAATAAATATTTTTTTATATTTAAAAACAATAGGTTAAATTTTAAAAAAAGGAAAATATTATTAAATACTCCAATTACATTAATTAGTAGAGCCCTACTTCATTGAAAAAACATAAACAATAAAGTACAATTTAAAAACACCCAACAAAGTAGGGCTCTACTACAAGGAGAATCAAATGAAAAATCACATCACTTTAAACTTAAAGCTCGATAAACTAACACTTATGCTCATTATGAAGCTTATTCTAATGACATTTAGCTTACAATCCTCAACGAATTTTGCTTTTGAAGTAGATATTGGAAAAATTGAATTAAGGCATTCATTTTCAATGAGCGTTAATCTGGATAAGGGAGAGTAATCTCCCAATGAGGTTCTAGTATGTTTGAATCGATGAAATTAAATGATGTAGCAGAAATTAGGTTAGGATTACCATTTAAGAAAGCAATAAATGATGCTGGAGATCAAGGCACATGCTATCTTATTCAAACTAAAGATATAAGTCCTGATGAAGCTATTGATTTTCGAAATCTGCCTAAGGTTATACCAGAAACTAGCCCAGTTCAGCACTTTTTATCAAAAGATGACATTTTGTTAAGATTACGTGGCCCTATTTTTTCAGCCGCTATTATTGATAAAAATATAGACTTTCCTATTATTACTAATAATCAGGTGGCAGTCATTCGTTGTAATGAACAGAAGATTGATTCTTATTATTTACATTGGTTTCTCAATTCTCCAGAAGGTCAGAACATACTAAATCAATTTAGTGAAGGTTCTAATATTAGTAAGATAAATCTTAAAAATGTATCTAGCCTTGAGTGGAAAATCCCCCCAATTGAGCAGCAATTAAATATTAGTAATATTCAAAAAAATTGGTCAGCTCAAAGAAAGATCTATAAAAGATTAATCGAAGTTAATGACATATTTTTTAATGAATTATGCAAAAAGATTAATTATGGAGAGTTGAATGATTACAGCAAATAATTTAAATCAATATATATTCCATAAAGATTTATCAGAAAATCTCAATCTTGTAAGGGGAATTATTACATTTGATGATTATAAACCTATATTTTTAGTAATGCTTTTTTTCCGTTTTATTAAAACCATAAAAATGGAAAATAATTCAAATTATAAAATAATATCTAAAGAAGATAATGATATTTATTTTGATAAACAAAAAATTATTCTTCCCAAAGAATCTGATTTTGACTACTTATTATCCAAAAGCCATCTAAATAATAATAGTAGTCGCTTTGAAGAAGCTATACATCAATTTATTTCTAAAAACCATACTCTATTCACAAATAACAATTTTGGCTTATCTAATAATAAAACCAAATACTTGGAAATAAAAGAAAGTGATTTGCTATTTAGAAAACTATTTAATATAGTTGAAAAAATTAATAGTAAACTTAGTAAAGATAAAATTTCTATTGAAGCTGGTAAAATTTTTGAATCCTATATAAGTTATTTTTCACTAATTGATAGTAGAAATGCTGGTCAATCCTATACTCAAAGCTCATTAAATGAGTTACTAGTAAAATTAATACCTCCCCAAAAATCACAAACAATATATGACCCTGCATGTGGTACAGGATCGCTACTATTAAGTTTTAATAATTTTTTTATAGAAAATCATAGAGATGAAAGCAACTGCCTATTATTTGGTCAGGAAATAAATGCTACAACACATGCAATTGCAATTTTAAATATGATTTTGCATGGCAATTTATCTCATACACTTGAATTAGGTAATACGCTTTTAGACCCTAAATTCATCGATCAAAATAGCAATTTAATACAATTTGATATTGCTATATCAAATCCACCATTTACATTAAATAATTGGGGACATGATGAACTAATAAATGATAAATTTAAACGTTTTACACTTGGAATGCCGCCCAAATCTAAAGGTGATTTTGCTTTTATTCTACATATGATTAATTCAATTAATGATAATGGACGCATGGCAATTATAGTTCCTAACGGCGTTTTGTTTAGAGGGGGATCAGAGGCTGAAATTCGAAAAAATTTAATTGAAAAAAATTTAATTGATGCAGTCATTGGTCTACCTGAAAAACTTATTTTCGGTACTTCTATCCCTATTGTTGTATTGATATTTAAAAAAAATAAAAACAATAATAATATAAAATTTATTGATGCATCTAAAAACTTTATATTTGATAAAAATTTAAATTCCTTAAGTATAGAAAATATAGAAGAAATTGTAACCGCATACAACCAAGAAAATAATATTGTTGATTTTTCTTACAATGCCACTATAAATGAGATTCGTAACAATGAATATAACTTAAATATTTCAAGATATATTAAGCACAAAGAAATAAACGTTAAAGTTGATTTAGTTGCAATTCAAGAAGAGCATAGTAATCTAAAAAAAGAATTGAATATCCTTGAAAATGAAATGCAAAGTTATTTAAATAAATGGAGATTAAAGGATATGGAGTTATAAGTAATAAGTTTTAACTGTCGCCATTCACAATGATCAAAAAAATAGGCTTGGGAAAATGTAAAAAGACTATGTCTGTCAAAATCCTGTCAATAATAAGCCACTTGCGATAAGTGGCTTATTTATTTAAAATTATTTTGGTAGAAATGGCGCATACCAAATTAATCACTAACTAATTATTATACTTGATGAAATAAAATTTATATTAATAAGCGATACAGACTAGGATAAAATCATTAGTTCTTACTGTCCTATCATCTATCTTCACCATATCCAAATTTTAAATAGAATGAAAATCTTACTTAATTTCAACAGATTCAGTCACACTTTCTTTTACTAATCCAACATCGGTAAACATCATCTCGAGAGTCGGACTCGAACCGACATGTCATCTCATTGTTTTTAGATAAGTATTATTATCCCTTATCTATAATGGATGTCTTCATGGATGTATGAGAAGAAAAGTTGAATTGTTTGAACAAATATAGATCAAACAATACTTTCAACTGGATTTTCTTCTAATTGGGCTAACTCCTCTGCCAACTGCTCAGCTTGCTCCAAAACTGTTTCAGTAGCTAATAAAGCCATATCAGGGGGATAACCATATTTCTTAAGTAATCGTTTAACGATGACTCGTAATTTAGCTCGTGCAGATTCTTTGATCGTCCAATCCAAGGTAACACTTTTACGAATTGATGCTGTTAGTACAACGGCGAGTTCACGCAGAATCTCTTTCTGCATAAGCTCTTTAGCACTTTCATTCTCAGCAACAGCAGAATAGAAAGCATATTCATATTCAGTTAGCTTTAATTCTTCTGCAAGTTTGTCAGACTCCTGAATTGCTTTAGCCAACTTGATCAGCTCATCAATTACTTCTGCCGCAGTAAGAACTTTATTTTGGTAACTCTTAATAGAAGAGTTAAGCATATCTATAAGTTTCTTACCTTGGGTAATACTACGTTGCCCGCGCATTTTGATTTCATCATTCAAAAGCTTTTTCAAAGTTTCTAAAGCAATATTCTTATGCTGATAGTCCTTCATCTCTTGCATGAACTCATCAGAAAGAATCGAAATGTCGGGCTTTTGAATACCTGCTGCATCAAAGATGTCTACGACTTTCTCTGTTACCAAGGCTTCATCAATAGTCTGCTTAACTTTAGCTTCTAATTGAGCATTACTGAGTCCAGAGATTGCTCCTGATCCATCATCAAATTTAATTAAGCGTGCCTTTACTGCCTGAAAGAAAGCCACTACATGCGCTGATTCCATTGCTGTTGGATGGGGGGTGGCTAAACCAAAAGCTCGAGACATAGCAGTTACTGCATTTAGAAATCTATTTTTCCCCTGCCCTTGATCTACACCTAAAATATGATCTTCAGCTTCTAAAATGATATTTAGCTTTCTAGAAGTATTTGCTGTGAAGTATTCTCGGTAATCATAACCATGCATGATGCCATCTATGACTTCTAATTTTTCTTGCAAGATTGTTGCTGCTTCATCTTGTATAAGTGCAGGATCACCTTTACCACCTGCTTCAGAATAAAAGGACAAGGCTTCTTTCAGATCAGAAGCAATACCTAAATAATCAACGACCAATCCACCAATCTTATCCTTATGAACTCGGTTTACTCGTGCAATAGCTTGCATGAGACTATGACCTTTCATTGGTTTGTCGATATAAAGTGTATGCATACTTGGCGCATCAAAACCAGTAAGCCACATATCTCTAACGATAACGAGTTTAAGCTTGTCATCATCATCTTTCATTCGATTTGCTAACGTTTGGCGTTGCTTTTTAGTCGTATGATGCTTAGCAATCTCCTCTCCATCAGATGCAGATGAAGTCATAATAACTTTAATTACACCATCATTCAGATCATCACTATGCCACTCTGGTTTAATTTTGATAATCTCATTATAAAGTGCCACAGCAATACGACGAGACATACTGACAATCATGCCTTTTCCTTGGGTAGCATTTGCAATTAGACGCTGTTCAAAATGCTCAACTATATCTTTCGCAATAGCCTTGATGCGATCTTTGCTGCCAATTAGTCCCTCTACTCTTGCCCACTTTGCACGCTCTTTCTGAGTCTGGTTTAGATCGTCTTCACTGAACTGTTCATCAAATTGCTGGATTAACTCTTTGCCTTCATCACTGATTGTAATTTTAGCTAAACGACTCTCATAGAAGATTCGAACAGTTGCGCCATCTTCTACTGCCTGAGAGATATCATAGATGTCTACATAGTTACCAAAAACAGCAGGTGTATTTACATCTGTTTTCTCAATTGGTGTGCCTGTAAATCCAAGATAGGTTGCTTTAGGGAGAGCATCACGCATGTATTTAGCAAAACCATACACAGTACGTTTACCAATAACTTTGCCATCACTATCTTTAACATCGACTTCTTTTGCATTGAAACCATACTGAGAGCGATGCGCCTCATCAGCGATAACAACAATGTTTGTCCGATCCGATAGTTCTTCGTAAACACTACCACCATTTTCTGGTTGGAACTTTTGAATGGTAGTGAAGATCACTCCACCAGAACCTACTTTAAGCAATTCTTTTAATTCTTCTCGAGATTCAGCTTGTTTAGGTGTTTGTCGGAGCAGTTGGCTTGATGCTGCAAATGTCCCAAATAGTTGATCATCTAAATCATTACGATCTGTGATGACTACAACCGTTGGATTATCCAAGGCGAGGACAATTTTCCCAGTGTAGAAAACCATAGATAAAGATTTACCTGATCCCTGCGTATGCCAAACTACACCTGCTTTTCTATCACCTACAGCTTGTTGCTGTACTAACTCGAATTTACTTCTTCCCTGCTGCTGCAATGCAATTTCTGCTGATTTAGACTCTGCATTTACAGCAGAAGCTCGAATGGTAGATAGTACAGCAGCATTCACTGCATAGTATTGATGGTAAGCCGCCATCTTCTTAATCGTTTTAATTGTGATTAAGCCATTTGCATCTTCTTGTTTACTAGACTCAAATACGATGAAGTGTCGGATCATATCTAGCAAAGTAACTGGATTGAGCAACCCTTGGATCAAAACCTCAAGCTGGGCTTGTGTCTTTTTTGCCTTGGTTTGGCCGTTTGTAGTCTTCCATGCCATGTATCGACTTAAATCCGCAGAAATAGTTCCTGCTTTTGCCTCTAAGCCATCGGAAATGATATTGAAAGCGTTATATGTAAATAAGGATTGAATCTGGCTTTTATAAGTCTGTATTTGCTTATAAGCGTCTTCAACTGTAGCATTTTCATTCGTTGCATTTTTAAGCTCTATTACCACTAATGGCAAGCCATTAACATAAATAAGCATGTCTGGACGACGAGTCCAACGATCCTCTCGAATTGTAATTTGATTTACGACATGAAATTCATTATTCATCGGATTATTAAAATCAATAACCCAGGCAAGCTCACCTTGAGTATTACCCTCTTTGGTAATCTCAATATTGATTCCTTCAGTTAACAGTCGATGAAAACTTTGATTATTAGAAAGTAAATCTGGGGATTGAATATTAGTAAGTCTTTTTAATGCTTCAATACATTTTTCATCGTTTAACTGGGGATTCAAGCGTTGCAATGCTTCCAGCACTTTAGACTCTAAAATGACTTGCTTATAACTTCTTAGAGGATTATTGCCTTTAGATTCAATATCAGGACCATATAAATAGCTATAACCTAAAGCCTCAAGTTGTTCTATTGCCATCAGCTCTATGTCTGATTCAATCATTTTAGACATACTTCCCCAGTATATTCTTATAAAGTCATATGCTTACACTATCACAATGTTGTTCCGAATTCAGCTTAATAAGGATTAAGGCTAGAGGTAATTGCTTTTCAACTAAACTTATTAGATATTTAGATAATACAAAATCTGAGAATAACAAGTGGCAAACATACTGATTAGAACCTGTTGGAATACAAACCATTACCAAGCTCCCGCAGGTGTAGGACATCTTGCAGAGACCCAAATCAACTATGTCAGCAATGAGGGTTATGGTGTAGAAGAGTGGAACTTTAATAAAGATGAACTAGTTGATGATTTTCTATATGGCTATATCCGCCCAGATTTCAAATCTTTAGTAGGGAAAACTCATAACATCTATTTTTATACAAAAAACCCATCTGGAAACTTATTTATAATTGGCCATTACACCGATGCTTATTTTCAAACAGATTCTGAACGCCGTGAATTAAAGAAGGTTATGAAAGAACAAGGATTACTACAAAAAAGAATTAAACAAGTGTATGCAATCTTAAAATCTATTCCAGAGTTTCAAAACTGCTCACTAGAAGATGTAAAAAATGAATTCAAAGGGATAAGTAACTTTAAGCTTAAAGTCAAACCTAAAAATGCAGTTCTGTATAAATCAATGAAGCCATTTTCTGAGGCTCTGTGGCTTAAACTTTCTCCTGAAAAAAAGCTATGTAAACGCTACCATGGCTATAACTTTATTCCTAACTTAAGAGCTTTTGAGCAAGCCATCTAAGCTTTAAGGACTACTTATCTATAGTCCTTAAATTTAATCTTTATTTATTCACAGAGAGTCATTTTTCAAGTGGCACGACAATCTTATTAATTTTCCAACTTAAACCATCACGAACCATCATTACTTTGACTTCTTTATCTTTATCCTGATCTTTAACTACGACCTCAAAATCGTTCATTGATGTATAGCGTGAAATGTACTCTGGTTTTGTCTTTTCTTTAGCTTCCGACACTTGATGTTCATCTGAACTATTCGATGTACTTTTTAGGTCTTTGCCTTGTAGCATCAAAGTCATTCCCTCTGGTGTAATAAAAGCATCAATCATTTTATCAACCATTGTTGATGCCATCATCGCTCCTAAAGCTTCCCAACCATCAGCTTTTTTAGATGCTATTTCTTTGAACATATAAGCATTCATTTGATCTTTAAAACTCTGGCGAACACTTGGATAGTCAATGTACTTTGATATCTTTTCACTATCTCCTGCTTGTGCAGCATTCTTAATGCTATTGATGGCAAGATAAGGCGAAGCATATAAGTATCCAAGAATCAAAATGATTAATCCAAAGATTACCCCTAAAACTTTTTTATTCATGATTAACTCGCTAATTATAGAATGGCTAGGTAAAAAGTAACCTCACCTTAAAGTTATGCAGCATCTACTTTTTTATATTCTACTCGAACTTCACCACTCATCAGTTTAGGAAGTAAAGTATCTCGTATTTTTTCGAGTGTTTGGATTTGCTTTGTATTCGTATGAATTTTACTAAACCATGGTTTAGCTAATTTATTAAACTCAGCTATTCTTTCTAAAGGCGGAATTTGAACCGCGGTGCCTAAAGCGAGATTCCTATTCAAACCAGGAACAGCAGAATCACTATTCATGTTAACAAAGTCCAATGATTTGAGTAAGTAGTATTCAAAAAGCAAGTTACTTTCAGGAATTTTCGTTTTGATAAAATAGCTTGTATCAATAGGATAAAAGCTATCTTCCATAAAGTAAACTTTACCCAGTGTCCCTTTACGACCTATCACGATACCCGGTCCTTCCACCAGATATTCATTATGAAATCCAACAACTCCACTAGAAGCAACGACAGGATAACCCGAACCCGAACGATTCTCTTGCTTCAATGCTTTGCCATACTTTAAGTCAATTAGGTGCTCTAAAGTTCCTAATTTCCAATCCTCTTTTGCTTCCTCAATAAACCATTGGCGAAACAGTGTTTCAGCCATCTCTTCTAAAGTTTTGTTCTGACGATGGAGTAAGTCAATCTTGTCATCTAATGATGAAAGGACTGAGGCAATGGCTTTTTGTTCAGGGAGCGGAGGTACTGGTACTGCCATTTCCTTTAATGAAGTCAAAGGATTACTGATTGATGGCACACCTACCTGAGACTCATACTTTAGAATCTGATATTGACCGTATTCGGATTTAAAGAAATAGAAAAGAAACTCTGAATCTATTAGTTGAGAGTTTACGGTAAGCTTCATACCTGATTGAGAGATAACATAACGTTGAAACTTGTTATCAGGAATTAAAGCAACTTGACCTATAGTACCGCGATGAGTGAAAACCAAATCATTAGGTTTACAATTACTTCCAATCAAATCATCAGCTTTATCTTCAGTTAAATATACGAAATCACCACCCACAAATTTTGCAAAGTTCATGTTTGTGCCTCTTATTATAGGTACACCTTCACTTACAAAATTTTCAGCTTTAATGTTTGAGCCAAATGGCCCCATTGCTATTGCACGCTTTGCTTCATCTTTGATATCAATGATTTGCTTAACCTGCCATTCAACAGGAATTTCGCCAAACTCAGTTTGTCGTTTCATACCATCACCTTTGCCAAGCTTTCAGCAATGGCTTGATTGAGCTTAGCTTCTTCTAGAAGTTGTGCTTCAAACTCAGTCTTAAGGCTTGTAAAACGTTCCTTAAAATCGAACTCATCTTCATCATCAGCTAAACCAACATAACGACCTGGTGTAAGCACATAATCAAGTTCAGCTACTTTCTCTAGGGGCACAGAAGCACAGAAGCCCGCTAAATCTTCATACTCACCACCTTTGTTTCGCCAGTTATGGTATGTATCCGTGATCAGCTTGATGTCGTCATCAGAGAGGACTTTGGATCTGCGGTTAATCAAGTGACCTAGGTTACGAGCATCAATGAATAGGATCTCTTTACTACGATCTTGATACTGGGTTGAACCTACACGATCACGACGCATAAACCACAAAGCAGCAGGAATCTGAGTGTTCAGGAATAGTTTTGCAGGTAGATTAACAATACAGTCAATCACATTAGCTTCATTCACTAGAGCCTTACGAATTTCACCCTCACCACTAGTCTTAGAAGTTAATGCACCTTTCGAAAGAACTACACCTGCCTGACCCTTCGGTGACATGTGGTAAAGGAAATGCTGCATCCATGCAAAGTTAGCATTACCCGCAGGCGGTGTACCTAAAGACCAGCGAGCATCACCAATTAATTGTTCACCACTCCAATCTGAAACGTTAAATGGTGGATTGGCAATAATATAATCTGCTTTTAAATCTTTATGTGCATCATTGAGAAACGAACCCTCAGTATTCCATTTCACATGCTCTGAGTTAATACCGCGAATTGCCAAGTTCATCTTAGCCAATCGCCATGTAGTCTGATTACTCTCTTGTCCATAAATAGAGATGTCATCAATTAAACCTTGATGTGACTCAACAAACTTCTCTGATTGAACAAACATCCCCCCCGAACCACAACATGGATCAAAAACACGTCCTTTATATGGCTCTAGCATTTCCACCAAGAGACTTACAATAGATTTAGGCGTATAGAACTGCCCGCCCTGTTTACCTTCAGCTAAGGCGAACTCTCCAAGGAAGTATTCAAATACATGCCCTAACACGTCGGCAGAGCGAGATTTTGCATCGCCTAGTGCAATGTTACCTATTAAGTCAATCAACTCACCTAAGCTCGTAGGATCGAGATTCTGGCGTGCATAAACTTTAGGAAGTACCCCTTTAAGTTGAGGGTTTTCATTCTCAATAGCTTCCATTGCAGCATCAACAATAACACCAATAGATGGTTGCTTAGCCTGTTCTAATAGATAAGACCATCGTGCTGTCTCAGGAACAAAGAAAACGTTATACGCCGTGTATTCATCACGATCTTCTGGATCAGCCCCATTAAACTCACCTTCACCCGAAACCAGCAAATTATAGTGAGCTTCAAATGAATCAGAGATGTACTTAAGGAAAATCAAACCAAGAACAATATGCTTATATTCTGCAGCATCAATGTTCTTGCGAAGTTTATCTGCCGCTTTCCATAAAACCACCTCTAAAGGTTCTTGTTTCGTTTGTTTAGGAGTGCGAGCCATTTATGATCCTTAATACAACAGACTTACTAATTGGGTGGGAATACTAACAAATGTGAGAAGCTGTGTAAGTAGTTACTTAAATTACCTATCGTATATTTCAAATATTCCAAATTTTCGATAGAACTTAAAAGAAGGTGGATCAGTCCTGTATTGTTCTGCAATACTGTTACTTCGAGCTTTTATATTTGTTGAAAGCTTAGGCAAAGTTAATAAATTTCATATAACAGCATAAAAAAAGCCTTAACTACTGATAGTTAAGGCTTTTAGTCTTATATAACATCATACTGAGTTATATAAATTTGAGTATTTGGTGGAGATGGCGGGAGTTGAACCCGCGTCCGCCAGCATTACGCTCGAGAATACT
>Ga0308161_1004891_pt1 | contig 12046 bp, 12 predicted proteins | sample PhyFR2_FD_201034 | JGI IMG/M metagenome (GOLD analysis project Ga0308161, IMG submission 201034) | Phyllosphere microbial communities from UC Gill Tract Community Farm, Albany, California, United States - DLSLF.R2 | ecosystem: Host-associated > Plants > Phyllosphere > Unclassified | place: USA...
CAGCACCGACATCAACATCCGCAACCTGCTGCAACTCAACCAGGGTTCGGTGATCGAGCTCGATCGTCTGGCCGGTGAGCCGCTCGACGTGCTGGTCAACGGCACCTTGATCGCCCACGGCGAAGTAGTGGTGGTCAACGAGAAGTTCGGCATCCGCCTGACTGACGTGATCAGCCCAAGCGAACGCATCAAGAAGCTGCGCTGAGTGAAAAGGTTTCTCTGGGTGCTGCTGGCATGGCCGTTGAGCGTGCTGGCTGCCGAGCCGAGCGCAACCACTGCCGCACCTGCCGCCACCGCGCCGATGGTCAACAGCGGCGTGGCCGGTCAGTTGACGCAACTGGTGTTCGGTTTGCTGCTGGTGCTGGGCTTGATCTTCTTCCTCGCCTGGCTGTTGCGCCGCGTGCAACAGGCGGGGCCGGCGGGCAAGGGCCAGGTGATCGAGTTGATCGGTTCACGCGCGCTCGGCCCGCGTGACCGCTTGATGCTGGTGCAGGTCGGCAACGAGCAGATTCTGCTCGGCCTCAGCCCCGGCACCATCACCGCGCTGCATGTGCTCAAAGAGCCGGTCGAAGTCCCCACTGCCAGTGAAAAAGCGACGCCGGAATTTGCTCAGCATCTGCTGAAGATTCTTGGCAAGGACCAAAAGGATACGAAGTAATGGGTGCGCTCCGCATCGTCTTGACGCTGCTCCTGTTGCTGGCCGCGCCGCTGGCGTTCGCCGCCGATCCGTTGTCGATCCCGGCGATCACGCTGGGCACCAATGCCGACGGCGCGCAGGAATATTCGGTCAGTCTGCAGATCCTGCTGATCATGACCGCGCTGAGCTTTATTCCAGCGGCGGTCATCCTGATGACCAGCTTCACGCGGATCATCATCGTCTTCTCGATCCTGCGTCAGGCCCTCGGCCTGCAACAGACGCCGTCGAACCAGATCCTCACCGGCATGGCGCTGTTCCTGACGCTGTTCATCATGGCGCCGGTGTTCGACCGGGTGAACAACGACGCGCTGCAACCCTATCTGGCGGAAACACTCACCGCCCAGCAAGCCGTGGAAAAGGCTCAGGTGCCGATCAAGGACTTCATGCTCGCGCAGACCCGCACCAGCGATCTGGAGCTGTTCATGCGCCTGTCCAAGCGCACCGACATTGCCAGCCCGGATCAGGCGCCGCTGACCATTCTGGTACCGGCGTTCGTGACCTCCGAGCTTAAAACCGCCTTCCAGATCGGCTTCATGATCTTCATTCCGTTCCTGATCATTGACCTCGTTGTCGCGAGCGTGCTGATGGCCATGGGTATGATGATGCTCTCGCCGCTGATCATCTCGCTGCCGTTCAAGATCATGCTGTTCGTGCTCGTCGATGGCTGGGCGCTGATCATCGGTACTCTGGCCAGCAGTTTTGGAGGTGTTTCGCCATGACGCCGGAAGTCGCGGTCGATATCTTTCGTGAAGCCCTGTGGCTGACCACCATGATGGTCGCCATCCTGGTGGTGCCGAGCCTATTGGTCGGCCTGCTGGTGTCGATGTTCCAGGCCGCCACGCAGATCAACGAACAGACCCTGAGCTTCCTGCCGCGTCTGCTGGTGATGCTGGTGACCCTGATCATCGGCGGTCCGTGGATCGTGCAGACGTTCATGGAATACATCATCCAGCTGTACAAAAACATTCCGATGGTCATCGGCTAAGCCATGCAATCGCTGCTTCAGCTGACCGACACCCAGATCAGCACCTGGGTGGCGTCTTTCATGTTGCCGCTGTTTCGCGTGGCGTCGATGCTGATGGTCATGCCGGTGTTCGGCACCACCCTTATCCCGCGCCGCGTGCGCCTGTATTTCGCCGTGGCGATCACCGTGGTCATCACCCCGGCGCTGCCGCCGATGCCCGCCGTCAGCCCGCTGGATCTCAGCGGCCTGCTGCTGATCGGCGAGCAGATTCTGGTCGGCGCCGTGCTCGGCTTTTCCCTGCAACTGTTCTTCCAGGCCTTCGCCGTCGCCGGGCAGATTGTCGCGGTGCAGATGGGTATGGGCTTCGCCTCGATGATCGACCCTACCAACGGCGTTTCGGTGGCGGTGATCGGGCAGTTCTTCACCATGCTGGTGACGCTGCTGTTCCTGTCGATGAACGGCCATCTGGTGGTATTCGAAGTCCTCACTGAAAGCTTCACCACGCTGCCGGTCGGCGGCGGTCTGATGGTTGCGCATTACTGGGAACTGGCCGGCAAACTCGGCTGGGTACTCGGCGCCGCATTGCTGCTGGTGTTGCCGGCCGTCACCGCACTGTTGGTGGTCAACATCGCCTTCGGCGTGATGACCCGCGCCGCGCCGCAACTGAACATCTTCTCGATCGGTTTTCCGCTGACCCTGGTGCTCGGCCTGTTCATCGTCTGGGTGGGGCTCGCGGACATTCTCAACCAGTATCAACCGCTGGCCAGCGAGGCCTTGCAGTTGCTACGCGAACTGGCACGGGCGCGCTGAGTCATGGCAGAGAGCGAAAGCGGTCAGGACAAAACGGAAGACCCCACGGAGAAACGCAAAAAGGACTCCCGTGAGAAGGGTGAAATCGCCCGTTCCAAAGAACTCAACACCCTCGCCGTGATGATGGCTGGCGCCTCTGCGCTGCTGATTTTCGGCGGCATGCTTGCGCAAGAAATGATGGACGTGATGCGCCTGAACTTCACCCTGTCCCGCGAAGTGGTCATGGATCAGGGCGCCATGGGCCGTTTTCTGTTGGAGTCAGGGTTGATCGCCTTGCTGGCGATTCAGCCGGTGATGATCACCCTGTTGCTCGCCGCCATCATCGGGCCGATCTCCCTCGGTGGCTGGCTGTTCGCCGCAAAGTCGCTGGCGCCCAAATTCAGCCGGATGAACCCGGCCGCCGGCCTCAAACGCATGTTCTCGTTCAAGGCTGTGGTCGAACTGCTCAAAGCCCTGGCGAAGTTTTTGATTACTCTGGGTGTGGCACTGTTGGTGCTGTCCGCCGACGTCGATGATCTTCTGCGCATCGCCCACGAACCACTGGACATGGCGATCATTCACAGCGTTTTGCTGGTGGGCTGGAGCACGCTGTGGCTGGCCTGCGGCCTGATCATCATCGCCGCCGTCGACGTGCCGGTGCAGCTCTGGGAAGCGCACAAGAAACTGCTGATGACCAAGCAGGAAGTGCGCGACGAGCACAAGGACCAGGAAGGCCGCCCCGAGGTCAAGCAACGCATTCGCCAGACCCAGCGCGAAATGTCCCAGCGGCGCATGATGGCAGCGATTCCCGAAGCCGACGTGGTCATCACCAACCCGACCCACTACGCGGTCGCGCTCAAGTACGACTCGGAGAAGGGCGGCGCGCCGGTGCTGCTGGCCAAGGGCAGCGACTTCATCGCCCTGAAAATCCGCGAAATCGCAGTGGCCAACAACGTCATGCTGCTTGAATCGCCTGCGTTGGCGCGCTCGATCTATTACTCAACTGAGCTTGAGCAGGAAATTCCTAGCGGGCTGTATCTGGCAGTGGCGCAGGTATTGGCCTACGTCTACCAGATCCGCCAGCACCAGGCAGGCAAGGGCAAACGGCCGGATCCGTTGAAGGATGATTTGCCGATTCCGCCGGATTTGCGTCGGGATTCTTGACCGGACTGTACGAAACAAAAAAACGCTGTCCCGATTGAACGGGGAGGCGTTTTTTTGTACCAAGGCGTTTTTGATGGGCGCGCGGACTTTCATATTACGAAGATGTGCAGCTATTTACCCCATCAAGTTTCAACTAGTCGGTGCTGCTTGAAGGTCCTAGCATTTCGACGGCATCTACCACCTCTTCACTACTGCTCATCGCTCCCATTCCTCCCGCATAATTCAACGAAAAACTCAACCCGTCATGGGGGTCTGCTGTTTGCGCCAGCCACTCGAAATTTCGGGTATAGGTGTTGTAAACCTCCCCCCAGGCTCCATTGGTGTTGCCGGTCCAGGCTCTGTCCAGGTGAGGGTACTGTGGACTTGCAAGCCATGCGAACCAAGGCTGAGAGAAACAACGCTGCATGACCGCACGGATTTGCGGCGTTAAGTGCACCTCAGCCCTTTGCGCCAGTGATTGAAGGTATCTCTGATAAGTCCAACCCAGGCCTCCGTGTACCAGCAGGGAGTAGATGTTTGAGACCTTGACTGTATAGCTGACCTGCCCAGCCTGTTGGTCGGTGATAGTGATGTTTGCCTCACCGTTGCCCATTCCCGTCGCCTTGCCACTTGCGTCAACTGCTGCGACGGCGGGATTCGAGGACTTGTAGGCATAGGGCGGGTAACCCCCGATAGCCACGCGAATCTCTGTGTTACCAATCGCGTCGACACCGTTGAGGTGTGGGCAGTAACCACTTCTCACCATTACTCCGTCCAGCACCATCAGCGTCCTGTCCACTGAAAGTGGTTGGATACTCACAGTCAGCAATCGCACATTGGAATAGACCGAGGTCGGGTGGTACAGCGATTTAGCATAGAAGCGGTGACCGCCGATGGTGACGGTGATGGTGTGCTGCCATGACCCGTCAATTGGACTGGCGGTCACTTTGCCCTTGGACACTGCACCCGGACCACTACCGTCGAAAATTTCGATCTCCTTCCCTTTACTGGCGGTGCCCTTGAGTACCAATGTGGTGCTGGTGGTGCTGGCACCCTCCGGCACTTCTTTATTGTTGGCGTCCAATACGTTGGTTAGCGTCGGGGCCGGCAATTTCTCTTTCAGACGAATGTTCACCGTCTCGTTCGGCGATTCGCTAAATTGTCCCAATTGATCAGTGACCTCGAAGTTGGCGATTATCTCGCCATCCACAAAGTTCTTAAAATCAGCTGTATAAAGCGTCTTGCTCACTGGTGCCGAGGGATCCGCAACGTCCAACGTGAACGTCGCATTGCCTAGCTTCAATATCACTTGATCGAAAGGTTCTTTGGTCGTGTAGCGCATTTCGAACGTGACACCTTTTTGTGCCAATTCAGGGGTAATGCCGCTGGCGATCACCTCGGAGGGAATAATCAGTTTCAAATTGGCGTGAGCGTGCAGGTGGTACAGTACCGACAATATCGCAGATTTTTCTTTATTACCGCCGAGCCGTTCGACAACGTAATGTAGCGTGTTGATGCCGTTTACGAACTTGGATTTCGGGGCGTACAGCGCGACTCGTTTATTTTCCTCGCCGGGCTCGACAGTATGGCTGTCCACGGGTGTCGCCTCATCATTGATAAACAATGCGACTGAATCGTACTCGGCCAGTGCTGCCACGCCTCGATTTATTAGTTCAGTCCACGGATCAACCACACACCGCACGCTTTCCGGTGTCCCGGTGAATAGGCGTCTGGGAACACCGCCATGAGCAAGGCCGGAGGGTTTCACCGGGGTCACCCAGCCAGGTATGAATACCGGGACCAGTTTTAAAACTTCAATCACCTCGTCGGATTGGATGTCGATAGTTGATTCAGTGTCCATGACGCGCTCCTGGCCCCTTGAGAGGCAGGCAAATGGGTGAAGCGCTATCACATACTCGTCTGTGAATTTTGCCCACTGTCATATCTGACAGGTAAATGCATGTTTCAGACAAGCGGTCAGAGCCTCGTCGCGGGATTTGACACGAAGCGTCTCGGGCTGCTGGCGCAAGGGCAGCGAGTTCATCGCCCTGTAAATCCGCGAAATCGCTTTGGCCAACAAATTCATGCAGCTTGAGATGCCGGATTTTGCGTCGGGATTCCTGAGTTGCTGCGCGGCCATTGGTCTGAGGCCTCCCTTTACTGTCAACTCTGACAGGTGCCCTCGCCGTGATTTTGCAGTTTGATGCAAGGTGCTGCCGCGCACTGGCGCGTCAGTCGAGCGAGTGCAAGGGAGCGCGACCATGAAAGGTATTTTCAGCAGCTACGATGAAAAAACCGGCAAAGGCACCATCACGCCGAAGCCCTCGGGACGATGCCTGTCCTTTGCCGAAGCCACGGGTTTTTTTCTGACGGCCAAAGAGTACCGGTTCAGCGTTCCATTGGCTGAGGCCTTGCAGGCGAAGATCAAAGTGGGCGGCGAGGTCGAGTTCGAATTGCCCAAGAGCAAGAATGGAAAAGTAAAAATCCTCCGGTATTGAGCAATTGATCGCAAAGCTGCTGAACGGGGCGGCGGTTCTTTATGATCGTTCCCACGCGCAGCAAAGGAATGCAGCCCGGGACGCTCCGCGTCCCTTCCAAAGCCGAACGCAGAGCGTCCGTTGAGGCATTCCCACGCAGGAGCGTGGGAACGATCATCGCGTGTCGCTACTGCGGCAACTCCAGATTATCCAGCACCCGATTCACCGCCAATTCCCCGAGCATGATCAGTTGCGCAATCCCCATCAGCGTCCGGCGCTGCGATGGCTTTACCAGCCCCGCGAATTCCTGGGCGATGGTTTTGGCCGAGGCGAGGGTTTCGCAGGCGTTGGCCAGCAGGTCTTCATTTTTGGTGTCGGCGGTGACGGCGTACATGGCGCGGGGGCTGAACGGCGGTGGGGTGGAGCCGGGTGGGCAGAGGTAGTGGTCGAGGGCGCGGTCGGCGGCTTGGTGGAGTTTTTTTGAGTCGAGGGATTCGTAGGGGGAGGTGGGGTCGGTTTCGGGTGGGTTGGGTGTTGGTTTGATCATGGTGAAGCTCCTGAGGTTATGGAGCCACTTTCCCCCTGTCGCTAAACAAGTGAAGGTGGCAGCTGTACGCAGGTTAGCGAACCGGTCTCAGGCACCCCGGTAGACCCGAAGGTCTCCCGCATACAGCCGCCATAACGTTATTGCGGGCGACAAATCCCGCAACGAAGCCATGATCGCTGATGCACTGAGTTGATCCGAGTCGCTAAACCCGATCGCTGATTCTTCAGCGACCGGACCACAATAGAACCCGGCCCCCAGGTGCACAAGCCGGCGGATTCTGGCTTGGCTGTAGGCAATGGCGCAAGGATTTGTAGCCTTGAGACCGTGTCTGCAGGTGTCTTTTAAACAGCTTCGTTTAAATCGAAAAAATGCGCCGCATTCGAAGGCCTCTTCGCGAGCAGGCTCGCTCCCACAGGGGCCGTATTCCAAATGTCCGATTGGGAATGCATTTCAAACTGTGGGAGCGAGCCTGCTCGCGAAGGGGTCAGCCCAATCAGTCGATAATCCCAAGTAAAACCGCTCTATTTCATTCCCCGGCAAAAGTTGGAAAGCTTCTTGCAATAGCCGCCCTGCGCCCGTTCGGGGCGTCAAAAGTTTGCTTTAAAGGAACGGGGAAAACCGGTGGATCGCACTCAGTTATTCAATACAGCACGCACCAACGTTGCCGACCTCAGTCGAGGCAATCTGGGCGTGCCGTTGTTGCTGCTGGTCATGCTGGCGATGATGATGTTGCCAGTACCGCCGTTCCTGCTCGACGTCTTCTTTACCTTCAACATCGCTCTGTCGATCGTCGTCCTGCTGGTCTGCGTGTATGCGCTGCGGCCGCTGGATTTCGCCGTGTTCCCGACCATTCTGCTGGTGGCGACGCTGCTGCGGCTGGCCTTGAACGTGGCGTCGACGCGGGTGGTGATGCTCCACGGTCAGGACGGCCACGCCGCTGCCGGTAAGGTGATTCAGGCCTTCGGTGAGGTGGTGATCGGCGGTAACTACGTGGTCGGTATCGTGGTCTTCGCGATCCTCATGATCATCAACTTCGTCGTGGTGACCAAGGGTGCCGGGCGGATTTCCGAGGTGAGCGCGCGTTTCACCCTCGATGCGATGCCCGGCAAACAAATGGCGATCGACGCCGACCTCAACGCCGGCCTGATCGACCAGAACCAAGCCAAGTCGCGCCGTCAGGAAGTCGCCCAAGAGGCGGAGTTCTACGGTTCGATGGACGGTGCCAGCAAGTTCGTCCGTGGTGACGCGATCGCCGGCCTGCTGATTCTGTTCATCAACCTCATTGGCGGCATGGCGGTTGGTATCTTCCAGCACGGCATGAGCTTCGGCGATGCGGGCAAGGTTTACGCCTTGCTGACCATCGGTGACGGTTTAGTGGCGCAATTGCCATCACTGTTGTTATCTACAGCAGCGGCGATCATGGTGACCCGTGCTTCCGGCTCGGAAGACATGGGCAAGCAGATCAACCGCCAGATGTTCGCCTCGCCGAAAGCGCTGGCCGTGGCCGCTGGTTTGATGGCGGTGATGGGCCTGGTGCCGGGCATGCCGCACTTCTCCTTCCTGAGCATGGCGGCGCTGGCTGCGGGCGGCGCATACCTGTTCTGGAAAAAGCAGAACGTTGCCAAGGTCGTAGCGCTGGAAGAGGTCAAGCGCCAACAGGAACTGTTGCCGTCGCCGGCCCGCGCCATGGAAACCAAGGAGCTGGGCTGGGACGACGTGACGCCGATCGACATGATCGGCCTCGAAGTCGGCTATCGCCTGATTCCGCTGGTGGACCGCAATCAGGGTGGGCAATTGCTCGCGCGGATCAAGGGTGTGCGCAAGAAGCTCTCGCAGGATCTGGGCTTCCTGATGCCGACCGTGCACATCCGCGACAACCTCGATCTGGCGCCGAGCGCGTATCGCCTGACCCTGATGGGCGTGATTCTCGCCGAGGCCGAGATCTACCCGGACCGCGAACTGGCGATCAACCCGGGCCAGGTCTACGGCTCGCTCAATGGTATCAACGCCAAAGATCCGGCTTTCGGCCTCGAGGCAGTGTGGATCGAAATCAGCCAGCGCGCCCAGGCGCAATCGCTCGGCTACACCGTGGTCGATGCGAGCACCGTGGTCGCCACCCACTTGAACCAGATTCTGTACAAGCACTCCAGTGAGCTGATCGGCCACGAAGAAGTGCAGCAGCTCATGCAATTGCTGGCCAAGAGCTCGCCGAAACTGGCGGAAGAGCTGGTGCCGGGCGTGGTTTCGCTGTCGCAGTTGCTCAAGGTTCTGCAAGCGCTGCTCGCCGAGCACGTGCCGGTGCGTGACATCCGCAGCATCGCCGAGGCGATCGCGAACAACGCTGCCAAGAGTCAAGATACCGCCGCGCTGGTCGCCGCTGTGCGGGTCGGCGTATCCCGTGCAATCGTCCAAAGCATTGTAGGCACTGAGTCCGAGCTGCCTGTAATCACATTGGAACCAAGGTTGGAACAGATATTGCTCAATAGTCTGCAGAAGGCAGGACAAGGCTCGGAAGAGGGCGTTCTGCTGGAGCCGAGCATGGCCGAGAAGCTGCAGCGTTCGTTGATCGAAGCGGCCCAGCGTCAGGAAATGCAAGGCCAACCGGTGATCCTGCTGGTAGCAGGCCCGATTCGCGCGATGCTCTCGCGCTTCGGTCGCCTCGCAGTGCCAGGCCTGCATGTACTGGCCTACCAGGAAGTACCGGACAACAAGCAAGTGACCATCGTTGCGACAGTAGGGCCCAACGGCTGAGGTAGTGGTTTATGCAAGTTAAGCGTTTTTTCGCCGCCGATATGCGTCAGGCCATGAAGCTGGTTCGCGATGAGCTGGGCGCTGATGCCGCCATCATCGGCAACCGCCGCATTGCCGGCGGCGTCGAGTTGACGGCGGCTCTGGATTACAAATTGTCGGCGCTGGCGCCACGGGTTCCGAACATGGAACTCGAAGACGAGCTGCGCAAGACCCAGTCGCGCATCGTCACCGCCCAGGCCGAGCTGAGCCTGCGTGGCGAAGCCGACGGCAACACCAATCAGCAGTTGTTCGCCGGGCTGCCGTTGACCGCAGGCCTGCCGCTGACTGCTGCCGAGCCGCTGAGCGAGCCGACCTACGCCGCACCGACGCGCCCGGCCGCAGCGCCTGCGCAGGCCTCGGCGGGTGTCGATCCGCGTGCGCTGGATTCGATGCGTTTTGAATTGAACAGCCTGCGCGAGCTGATGGAAGTGCAGCTCGGCACCCTGGCCTGGAATCAGCTGCAAGGCAGCCGTCCGGCCCAGGCCAATCTGTATCGCCGTCTGCAGCGCATCGGCCTGTCCGGCCCGCTGTCGCGCGATCTGCTGGCGATGATCACCGATATCGAAGAACCCCGTCAGGCCTGGCGCATGCTGCTGGCGCACCTGGCGCGGATGATTGCCGTACCGGAAGTCGAGCCGCTGGAAGAGGGCGGTGTGATTGCCATGGTCGGCCCCGCCGGCATGGGCAAGACCACCACGCTGGCCAAGCTCGCCGCGCGTTACGTGCTCAAGTACGGCGCGCAGAACGTTGCACTGGTGAGCATGGACAGCTTCCGCATCGGCGCGCAGGAACAACTGAAAACCCTCGGGCGCATCCTCAACGTGCCGGTAACGCACGTCGATCCGGGTCAGTCGCTGGTGCAGGCATTGGATCCACTGCTACGCAAACGCGTGGTTTTGATCGATACTGCCGGCCTGCAAGCCAGTGATCCGGCGTTGCGCATGCAGCTTGAGAGCCTGGCCGGGCGTGGCATTCGCTCAAAAAATTATCTGGTCCTGGCAACCACCAGCCAGAAACAGGTTCTAACCGCCGCTTATCACAGTTACAAGCGTTGCGGGCTGGCCGGCTGCATCCTGACTAAACTGGATGAAACGGCCAGTCTCGGCGAAGTGTTGAGCCTGGCGATCAGTCATGAATTGCCGGTCGCGTATCTGACCGATGGCCCACGGATTCCGGATGATTTGCATCTGCCGCGCCGTCATCAACTGGTCAGCCGCGCCGTCAGCGTGCAAATGCAGGAAGAACCCAGCGAAGAAGCCATGGCTGACATGTTCGCTGATATCTATCACAGCCCGACCAAGCAGGTTGGCTGAGGTAATCATGAACAGTTTTTGTACCTACATCGATGGTCTGCCACGCATTGTTCCGATCAGGAACGCGCAGCCAGTAATGTGGCCTCCGTCTATGCAAGACAAGGTAAAGAAATAACATGGGCAGCATGCATCCCGTACAGGTGATCGCGGTGACCGGCGGCAAAGGTGGCGTCGGCAAGACTAACGTGTCAGTGAACTTGTCGCTGGCGCTGGCAGAGCTTGGCCGTCGGGTCATGCTGCTGGACGCCGACCTGGGCCTGGCGAACGTTGACGTTCTGCTGGGGCTGACACCCAAGCGCACACTGGCCGACGTCATCGAAGGCCGTTGCGAACTGCGCGACGTGCTGTTGCAGGGCCCGGGCGGGATTCGCATCGTGCCGGCGGCCTCCGGCACGCAGAGCATGGTGCACCTGAGCCCGGCGCAACACGCCGGCCTGATCCAGGCGTTCAGTGACATCGGCGACAATCTCGACGTGCTGGTGATCGACACCGCTGCGGGTATTGGTGACTCGGTAGTCAGTTTCGTACGCGCCGCGCAAGAGGTGTTGCTGGTGGTCTGCGACGAGCCGACTTCGATCACCGACGCTTACGCGCTGATCAAGTTGCTCAACCGCGACTACGGCATGAACCGCTTCCGCGTGCTGGCCAACATGGCGCAGAGCCCGCAGGAAGGGCGCAACCTGTTCGCCAAGTTGACCAAGGTCACCGATCGCTTCCTCGACGTCGCCCTACAATACGTCGGCGCCGTGCCGTACGACGAAAGCGTGCGCAAGGCAGTGCAGAAGCAGCGCGCCGTCTACGAAGCCTTTCCCCGTTCCAAGTGCGCGCTGGCCTTCAAGGCCATCGCCCAGAAGGTCGACACCTGGCCGCTGCCGGCCAACCCGCGCGGGCATCTGGAATTTTTCGTCGAGCGTCTCGTGCAGCAAACCGCAGGGCCTGTGATATGACCGCCAGTGGCATGAATCTTTACAAAAAGTCGGCGCGTGACGCGCAATACGAATTGATCGAGCGCTACGCGCCACTGGTCAAGCGCATTGCCTATCACTTGCTGGCGCGCCTGCCGGCCAGCGTGCAGGTCGAAGACCTGATCCAGGCCGGGATGATCGGTTTGCTCGAAGTCTCGACCAAATACGACGCCAGCAAAGGCGCCAGTTTCGAAACGTACGCGGGCATTCGAATCCGCGGCGCGATGCTCGATGAAGTGCGCAAAGGGGATTGGGCGCCACGCTCGGTTCACCGTAATACCAGGATGGTCAGCGACGCGATTCGCTCGATTGAAGCTAAAACCGGCCGTGACGCTAAAGATCACGAGGTTGCGGCCGAACA
>Ga0308161_1004893_pt1 | contig 12039 bp, 10 predicted proteins | sample PhyFR2_FD_201034 | JGI IMG/M metagenome (GOLD analysis project Ga0308161, IMG submission 201034) | Phyllosphere microbial communities from UC Gill Tract Community Farm, Albany, California, United States - DLSLF.R2 | ecosystem: Host-associated > Plants > Phyllosphere > Unclassified | place: USA...
CCGCCCCCGCGAGGTTCGAGGATTCTGTCGTCTGGCTCATGGGAATACCCGAACCTCTCCGTCGCTTGGTGTGGGGCAGGGTCTGCGGGGACTCAGCCCGCGTCGACCTGCGCCTGGATCTCGGTCAGGACATCCTGTGCGGACTTCGTCTGCAGCTGACCGAAGAGCGACTTGAAGGCACCGTCGGCGGCCGACCACTTCGCATTCGTCGACGGGTAGAACTGCGCGTCGGGCAGCACGTCGAGGAACGGCTTGAGAGCCTCCTCGTCGGAGAGCTGCTCTGCACCCGACTTGGTGACGGGCAGGAAGCCCTCGGCCTGCACCCACGGCACGTACACGTCGGCCGAGTAGTAGTAGTCGAAGAAGGTGGTGATGGCCTCCTGCTTGTCCCCGTCATTCTGGAACGCCATCAGCTGATCCATGACGCCGAGGGTGAACGGCGAGCCGTCCTCGGTCGGGATGGGGACGATCGAGTAGTCGAGCTCGGGGTTGCCCTCTTCGATCTGGCCGACTGTCGGGGGCAGGCCCACCTGCATGCCGATCTTGCCCTGGATGAAGATGTCCATCAGGGGGGAGCGCTGGGTGGAGCCGGGGTCGGCCTGCGTCGCGCCGGCGTCGATCATCTTCTTGATCTGCTCGGCACCGGCGAGGTTCTCCGGGGTGTCGATCGTGATCTCGGAGGCGTCGCCGAACGAGCCGCCGCCTCCCCAGAGCCACACGGCCGCCTCGGCCTGAGCCTCTTCAGAGCCGAGGGGCATGCCGTAGCCGGCCACGCCGCCGCCGAGCGCCGACACCTTGGTCGCGGCGTCGAGCAGCTCGTCCCAGTTCTTCGGCGCCTCGACGCCGGCCTGCTCGAGCAGCGCGTTGTTGACGAACAGCGCGCGGGCTGAGGCGATCAGCGGCAGGGCGTATGCGGTGCCGTCGACCTCGGCGTTCGCGAGGAATGCGTCCTGGAAGTCGGAGTAGGTGTCGTCCGAGACGACGTCCTTCACCGGGTAGAGGAGCTCGTCGCCGACGAACCCGGCGAACGGGCCGCCGTTGTAGATGTCCGGCGCCTCACCGGCCTGGATCTTGGTGGAGACGACCTTCTCGAGGTTGTCCCAGGACTGCACCTCGAGCTCGACCTTGATGTCGGGGTTCTCCTTCTCGAACCCGTCGATCACGTCTTCCCACAGGCCCTTCGTGGCGTCGGAGTAGCTCGGGACGAGGAGGTCGAGCGTGGTCTCGCCGTCGGCGTCTCCCCCGCCTCCGGTCGAGCCGCCGAACCCGCACGAAGCGAGCGTGAGAGTGGCGGTCGCCGCCAGGGCGACGGCGCCGAATCGCAGTGACTTCTTCATGTGTATTGCATTCCTCACTGTGTAGGTGGTGCACAGACGCACGCACAGCACGCGACGGTGCGTGTGATCGCCCGTTCTGATGGCGGGGCGATCGGTCGGGCCGGGTCGGCTCGGGGTCCTCCGAGACCGGGGCGGTGGAGGGGCGGTGGAACTTGTTCGATTATTTGTCAGGAGAATAAACAAATCAAGAGGAACCTTGCATCGATTCCTGATGACGAAATACTATGATCGAATAAGCAATAAAACGATCACAAACCTGCAACATCTGGTCCGGAGGATCTGACATGCCTGAACTTCAGCCCGGCGCACACATGCGCGAAGAGCTCCACTCGCAGCCCGAGACCTGGTCGCGTGCGGCCGATCTGCGTGACGCGCAGGCTCTGCTGCCGGCATCCGGGGCCCGCATCGCGGTCGTCGGATGCGGGACATCGTGGTTCATGGCGCAGTCCTACGCGTTCCTCCGCGAGACCGCGGGTCACGGCGAGACCGATGCCTTCGCCGCGTCGGAGGCGTTCGTCGACCGGGGCTACGACGCCGTCGTCGCACTGACGCGGTCGGGCACCACCACCGAGGTGCTCGAGCTCGTCGACCGGATCAGGGGCCGCGTGCCCACGATCGGAGTGATCGGCGACGAGACCTCACCGCTCGTGTCGCTCGTCGACGACGCGGTTCTGCTGCCCTTCGCCGACGAGAAGTCGGTCGTGCAGACGCGTTTCGCCACCACAGCGCTCGCGCTCTTCCGGGCATCGCTCGGCGAAGACCTCACCGGCGCGATCGAGGACGCGGCGGCCGTCCTCGCCGACGACTACGACGACGAGCTGCGGGATGCCGAGCAGTACTCCTTCCTCGGACGTGGCTGGACCGTCGGTCTCGCGCACGAGGCCGCACTCAAGATGCGCGAGTCGTCGCAGTCGTGGACCGAGTCGTACTCCTCGATGGAGTACCGCCACGGTCCGATCGCGATCGCGGCTCCTGGCCGCGTCACCTGGCAGTTCGGCGAGGCGCCCGAGGGGCTGGCCGCGCAGGTCCAGGCCACCGGCGCGCGGTTCGTGCAGCATCCCGTCGACCCCCTGGCCGACCTCGTGCGTCTGCACCGCATCGCCCTCGACCGGGCCGTGGCCCGCGGCCTCGACCCCGACCTGCCGCGCAACCTCACGCGATCCGTCATCCTGGACGCATGACCCGAACCGAGTCCGGAGCAGTCCATGACCAGTGCTGAGGATGCCGCGCGTAGCGGCGACGTCGTGCGCGACCCGTCCGGCGAGGCGCTCGCCGCGGCGCGCACGGTCGGCCCCGGAGTCCCCGTGCTGGCATTCGACGTCGGGGGCACCGACATCAAGTCGGCGCTGTTCGACGCCGACGGCACCGCCCTGGGTCTTCGGCGTACGCCGACCCCGGTGGCCGACGGAGACCGCACCGCGGTGCTCATCGAGCGCCTCGGCGAGCTCGCCGTGCAGCTGCAGGCCGACCACCCCGATGTCATCCCTCGCGCCGCGGGCCTCGTGGTGCCCGGCATCGTCGACGCGGATGCCGGGCTCGGCGTCTTCGCCAGCAATCTCGGCTGGAAGAACTCCCCGCTGCGCGACCTCGCCGCGGCGCGGCTGGGCCTGCCCGTCGCGTTCGACCATGACGTGCGCGCGGCGAGCTGGGCGGAGCATCGCCTCGGCGGCGCGCGCGCCTATGCGAACTCCGTCGTTCTCGTGATCGGCACCGGCATCGCGGGCGCGCTGCTCGTCGGCGGTGAGCCGTACACGGCCGGAGGCTACGCCGGCGAGATCGGCCACTCGCCGATCGCCGACGGACCCGTGTGCCCGTGCGGGGCCCGCGGATGCCTCGAGACGGTGGCCTCGGCGGGGGCGATCGCCCGTCGGTACCGTGACGCGACCGGAATCGCCCCCGACGGTGCGAAAGACGTGATCGCTCGTGCTGCGGCCGGCGACCCGGTCGCCTCCGAGATCTGGGATTCCGCGCTCGACGCCCTCACCCTCTCGCTCGCCCAGCTCACCGCGGTCGTCGCGCCCGAGGCCATCGTGATCGGCGGCGGACTCTCGCGCGCCGGCGGAGCGCTGTTCGACGAGCTCCGGGCGCGGCTGACCGCCCGGCTGAGCTTTCACCGCATCCCCGCCCTCGTGCCGGCCGAGCTGTCGGGCAACGCCGGCATCCTCGGAGCGGCGCTGCGCGCGAGGGAGCTCGCGTGATCCTCACGGTCACCCCCAATCCCGCCCTCGATCTCACCTGGCATCTCGATCGGCTCACGCCCGGCGAGACGCATCGCGCGGATGCGGGAGCGGCGCGAGCCGGAGGCAAGGGCCTCAACGTCGCCAGGGTCGCCCACGCGCAGGGCGCCTCCGTGCTGGCGGTGTCGACGGCAGGCGGTCGCACCGGAATCGAGCTCGCGGCCGAACTCGCGGCCAGCGGCGTGCCGCACCGACTCGTGCCGGTGGCGGCCGCCACGCGGCGGAGCATCGCGCTGGTCGACGAGGCGCTCGGTGACACCACGATCGTGAACGAGCGCGGTGTGAATCCGACCGATGCCGAGTGGGTCACGCTCGTCGGCGAGGTCGTCGACGCTCTTCCCGGAGCACAGGTGCTGGTGATCTCCGGCAGCCTGCCTCCCGGAGCGCCCGAGACGCTGCTGCCCCTGCTGATCGGCACGGCCCAGGACGCCGGGGTTCCCGTGATCGCCGATACGTCCGGGCCGGCGATGCTGCTCGCCGCGGATGCCGGAGCATCCGTGCTCAAGCCCAATGCCGCCGAGCTCGTCGAGGCGACCGGCATCGCCGACCCCGTCGACGGCGCCCGCTCGCTGATCGCGCGCGGCGTCGAGCTCGTGCTGCTGTCGCTCGGAGCCGACGGGATGCTCGCGGTGACGGCATCCGACGTGCGGCACGCACGGCTCGAGGCCCCGCTCGCCGGCAATCCGACCGGGGCAGGCGATGCCGCCGTCGCGGCCTGCGCCGTGCTCTATGCCGACGGCGTGCGCGACCCCGAGACGATCCTGCGCCGTGCGACCGCCTGGTCGGCCGCGGCGGTGCTGATGCCGCTCGCCGGAGAGATCTCCGGCGACTGGGAGGCGCTCGAGCAGCGCCTCCTCGTCGCACCCTTCACCCCCGTCTTTCGAGAGGACTCCCTGTGACCCTGGTCTCCGCCCGCGAGCTCGTGACGGATGCCGCAGCCCGCGGCACCGGCATCGGCGCGTTCAACGTGATCCACCTCGAGACCGCCGAAGGGCTGGTGCGGGCCTCCGAGGCAGCGCACCTGCCGGTGATCCTGCAGATCTCGCAGAACTGCGCCGACTATCACGGTGGCCTCGAGCCGATCGCACTGGCGACCCTCGCGATCGCCCGCCGTGCGCAGACGCCCGTCGCGGTGCACCTCGACCACGCGGAGCGACCGGAGCTCGTCGACGAAGCCATCGCGCTCGGATTCGGCTCGGTCATGTTCGACGGGGGAGCACTGCCCTACGACGAGAACGTCGCGATCACCGCCGCCGTCGCCGCGCGGGCGCACGCCGCCGGTGTCTACATCGAGGGCGAACTGGGCGAGGTCGGCGGCAAAGACGGGGCGCACGCGCCCGGAGTGCGCACAGATCCCGACGAGGCGCGGGCGTTCGTGGCCGCGACCGGCGTCGATGCGCTGGCCGTCGCTGTGGGGTCGTCGCATGCGATGACCGATCGCACCGCCTCCCTCGATCTCGAGCTGATCGGCCGCCTTCGCGCGGCACTGGATGTGCCCCTCGTGCTGCACGGATCGTCGGGCGTCGCGGATGCCGTGATCGCCGACGCCGTGCGCGCGGGGATGACCAAGATCAACGTCTCGACACACCTGAACGGCTTCTTCACTCGGGCGGTCCGCTCGACGCTCGACGCCGATCAGCGCCTGGTCGACTCGCGCAAGTACCTGACCCCTGCACGCGAGGCGCTCGCCGGCGAGGCTGCGAGGATGGTGCGCCTGTTCGCCCTCGAGGGCGCCGGCGTTGCGGGGTGACCCCGTGAACACGGGCAGGATGGTGACATGAAGCGCGCCGCCCGACTCAACGCGATCCTCGACCTGCTGGCCGCGGACGGCGAGGTGAACGTCGACGAGCTCGTGGACCGATTCGGAGCATCCGCTGCGACCACCCGCCGCGATCTCGACTCGCTCGCCGAGCAGCGGCTGCTCACCCGCACCCACGGCGGGGCGGTCGCGCACTCGGTCGCCTACGAGCTGCCGATCCGCTACAAGAGCCACCAGCGCGCGCAGCAGAAGGAGAGCATCGCCCAGGCCGCGGCCGCCCTCGTGGCCCCGGGCATGGTCGTCGGGCTCTCGGGAGGCACCACCACCACCGCGATCGCCGCCGCCCTCGCCGCGCGCGACGACCTCGCGGTCGGTTCGGGGATCACGGTCGTCACGAACGCCGTGAACATCGCGGCGCAGCTCGCGACCCGCCCTGACATCAAGGTCGTCGTCACGGGCGGCGTGATCCACTCGCGCAGCTACGAGCTGGTCGGCCCCTTCGTCGAACAGCTGCTGCGCGGGGTGCGACTCGACATCGCCTTCATCGGCGTCAACGGCATGGATGCCGCAGCCGGCGCCACCACGCAGGACGAACGTGAGGCCGCAGTGAACCGCATGATGGCCGAGCGCGCGCGTCGTGCCGTGGTGGTCACCGACAGCAGCAAGCTCGGCACGGTCGCGTTCGCCGCCGTCGGCGGTGCGGAGCTGTTCCCCGTGCTCCTCACCGACGACGGCACGGATGCCGCGACCCTCGCCGACCTGCGCGCCGCCGGCTACGAGGTCCTCACCTCATGAGGCGGGTGTCGGGCCTCAGTCCTCGGACCTCACCAGCTCGATGGTCGGGGCGTCCGTAGGTCCGAAGAGCATGAGCGCTCCGCCGTCGACCATCGCGCCATCGGACGCCGCGAGCACGGGCACCACACCCTCGGGGCAGCCTGCGTCCGTGTGCATCGTGAACTCGAGACCGATGGCTCCCCCGTTCGGACCGCTCCAGGTCCCCGACTGCGTGTTGCAGCCGTCGAAGCCGACCATCGTTCCGTCCGCATTCAGCGTCAGCGACACATCCGGATCATCCGGCGAGGCCCATGCGCCCACCAGCGCGTCGCTCGGCGAGAGCGTCGAGACGGACGGGGTGGGCGTCGGCATCACGGAGTTCTGCTCCTGCCCCGTGCACCCCACCGTCGTCGCAGCGCAGGCGACCGCCAGCGCGACGAGCAACAGTCTTCTCGATCTCATCAGAACCAGCTCCCCGGCAGTTCACGCGGCCGTCCGTGCCGAATCTCTGCAATGCTCGCACCCGGAGCCGACCCCCGCAAGCATCCCGGTGCCGGACTCCATGCGGGGATGCCGCGACCCTTCTCGCGACATCCCCGGAGCAGATGGTGTCTGTCGGCCTCACACTCCCCAGTGCACGAGGTACCCCATACCGACTGCGCCTCCCTCGCACTCCGTCTCCGAAGCCCTTCGCGTGGCACCTTCTGGAGATAAGGAGAGAGCATCCGACGTTCTGATACATCGAGTGGAGACTTTTCTCAGAGCCCGCTCCCGTGGCACTGGAAGGGGGCTTTCAACCCGGTCGATTCGGATGCGGCGGCCAGGGCGACAGCCGGAGCGACACCGGCCGCGAGCTGGTCGTGCACTGCTCCGAGCAGCTCGCACGCCACGTCGTCGGCGACCACGACAGGCGCCGCGATGACGCAGCGCGTGCCCGCGTGCAGCCAGACCCTGGTCATGCCCAGCGCCTCCTCGCCCCAGCGCACGGATGAGCGGCCGAGCTCGCAGGCCGAGAGCACCACAGTGGCGGGTGCGCGCGCGATGAGATCGACGTCGTATCCGAACAGGGTGCCGTCGGCGAGCTCGAAGCCGGAGAACAGCGGGTTGTCGACCGCGTGACGCCCGTGCGCGGCGATGTGCAGGATGTCGACGTCTTCGGCGAGTGCGGTGACCGCGGAGACCCGGGCGTCGTCGCCTCCGAGCACCGTGGCGTCGTCCCACGCCGCCGCCGCTCGACGCACCTCCTCGTCGGCGCGCGCGACCCGCGGGCCGGTCGCGAAGCCGGCGGCGACCTGCGCGATCGTGGCAGGTGCCGGAGCGATGTCACCGAGCCAGCGCGAGACCGACGTCGCGAGGGTGAACGGCGTTCCCGACATCCCCGGGAGCATCGCCCAGGGGACGCCCGCCAGAATGCCGGGAATCGTCAACACCAGCCTCCGCGCTCCCCCCGCGGCCGCGCGCACCGGGGCGAGGAGGGCGTCGTGGAGCACCCGGAGCCGGTCGTCGAGCGAGCGGGAGACGAGCGCCGCCATCGCACCACCGCGGGTCAGCGCCGCGACGTCGAGATCGGCGCGGAGTCCGTCGAGCGCATCCTGGATGCGTGCCCACGACAGCTCGACGATCGATGAGTCCGATGCCGTCACCACCACGCACAGCAGCTCGGTGCGCGTGTAGATGTAGGCCAGGATCGCGGTGTCGCCGTCGAGGGTCGAACGGGTCTCTCGCAGACCGAGGCGTTCGCGGTTGCCGCCGGCTCCGGTCGACGACCACTGCCGGTCGCGCACCCGGTCGCGCAGCTCCCGCACACGGGTGTCGGTCGTCCAGTCGGACCCGGCGAGGTCGGCGCGCAGCATCCGCAGCTCCGCGAGATCGGCCGACAGCTCCGCATCGTGCGGCGGCCGCACCGGAGCCACCTGCTGGCTCAGATGCCTGGCGCGCTCCGACCACTCGAACACCACCTCCGGGTCGTGGGAGCGAGCGGCGGCCGCGAGGCCGGTGAACATCAGCTCGGTGCCGTGCATCGCCACGGATGCCTGCAGGTCGAGCGCGCCGAAGGACTGCTGCCAGGTGGTGAGCAGGTCGAGTCCGGCGGCGGCGGCGCGGCGGGCGTCGGCGTCCCTCCCCGCCGCGGATGCTCGCGCGGCGCGCACCTCGTGGGCCCGCAGCCGCAGGGGCATCGGGGCGTCGGGGGCGAGCCGCGGCATCCGTCCCCCGTCGGCGAACCGGGCCGTGAGCGTCAGGGCGGCGGCTTCGGTGCGGAACCCGCCGCGGGTGAGCGCGGCGGCGGTGCGGGTGAAATCGGCGGCGGCCGGCGGACGTGTCGGGTGGGCGCGCAGCCCGGCCTCGAGGCGCACGGCCTCTGCGCGCGCCGCCCATCCTTCGCTGCCGAGGGCCGTGAATCGTCGGGATGCGGTCGCCGCGGCGCGCTCGGCGGCGACCGCGTCGTGCCGCAGCAGCGACCGGGCGAGGTGGAACTCGGCCTCCCCCCGCGCCTGCCGCATCCGCTGGGCACCGAACTGCACGGCGACCGTGCCGAGAAGCTCCTCGGCCTCGGTCGTGAGTCCGGCATCGCGCAGCACCTCGGCCCGGTCGAGATCGCTGATGGCGGCGGCGAGGTCGCTGGTCGCCGCGAGCATGGGGCGTGACCTCGTCATGAGGGCGAGAGCGGTGACGAGATCTCCGCCGAGCAGCGCGGCGTAGCCGAGATTGTGTCGCGCTTCGGCGAGGGGCTCCTGCGCGTCATGCGCCTCGTAGGTCGCGATGGCCCGCTGCAGGTCGTCGGCGCAGCGGTCGAGACGGTGCCGTTGCATGTCGACCATGGCCCGGCTCATGCGCAGATTCGCGCCCTCGATCGAGTCGTCGTCGAGGCCGTCGATCGCGGTGGTCAGCGCGAGCTCCGCCTCGTCGAGCCGTCCGCCGTGCATCAGCAGCGTGCCGAGCTGGCCGTGTGAGAGTGCGACGGTCTCGGCGCTGAGCCCCGGTCGCGACAGCGTCTCGCGAGAGAGCTGCTCGGCCGCGGCGGGCTGGCCGGTCTGCGCGAGCACGTACGCCATGGTGCCGTCGATGCGGGCGCGCAGATCCTGGTCATCGGTGCGCGACGATGCGGCGGTGAGGGCGCGGCGTGCCTGCGCGAACCGTCGGGAGTTGGCCGCGTCGACGCCGCGCCGATGCAGCACGTGCGCGGTCAGGGGCATCACACCAGAATGCCGGTCTGCGGGGCGTCAGGGAAGGGCCGCGGCGGCATCCGAAGCGCCGGGTGGCTGAACGATGCCCGACTGGCTGACCACTCCGCCCCCGTCGGTCAGCCATCCGGGCATCCGTCAGCCACCCGTGCGCGCCTACCCCCGCTCGACCGGCGTCGGCAGCGTCTTCAGCACCGCTGCGACCGCCTTCGCCGCGGCAGCCGGAGCCACCCCCTGCGTCGGAACCGTTCCGAGTTCGGCCGCGACGCGTCCCGCGACGTAGGGCGCCGAGAACGAGGTGCCGCTCCAGATCGCGAAGCCGCCCCGATAGTCGTCGGGATCGATCGTCTCGCGGCGCAGTCCCTCGACGTCCGCCCGGGTGCTCGCCTGCTCGCCGCCGACGAACGCCGGAGACGTGCTGACGACGGCCGCACCCGGCGCGTACGTCTGCACCCAGGGTCCGACGTTCGAGAACAGGGCGACCGAGCGGGCCGACGGGTTGAGGGCGCCCACCGACACATGCGGAGCATCGCGGTCACGGGGGATGCCGTTGTCGGCCCCCGGCCACGACCACAGCGAGGCGGGGAACGAGGGGCGGTCGATCGCGTCGTTGCCCGCCGAGCACACGACCACGCATCCGAGCTGCCGCGCCGTGGTGAGCAGCGCATGCAGGGTGCGGCTGAACAGTCCGTCGACCGGCGTCTCGTGGTAGTACCCGAGCGACAGATTCAGCACGTCGATCGGATGCCCGGTCTTCGGGTCCTCACGGTGGCGCCGCAGCAGCTCCACCACCTGCGCGACCGTGGTGAGGAACGTGCTCTCGTCGATGACGCCGAGCGCCCCCGCCATGCGGATCGACAGGATGTCGGCATCCGGTGCCGCCTGGCGGATGATGCCGGCGATGAAGGTGCCGTGTCCGGCGACGGCGTCGATCTCACCGTCGAGCTGCCCGTACAGGTCGGGGTACCGCTCGGGGTCGGCGTCGTCGGTGAGGCCGACCGGCACGCCGTCGAGCTCGATGTGCCGGGTCACCACGTCGTCCGGCAGCCAGTCGTGCGCACCGCATCCGGTGTCGAGCACGGCGACGACGGGTCGGCGTCCGCGCTTCGGCGCCGCCGCGCGCTGCGGCGCCGCCCCCACCCAGGCCACCGGCTGCCGCGCACCGCGCCCGGGCTCGAGGTAGTCATCGCTGCCGCCGCCACCCGCACCGCGCACCGGGTTGGTGCGGCTGAACGGGTTGGTGCGGCTGAAGGGATTCGTGCGACTGAACGGATTGAGCCCCACCGGGTCGATCGACAGCACGTGCTCGAGGCTGGTCCGCGGCATCGATGTGCGGGAGCTGCGCCGTGCGCGCTGCAGGACGCGCCACGCGTCGGGAGGGACCGGTGACTCGCCGCGGGTGGGCTCGTCGGGGGTGGTCAGTTGTGCGCGCAGGAATCCGGGGACTCCCGGCACCAGCGGGCCGCGGACGACGGCATCGTCGTCGGGTTCGAGCTCGAGGGTCCACCCGAACGTTCCCGCGGCCTCCTGCAGCTCCTTGATCTCCCGGTCGTAGCCCTCCTGATCATCGTCCTGATCCTGCGTGATCAGCAGTCGATCCTGCAGATACGCGGTCGGGAACGCCCTGACCCCGCCCACCGGTTCGACCGAGGGATCGAGCGCCGTGCCGCGCCTGATCGATCCTTCCGCTCTGTCCTGCCAGGTCCATCCCGCGGGCTGCTCCATCGTCGGTCCTCTCTTCGCGGGCGCACCCGCATCCTGCGCGGGTCCACCCGCGGTGTGTGCGGGCGAACCCGCGGTGTGCGTGGTGTGTCACGCGCGGTCTGCGTGGTCTGCGTGGATTCTCACGCGCCGTGCGCGCGGGCGGATCCGCCTCGCGTGCGGGCGGATGCGCCTCGCGTGCGGGCCGATCCGCCTCGCGCCCCACGGCGGTCGATCACAGCTCGAACTGCGGGGTCGACAGCGTGCGCGTCTCATCGCCGATGGTGGTGGAGAGACGCACGAGTGTCAGGCCGTCGGGCACCTCGTCGAACACGAACCGTCCGGTCGCGCTCGCTGTGGTGGTGCGGACGTTCTCGCCCTGCGCGAGCTCGATCGACCCGGCGGCCGCGTCGACCCAGCCGTCGACGCGGTGCGCGCCGGTCGCGGTGCCGGTGACGTGGAGCAGGATGTTCGTGGTGCCGTCGCTGAACTGCAGGGTCAGAGCGTCTGCATCTCCCCGCACCGCGCCGAGCGGCTCGTCGACGAGGGTGAGCAGCGCGTACTCGGCCGAGAGCCCGTCGGCGGCCACCGCCGCGATCATGCGATCGATCAGGCTCGCCGGCATCGGGTCCACGCTGCGCCAGAGCGAGCGCAGGTGGGCGAACAGTTCAGCATCCTCGTGGTTGTCGCCGCCGTTGCTGCCGTCGTTCTCACTCATGAGCGTCCCTCCATCCGTGGGGTCGTGTCGAGCAGGTCGCGCAGCTTCGCCAGGCAGCGCCGGCGGGTCGGCCCGATGCTGCCCACCGGCATCGCCAGATCGGCCGCGAGGCGGGCGTAGTCGGGGCGCTCTTCGAAGGCGATCACTCGCAGCAGCCGCTGGCAGCGTTCGGCGAGGTTCTGCACCGCCGCCCACAGCCGCCGACTCTCGTCGCCGATCGCGGCATGGTCTTCGGCCGACTGCTGCTCGGGAAGGAGCGCGTCGAGAGCATCCGCCTCCGTCGTGTCGAGACGGTTGTGTGCCTTGCCCGCGCGCCAGGCTTCTCGGCGGG
>Ga0308161_1004896_pt1 | contig 12032 bp, 11 predicted proteins | sample PhyFR2_FD_201034 | JGI IMG/M metagenome (GOLD analysis project Ga0308161, IMG submission 201034) | Phyllosphere microbial communities from UC Gill Tract Community Farm, Albany, California, United States - DLSLF.R2 | ecosystem: Host-associated > Plants > Phyllosphere > Unclassified | place: USA...
AAGTAGGTACAATCTGCCGGTTTGAGTGAAGAGCGATGCTGACTCTGAAGTTCTCGCAGCGTTCCGAAATTCCACAACCAATCCCTTCGTTTCCTTCTCTTACCTCCTGCCTCAAAGCCAGATTCCCTCTTCCCTATCCTCGACGGAGCTTCTGCTGCAGACTTTGTTATTGTTGCGGTTTCGAGTGATGAAGAAGTGACGGCACAGGGAGAGACCGTATTGAGGTGCATGACCGGTCTCGGAGTTGGAGGATCAGCTGGTGGTGTTCTAGGTGTTGTCAAGGTGAATAGAGCTTCTTTAAGATCCTGCTACGCTTTCTGACCCTCGCAAGTTCACAGAATCTCCCTGGCGGCAACCCAACTCTCGCTTCTTCGACTCGCGCTTCTTTACAATCCTTCCTCACCCACTTCTTCCCCTCAATCGAACGCGTGCACTGCGTCTCGTCTTCTCCATCCAACACATCGGAATCCTCGATGGCAACCGATGTCGACTCAACTTCCACTCCAACACCTTCGCCCGAAGCAACCCTCATCATCCGCGCTCTTTGCGAGAAGACTCCGAAAGGCTTGAGATGGCGGGAGAACAGACCGAGAGTGCTCGCTGAACGAGTGGGATGGGAGAAGAACGCAACGGACGCCTCAACAGCTGTTGAGAGCGGTGATTTACCAAAGGGATTCGAGGGAGAAGAACTCGGAACTCTGGTCGTCGAGGGTGTTGTACGAGGACAGCAGTTGAATGCGAATCGATTGATGCACTTGCAAGGTTACGGAGATTTCAAGATCGAAAAGGTAAGCTGGTTTCATTCAAACTCACGATAAGAATTATGTTCAACCCGCTTCTTCTCTTAGATCCTTACTGCTCCTCCTCTCCGACCCAGCAAGCGTACCGCTGCCGCTTCTTCAATGGCACTGGACTCGACCGCTTCGACCTCCGCCATTCCTGCTCCTTTCGACCCGATTTCCCTTCCGAATGAAGACGCCGATTCCCTTGCTTCGACAAACATTCCCGACGACGACGAGTTCGGAATGGATGAACAGACTTGGCCGACCGAAGAGGAGATGGCTTCAGCACCAGCTGCTCTCGCCGCTCGAGACCGCTCCGAAATGCCTCCACCAGCTCGACCAGGAACTACACCGAAATTGAAGAAAGTGGCGAAGGGAACTAGTGCTTATCAGGCGGCTTGGATTATCGACGAAGAAGACGACGACGACGATTCGGGTGCTGATTCTGATGAAGATGGGATGAAGGCAGAGGGCGAAGGAGATCACGATGTGGAGGAGGAGGAAACCGAATTCGTCGACACCCTCGCCGATGAGACTGCTTCAGTCTCAGCGAGACCATTCGCCGATCTCTCGCCAGAACAGGAGGAGGCTCAATTACAGGAGTATCTCGCTTCTCGATCAGCTGCTCGAAACACCGCGAATCTCGACGACATGGATTTCCCCGATGAAGTCGATACACCTCTCCATGTTCCTGCTAGAGAACGATTCGCTCGATATCGAGGTCTCAAGAGTTTCCGAACAAGTCAATGGGATCCTTATGAAGAGTTGCCTAGAGATTACGGTCGATGTTTCATGTTGGAAGATTGGAGAGGTATGGGAAGGAGAATGGAGAAGCGATTGAAGGAAGATGAGGGAGCTGAGGTGAGTGACCAGTCTATTCCTTCTGCGCTATCGTATCTGACCGCGACTTTGATCTCACGCCAGGCTGGAACTCGCGTCCTCGTTCACCTCTCGAACGTCCCTCGCCGAGTTGTCGAGGAACACAACCCTTCCAATCCTTTCGTTCTCTTCGGTCTCCTCAAGCACGAACACAAGTACTCGATCATGCACTTCACCGTTCAACGCAACACGGAGAACAACGACACAGTGAGATCGAAAGATCCCCTCGTTCTGCAACAAGGATTCCGTCGCTTCAAGATCAACCCTATCTTCAGTCAGCACACCGTACGAAATGGAGGCAAAGGCAGCAACAATGTTCACAAGTTCGAGCGATTCTTACGACACGGCATTCACGCTACTATCGCGACTTGCTATCTTCCCATCACTTTCGGATCCTCTCCTTCCCTTCTCATCCGAGTCCCCACAACATCTCCCGACAGTCTCAACCCTTCTCCCGATCAAGGTATTCATCTCATCGGAACTGGAAACCTCCTCGCTTCTGACCCGACTCGGATCACTGCGAAGCGTGTCATTCTCACCGGTCACCCTTTCAAAGTCCACAAGAAGACTGCCACGATCCGCTACCTCTTCTTCAATCGAGACGACGTCGAATACTTCAAGCCCGTTCAACTTCGAACGAAGGGAGGTCGAATCGGTCACATTCGAGAGCCGCTTGGTACTCATGGTTACCTCAAGGTCAGTCACTTCTCTGTCTCTCTCTCTTTTGCGGTGCATTTGCTGATTCCTTCTTTCGTCTGATCAGGCCGGTTTTGACGGACCAATCTCCCAACTCGACACGATTTGCCTCACTCTTTACAAGAGGTGTTTCCCGAAATGGGGCACAATCTGGGACGGCAAGCCTATTACAATTGCTTCGAAGGAGGATGTGGCAGCTCACGCATCTGAGCGAGGGAGTGTCATGGGAGATTCTGCTATGGTTTGATTTGAGTAGATTTTAGATGATCCTTTTTGATGTACACTATGTCACTTCGCCTACTATCTGTCGAGATCAGGGGATAGACTGTGAGGCCGCCGACTTCCGAGACGGCTACTGCGAAGAGAGGGTCGAGAAAGAGAACTTCGCGTATTCGCTTCACAACTCAGAGGAATTGCGAGTGCCATCGATTCAACTATTCTTCTTCCTCCTCCAAACTCTCTCCCGAATATCAATGAGAGCCAGTCTAGCGCGAGAGACGCTTGGCCTCGACAGCGATTCAACGATGAGAGAAAGCTTGCTTTCTCGTCGTTTACTCTCGAACACCCAAAAGATTCAAAGAAGACAGCAGAGAAAAGGCTGACAAGTTGCAGAAACAGACGACGGGGTATACGAAAACGAAGTAAAGATTGAAAGAGGAGCAGAGATCGAAAGACTAAATCAAAGACCAATCATCTTCAGAACTCCTCCTCACTCCGACAATCTAGTAGAGGGAACCCCTCCTCGAAGCCCTACGAGAAGCACGACTCGAAGATCGAGCGAGACTCATCTCTGCCATGTCACCGGCCAAAGATCCTCGACGGGAACGGTGAGAACGTCCAGACATCGATCCTCGACGACGAGGAGGGAGGTCAATGTCTTCCTCCTCGGAAGAAGCGCTGTCGATGTCATCTTCGTAGCGGCGACGGGACGAGCGAGAAGAAGAGCGTCCGAGTCCGTCGTATCCAGAAGCGCGACGAGAGCGGGAGGAGCGACGAGTAGAGCGAGAGTAGTTGCCTCCGTCGAGGTAAGCCTCGGGGTCAGACTCGGAGTCGTCATCAGGGTTGATGCGAGCGTACTAGTATCGAGAGTCAGCCGAGAGTATGTGTCAGTCAATCGAGAGTGAGATATTCGCAAAAAGAGGAAAACAGAGAAGCTCACCCTGTCCTCTCGGGCCATGTTCGATTGGTTCCTATCGAAGACGACAGTGATAGGCCAGAAGCTATTGCGAGTCGGAAAAGGAGAAGTCAGTGTCGAGATTCGAGAGAGAAGTGAGAAAGAAGGGAAACAAAGCTTACCCCTTGATCGAAACGGTGAAATGAATAGTACCATCAGCCTCGTTCCTCGAGTTGATGGGAACCCAGCTCGATTCGATGTTGGATCCGATAGGTTGAACGATAGCTTCTTCGGAAGGAGGAAGAGTTCCAACGATAACGTGAACGAAGGGATCCATGGGAGAAGGGTCCTCGTGGAAGAATTGAACGACCGAACGGTGAACCTTGCGAACGCCTTGTTGTCCACAGAACTCTTCACTGTGAGCGGCAAAGTCTGCCTTTTCGAGTCCGTGTTGGAACCTAGCAGTGATTCGTTCCTCTGAAGTATCGAGCTTTTGAAGGTAACCAGCAGCTTCGAGCCCGGCGTTGAAGTCGGGGCTATTGTTAAGTTAATGTCAAAAGAGTCAGGTACTGATCACGAGGACACAAGACCGGTAAGAGATAAAAAGAGAGGAATAACTCACTGAGCGAAGGGGTTGTCGTTGAGAGGAGCGGGTCCAGTCAAGCCACGAGGAGCCATCTTTTGAGTTCGAGAGTGTAGAGTGTGAAGAGTGAGGAAGAGAAGGAGAGGAAGAGGGAACGTGTGAAGGGAGAAAGAGGAAAGAAAGAGAGAAAGCGAAAAGAGGGATCCGGTTTTGTTCACTCAAGGTCCGCGGCGAGTTCGGAGCTCCGAGATAGGAGGTTTCCGTCCTTCATCGCTTGGCTAGTCGTCCGCGATCAGTGCGAGTTGCGGAAGTGGGTTTCGGAAATAGACCATTCGAAAAAACGACGCCAAAACTCTCCAGGTCAACTCTACTAGTCAAGAGCTACTCTCCCACCCCTCTCACTACCTCTTCAAGCTCTATAGCGCTCTCGTTGGAGGTCGAGAAGTAGCCGATGCTTCACGCAGACGCCTTTCATCCGACAAGTCCTCGGATATCTTGCACAGCTTTTTCATCCCTGCTCGTCGCCGAACAGATCTCGTCGAGTTTTGCAGCGGAGCAAGGCCTTGTCGAGCGTGGTGGCTGAGGAGAGTAGCTAGGTTCGAGCTAGAGAACCTAGACGAGAATGAGCTTTCTTACCTCCGCAAGTGTCTGCAACACAAACAACTTGAACGGCTCCTTCGAGGGTCGCAAGCTGATGGCATCTTCAGCGTTAGTGGAGGCAGAGCGGATACACTAAACAAACTTGTAGGACGCAGAAAGAATCCTAGTCGCTTTCCGATGTCCTCGACTTGAACTCGAAGCTTGAAGGCCTCGCGAGCTCGCAGAGGACGAACACTCCTTCTGCCTCGAACGCACGTAGAGATCGACACTGATGCACTGTAGTGATCGACGACGACGTGAGAACGCACATGCGATCGTAACAAGGGGCTTTCGACAAGCGCATGAAAGCTGAGAACTCGAGCAGATTTCGCACTTTCGCAAGAAACGGAACGACGAAGAAGAGCAAGCGGAGACAGCTGTGACTCCTAGAGAGAAGCGTCATCAAGGTGTTAATGAAACGAGGAAAGAGAGAGTTGCCCGACAGAGCGAAGAAGCAGGCTCCAAACACGCAAAATGAATCAGAGTCGCAAGAACTCGTTTCGAGGAGAGAAAGTTCTCATCTTTCACACTCTCGCGCACCTCATCTCGAGCGCCTCACTCTCCGACAAGGATAGCCTTCGACGTGCATTATCGTCAGTCGAACTCAGCCGGATTACCTACACCCTCTGCCCTTTTGAACGTAAGTTCCCTCTCCTTTCTCTCCACCACCATCTTCCGATCACTTCAGTTCAACTCACCATCTCAAACCTATCAGCTAGTCAGGCTCGACTACAACTTACACGCCTTGCCTCATTTGATTGAATCCACCAGTTAGATTAATTGCCCGTCTCCCTCAACAATCTCGACCCCTGCCAACACGACGTCCTCTACAGCTCACCAGCCCATTCTACAGAGCTTCACAAGCAACACGACGCGCTCTGCTCAGTATCTCACCTCCAATGGAGGCTCTTGCGCCTCCCCTTCCAATCGAGGACCCTGATTCCAGCATCCCCTCCCTCTTCCCTTACGACAGCTTCCCCATGCCGAAAGGTCTCTACACTCAGTCGAACAGCAGTAGGAGTAGCGCAGGAGATTTCATCAGCGGAGGAGAGTCTGACGGGAAATGGGAGGAAAAGATTGCTTCAACCTTCAACAAAGGAAAGGGTAACAAGGGAGGGAAGAGATCAGTCAAGGGGGCAGACGAGCTACTAGGGTTAGCACCAGCGCTGCCTATATCTCCTCCTCGATCCGCTTCGTCTAGCTCCTCTCCGCGAAGTTCGCCGACGCGGTCTCGTCGAGCAAAGTCAACTGCAGGTGCGCAATTCTCTCCTCTTCTGTTGGCAAGTCAGGCTGACGGGACTCTTTACGAGACAGAATTGAGGCAGATGGCGAAGAATCAACGTGCACGGAACTTCACGGTCGACGACGATCTCTCTTCGCAAAGAGCGAGTCGAAGCACGCTTGCTTCCTTTACAAGCACCGGAGAATCAGTGTATGAAGATGCAGTCGAACCAGACAGTGACCACGTCGAAGAGCTACTAGCAAGTGTAGATCAGACTAAGAGTGAGTCGTCTCATCTTTTCGTCAACTAGGCTTCGAGAGGCTCACCATCGCTTTGTGCTGTAGCTCTCCCACCGCTCGACACATCGCTCTTCCCTGATGCTCCTCCCGAACTCACGTCGAATGAGAACGGATCGAGATCTCGTCAGATTACTCCTAAACCGACGCATCAAAGCGACTATGGATACCCGACATTCACCAGTCCGACACCTTTATCTCCAGAGGCGGTCGCTAGTCTCGACGAGAGAATCCTCTACGAGCAGCGTCAAGTCGATCTCCAAGCTGAAGCGAAACGTCGAATGAGCTTTCAGCAATCCATCTCAACACTTCCTACTTCCCCTCGCGCTCCACCATCTTCCTTCCGTCGTCACTCGGGCGTGCCTCGAAACTCTGCCCCACCCTCTCACTCCCGCCGAGCTTCTTCCATAGCTTTCGCGACTTCACCTCCTGTTGCCGGTTCTCGACAATGGCATCCCAAACCTCTCGTCCTCACTCCAGCCCGCACCATGTCCACGCCTCTCACGAGCGACTCGAACCTCTTGTCGAGCCCGAATCGTCACTTGTCAACGCTCGAAGGATCGCTCGATGGTCACCTTCGAAGCCATTCTCGCGGATCGAGCTACAATGATGGCACAATTCGAACAGCGTCTCCACTCAGTCCCGGAGGTCACTCGTTCGTCAGCCGCTCAGCTTCGCCCTGTCATTCGTCCCCTAGGCGACAACCCAGTATCGGAGGAGGAAATCCTCGGCGTCGTTCTCTCGGCTACGTCGGTTCTCCTGATCCGCTTTCGTCCTTCGGGAGGAGGTCAATGCAGTACGACTTTAGAGGCAGGAGTGCAAGCGAGGATACTCGGGAGACCAGGACGACGATCGAGAGTGGGATTACTAGGTTTACGGCAGAAGGTGAAAGTCCAGAGTCGAGTTTAGGAGGATGGAGTGAAGACATGAAGATGGGTCAAGCGAGCCCTTCTCTCGATGACAAGGAGTGGGAACAGCAATGGCAAGCGAATCGAGTCAATGGTACTCCTCTCGAGATGGTCGAAGAAGTCAGTTCAAGCGACATCCGAGTTATCAACGAGGAGTTGGAGGTTGCGGACGTGGAGGATCCGATCCAAGACAGGCCGAGAAGAGACTCGCAGCTCAAAAGCCTCAGACTGTCGCAACAAATCCAATCGAACGCACCGATTCTTCGCCGACGAGCAGCCACCGATGACCGGTCAAGCCTCGACTCTTCCTCCTCTCGACCGGATTCCTTCGCCGATACCTCTCTCGCAACCTTGAGACCCTCTTCGTCAGTCTCTGGCCTCCGTCGTGGTTCAGTTCCTCCTACACCCCCTCCGAAACTTCCCCTTCCTCGCCCACCTCCTTCGCAATCGAACAAACGCTCGAGATCAGGATACGATCAGCACTGGAACGGAGAACCTCTCTCCCTCGAACGAGACTCGTCCAGTTCTACCTTTGGAGACGAGGATTCCGATTATCCCGCTAGCCCGAAGAAACCGACGTTTACTCAAACCAACCCTCTCGATCACGCTGTCTCACCTGAAAAGCCCCTAACCTCCTCGCCTCGTCGACCCATCGTCATCAAAGGGGCTACTCGACAATCGGTCGCCGCATCTGCTCGAAGAAGTGAACGACTTTCGCAAGCCGATCCTCCTCGTTACCGTTCAACCAGCAACTCGGATCGAAGTTCTTCTTATTCTAGTGGAGCAAACGAGTCTCGTCCATCCTCACGCTCCTCACGACGAACATCCGGTCTCCCAAGTTGGGAGGGAGGATCTTACGAACCTCGAAACTCGGAACCTCTATCTACCCTTCCCGAATCGGAATCGCCCAATCCTGAATCTTACTCGCAACCCTTCCACTCGAGTCGTACTCGCTCCCAGCACCGAACAGAACGCCCGGCTAGTCGAACTTCGTATGCTTCTTCTCCGAGGATCTCGATCGGTTCTACCTTCGCCAACGGTTTCGGAGCAACTCGCAAGGTCGATTTTGAACCGAGGGATCCGAGAACGCTCGAAGAATTGGACGCCGGTCAAGGTTCCTACCTCGAGGTACTACTCTACAGCGAACCTCCGCCTCGTGCGAAACCTTTGGACGTCCGAAAGAGTACCGCAACCTCATCGAGTTATGGCTCTAGTAGCAAGAGGGCGAGTCTCGCACCACTCGTACGCAGCGACTCTCCCACGTCACCTGTGCTCGGAAGTAGGCCCAAGTCGAGCAGCAACTTTGCTCAGAAACTGTTCAGCGGTTTCAGAGGAAAGCCCTCGGCACATCAGAAACCTTCGTCGGAAGGACCCAAGCGACCCGCGAGCATCGCTGCTCCCAAGCCGTCTCAACCAGCAAAGGCTAAGCCTCGCCCGATCGTCTCTGGACCTCTCGAACTTCAAACGGCAGAACTCGCTCAGAAACAACTTCGCGATTCAGCAGGACTTACTCAAGAAACCGTCACACCCTCTCTCTCCGTCTCCTTCGCTCCTCCGATCCCGATCATGAAGAGCTACACCTCACTAGCAAGAGTATACGATCAAGAGTCGGACGTTCAAGAATTCCTCCGTCACAGCGATTCCCGCACTTCCCTCGAGACGATCGATCGACCTCCTCCTCGACCTTTCTCCCTTCCTCCCGGTCTCGTCAACTCGAAGCACGACAAAGCACCACCTCCACTTCCACCTGTCAAACCTCCTCGCAGTCCGCTTCGTCCCGCCATGAACTCTGGAAACGAGCTTCTCCAACCTTCACCTCGAGCGGATTCTCCAGTTCTCTCGTTCAAATCGTTCAACTCGCATCGATCCTCTATCGAAACGAGCTCCCGAGGTCGCTCATCATCTATGGGTCGTAACTCGTCGAGTGAACCGATAGGAGTGAGGGATGTGATGAGGGGGCAATTCCTCGAACGTTAAGAATTGTGAGTAACTCGACTTCTTTCTTCGCTTTTGCGAATAAGCTGACACTGGTTCCTAGACGCAGCTCTAGATCCATCCCCCTCGTTTCCTCATCGATTGATATCTTTTTACGTATTTTGGGTTTATTGGGATTTTCTTGTCGTCAAACTTGTCATATTGCTCTCTGCCTGTCATGTCATCTCATATGTAGAAGCTCTGTCACTTGGTCGAGCTCACAGCCTCACGAGAGAGAGGAGAGTTCAAGACTGATCATTCCCCCTCGAAAAAATAACAGCTACCCAAACTACTGTACTTTGCTACTTTTCTCCCTGAATCCATCAACAGCAAAGAAAACATCGTGACTACTACTTTTTCGTTTGCTTGTCGACATCCATCGCATCTGTGCGAGGAGTAGGAGGAGTTGCACTTGGAGGTCGGAAAGCGGGAAGTTGGAAAGGCATATCGGAAGAATAAGGGGTAGGGATGTGGTGAGAGGATAGAACGGGAGAGTGAGATGGTCGACTCGAAGGTGGGAGAGGAGCTTGAGGTTGCGGAGGTTTGGGTCTCGTTGCAGCCTCAGAAGAGACAGGAGGAGGTCGGAGAGGGGCGTGGTAGATCTGTGAATTGGCTGTAGTTCCAGCTTCGACTTTGATCGCTGGTGAAGTGGTCGTCGTGGACGAGTTCGTGGGGAGAGATTTGGAGAGCGAGTCGGCAGCAGTCGAAGAGGGAAGAGGAGCAGGAGAAGCGGGTTTCGGAGGATTCTGACAAACAGTCGAAGCACTCGGAGTCGAAGGTTGACCTGATCCGCTAGGGCGAGGTCCATCTTTCTTCGTATCCCACGGTCGTTGCCAAGGACTAGCTTTGCCGTTGTTGACGAAAGCGAGTTTCGGCTGAAGATAAGTCACGAAGAATCATCAGTTTCGTCGTCGACGACAAAGTGAAGAGAAGCGAGGGACTCACGATGATAGGAGCACCTTCGAGGAAGCTCAACATGGTCGTCTTCGCGCTACCAGGAGCTTGTCCTTGACTAAGCAACAGTTTCCTCACTTGCATCAGAGCCTTGAGATCTTCCTTGCTCTGAACCGTCAATTCCGCTTGAGGGGTCGATACTCGAGCACTTCCAGGAGCGGGTGACAAGGAGGGAGAGCCGTGTCGACCACCGGTTGCGCTGGTCGAAGCGGAGAGGGGAACGGAGGAATTTGTCGGCGATGCTGCTCCTTGACCGGTCGAAGCGCTTCCGGAGAAAGGTGGGATCGTACCGAGAGAGAATCGAGGGTTCGAGGCGGAAGAAGATGTAGCTGCAGGTGCTGAGGGAGCGGCAGAGGAGGAAGATGGAAGAGGAAGGGAAGGACGAGGGCCGTTTCGGTTCGTAGAGCTGATAGATGCTTTGCGATCGGAGATTGAGGAGGTAGAGGGTTGGGGAGAAGGGTTGTTGAGCATGTCGATGTATCGGACTTCTGCGAGTAGTGCGAGACTGTCGAGAGCGCTCGTCGCTGCTGAAGCCATGTTCGACCCTTCCCGCCTCCTGCTCGACGTCCTATGATCCGCCATCCCCATCTCCTCATCCTCTGAGCTCGTCAAATCCGTTAAGGGACTCGAATTCCCACTCTCGTAACCATTTCCCATCGCCCTCTTCTTCCTCGGTGAAGCTCGTTTCTTCGCCTTCTTCCCTAGTTCACCCCGTCGCGAAGGAGGTACGACCTTGCCCCAGAAATCGAGAATGATGTTTTGCTCGGGAACTTGATAACGAATTCGGTTGACAGTCATTTCTTCGTATTCTTCTGGAGGTGCTCGTTCAGGTGGAGGAAGTACGATGATGTCGCCGTTGTTGGGTACTCCACGTTCTTCAATGTTGACAGTAGATGAAGCTCGAGGTACTCGTTTCTTAGGCTGAGGGAAGAAAGAGGGAGAGAGAGAGAGAAGATTGAATGCTCGATTAGCCTTCTTATGTCAATCTGACGAGGAAGAGAGATAGAGGAACTCACAAGAACGTGTTCAGAGTGTACAGGACACATCCACTTCCTCGTGGGAGGCGGCATACCAGTCATCGGAGGATTGAGACAATCCAAATGCCAATGTTGATCGCAGAAATCGCAAGAAATGATTCGACGATGGATGTGAGGGTTCGCCGCTTGACTACAGTTGTAACAGATGATCGCTCGTCCATTCTTGTCCTTGAGTCGATAACCATCTCGATCTTCTTGTCCAACAGCTCGTCCGCTGAAACCGTCGAAGGCACAATCGGGTTAGAATAGGTAGGACGATTTTGTGTCAAAAAGAGGTACAATACATACGTGATCTTCGAAGGAGGACGATGTTCATTCGAATCGATGAACTCGCCATTGAGACCGACAGCAACTGAACGAACGAAGCAAATCGTAAGTCGAAAGGCTAATGGAGAATTGGAGCGATCAGACTGACCATTTTTGTAGAATTGCTTGATGTCGTTGTTGAGCGAGAAAGCTTTCGGGTTCTCTCTTTCGACATTGTAGATCAATTCAGAGAAGAATCCCGGAGCTGGTCGAGTTGGAGGATGCTAGAAATGAAAAGGTGATAAAATTAGTCACAATCGCTCGACATGAGTCGGTGAGAGGGAACGTACAGCTTTAGCTCTACAAGCTTTACAGAACCAACTCTCTTCTGGTACTTCATCAATCTCGAGAGGAGGTTCCAAACAACCGAAATGAAACGATCGAAGACAACCTCCTTCACAACAAAGGAAGTGACCTTTTCCACCACATGAATCACAGTAATCGTTGTTTGCCTGTGGATATTGCGAATTCCTCATCATTATATGAGTCTGAGGAGAATAGAAGGAGAAGAGAAAGAAGAAAACGAACGAGAAGAACTTCTCCACCTCCTACTCCTGGAGCAGCGGCTCTCCTCGCTAATTGTTTACCAATCTTGGCGGGACTGCTGAGCCTCCTCTCCATCAGCTTACAAACTCATAACAA
>Ga0308161_1004897_pt1 | contig 12032 bp, 12 predicted proteins | sample PhyFR2_FD_201034 | JGI IMG/M metagenome (GOLD analysis project Ga0308161, IMG submission 201034) | Phyllosphere microbial communities from UC Gill Tract Community Farm, Albany, California, United States - DLSLF.R2 | ecosystem: Host-associated > Plants > Phyllosphere > Unclassified | place: USA...
CGGTCTTACATCGAGAACGAGGAACCGCAACCGCAGGTCGAGGTGGCGTTCGGGTTCTTGATGACGAACTGGGCGCCTTCGAGGTCGTCCTTGTAGTCGATCTCGGCGCCGACCAGGTACTGGTAGCTCATCGAGTCGATCAGCAGGGTGACGCCGTTCTTTTCCATCGTCGAGTCGTCTTCGTTCACGATTTCGTCGAAGGTGAAGCCGTACTGGAAGCCCGAGCAACCGCCGCCCTGCACGAACACGCGCAGTTTCAGGTCGGGATTGCCTTCTTCCTCGATCAGTTGAGCAACCTTCTGGGCAGCGCTGTCGGTGAAGTTGATGGGCGTGGGGATCGTGTCTTGTGCGTTTTGCACTTCGGCGACTGCATTCATGGATAAACTCCTGATTGGATTCGGATTTCGTCCATTATAGACCGTTGGCGCCAGTCATGCTGAAGCCCCTTCGGCGGCCACTCCGAGATGAAACACGGGCTCGCCGGCCTTGGCCAGGTCGGGCTGGTGGGTCAGTTTGCCCGTCACCAGCGCACCGCCGTGCATTTCCAGCAGGCGGTAATGGACATCCCCATGTATGCGGCCTTTCGGCTGCAATTCAAGGAGTTCCGTCGAAAACACGGTGCCGGCGATATAGCCGTTCACGACGAGGTTGGCACAGCGCACCTGGCCCTCGATACGCGCGTGTTCGGAGACGATCAGCATGCTGTCGTTGCCGTCGCTGGCGATCACGTTGCCGTGCACCTCGCCGTCGATGCGCAGCCCGCCGGTGAACACCAGGTCCCCTTCGATGCGTGCGGAAATCCCGATCAGGCTATCGATTTCGCTTTTTGGATTGCGACCGAACATGTTCATCCCCTGTGCTTGGCGTTGGTTATTTCCAACGGTCAATGTACCGTTGCCAACATCATCTGCCTTGATCTGCGTCGTGTGACCAAGGCTTGCCGGGGGAACCTGTCGGGCCCGCAACACTGCGGACCCTGGGGAGGCTTACGGCAGCAGCGCGACCTGCTTCAGGCCGGTGCTTTCCGGCAGGCCGAACATCAGGTTCATGCACTGCACGGCCTGGCCGGACGCGCCCTTGACCAGGTTGTCCTGGACGACGAGGATCACGACCGTGTTGCCGTTGTCCGGACGGTGCAGCGCGATGCGCAGCATGTTCGAACCGCGCGTCGAACGGGTTTCCGGATGCGAGCCGAACGGCATCACGTCGACGAACGCCTCGTCCTTGTACTGGTCTTCGAACAGGGCTTGCAGGGCCTCGTTCGTGATGTCCTGCGTGAGGCGCGCGTACAGGGTCGAATGCATGCCGCGGATCATCGGCACGAGGTGCGGCGTGAAGATCAGGCCGACCTTCTGGTCCGTGTAGCGCTGCAGCTGGGCCGACGTTTCCGGCGTATGGCGGTGGCCGTGCACGCCGTAGGCCTTGAAGTTGTCGCTCGATTCCGAGAACAGCGTGCCGATCTCGGCCTTGCGGCCGGCGCCGGACACGCCCGACTTGCTGTCGGCGATCAGGTTGCCCGCATCGACGATGCCTGCCTTCAGCAGCGGATAAAAGCCCAGCTGCATCGTGGTCGGGTAGCAGCCGGGATTGGCGATCACGCGCGCCTTCCTGATGTCGTCGCGGTTCAGCTCAGGCAGGCCGTACACGGCTTCCGCCAGCAGTTCCGGCGCGCTGTGCGGCATCTTGTACCACTTCTCGAACGTGGCCGCATCCTTCAGGCGGAAATCGGCCGCGAGGTCGATCACCTTGACGCCGGCCGCGATCAGCTCGGGCGCCTGGGCCATCGCGACGCCGTGCGGCGTCGCGAAGAACACGACGTCGCACTGCTTCAGGTCGGCCTTGTCCGGGCTCGTGAACGCGAGGTCGACGTGGCCGCGCAGCGAGGGGAACATGTCGGCGACGGGCAGGCCGTCTTCCTTGCGCGACGTAATGGCGGTCAGCTGCGCCTCGGGGTGGGCAGCCAGCAGGCGCAGCAATTCCACGCCCGTGTAGCCGGTGCCGCCAACGATGCCAACTTTGATCATGTCTGTTTCCCCTTGTTAAATAGATACGGTCCCGTACGAGCCCGCAATTTTAGCAGGCTGTCACGCCCCCTGCTGCATCGCCACAACAGCGTAATTCGGGGTCAGAGCACATTTACCGGAAAATTCGGGGTCAGAGCACATAAATTGGCAATTTCCTTCGATGCCAATCGAGTGTCGGATATGGAGGCAATCCTCGATACCGCACCATATTTTTGCCTGATAGACAGCACATAAGCCGCTTCAAAATCCATGCTCTGACCCCGGATCCGAAAGAAATCGAGCTCTGACCCCGAATTTGGGCAACAAAAAAGCCGCCGGCTGAAACAGCGGGCGGCTTTTCGTTCGGCGGCAGCGCGAAACGCGCTGCGGATCCGATTAACGCTTCGAGAATTGCTTTGCGCGACGTGCTTTGCGCAGACCAACTTTCTTACGCTCGACTTCACGGGCGTCACGGGTGACGAAACCGGCACGTGCCAGGTCGCCCTTCAGGCCTGCGTCGTAGTCGATCAGTGCGCGGGTGATGCCGTGGCGCACTGCACCTGCCTGGCCGGACTCACCGCCGCCGTGCACGTTGACCTTGATGTCGAAACGCTCGACGTTGCCGGTCAGTTCCAGCGGTTGGCGGATGACCATCAGGCCGGTTTCGCGCGAGAAGTATTCGGCGGCCGGTTTGCCGTTCACGATGATCTGGCCGGTGCCAGCCTTGATGAACACACGGGCCACTGCACTCTTGCGACGGCCGGTGCCGTAGTTGTAGTTACCGATCATGTCAGTTCCTTACTTAGATTTCGAGTGCTTTGGGTTGCTGGGCAGCGTGCGGGTGGGTGGCTTCCGCATACACTTTCAGCTTCTTGATCATGGCGTAGCCCAGCGGGCCCTTCGGCAGCATGCCTTTGACGGCCTTTTCCAGGGCACGGCCCGGGAAGCGCTGTTGCATTTTCAGGAAGTTGGTTTCGTAGATACCGCCCGGGTAGCCCGAGTGACGGTAGTACTTCTTGTCGTTGGCTTTGGTGCCGGTCACGCGCAGTTTGCCTGCGTTGACGACGACGATGAAATCACCGGTATCGACGTGCGGAGTAAATTCCGGCTTGTGTTTGCCGCGCAGTCGGAGTGCCACTTCGCTGGCAACACGTCCGAGGACTTTGTCCGTCGCGTCAATCACGTACCAATCGCGCTGGACTTCATGGCCCTTAGCGGAAAAAGTTTTCATGTTGACTTCCTAATATAGGGAATTAATGCTCGAATGGTGGTTCCGCGGGCGATGCTACTTCGCGGACTCTGCCTTATTGTCTTTTCCCGAGCAAATGGAAAGCCGACGATCATAGCCGATCCTTCACCCGACCGTCAAGCCCTCCGGTCCACGCCCCGGCTGGATGCAACGCAAATCCCATCAGCATCGCCGAGCTAGACTCGCGAGTTAGGTCATGCATATTTGCAACTTTTCGTTGACCACGAAAACGATGCCAATTTAGTATGGCCCTCATCCACGAGGAGAGAGCCGTGAAATCCATCCTGTTCCTGGGCGCGCTGCTGGCGGCCGCCCTGCCCGCTGTCGCGGCCGAGCCCGCCCAGCCGGCAACGACGCGCAGCTGCCACCTGCCCGGCGTCGAGGAAGCCCTGCGCTGCCTGACCCTGCCCGTCCCCGTCGAGCCGGGCAAGCCGGGCACCCTGAATTTGCACGTCACCATCGCTCCCGCCCTGCGCCAGGGTGCGCGTCCGGACCCGCTGTTCGTGCTGGCCGGCGGTCCCGGCGAAGCGGGCAGCGACGTGCTGCCGCTGCTGTCCAACGCGTTCAAGCGCGTGCGCGCCACCCGCGACATCGTCTTCATCGACCAGCGCGGCACGGGCCTGTCCGGCAAGCTCGACTGCGCGTCCGACCGCGACGACGATGCCCGCATGAGCGACGCCGACACCGATGCCGCCATGCGGCGCTGCATCGCGGCCGCGAAGGTGCCGTTCGCCGCCTACACGACGGCCGCCGCCGCGCGCGACGTCGACGCCGTGCGGCGCGCGCTGGGCTATGGCCAGGTCAACCTGTGGGGCGGGTCGTACGGCACCCGGCTCGCGCAGGCGGTTGCGCGCGCGTATCCCGCGGCCGTGCGCACGCTCGTGCTGGACGCCGTCGCCGCGCCCGACCAGGTGATCCCGGCCGGCGGGCGCGACAGCCAGGCCGCGCTCGACGCCCTGTTCGCGCAATGCGCCGCGGATGCCGCCTGCGCCCGCGCCTACCCGAACCTGCGCGCCGAGTTCGATGCCCTCGTGCGCAAGCTGGACGACGGCCCGCTGCAACTGAAGCTGCCCGACCCGCGCACCGCGCGCGACGTCGAGGTCACGATGACGAGCGCGCGCCTGCTCGACACCGTGCGCAACATGCTGTACAGCCCGGCCGACGCGCGCCGCCTGCCGTTCCTCGTGCACAGCGCCGGCGCGGGCCGCTGGCAGCCGTTCGTCGCGCGCCGCAACCTCGCCGCCGACTTCGCCACCGAAGGCGCGCCCGCCACCCTGCTGCACCTGGCCGTCGTCTGCGCCGAGGACATGCCGCGCTTTACGCCCGCCCTTGCCGCCAGCGACGCGAGTCCGCTGACGCGCTCCCTGGCCGACCGCCTGCGCGGCCTGTGCCGACTGATGAACGTGCCGGCCGTACCGGCGGCGTCCACCACGCGCATCAAGGCGCCGGCGCTGCTGCTGTCCGGCGCCCTCGACCCCGTCACGCCGCCGCACCGGGCGCGCGCCGCGGCGGGCTACATGGACCGCGCCCAGCTCTTGACGGCGCCGAACGTCGGCCACGGCGTGTCGCAGCTCGGCTGCGCGCCGCGCCTGCTGCGTGCCTTCCTCGACCGGCCCGAGGCCAACGTCGACGGCACCTGCTTGAACGAGATCCCGGCCCCGACCTTCCAGCTCGGCAGCGCCGGGCCGCAACCCTGAACGAGGCGCAACCGCCATGATCGAAGCACATGAAGTGAGCAAACAGTTCGGCGCCGTGCAGGCGCTCGGCGGCGTCAGCTTTACGGCGCGCGATGGCCAGATCACCGCCCTGCTCGGCCCCAACGGCGCCGGCAAGACCACGCTGCTGCGCACGCTGGTCGGCATGCTCAGGCGCGACCGCGGCACCATCGCCGTCGACGGCGTCGACCCGGAGCGCGATCCGCTCGCCGTGCGCGCCAACATCGGCTTCCTGACCGACCAGTTCGGCCTGTACGAGCGCCTGTCCACGCGCGAATACCTGACCTATTTCGGGGAACTGAACGGCATGGACGCCGCGCTGCTGCGCCGGCGCATCGACGAGGTGACGGAGATGCTCGCGATGGACGACATCCTGGAGCGCCGCAGCAAGGGCTTTTCGCAGGGCCAGCGCATCAAGGTGGCGCTCGCGCGCGCCCTGCTGCACAACCCGCGCCACCTGCTGCTGGACGAACCCACGCGCGGCCTGGACGTGATGAGCACGCGCGCCGTGCGCCATGCGCTGTCGGCGCTGCGCGCGCAGGGCTGCTGCGTCGTGATGGCCACGCACGTGATGCAGGAAGTCAGCCACCTGTGCGACGACGTGATCGTCATCGCCAGGGGCCACACGGTGGCGCAGGGCACCCCGGCCGACCTGTGCCGCCGCACCGGCATCGCCAACCTGGAAGACGCCTTCGTGCGCCTGGTCGGCACCGACGAGGGGATCGCCGCATGACGCGCATGACACCGAAGTGGCGCGTCGTCTTCCGCAAGGAACTGCGCGAATCGCTGCGCGACAAGCGCTCGCTGGCGCTGCTGGCCCTGTTCACGCTGATCTATCCCATCCTGCTGGGCGTGATCCTGCACAAGTGGATCGACCGCGCCACGCAGCCGGAACGCGAGGGCATCGTGCTGGCCGTGATCGGCGGCGCGCAGGCGCCCACCCTGATGGCCCAGCTCAAGCAGAAGAACGTCACCGTCCACGACATCCCGGCGCAGGAGGAAAACGCGATCGGCGCCCTGCTGCGCGCGCGCAAGGCCGTCGCCGTGCTGCGCCTGCCGCCCAACTACGCGCGCGACTACGAGGCGATGCGGCCGGCGCGCCTCGAGCTGTGGTTCGACTCGTCGCTGGAACAGGACGGCCGGCGCGACATCGAGGAAGTGCTGGGCGCCTACGGGTCGAACATCGCCAGCGCGCGCCTGCTGGCGCACGGCGTGTCGCCGGCGGCGCTGGCGCCGGTGCGCGTGCAGCGCTACGACACGGGCAGCACGGCCGCGCGCGCGGCGGGCATCATCGGCGGGCTGCTGGGCACGCTGTTCTTCCCCGCCTTCATCTGCGGCCTGTCGGCGGCCGTCGACTCCACCGCCGGCGAGCGCGAGCGGCGTTCGCTCGAAGTGCTGATGGCCCAGCCCGTGCGCACATGGGAACTCGTCACCGGCAAATGGCTGGCCGCCGCGGCGCTCGCCGTCGGCGGCGTCACGATCGCACTGATGCTGGCGCATGCGGTGCTGTCGTGGCTGCCGCTGGAAGAGATCGGCATGTCGTGGCACGTGAGTTGGGGCCGGCTGCTGCTCGTCTGCATCGCGTCCGTGCCGCTGTCGCTGTTCGCCGCCGCCATGCAGATCGCGGTGGCGATGAACGCCCGCTCGTTCAAGGAGGCGCAGAGCGTGCTGTCGATCCTGACGCTCGTGCCGATGGTGCCGGGTCTCGCCGTGTCGATGATGGAAATCAAGACGGCATCCTGGATGTACCTCGTGCCGATGCTGTCGAACCAGACGCTGCTGCGCGAGACGGCCAAGGGCGGCGACATCGGCGTGCTGCCGTACGTGCTGACGTTCCTGTGCGCCGCCGTGGCGGCGTGGATCGCCATCGCGTTCGCCGCCTGGCGCATGAAGAGCGAGCGCTACGTGCTGGCGGTCTAGCACGTCGCCCCTGCGAAGGCAGGGGCCCAAGTACCCATGTGCCTGCGTCTGCGCAAGCAAGGCCCCGTCAGCACGCCGTGCCGCGCTGGCTTAGAATGGACGCCCTCGTCAACAATCAACAGTCAACACTAAGCGGAGAATTCGATGGAAGTCAAAGTCAGCTGGAACGGACCGTCCGGGATGAGCTTCCGGGCCGAAACCGGTTCCGGCCACATGGTCAGCATGGACGGCGCGCCCGAAGGCGGCGGCCACAACCTGGCGCCGCGCCCGATGGAAATGGTGCTGCTGGGGACCGGCGGCTGTACCGCCTACGACGTCGTGCTGATCCTCAAGCGCAGCCGCGAGGACGTGCGCGGCTGCGACGTGACGCTGAAGGCCGAGCGCGCCGAGACGGATCCGAAAGTGTTCACGAAGATCCACTTCCACTTCACCGTCACGGGCCGCAACCTCAAGCCCACCAGCGTCGAGCGGGCCGTCAATCTGTCGCACGACAAGTACTGCTCGGCGTCGATCATGCTGGCCAAGACGGCCGAGATCACGCACTCGTTCGAGATCGTCGAAGGCTGACGATCAGCTGACGATCAGAGGTAATACGCCGTCGTGGTCATCACCTTGGCCATGGCGCGCATCGCGGCCTTGACCGGGAACGGCATCTCGGCCGCGCCCATCGCCTCGGCCTTGGCGCCGTGCTCGATCTCGTCGTCGCGCATCTGCGTGACGATCGCGCGCGACTTGGCGTCGTGCGCCGGCAGCTGGTCCAGGTGGCTGTTCAGGTGCGCCTCGACCTGGCGCTCCGTCTCGACGACGAACCCCAGGCTGACGGCGTCGCCCAGGCGCGACGCCACCGTTCCCAGCGCGTAGGCGCCCGCATACCACAGCGGATTGAGCAGGCTCGGCTGCGAACCCAGCTCGGCCAGGCGCTCGGCCGTCCACGCCAGGTGGTCCTCTTCCTCGCGGCCCGACTGCTCGAACTGCTTGCGCATCGCCTGCGTCGAGGCGCGCCGGCCCTGCGAGTCGTACAGCGCCTGCGCGCACACTTCGCCGACGTGGTTGACGCGCATCAGGCCGGCGCTGTGGCGCTGGTCCTGCGTGTTCAGTTCGCAATCCGGCGCCGACGTGCCCGGATTGGGGCGCCCTGCCTTGGCCACGCCGCCCACCACGCGCAGCGCCTTGTCGAAGCCGACGATCAGGTGGTCGAGAGGATTGATGGATCGGGTCGCGTTTGCCATGGAATACCTTTGCTCAGCCTGTTATTCGATAAGCGGCATTATATGCCTTCGGCCTGCGCCCCTCCGTCCCGTGTCTTCTGGGCCGCTTTTTGCGCCGTCAGCCAGTCGTGCAGCGGCCCGTCCACCTCCAGCTTCGACAGGTTCTTCGCCACGCCCAGGTTCAGTTCCAGCAAAAACGGGATCGAATCGGCCGGCACTTCCGTGCACGTGGCCGTGAAGGCGGCCATGAAACGTTCGGACTGCAGCACCGGCAGCACGCGCCGCCCGCTCATGAATTGCAGGATGCTCGTGATCGTGTGGCCGCCGCCCAGCGTGTGGTAGACGAAACGGTTGAATTCCCGGTCGACGGTCTTGAAGTCGATGGTTTCCCGCGCCATCAGGTTGGCCAGGTAGTACAGGCCGGCGGCGACGCGGAACCAGTCCGTCGCTTCCGCCCGGGTGCGCCCCTGGCGCGTGACGGCCAGGATCTTGTCCTTGTCGATGAGGATCTCCATGCGGTCATTATGCATCTTTTGGGCGGCCCGGTTATCATCGCGCATGTTGCCAGATTGGCCATGAGGCATGCCGAAGCGCAGGCTGGCCATGCGTCCTGCCACCGTATTTCTGCACTCTGGCCGGGTGAAACTGCCGTGCATCGCACGGCGGCTACCGGGCAATGTCGTTTTTAATACAATGCAACAGTCATGAAATGCGTGCACGTCACGTGCAATGGGAGTGTCCATGGAATTACAAATCCGCAACTTGTCCAAGACCTATGCCAACGGCGTGGTCGCGCTGGACAGGGTCTCGCTGAGCATCCCGCCCGGGATGTTCGGCCTGCTGGGGCCGAACGGCGCCGGCAAGTCGACCCTGATGCGGATCCTCGCCACCTTGCAGGAATGCGACAGCGGCTCCGTGTTCCTGGACGACATCGACGTGCTCGACGAAAAAGACGACGTGCGCCGCCTGCTCGGCTACCTGCCGCAGGATTTCGGCGTGTATCCGAAAGTGACGGCCTACGAGCTGCTCGACCATTTCGCGCAGCTGAAAGGCCTGTCGCAGCGCCATCGCCGGCGCGAAGTCGTCGACGCGCTGCTGCAGCAGACCAATCTGTTCGAGGTGCGCAACCAGAAGATGGGCACGTTCTCCGGTGGGATGCGCCAGCGCTTCGGCATCGCCCAGGCGCTGCTCGGCGACCCGCAGCTGATCATCGTCGACGAGCCGACGGCCGGCCTCGACCCGCAGGAACGGGTGCGCTTCCACAACCTCTTGTCCGACATCGGCGAGGACAAGACCGTGATCCTGTCCACGCACATCGTGTCCGACGTCGCTGACCTGTGCGCCAACATGGCGATCATCAACAAGGGCCACGTGCTGCTGTGCGGCGAACCGGCGCGGCTGATCGAAGGCATCGAGGGCAAGGTCTGGGCGCGCGTCGTCGCCAAGCAGGACGTGCCCGTCTACCAGAAGCGCCACACCGTCATCTCCACGCGCCTGCTGTCGGGGCGCACGCTGATCCACGTCGTCGCGGACCGCTACCCGGGCGACGACTTCGAGCCGATCCATCCGACCCTGGACGACGTGTATTTCGCCACCATCGCCGGCCGCCACAACGACCAGGCCGGGAACTGCTGAACGATGGGCGCGCTCCTCGCCATCGCCGGCTTCGAGGCCCGGCAGCGCCTCAAGCTGCTGTCGACCTGGGTGTACTTCCTCGCCTTCTTCGCGCTGACCATGCTGTGGATGGCGGCCGCCGGCGGCGTGTTCAAGGAAGCCTTCGTGTCGTTCGGCGGCCGCGTCCTGGTCAACGCGCCGCGCCAGATCGCCATCACGGTCGCCTTCGTCGGCTGCCTGGGCGTCACGGTCGTCGCCGCGATGATGGGGCGCTCGGTGCAGCAGGACTTCGAATACGAGATGCACCACTTCTTCTTCAGCGCGCCGATCCCGAAGTACGCGTACGTGTTCGGGCGCTTCCTCGGCGCGCTGGCCACGCTGGCCGTCGTGTTCTCGTCGATCCTGTTCGGCAGCCTGCTCGGCACGCTCATCCCCGGCGTCGACCCGGGCCGCCTCGGCCCGTATTCGGTGGCGGGCTACCTGCTGCCCTACGTCTTCACGCTGCTGCCGAACCTGTTCATCTTCGGCGCCATCTTCTTCGTGCTGGCGGCCCTCACGCGGCGCATGCTGGCCGTGTACGTCGCCAGCGTCGTCATGCTGATCGGTTACATCGTCGCGCCGTCGCTGGCGCGCGACCTCGATTACAAGACCCTCGCGGCGCTCATCGACCCGTTCGGCACCACGGCGCTGATCCGTCTCACCGAATACTGGAGCCTCACGGAGCGCAACACGCTGCAGGTGCCGTTCGAAGGCGTGTACCTCGTCAACCGCGCGCTGTGGTCGCTGTTCTCGCTCGTCGTGCTGCTGCTCGGCTACTGGCGCTTTTCCTTCGTGGCGACGCCCGCCGGCCGGCGCGGCCAGGCGCGGCCAGGCGCTGAGACGGAACCGGCGCCGCAGCCGCTGCCCGCCGCCGGCCTGCACGAGACGCCCGACTTTGCCGCGCGCAGCCTCGCCGTGCTGCTGGCGCGCGCGACCTGGATGAACCTGCGCGAGTCGGTCAAGAACGTGTACTTCGCCGTGCTCGTCCTGGCCGGCGTGCTGACCCTCGTTGTCGGCTCGCTCGACATGGGCTCGATCTACGGCACCAGGACGTACCCCGTCACGTACATGGTGCTGGAACTGATCCGCGGCGTGTTCGCGCTGTTCGTGCTGGTCGTGACGACGTTCTATGCCGGCGAGATGGTGTGGCGCGAGCGCGAGGCGCGCATGGCGCAGATGATGGACGCGCTGCCCGTCCCCGGCTGGCTGCCGCTGGCCGCCAAGACGATCGCCCTCGTCGGACTGCAGGCGCTGCTGCTGCTGGCGGCCATGGTGTGCGGCATGGGCATCCAGCTGGCGCACGGCTACCTGGCGCTGGAGCCGGGCCTGTACCTGACGACGCTGTTCGGCATCCTGCTGCCCCGCTACGCGCTGCTCGCCGTGCTGGCCATCGCCGCCCAGGCCATCCTGAACGATAAATTCCTCGCCTACTTCGCCCTCGTCGTGTACTACGTGGCGACGCTGTTCCTCGGCGGCTTCGGCCTCGACCATCCGATGCTCGTGTACGGCGCGCTGCCGGACGTCGTGTATTCGGCCATGAACGGCTTCGGCCACTACCTCCCGCTGCAGCGCGCGCTGCTGGCCTACTGGGGCGGCGCCGCGATCGTCCTGTTCGGCATCGCGCTCGTGCTGTGGCCGCGCGGTACGAGCGACAGCTTTACGGAACGCCTGCGCCTCGCGCGCCAGCGCCTGTCGCCGGGCGTGCTCGCCACGTTCGCGACCGGGATCCTCGTGTTCGCGGGCAGCGGCGCCCTGCTGTGGTACAACCTGGTGCACCTCGGCACCTACCAGACCGCGTGGCGCAAGGAGCAGGTCCGCGCCGACTACGAACTGCACTACAAGCGCTACGCGCGCCTGCCGCAGCCGCGCATCGCCGACGTCGGCCTGCAGGTCGACATCCATCCCGAGACGCGCACCCTGAAGGTGCACGGCTTCTACCAGCTGGAAAACCGCACCGGCGCGCCGCTGCGCGAGATCATCCTGACCCAGAAGCCCGGTCCCGAATTCCGTCCGCGCCTATCCCAGCCGGCGCGCCTGCTGCGCGCCGACCAGGCGCGCGGCTTCTACCATTACCTGCTGGCGACGCCGCTGGCGCCGGGCGCGCGCATCGCGCTCGAATTCGACCTCCTCGACGCGCCCGGCGGCATCCTCGGCCTGGGCCGCGACACGGCGGTCGTCGGCAACGGCACGTTCTTCACCAACGAGGTGCTGCCGCACGTCGGCTACCAGCGCGTCGTCGAACTGGAGGACGACCGCGACCGCAAGCGCCACGGCCTGGCGCCGC
>Ga0308161_1004902_pt1 | contig 12025 bp, 11 predicted proteins | sample PhyFR2_FD_201034 | JGI IMG/M metagenome (GOLD analysis project Ga0308161, IMG submission 201034) | Phyllosphere microbial communities from UC Gill Tract Community Farm, Albany, California, United States - DLSLF.R2 | ecosystem: Host-associated > Plants > Phyllosphere > Unclassified | place: USA...
GCCACTCTCAGTGGACTGCTATGGACACAAAAAAGCCCGCAAAGTTTTCACCTTGCGGGCTCTTAGGACTTCGATGATGGTTCTGGTAACCATCAACCAAGAATTTTGGTGGGCTGGCGGAGTCTGAATTTCGAATTTTTCTTTATGAATATAAAGGAAAATTTTGAATTCAACTTGCGAGCGTATACCAAAGCGTATACCAATTGCTTTTATTGACCCTCATTATGGATGAGAGCATAGTGTAGTTTCTCACATCAAATTCGCTAAAACTGTGCGCATTTAATGTTACTTGAAGTAGATTGTAACGCTGAAATTTTAAACATTTGAAAGTTTAATTTCGACAACTGCTCTCATTGTGCAAAGCAGTGTATTTTATTAAGCCATGTCTGCGAGGAGCGGAAGTTGGTATTAACTCTTCCAAAAAAGTGACTATAAAAAATTTGCAATTCACTTTGAGAGATCTTACACCTCAAAGCCAAGCCAGCGTTCTAGCAATCCCGATATATTCAAAGGAACTGAATGAACATTAAGTTTTTTACCTTCCAAAATACTTTTAGCAAAATATGTACAGTCAGGTTTGAAATGTACAGTGAGTGAATCAGGATTAATGCCCATCAAACCAGCATCAAAAAGACGATGCAAACAGGCAAGCATCAATAATCCGTTTGAAGTATTATTGTTTCCTGTCCCTACTGGTTCAATGTGAGCGGCCTCTAAGGCTTCTCCGCTATTCGTTATGGCACAACGATAACCAAAGTTAGCGGCTACACGCTCTTTAAAGTCGTTCTGATTGGTACGGGTACGAACAATACGATCAGAGAACAACGCTTGCTCAATAGATTCAGAGAGATTGGTAATATAAGAAGGATCATTAACAACTGAGTCAACAAGCTTTTCTAAGGGATTTGTAATGGCGTTGGTTTGTTCAGGGAGAATCATCACTTCTTGAGGGCTTACAGGCGTTCCTATGAGATGTTTTGAAGGCTTACAGACACTAAGAAATTCATGTGCCTGTTTTATATCCATGCCTTGCTTAGTTGCTTCACGTTTGAAAGCATCAACCATAGCAACGGTGTACCCATTTTCTGCAAACAACCTAATCCACTTATCATTAAAGGTTTCTGGAGTTTTGGCAACACGAATAGAAAAAACTTCTTCTACTGATTCTTTAGAGGACAATACAGACGGCTCTATTACATTATCAGCAACGGCAATAGGTGTTTCAATCTCTATAATTAATTTAGGTGTGCTTATGCTTGTACGATGGATGTCTCTAGTATGATCTACAAATCTACCAAAATATTCAAAATCAATTTTGCATTGGATGCATGAAATTGGGCGCCTTATAAGGACTGTATCTATCTTTTTTTGTTCTTTATCAGCTTGATTGGTTTTGTCCTGTTTAACTTTCGCTAGGTTTCGAGAGCTAGGTTTAATTTCCTTCTCGCTAAAAATGCCTCTATATATGGCCGGGGATGTTAATTTGTACGCAGGTTTTCTTTTTTCTTTATTCAGACGATTTAATGTTTCATCCTGAAAAATAGCTTTCGCTTTCTTCATTGCTTGTTTTCTTGATAAACCGGATGAAATAAGTTCTAGCAATATATTCGAATAAAGTTGAGGATTATGCTTACGCTGTTGGTTATCTAACTTGCGTTTTTGATTGTAAATTTCCATTTGCTCAGGACTCAAAGCAGCTCCTACACTACGGATAGTAACAGGTGCAGTTAACTGTTTATTGCCGTTCATATTCCTTTTTGCTTGTTCATTGCTAACTCTAACTTTGACTACGGGAGATTCTATATGGCAATCATAGCGGCTATCATTTTGGGTGCTGAGCAGAACTTCTCTGACTTCTTCGGGAATTGGCTTACCTTCACGGCTTGCTCTTCCCCATGCTTTGATAGCTTCTAAGCGTGTCATCTTCATGTGAATACCTGAAAAATCTGGAGATATGAAAAAGTATACAAATCATTCTTATCAATCGTCTATACATTTGACGGTGAGCACTGCAAGAACTGATGTAAGTATCCATTGAAAACGACCTAAAAATTTCTAAAGAGTATCTAGCACTATAATTCCCGCTTCTGGCGCTTAGAGGAACAATTACATCATTCGCTTAATGAGAAGAGAACTGAGCTAAGAAAAAGATTTTACAGAAAACCCTTCACACTGTTCACCGTCCATTTTTATTTATATATATCAGTCAATTAAATGATGAATGATAGGTGTAGGGTGAAGGATATCATTCATCACCGGTGAAGTTCAGGTATAAAAAAACCGGCTTTCGCCGGTTCTGATAGTCATGCTGCCGGATCGTCGCACTTCGGCAGCCAGTCGGTGCTGCTTTCTTCTGTCAGGTCCAGATTGGTCTGCATACCCAGCTTTGTCCGCCGCTTCATGTAGTGCTGTCCGTATTCCCGCATGATGCTCTCAAGCGAAAGGCCGAACATCTTCATGCTGAGCGGATTCCTGTAGCCGTTGGCTTCCATGTAGGCCAGGTAGGCATGATAGAGATAACGTCTTGGCTGAAGCGGCCTGATGCTGGCGTTCCCCATGTAAAGCGCGTTTGGCTCCGCCGTGGTGAACAGGTAGCCGCAGAAGTCCACCATCGGATCCGCGTCGCGCTTGATGCGCATCGCCTCGTCAGAGTTCTGCTGCGACTGAAGCAGCGACCGGGCCTGCTGTGGCTGGCTGAACTGCTGCATCAGCTGGCGCACGATTACGGCCAGCTCACCGCTGATTTTTTCCTTCAGCTGCGGGTCGCGCTCGTCTGCCGGGATAATTTCCGGGAAGTGGAGTATCACCCGGCGGCGCGACACGCCCCCGCTGCGGTCAGTGAAGCGCATCGGATTGTTATTCACCGCCAGAATCACCGCCGGAATGTGCGTTGAGTAGGCGTCACGGTACTTAGGGTCAACGGACACCGCATCGCCGCCGGTAATCGCCTTGATTCCCGCGCCGTCACCGCTCCACTTTTCCTGGTCAGGCAGGATAATCAGCGAGAAGCCAATCACCGCTGCGCGCTCGCGCGAAGACTCCAGCGTTTCGATGGTCGCGGAGGTGGTGTTGTCCGTTCCGGCCAGCATGGTGGCAATTTCCGCCATGATGCTTTTACCGCTGCCGCCGGGGCCGGTGACTTCCAGAAACAACTGCCAGTCGTAGCGGTTCGCCAGCACCATAAACAGCGCGGCCAGAATGATATCGCGTTTGGCAGGGTCGCGTCCGGCGGCACGGTCGAGCCACTGCCAGAAGTGCGGCGCGTGGTCTGCCAGCGTTTCGCCCTGAACGGGCTTCGTGTAGTCCACCTCGCTGACAGTGCGCAGCCAGAAGTCTTTACTGTGCGGGCTGAAGCCGCCGGTGCGGGTGTCCAGCACGCCATTACGGAAGCCAATCAGGTGGCGCGCCGGGTCGGCCTGCTGCGGAAGCATCAGCTTCAGCGTGTCCACCACGCCCGAAATCTTGCCCGCCGAAAACGGCGCGCGCAGGCGCTGGAACAGCTTCGCCACGTCGCGCTCGAACTGCTTCCCGGAAATCACCTTCCACGCGCCGGAACGGTAGCGTGACAGAATTTCCCCGCTGGCGTCCACTGCCAGCGCGCTGCGGTAGTGCTCCGCCACGCGCTCCGCCTTTTCACTGGCGCTCATAGCCGAAAATTCCGCCTCGCTCATCACGTCGAACGGACTGGCGGCGGGCGGCGTGGCGGCTTCGATCAGCGCCCGCCGGGTGCTTTCCTCACCGTGCTGCATAAAAGCGTCGTTCCAGTCACCGAACACCGGCGGCAGGGCTGCGGCTGCGCGGCTGGCTTCGGCTGCCTGCTTTGCTTTAGCCTGGCCGTCGCCGTTCAGGTCGCGGTCGGCGGCAATCAGCAGCGGCAGCGCGGCGTGCTTTTCACGGGCAAGGCCAGCCAGAGAAAGGAGGTTGACGGACGACAGGGCAATCCACACCTCATCCCCGGTCAGGTTGTGCACCGTCAGGCCGGTGGCGTAGCCCTCCGTCAGCCAGATGCGCGCTGCCGGTTTGCCGGTGCTGAGAATGTGGCACGCACCTTTGACCTGGCCGCCCTTCAGCGTGCGCTTCTCACCTGCGACGTTAATCAGCTGCACGTTCACCAGCTGGCCGCCCGTATCGTGCAGGGGAACGAGCAAGTCACCGGCCCGATAGGCAGTGAGCGCGACTTTCTGCGGCTTCGTCAGCGTCAGGCAGGACTGCTCCGGCCAGCCCTTGCGGGACAGGTAGGCGTTGCCGGTTGCCTGCTGCGCGCTGCTGACCAGCTGCCGGGCCTGCTTCACGGCGGCGGCGCGTGCGGCTTCGTTATCTTCGCCCGCGCTGGCGGCAGGCGTGCTGTCCGCCGGTGGCAGGCTGCCGGTCAGGCCGTTTACCCGCGCAGCGGCTTCGGTCAGGCTCAGTGAGAGGGCCTTTTTCACCAGGTCCATGCCGTCACCGGCACCGCATTGATTACAAATCCACGTGCCGCGTCCCTCCTGGTCATCAAAGCGGAAGCGGTCGGTTCCGCCGCATACCGGGCAGGAGGTATGGCGGTTCTTTACCACCTTCACGCCCAGAGCGGGCAGGATGCGGGGCCACTGGCCCCGCGCGGCTTTTGCCGCGTCTGATACGGTCATTTTCATTATTCTGTTCTCCCTCAGTGCAGCACCGGCGCGTCTTTGAGACGCCCGCAGAGTTCATCCATCACCACCTGTCCCAGAAAGCTCAGGCACGGAACCGACTTCAGCGGCCCGGCGGCCAGCAGGTCGTCAAGCAGCGCGCAGGCAATTTCCTGACCGCGCAGGCGTCCGTGCTGGCGCAGATAGAACCCTTCGAGATCGGTTTCAATGGCGTGCTCAAGGCGTGCCAGCGTCAGGCCGGGATAGCGCTTCTGTTCATGGCAGATGGTCAGCCAGGCGCAGGCCACCGCACGGCGTGAAAGCGCAGACCGCAGTTCGGGGGAAAGGAAACGTGTGCTCATGGCTCAACCTCTTCGTTCATCCAGCCGTCCTGACAGCGGTTTACCACCCCGTCCAGCTGCTCAGTGATAAGAAACACTAGCGAAGCCAGCTGCGCCTGCTGTGTGGCCGGTGGCTGTTCGTGGCACTCCTGAAGCAGGGTCATGTCGCTGATAAAGCGCCCGGCGTTACGCAGGTGCTCAAGGCGCAACAGGTCGGCGTGGGAAATGGTGGCGTGAGTCATGCGCGCACCTCCCGGACCGGCAGTCGGGCAGCAAGGGACAGCACGTAATCGCGGGCCAGCAACAGGCGGGCAGCGCGCTCGTCAGCGGCAACAGTGCGGAGCATGTGGATACGCTGCTGGCGTTCAGTACGGCGCACGGCGGCAAAGACGAAAACAAACGGAGGGTATGGGGAATTCAGGACCGTAGCCATGATGGCAGTCTCCATTGAGTAGCGGTTATCGCCACCACCGGAAACGCCAATTTCACTGGTGGTAGCCCGGACGGGGTTGGCGTAACCGGCCTCAATGGATACCGGCGCTTCGTGAGAAGCCCCCGCCCGGGCCACCATTACACAGACGGCACTACGGCAATAAAACCGCAGCCCGAAAAATGGTTGCACTAAGGCATGGACACAAAAAAAGACGCATTGGGCGTCTGGTGTCGCCATTGAGATATTCAGGACGCCAATCCCGGCTGCCGATTTTGCGACAGCAGAAAGACTGTACCAGGGAATGGCCCCGGCGCGCAAGCCGCGGAAAGTGATAAAAAGCATTTTTGCCTCAGCAGACGGTGAGGGGGATGGCCGCGCGGTAAAAGGGTCTGTATTCGTTTTTGCCGGTGGCCGGACGGGGGGGCTGTGCACGTTAAATCGGGTTTGTGCCGCTTCAGTGCTGCCGCTGCCACGGACTGCCGGTTTTTCTGGCTACCGACAGCGCCAGCTGCTTTGCATCTTCCACTGACAGGCCGTGAGGCTGAGTGCTCAGCCGGATCATGCTGCACGTTCCTGACCGCGTGCGGCTATGCGTGCATTCATCCAGGCGCTGACCTCGCTGGCAAGCCACGCAACGTTCTTGCCGCCAAGCGATACCTGCGCCGGAAAAGCACTGCGGCTGATGAGGTCATAGATGGTTGAGCGGGACAGGCCGCAGACGTGGATCACCTCCGGCAGGCGCATAAAGCGTTCCTGAACCGGGAATGATACCGGCATGACAGGGGCCGACGGGGCGGATGAATGAGCGTTTAAAGTCGTGTGCATGAGCTACCTCTTTTGTATCCGTTAAGCGCCGCACAGGTGTGTACGGCATCGGGTAGCTCTTTATTTTGCGAATATTTTTGCCGGTGACAACAACAGAAATCTGTCTCACCGGTCGCACAAAAACCACATAAAGCATGGGTGTACCAGAACAGTACTAAATAGTACTAAAGAGGGATAGTAAGGTTTTATCCAATAACTTTAAGTTTGCTTCAGTCGGATTTTAAAAACTACTCATTCTAAAGGGCGAATAAAACCGGAATCCCGGCGATGAACAATGGTGAACAGAGGGTGAAGAATTACTTTTTCACTCTTCACCTCTTAATTAACTGTATTTACTCTTTTTTTCTTTCTGGTGAAGAATAGTGAAGGATTTATATAAAACTGATAACAGGCTTCAGTGAGACCTTTTCCTGGCTCGCCAGAAGTAATGCTTTTGTCTGGTCCGTCATACAACGCCCTCCGGTAGAAGCCGCTGTGCCAGACCCGGCACAATTGACTTACTGAAACCAGCCGACAGGAAACGAGATGGTACTGAAATGCCCCGAATGTGGTCAGGTAGCCCACACCCGCACCAGCGCTTATGAAGCGCCCTCCGTAAAGCGTACCTGGTACCAGTGCCAGAACCTCGACTGCTCCTGCACCTTCACCGCGCTGGAGAGCGTCGAGAAAATCATCATGAAGCCGCACAGGCCCGCAGCGGCAGAGCCGGAACCGCAGAATGACATACCGGTTCGCCAGCCGCAGACGCTGGGCCGCTATGGTTCAGCAAGCGCCCGCAAAGACCGCCACGCACAGCCCTGACAGAGAGGAAAAACAGCATGACACAGCAGAACATGACAGAAGAAGAAACAAAGGCAATCGCTGAACTCGTTGGCTCGGTCGTAGCAAAAAGCCAGAAACCGCTGCAGGATGCGGGGTGGCTCCTGAAGCTGCCCGAGGCCGACGTTATCAGCCATACAACCTCGCTGGTAAAGCGCCTTCCTGCTGGCTGGCAACCCCGCGTCCAGGACCTCCAGTGTAAAATGCTGGCCTGGCTGGAAGCAAAACAGGCAGAAGCCGCCGCTGAGGACACCATCAGCGCGTTGCGCCAGAGCAGAACCGAAACGGAACAGGCAAGCCAGGACAACCGGGCGCGCTTTCGTGAACTGCTTGAGCAGAGCGGCGGCACCGTCACGCCGGAGATGAAAGCGCTGCGCGCGGAGTATCTGGAACAGCAGGAAACGGCATCAGACCTTGCCGGACTGATTGCCGAAAAAGAAAAGCAGTTACCTGCTCTGGCCGACGCCACCGGACGCAAAGCCAATGCCTACGTGTTCTGCCACGAGGGCATCATGGACGAGCGTATCGACACTCTCATTGATGAATTTTTTATCGTCCATGGCGTTGAACTTGGCAGTCTGCTCAGGATGAAGTACAGCCAGTTTGAGCGGAATGGCTCAGTCTATGCGCCGGGCGTTATCGAAGGTACAAACGATGCAGATACGCTGTATCGAAAATTTGCAGTGAACCTCATTGAAGAGTGGACGCATAAAAAACTGCCGCTGAAATTCCGGGATGACGTCATCAGCCTGACCGGCGCTTACCCCTTCAGAGGGGCCAGAACCGACCGGCGCAAGCGCAAAATTTTCTGAGCCAGAGAGATAACCCCTGACTGATGCCCGGCTACGCGCCGGGCTTTTTTGTGTCCGCTAATTACCGAAGGGAGTGTGCATGTCTATGCTGCATGAAAACGCATGAGTTTCAGACACCGCGGAACGGCGGGAAAGGCCAGCTGCGGCGCGGCGCGGAGCCACTCATGCAGGCGCATGAAAACAGCTACATGAAGTGCGCAGGCGTGGCGGGGCTACGAGTGCGCGCAGAGTGTAGAATTTGAATCGCACCTGGCCAAAAGATGTGAGGTTGTGATGAAATTTTCTGTATTTAGTATAGGAATAAGTTGATAAGTTATATGCACGTATGTTGTATGTTCAGGCCTAAGCCAAGCCCAAGCCTGAAAATAAAAGGATTTTTCATTAAATTTAAATCTACAAACGTGAACTCTCAATTTAGATTATTATCAAGGAGTTAAAATGAGTGATTATGTGAGTTCTGAACTTTTAGAAGTTGCTCTCAATAAAGTAACAGGTTTTGAATTTGAAGATTTTGCTTGTGCGTTTATGGCTGCTTTAGATGGGAGAGCATTTATCCCGATGGGCGGAGTACATGACGGCGGGGCAGATGGTGCACTTGATAAGGAAATATATCAAGCTGATTCCACTAGTATATTTTATCAAATGACAATTCAGTCTGACTACAAATCGAAGATAAAGCAAACAATTAAACGATTAAGAGAAGTAAACAGGCAGCCAAGAATAGTCTATTATGTGACATCGAAAATCATTCAGCATATAGATAAGGAAGAAGATTCATTAACTGAAGATCAAGGGGTAATCATAAAAATCAGGGATGCAAAATATTTAGTTGCTCATATTAATGATAATCAAGGCACTAAGTCAGCATATTATAATTATTTGGCCAGCAAAACTGAATATTTATCAAAGATTGGTGTGTCAAGCAATTTGGGTTTTTCAGAGTTTGTTAAAGATCCATCAGTATTTGTTTTCCTTCAGCATGAAATGTCGAATAAGCAAGGTAATACGAAGTTAATCCATTCAATCACCGATACATTAATACTTTGGGCGTTAAGAAATACGGATCCTGATAAAGGTATATTTATGAGCAAGGATGACATAAGGAGTTCTATTATTGAAGAGTTTCCTTGGTCATCTTATTTTATAAATAACAATTTGCAGTTAAGACTTGAGAAATTGAAGTCAAAAGAAGTCGCAAATAGAGAGATTAGGTGGTATAAAAAAGATAAAAAATATTGTCTGCCTTATGAGACTAGAGAAGCTATAAAAATCGAGAATTCGGTAGATGAGTTGTTAGCTATTAATTTTTTGCAGGAAATAAAGGAACAGTGCTTTAAAACTTTTTCACTTGGGCCTAAGCGTTGTGAATTAATTGCTGAGCTAACTAAATCTATTATACAAAAAGTTTTTGAAAGGCAAGGACTCATGTTGGCATCATTTATTTCCGATGCAGATAGCTCCGTAAGGGAAAAGGAATTGGTGATAAGTGATTGCATCGAAGATGTTTTAAGTTTTTCAACCATAAAGCCTAATGATCTGGCCGATTATAGAAGCTATATAGAGAAGATTCTCAACAACGTTTTTTATCACAGTACAGAAAACCAAAGAAAATATTTACTTCAGTTGTCAAAAACTTATGTCTTACTTTTTACGTTGAAAGCCGACCCTAGGATAGTTGATTATTTTAGTTCAATGTGCAGTAAATTTACTTTGTTTTTAGGGTCGGACATAATAGTCAAAGCTTTGTCTGAAAGATACCTTAATAAGGAAGATCAACAGTGTAAAAACCTATTGCAATCAGCCGCCTTAAGTGGTGTTAAGCTGAGGATGTCAACGGCTGTTTTAGAAGAGGTTTATACGCATATAAGAAATACAAACTATGAGTTCCATAACCATTTTAGAGCGATTGAAAACCATCTTACCAAAGATATAGCAAGAAACAGTTCTAAGATTCTTATTAGAGCATACTTTTATGCTAAAGACGTAAGTTTAGTAAGGACTTGGGAAGGTTTTATAAATCAGTTTGTAAGTTATGATGCTGTTAGTAATAATTCAGGTAGGGAAGAGTTAAAGCGATACTTGGTTTCAGAATACAATTTGACCTTTATTGAAAATGAGGAATTAGCATCTTACTCAAATGCAAGTGAAGTAAAAGAACTTGCTGACACACTTGTAGAAAATGATGAGAAAAAGCATGATGTATTAGCTCTGAATAGCGCATTGTTGGTGCATGGGATCTATGGACTTAGATTTAAAAACAACGAGTCGAATAATGGAAGTCCTTTTGGTTATGGCACTTGGTGGTTGACGAATCAGACAAGAATACAAAAGCATACTTCAGCATTAGTAAGAAAAAACTCATCGAAATATATTATGAGGCCAGAGTTCCTTCTGAACTTTTTATCATTATCTCCTTCTGCTGAGCAGGTCAGAAGAACTTACGGGAATATATTTCCAAGTAATATAGGTATTCAGTTTGGGCATCGTCTTAAAGAGGAAGCATTCCATGCTGTTTTAAGAAAAGTTAAAGAATGGTCAGATTATGAACCCGGCAGAGTCACAGCTCTAGTTTCAGGCTTATCTGACACTTTAAAATCTGATCAATATAATATTAATGAGCAAAGTTGGGAAGGTATCAAAGAAAAGTTGGAAATTGATTAAAAGTAGGCTGGCGAGTAGAATGAAACTTGCCAGCCTCAACCACTTAATGATTTTTACTCAAAACCTTAGAACCCCACCAATTCATTAGCTCGACTAGTTTTCCAATATAGGTGCTGCGGTTGTAGGCTTTACGAACTTCATTTTTATCAGTATGAGCTAGTGCTGATTCTATTACATCAGGGTTAAAACCTTCCTCATTCATCGCTGTGCTAGCGATTGAGCGTAAGCCATGCGCAACTAGTTTCCCGCCATAACCTATTCTTTTTAAAGCGGCATTAGCCGTTTGACTATTCATGGGTTGCTTGGGATTACTTCTACTCGGAAAAATGTATTCACTGTGCGCGCTGATAGGGCTCATCATTTCTAGAATATTTAACGCCTGCGGTGATAATGGAACAATGTGTTCGCGGTTTGCCTTCATCCTCTCGGATGGGATGATCCAAAGTTTGGCGTTGAAATCAATTTCTGCCCATCGTGCTCCAGAAGCCTCAGAAGGACGCACAAGGGTAAGAAGCTGCCATATGATTAGGCAACGGGTCGGAATAGATAAATTAGACAGTTCAAGTGAACGCATCAGTACCGGCAATTCCTCAGGCCGTAACGTTGGCATATGTTGTTTCTTAGGCTTCTCGAATGCCATACCAATACCTGAAGCAGGATTAGCATCAATCAGCCCGGTATTAACCGCATAAATCATAATCTCGTTAATGCGCTGTACCAAACGGCGAACGGTTTCAAGGGCACCACGGGCCTTAATCGGCTCCAGAGCCTCAACCAGTTTGCGAGCTTTAATTTCCTGCACGGGGATCTCGCCAATGGCAGGAAAAACATCTTTCTCAAGAGAACGCCAGATATCCTTCGCGTAATCCGGCGTAACGCTGGCCTGCTTCAAGGCAAACCAGTTGGCGGCTACGGTTGAGAAAATGCTGTCTAATGCAATCTGCTGCTGTTCTGTGACCTGTTCGGCCTGCGTCTGTGGATCAATGCCGTTAGCGAGTAAGGAGAGATAATCAGCACGCAGGCGTCTGGCATCGGCCAGCGACAGGGCAGGGAAGGCACCGAGGCCCATCATAGTACGCTGCTTTGTTGCCGGACGTTGATAGCGGAAACGCCAGAGCTTTTTCCCGCTAGTTTTCACCACCATGAAAAGCCCATCGCCATCATGCAGAGTCAAATCTTTATCTGTGGCTTTAGAGCGAAGAACTTCTGTGTTTGTGAGGGGGCGCGTAGTCCTTGCCATATGGGGCTTTCCTGCGTGAATTGGTATACGTTATTGGCATACATCTTACCGTATACCAATACGTATACCAATTTTCGCTGGATTTGGCTGGATCTCTACGGACTACTACAGACGTAAAAAAGCCCGCGAGGCTGGTTCCAAGCGGGCTTTCAGGACTTATCCGGACGTATCCGGTACATAATGTGGTGGAGCTGGCGGGAGTTGAACCCGCGTCCGAAATTACTACACCGTCGGCACTACATGCTTAGTCAGTTTTTACATTCGCCGGTTAGCTGCGAACAGACACG
>Ga0308161_1004903_pt1 | contig 12025 bp, 7 predicted proteins | sample PhyFR2_FD_201034 | JGI IMG/M metagenome (GOLD analysis project Ga0308161, IMG submission 201034) | Phyllosphere microbial communities from UC Gill Tract Community Farm, Albany, California, United States - DLSLF.R2 | ecosystem: Host-associated > Plants > Phyllosphere > Unclassified | place: USA...
TTTATGCCTGATAAAGTACTTACGCGTGCTGAAATGGCCAAAATTCTGTGCAATATATTTGAACTGAATGTTAAATCCGAATCCAAAACCTCCTATCTGGATGTATCCTCAGCCAATTGGAGTGCACCTTATATTGAAGCTGTTCAGGCTGCCGGTTACATGCAGGGCAGTGGCGAACTGTTTTACCCGAATCAAGCGGTAACCCGTCAGGAACTGATCACTTCCCTGGTGAAAGCGATGGATCTGCATAGTGAGACGGCAGATGGTTCCTCTCCAAGCGCTATGGATATTGCACGTTCATATGGACTGGCAATTGCTGATAATACGGACTCTAATGCACCGCTGAGCCGCAAAACTAGTGCCGATCTATTTATCCAGCTATTGGATCATCCGGTAGGTCAGGTAGATGCGCAGGGCAGTACAGTACGTGTCGGTAATATCCCGTATCATGTTGACGGCGACCTGCAGGGTCTATTTGGTATCGAGAATGGCAGTGTTCTAAAAGGAGCTAAGCTCAACATTGACCGCAGTCAGCGCACCGTAACGAACGTGAATACCATTGAACTAAACAGTAATGGTGGCGTTTTTGACGGTAAAGGCATTTCCTTTGACGGTAATCTGATCGTGAATGGTTCGGTGACCCTGAGAAATATTCAATCTACCGGTAATCTGCAAATCAATGGAGATCAAGGTTCCAAATTGGCTGCCAAGCTAGATAACAGCAGCTGGGGAAATGTTATGATTTCTTCGCTTGATTCGATTCTTCAGGCATCGGGCAGCTCTAAAATCGGCAAGCTGACGCTCAGCAATACAGCAACCGTACAGACCGAAGATACCGCGTCGATCCAGCAGCTCACCATCCAGCCGGATCTGAAGAAGCTCACCCTGAATGGTGCAGTTGATGTACTGGATGCTTCCCAATATAACGGCAGTCCGCTCGTTACTCTTCAGCCCTCCGCTGTAGTCGGTAATATTGCACTGTCCAAAGACAAATCAGCCAATGATGTTATCCTGAACTATGGTGCCCAGAAGTCATCGGTATCCATGATCAATGGTAATAAAAATACAGATCGTCCTTCTCCATCGGCCGATACTAATATCAGCACCAAGAAAAAAGATAAAGACAAAAACAAAGATACCGAAATCATCGGTCTGGATGTCTCGGGGCTACTGGCTGGTGTGAACAAAGCGAATGATCTGCTGCAGCATCCAAAAGATATGCCGGAACTGAATGAATTGCCTACTCTCTGGCATGATATGCTGGTGCAGGCAGTTGATACAGCTACACAGGTATTGAATAAAACGGATAACACCCAGAAAGATGTTGATTCTGCTGTAGAAGCTTTGAATACAGCTACTGAACTGTATGCTTCTTCCCAGAATGCACTGTATAGCTATTACGATCTTCTTACGACTGTGAGACAAGTACCAGGCGACTATACGGACGCAGGTCGTTTCCCATTCAAGGAACGTATGATGAATTTCGCGATGGATTATTACAATCCTTTGACAAGCAAAGCGCAGTTTGACGATTATTCTGCAGCTATTGCCCAGATGAAAATGCAGTTTGAGCAAATCAAGGATATTGATTTCACTGAACTGAATCTGATGTTGAGAAATATAGATAATCTGTCCAATAATCTGGCTAACACTGAAGATGCAGCGAAGTTGACGGATATGTACAACCGTTATACCAATGAAATGCATAAGCTGATGACACAGGATGAAGTAAACGCTCTGCTGCAACAACTGACTGAGGAGCTCCATGCAAGTGGTCTGGATCAACCGATCCATTCCGGTGGCGACTATCATGTCAAACTGCAGTCGCTGACAATGGAAGTTCATCAATTGCTCTATAGCCAAAATGATCAACTGGATCGTTATATGAGACCCGAATTTTTGACAATTAGTGAGGTATTGAATAAGGCCAGCATGTCATTAATGGATCCTGATGCTCTGTGGACCGAAGAAGAAGCTTATAATAATTTGAGTGCAGCCTGGGCTACTTTCAAGCCTGCCTATGATCAAAAAGTTATAGATCTATACAACAACCTCTCTAAACAGGTGAACCATATCGATAATGTTATGGAAGAGTATGGTCAATATATATCTGAATATGATGCTCATCAGCTTAAGTCGCGGCGGGCAGTTGCAGTAGAATTGCTGGATTCGAATAATGCCAGTGTAAGTACGTTGGGATATACACTTTCACTTACCAACGATATATTGAAAAATGTAAATCTTAAAAACCCGACTCGCCTTCAGGCTGTGGTCGATCAAGCCAAAATGGAATATACCAAATATGCCATGTATCATGATGAATACTATGGTCAAGGCAGCTACAAGGATAATATGAATTTCTATGGTGTTCTCGGTTATGCAGAAGCGTTGATAACGAGTGAAAATGCACGTCAGAGCAATCTGGATGAGTATGAAATCAAACTCAAAGAAGCACTTGCCGATTACAGTACAGACTGGATTGTTCGAGATATGATCAGCAATGCTGTAAATAATGCTAACTATAATCTGGATCGTGCCGCTAATACATCGAATCAGTATTATCTAAATCTCAAGCATGCAGCCGAGCAAATGCAGTCGAGAAGCACTACGATTTCTTTCCCGGAACTGCGTGATTTGTATATCACTCTGGTAGAGGCCAACCGTGCATATGAACAGCGTCCAACTGAAGGCAGTGAGACACCTCCAGCATCGATTCCTGGAAGCTCTTCAGAGACAGAGACGCCTTCTTCTACATCCGGTCCATCTGCTCCGACTTCCGGTACAGAAGAAACCACGCCTGCTTCTGGAACAGAAACAGCACCTGCTACCGAAACACCAGCTACACAGGAACCTTCCACAGCACCAACGCCATCTACAGGCAATGAGTCCACTTCACAGCCAGTAGACAATAGTCAGCAGCCAAGCGTATTCGAGCCTGCTGATCAGCACTACGATTATTCTGCACCACCGCAAAACAACCAAACCGAAGCTGCCGCACCAACACCGGTCATTGCAGCAGAACCGGAAACTACAGAAGCTCCGTAAACGGTTTACAGCTACTCCTTTTTCGTTAACCACAGCTGTACACGATCCACTACCGGATCAATGAAATAACACAAAAAGAGCGATCATGCAGGAGAAAACTCCGGACATGATCGCTCTTTTACATTATTGATAAGAAATCAACTAACTATAATCTTCTATTAATATAATCTTATCATCTGCTATCTTGAACTTGGATGTTCCGTTTAATTCCAGCTGGTCTCCACTCTTGTATCCATTCGGCAGATCAACGTCAAAGGTACCTTTATACATGATGCCTACCTCAATACAATCATCATTCCAATTATAGCCGGTAATCGTCTGACAGCGGGTAGCAAACATCGCAGCAGACTGCTGTGCCAATTCTCTGAAGTGCTGTATCCCCTGGGTCTCTGCAGTAATTTCTCCACTAGCGATATTTCTGAAAGTAATATCATCGTGCAGGAAGCTCATCATGCCTTCAATATCAAAGGTATTATATGCTTGTACATATGAATCAATCATGTCCTTCATTGCTCTGCTGATCATATTATCGCTCCCTTGCATGACGAATATACAACACCATTATCCTAGCATCTTTTGGATACAGTCACATCCGTCTGTAGGAACAAAAGGAAGAAATCCGTTTAGTTCGTATCTGCCGTCTTTGCAGCACTAGAATCTGCTGCTTTCTCGATCGTATGCTTGGAAGCAATCGCATTGGTCCAATCAGGATAGGCGGAATCGACCCACCAGGTGTCTTTTTGCGGCTGCTGGGTAATCTGGTAAGTCCAGTCCAGATTCTTCTCGCCGATCTTGCCGTTCGGATCTGTGGTCTGGTATACCTGTGTAGCGTCCAGCTGAATACTGTCTTTGTGGACTTCAACAGAATCCAGATCAATCACGACTTTTTGCAGCTTGTATTTTAGAGGTGTAGCGAAATAACCCTTCATCTCGTATTCAGCCCGACGATAGTAATCCGCCTCGGGATTTACACTTTTGAGTGCTTTGGCATCGCTTGTATTCATGGCTTCCGCCAGACTGATCGAGGCATTATATACGCTATCCAGCGCCAGGTCGGCGATTGGCTTCTGTATGACTGCATTAAGGTCATAATTCTCTTCCTCAGCCGGATTCAAAGTTACTTCTCCGGTAATATCCTTGCCCTGCGCATTGATGTGTACAGTAATCAAGGATTTTTCCGGAGCGGGCTGGATCTGGATATACTGGCTCGGATCACCGGTAACCGGCTTGTCATTCAGGGTAACCGTGGATTCCATCTCGGGAAGACGAAGATCCAGCGAAGCCATTTGCGTATAGTCGAATGCTGCTTCAGCCGGACGATTCACACTGAAGGCTTCTACCTTATCGGTGACTGGTACATCTGCATAGGCGCTGCTGATCGTGCCTTTATACGTATAAACAGCTGGCCACAGATCCTTGATCGTATCGTGATCCTTGTCTGTTTGGAGGCTGCCAATCGCCATGGATGTAGTCAGTGTCTCATTCATATAAGATAAAGCCGCTTTGACATCCACTGGTTCGATATGAACCATCCAGCGGGTACCACGCCAGGAATCGACAGGTACAAGTGTCATCCAATACGATTGATTGATACGGTCTCTGACCTGGCTTCTCAGCGATTCCACCATAGCCGATCCTGCTTCCTGGCTGGCTTCAGCGCTATCCAGTGCATTGTCAATCTGTTCATTATAGGCAGACTTGGTGCCTTCATTTTGTAATGCCTCGGTAAATAATGCCCGTCTCTGCTCTTCCCGAAGCGGCGAATCCGAATCATCCAGATGCTTGACCAGTCCATCGGTATCCCCAGCTTCGACAGCAGCGGTAAGCTGCTCGGCAAGTTCCTCCGGAGTAGAAGGTCCATTGGTTGCCCGCAGGATAAAGAAAGCGATAAGCAGCAGTATAATCGCGCTTCCACCGATCAACAATGTGCGTTTGGTTCGGGGCGAGAGCTCAATCGGCTCCCTGACCGGCTTGGGCTCTGATTGAGCCGGAATATTCGCTGTTATCTCTGCAGCAGATTCAGGCTCCAGACGATGTCCACACTCCCGGCAAAATACCCAGTCCGGTTGTGTAGGGGTACCGCAATGTCCACAGTACATGTATGTTCCTCTCCTTATATGTAAAATAATGGTTTTATAAGTCCATGTTACCCTATTGGGACTCTTTTAGAAAAGGTCTCCGCCCATTCCTTTGAATGCATCCATCAGCTCGGTACCAAAAGAATTAAATACGATCAGTTCAGCGATGACCTGAATCAATACAGCTACCGCAATAAACCATACAGCACGTTCGCGGTTGATACGGAACAGCTCTATACCTGCATACAGCGTCAAAGCCAGTGCAGCTATAGTCGTTGTAAGCAGTAGTACAAACGAAGCTTTGACCGATACAAACATTACCAGTGCAGCTATAATCAGGACTGCTCCAGCGACTAATTGCAGACCGCCCAGCTGAACCAGACTGTTCTTCCAGTTGGTACGCTGCGTACCCAGCTTGCTTCCCAGCAGGAAAACAGCCGCTAGCATAACGATTAGTGATACGAGACCAAGAACGAACATATGATTAACGACAGGCATATATTCGCTCGCATTGCTATATGCATTGCTGTACGCTTTACTATCATCCCTCATCAGACCGCCAAACTGGCTGATCATCGCTTTGATCAGCTGATGCTTGAAGGACCAGCTCCATAGAACAAAACCAATCAATGATGCAATAATACCGAGCAGTCCGTACAACCAATCACTATCTCCTTTGAGATGGAGCGCAGACATGGGGTTTTTCAGCAAATTCAGAATCTTGTGTCGATCTACTCGTGCTAGTTGCTCTCTCGCCGTCATAACCAGTGGGGCTGATGCGGATACAGGTTCGGGTGACGAATGACTCGCCATACAGGTATGTATTTCATTCTCTTGAAGCTGGGTACCACATTTTGTGCAAAATGCCATTTTAATTCCTCCATTATGTAGTTAAAATGAACTAGGTAATATTATCTAATTTTAGTCCGTTGAATATAGTACCATGTTCCTTGGTTAGTTTCCAATGTTTTTTAAATCAGGAAATATTGTGGGAGGAAAAGAATAACGCAGATGTGAGAGCAGACACCGCTCTAGGAAGGGATTCTGCCGGCTCCCTCCGGGTAAGCCAGGATATTTTGAACGACCGCTTGCAGCGGTAAATATCCAAGCTTTAAATGTCGGTCTCTGGTAAAGTTCCCTTCCTTTCGCTCTGTATATTGCGAGGACAATCGTTATCTACTGAGGAGTGAAAAGGCAAATTAAATGTTTACTGGTAAATGGTCTGAAATATAAAATGCCAGCACAGGCGCTGAACACACCTTGCTGGCATTTGAACTAAAATTTGAATTACAATGATAACTTTGATAAATGTCAGGATCTGAAATCCAGCCATGAATCAGCAGTAGATGAAGACAACTACTCGTAGCGGAGGAAAGGGAATGATCCGGCAGGCCGACCTTTAAGATTGGATATTTACCGCGATCAGCGGTAGTTCAAAATATCCAATCTTAACCGGAGGCAAGCAGGATCATCCCTTTTCGCAGCGATATATCATATATACTCTGTCCCATATTGTTCATCACTTTGCAACTACTTTACATCTATAATCACAAAAAAATCGCGATTACCGTTTAACCAAGCTGAACATCTGCATCATACGTGTCTATGAAAGAATGCTCAAGACCCTGCCCCACGATATCTCTTCACACCGCTGTTCCATAGCAGCAGACTCGCTGTGAAAAACACAATGCCCATGACCGGCGTCAACCAGGCCATTGCCATCATCTCCTGCCGCTGCAGGAACAAAGCTGCCGGATAGATCCCGACAAAAGCAAACGGCAGCACCCAGGTCAGAATGATCTGAATCGCACGGTTGTAGATGGTGATCGGGTAACGTCCGTATGTCTGGATATTCACCATCAGCGGAATGATTCCAGTCGGCGAGTCCGAATAGAACGAGACCGAAGTCAGTATAATGTAGATTCCAGCATAGATCAGCGTGGAGCCGATCGTCATGATAATCAGCACCGGAATATACCACCATTCCATTTCCAGACCCAGCTGTCCACCGCTCCAGATCATGATGATAATACCGATCACCGAGCCGATCAGTGATGGCGGATCCAGATTCTCCAGGAAAATCTGGAACAGACTGTGTGCCGGACGCGTCAGGATGCGATCCATCTCGCCTTTGACAATATAGCGGTCACCAAAGTTCCACAGATTAATAAAGCAGCTATACAGCCCGTACGGCACCATGAAATATCCGTAGACAAAAACCACTTCCGCTTCGGTAAATCCACCCAGTGTCTCGGTGTGGGCAAATACAACGAAGATAAAGATCAGGTTAGTTGCCTGGAACAGCAGATCCGAGATCACTTCTACCCAGAAGTCGGCGCGATAGGTCAATCTTGTTTTCACATAGTTGGTAAAGTATTCCCAGATCAAACCCAGATAATACATCGACTCAGCCCCCCTGTACGAACAGCCGCACCCGGGCAGCGCGCCATGTAAAATAAATCGGTATCAGCAGAATCAGGAACCAGATCACCTGAATGCCAAGTACTTCGAGAATCCCTGTGCCTTGCACGCGTCCGGTAAATACCGAACCCGGCAAATACGTGATCGCCTGAAACGGCAGGAAATTCATAATGCTGGTCAGCCAGCCCGGGAAAAAGCTGATCGGTATCAGCAGACCGGAGAACAGATCGACGACAACCCGCTTCATGCGCATCAGTCCATCATTATTTTCAATAAAAAAGGCCATCAGGCCAATCAGGATATTAATCTGCGAATTAATCAAAAAGCTGAAAAACAGCATCACCAGAAACCCAATCCAGGATACCGGACTGGTCGGCAGCTGCACCGGGAACAACAGCACCGCAATAATCATGCCCGGAATCATAAACATCGTAAACCGGAAAATCCCCTCGCCAAACCCCTGCATCATCTTCACCAGCAGGTAGTTATACGGACGGATAAACTGGATTGCGATCGTACCGTCACGAATCTCGGTTGCAATCTCCCGGTCCAGATTATTAAAGTAAAACGCTCGTGCCATCCAGGATACAGCTACATAGGTCGTCATTTGCGCAGCCGTAAAGCCGGCAATCTGCTCCTTGCCGCCGTATATTGCCTGCCAGGTGAAATAGTACACCCCGATATTAAGTGTATAGACCAGAATGCCGGAATAATAATTGACCCGGTAGGCCAGCATCGTAAGGAATCGGATGCGAATAAAATCCAGATACAGACTAGACATGCGGCTGTTCCTCCGGCTTCTCCGCCGAGCCCGAACTGTAAATCTGGCGTACGATTTCGTCTGTACTCGTCTCCGAAATCTGTACATCCGTCACTTCTGCCTGACCCAATACACGTGAAAATACATCCGATACCGCCATATCTGCGGGTACGAGTGCTGTAGCGACCAGATCGCTCTCCTGCGTCCAGGTGACCGGCAGCCCCATCGTCCATGCATTCAGCTGGGTAGCCTGTACGGCTCCGCCAAACTGGAAGCGGACTTCACGACCACGTCCCCAGCGAGTCTTGAGATCATCCAGACCGCCATCATAAATAATGCTGCCTGCATCGAGCATAATGACCCGTGAACAGAGTGCTTCGATATCCTGCAGATCATGGGTTGTCAGCAGAATCGTTGTGCCCTGTGTACGATTCAGATCTTTGAGGAATTCACGAATTTCCGATTTGACGACGATATCCAGTCCAATCGTCGGCTCATCCAGAAAAACAATCGATGGATTATGCAGCAGCGCCGCTACCAATTCGCAGCGCATTCGCTGACCAAGACTGAGCTTGCGCACCGGGCGACTGAGCAGTTCCTGCAGTTGCAGACGCTCTACGAGCTCATCCAGTCTCTTTTTGAAATCGGCTTCGGATACCTGATATACCTTGCGCAGCAGCTGGAATGACTCAATAACACCGATATCCCACCACAGCTGACTGCGCTGTCCGAATACGACGCCGATTCCCTGTACAAACTTTTCGCGCTCCTGATACGGCACATAGCCGTTGACCTTGATATGACCGGAAGTCGGCACCAGGATGCCTGTCAGCATCTTGATCGTGGTCGATTTGCCGGCTCCATTTTCTCCAATGTATCCGCAGATTTCGCCCTGCGGAATCGTAAAGCTGATATCGTTAACCGCTGCTACTTCCCGGTATTCGCGGGCAAACAGATCCTGCAGCGCACCCTTGAGTCCGCCCCGGCTCTGCTGAATCCGGAAGTTCTTGCGTAGATCCTGTACTTCTATCGCCTGCATGAATGTCTCCTTTGTGACCCATTTGTAACTTTTGGGGTCTTTTTTGTAGTGCGGAGGAACAGTATAATCACACACAGAGCCAAGGGGGAGTTGACGGTAGCTAACTTACTTGTTCCATGGTTGTGTGATAATTGATTGTTGCCTGAAAAGAAATTATAATGTACGGGTGTTGTTAAGACAATGCAAAGTAACTAACTTTTATCCACTGGGTATTTCGCAGATGCCCGTCAGCTGCCTGCTCCTTGCAGATGTACAGATGACACCGAATAGAAAGCACATCCAATACATGGCTAACCTTATTGTTGAAAGGAAGAACGTGCATGAATGTAAAAACAAAGCGAACGTTGCTTTGGAGCCTCGGCATTATCGCCGTCGCGATCATAGGCTATGCGATTTACTACTTCACAGCTGTATATAACCAGATTGGTGCCCTGCAGAAAACCGGGGATGCCTCTCCATTCAAAAATGTACCTACCAATACCGTTGCTGCAGCAGCCCCGCCGGTATGGACCGGAACCGAACCTGTTAATATCCTGCTGATGGGTGTCGATTCCCGTAACTCCGACGATGGCGAAATTCCGCGTTCGGATACGATGCTGGTCGCTTCACTCGATCCGGTCAAAAAGACGATTCATCTGTTCTCCATCCTGCGTGATACGTACGTAGATATCCCGGGTTATGGCGAGAACCGGATCAATAGCGCGATTACTCACGGTCCGAATACCGCTATGAAGACAGTCAGTGATCTGCTCGGCATTCCCGTGCAGTATTACGTATATACCGACTTCCAGGGCTTTATCAAGCTGGTGGATGCGGTAGGCGGTATTGATTTCAAAGTAGAAAAAGATATGCACTACACCAGTGCAGCGGATAAACACGTATACGATATTGATCTCAAAGCAGGTATGCAGCATCTGGACGGCAAAACGGCACTTCAGTATGTTCGTTTCCGCCATGATGCGACATCCGACTTTACCCGTACCGAGCGGCAGCGTGCCTTCCTGACTGCAGTCGGCGACAAGCTCAAGTCTACCACGTCGATCATGAAGCTGCCGGATATTCTGGAGCAGATTAATCCGTATATTGATACCAATCTGAGTACGGATGATCTGTGGAAGCTTGCCAGCGTCGCCTATGACAGCAAAATGAGCGGCAGTGAACAGTTGCCTCCAAATGATCTGCTGGACGAGAAACATGTAGGCGGAGCAGCCGTTATCGGTGTGAAGAGCGAGGATAAACTCAAGCAGTTCATTCAGGACACTCTGAACAAAAACACGACTGATCCGATCCCTGTATCTTCAGACAGCAAAGACAGCAGTACCAATGGAACGAGCAGCTCAAGCAGTACAGGAAGCTCTACGCCCAGCTCGTCTACTCGGTCCCCTGCTTCCATCTCGGGAGCAACCAGTCTGTCGAGCAGTTCCAGTCATTAATTGCTTCTATAACAACATGCAGTAACATTATTCATTTCATGCTGGACCGGTAATCGTGTTAAAATGGTTACGGTCTGGCATGGATACGAACTACATGAGATTCAACAAAGCGCCCAGATCATGGGCGCTTTTTATTATGTCTGCCCTGCACTCGTGACGGTGACAGCTTCAGTTATCGTATGTGCAGCAGAGCGGCGTAATGATACACATATGGCTGCAATCGCCCAAAGGCCCGCATTTATTATAATTGCGCTTGAAGATTCGGAAGCGCCCAAGGAGAGATAGATATGAATCGCACAAAGTCTGAACAACTGTATGAACAGGCACTGAAACATATTGTAGGTGGAGTGAACAGTCCGTCACGCTCATTCAAAGCGGTTGGCGGCGGTGCACCGGTATTTATGGCTTCGGCCAAAGGCGCACACTTCTTCGATGTAGATGGCAACAAATATATCGATTATCTGGCGGCATTTGGTCCGATTATTACAGGACATGCCCATCCGCATATCACAGCAGCTATTACCCGTGCTGCTGAAAATGGGGTACTGTACGGTACACCGACCGAGCTGGAGATCCAGATGGCCATGATGCTCAAGGAAAGTATTCCTTCGATGGACAAGGTACGCTTCGTCAACTCCGGTACCGAAGCGGTTATGTCCACTATCCGTGTCGCACGTGCTTACACGAATCGTACCAAAATTATTAAATTCGCCGGCTGCTACCACGGTCACTCCGATCTGGTACTCGTCGCTGCAGGCTCCGGACCGTCCACACTGGGTACGCCGGACAGCGCAGGTGTTCCAGCCAGTATCGCGAATGAAGTAATTACAGTGCCTTTTAACAATCTGGAAGGTCTGCAAGCGGCTCTGGAACGTTGGGGCGATGAAGTAGCAGCGGTGATGGTCGAGCCAATTGTCGGCAACTTCGGTATGGTGATGCCGGAAAAGGGATTCCTCGAAGGACTATGCAAGCTCGCTCATGATCATGGCGCACTCGTCATCTATGATGAAGTTATTACTGCATTCCGCTTCCATTATGGCTCTGCCCAGACGTACAGCGGCCTCGACAATCACGAGCAGATCATGCCCGATCTGACTGCACTGGGCAAAATTATCGGCGGTGGTCTGCCGATCGGCGCGTATGGCGGCCGCAAGCACATTATGGATCAGGTGGCTCCGCTCGGTCCTGCTTATCAGGCAGGTACAATGGCAGGCAACCCGGCATCTATCGCCTCCGGTATCGCCTGTCT
>Ga0308161_1004905_pt1 | contig 12023 bp, 11 predicted proteins | sample PhyFR2_FD_201034 | JGI IMG/M metagenome (GOLD analysis project Ga0308161, IMG submission 201034) | Phyllosphere microbial communities from UC Gill Tract Community Farm, Albany, California, United States - DLSLF.R2 | ecosystem: Host-associated > Plants > Phyllosphere > Unclassified | place: USA...
GTCGAGCTTCGTCTTGATCTGCGCGAGGGTCTCGGCGTAGGTGGTGAGCGCCGTGGCCACCGAGGACAGTCCGTCCCCCAGCGCGGTGGTGGCGGTGCCGACGGGCGTCATCACGGAGTACAGGTGCTCGGCACCGTCGGACTGGTACGAGCCGGAGATCGCCTGCCAGGCGCGGACGGTGTCACCGCCGCCCGTGCTCACGGTCGAGGCGAGGGTCGCGAGCGTCGAGGCCCCGGAGGACACCGCAGCGGCGTCGATCTTCGCGCCCGGCAACGCGTCCGGGTCGATGAGGCTCACTGCGCGACCCCGAGGATCGAGAGGTCACCGTTCGCCGCCGCACGGCCCGCGTTCGTCTCCATCGTGGCGGCGATGTCCTCGTCGCCGTGGACGACCGCGTTCGTCGCCGCGACGGCACCGTCGATCGCCGCCGGCACGTGGCGCGTGATCGTCGTGACGTTCCCCGACATCGCGTCGAAGAACTTCGACAGCGCGCCGTTGATCAGCTCGGACTGGGCGCCCGTCGCGACGGTCTGCACGGTGCCGTCGATCTTGCCGAGCGCGTCCATCACGGGCTGGCTCTTGGACGCGACGTCCGTCAGGACGCTCTTCACCCCTGAGGGGTCGACTCTGTACGTCATGGCTCACCTCTCACGCCGTCGGCCAGGACGGCCGAAGGACGTGGACTCGCCGTCGGCCAGGACGGCCGAAGGACGTGGATTCGCCCTCGGCCAGGACGGCCGAAGGACGTGGACTCGCCCTCGGCCGGGATGCCGAGGGATGCGGAATCGGGTCGTCAGCCGATGCTGTCGACGGCGCTCTTGGCCTTCTGGACGGTCTGCTGCGCGGTCTGGTCGGTGGACTGCAGCGAGGTGCGGAGGGTCGAGATGATGCCCCGGACCTCGGTCGCCGCGTTCTTCCAGCGGAGTTCCTTCGACTGGTACTCGTCGGACACGCCGTCGGCCTGGTAGTCGCTCATCGCGGCGCGCACGTCGGCGTCGCGCTGGTCGATCAGCGCCTCGAGCTGCGCGGCGAGCCGGTTGAAGTTGTCCTGGGCGCTCTGCGACGCGGCGACGTCGTAGTCGCGGCGGTCTGCCTGGTTCCCTGCCATGGTCGTCCCCCTCGTCTCAGTGACCGGCGCCGAAGCGCGCTGCGTCGAAGTTCACGGTGCCGGCCGCCTGCGTGGCGTCGTCCGCCATCTGCTGGTCGCCCTGGCCGAACGCGGTGTCCATCCCGCCGATGCCGCTGAGGACCGCGGCGAGTGCCGCGTTCAGCTCGTTGGCGACCTGGTCGGACTGTGCCTTGAAGCGGTCGAACGCCGCACGGCCCGCACCGTTGAACTTGCCCTGGAGGGGTTCGGCCGCGGCGAGCAGCGCCTTGACCTGCGCGCCGAGGTCCTGCGAGGCGCTCCCCGTCCTCTTGCCGAGCTGACCGAGTGTGTCGGCCCCCATCGCGAACTTCACGTCGTCTTCCCCTCGATCGGTCGTGCGTCCCTGGTTCAGCGAGCAATTGTCGTCGATCCCCACCCCCCGTGCAAGGGACACGCGCTGAACCTGGACGATGGTTCAGGGCGTCCGCGGTCCGGCCGGACCGCGGACGCCCTCGGGGCCGGCCCTGCGCGCGGCCGGACTGCTAACGTCGGACGCCTGCAACCACGCGGATCCACGGGGAGGAACCGATGCCGAGCGCGCTCGTCGGCTCGTTGAGCTGTGCACGGTGTTCCCGCATCCTCGCGTCCGGTGAGCGGTTCTGCACGCGGTGCGGCGCCCCGCAGGTCGCCGCCGCAGGCGGTGCAGCGACGTCGACCGCAGCCGGTCTGCTCACGGGGGTCGTGCCCGCGAACGCGACCCGACGGCGGACGGCGGTCCTCGTCGACGTCCTGGCCACGGTCCTCCCGGCCGTCGCCGTGGCGCTGGCCGCGCCGTCCGCGGAGCCGGCCACGCGCACCGCCTGGGGCGTCGCCACGGCGGTCCTGGTGCTCGTCGCGCAGCTCGTCGCGACGGCCCGGTCGGGACGCACCGTCGGGCTCGCGGTGTGCCGAGCCCGCCGTGTCGACGTCCTCACCGCACTCCCACCGGCACCGCTCACGGCCGTCCGCGGCGCGCTCGTCCCGTGGTCGGCGCCCGCCACCATCACCGCCGACCTGCGGCGTGGGCGCGACCCGCTCACCCCGGCGCGGGTCCCGCTGGACCGTCAGGAGCTCGGACCGGCGGTCGTACCCGTCGCGACGGGTCCGGTCGAGGGACGCCGCGCCGCTCGGACGCGACCGCCGGCGGGGACCGCGACGCACGCCGCCGGACAGCCGGACACCATCGGACAGGGTTCGGCCGGGAGCAGTCGTCGTGGCGGTCGGGACACCGCCCGCCTGCTCGACGTCCGGCTCGTCCCCGGCACCGGGGACGCGATCGTCGTCCGGGGCACCGTCCTGGTGGGTCGGCGACCCGAGTCCGACGCCCCGGACGTGACGGTGCTGGCGCTCCCGGACATCGCGCGGACCCTGTCCCGGAACCACGCGGTACTCGAGTGGGCCGACGAGCTGCTCTGGGTGACCGACCTGCACACCACGAACGGCACGACCATCACGTCACCCGAGGGGACGGTGCAACCGCTCGTCCCCGGGCAGCGCACCGCTGCGGCCCTGGGGTGGCGGGTCGAGCTCGGTGAGCGCACCTACACCGTGACCGCCGGCACCCGGGCCGTGCCCGCGGTCCCGCGACCCGACCACGAGGAGACGACGGCACGTGCCTGACAACGACGACACGATCCTGCTCGAGTCCGTCCGGACCCACCGGGTGCGGCTGCGCGGTGCGTTCCTCATCGGCGGGCTCGACGAGCGCCGATCCGTGAACGACAACGTCCGGCGGCTCATCGGGAGCGTGGTCCTCGCGGCCGTGGTCTGCGCGGGCTGCGTGGGGACCGCCTTCGTCCTCGGCGCCATCCGCGACGGGCAGGTCGGGGGTGCGACGACGACGGTGCCGTCGAGCCCGGCGACCCCGGCGAGGGCCGCCGGAGCGGCCACGTCCCACGGGAGCGCGGCGTCCACCGAAGCCGTTGGGGCGGCCGCAGCCACAGGGTCGACCGCCCCCGTCGGTCCCGCCACGTCGGGAGGGGACCGGTGACCGACTTCACGCGCCTCACCGTCGTCGGTGCCACGCGCCGCGCGACGCTCGTCATCCCGAGCGACGAGACCCTCGGCTCGCTCGTCCCCCGCCTCGTGGAGCTGCTCGACGAGCGCGTCGCCCCGGTGGCGCGACCGCTGACCCTCCTGCGCGCGACCGGCGAACAGCTCGACACCACCGCGACCGCCGCCGAGCAGGGCGTGCTCGACGGCGAGGTGCTCCGGCTGCTCCGCCTCGACGAGGCACCGCCGCCGCCCGAGGTCAGTGACGTCACGGACGCCGTGAGCGACGCGCTCGGGGCGCGGGCCGGGCTCTGGGACGCCCGGGCTCGGCTCCTCGTCGGCGCCGTCGGGACCGGCGCGCTGACCCTCGCTGCCGGCACCACCGCGCTCGGCGCTCCCGGGCTCGGGGCCGTCCCGGCGGTCGCCTGGCTGGTCTGCGTGCTCGGCGGCACCGGGATCGCCCTCGCCGGCGCCCGCACGGTCGCGTGGACGCTGCTCGGCGCGGCCCTCGGTCTCGCCGTGCCCGCCGCAGCCGACCTGGAGGCGCTGCTCACCTCCTCCGGTCCGTCCGGCTCGGTGACACCCGCCCTCGCCGCGCCGGTCGCGACACTCGTCTGGCTCGCGTTGTTCCTGGTCGCCGGGCTCGGGCGCCGCTCCGCGTCGGCCGCGCTCGGCTCCGCCGTTGGCGTCGTCAGCGCGGGTGCCGCGACGTTCCTCGCCCTGACACCGATGACCGCGGCCGAGGGCGCGGGCGTCCTCGCCACGGCAGCCGTCGTCGTGGTCGGACTGGTCCCCTGGTACGCGATGTCCCTCTCCGGGCTCACCGGCCTCGACGACCAGGTGATCGCCGGCCGCCTGGCACAGCGCAGCACGGTGCTGACCACCGTCGACCGCGCCTACCGGACGCTCACCTGGTCGACGTTCGCCGTCGCGTCGACGCTCGGGATCGCACTCGTCGGTGTGGCGGGCGGACCGGGACCCTGGGCACCGTGGCTGGGGGTGGCGCTCGTCCTCGTGACCGTCCTCCGCACCAGGGCGTTCCCCCTCGCGACCCAGGTCGGAGCGCTCTGGGCCGCGGTCCTGCCCGGCGTCGTGGTCGGCGTCTCCCGGCACCTGCACGGGACCGACGGTGTCCTCGGCACCGCGGTGCTGACGGGGCTCGCGGTGGTCGTCGCCCTGCTCGTGCTCGTCACCCCGGCGCGACACCAGCGTGCATCCCTCCGACGGCTCGGCAACGTGCTCGAGACGCTCTCGGTCGTCGCGCTCGTCCCGCTCCTGCTCGGCGTGTTCGGCGTCTACGAGCAGCTCCTCGGGGCGTTCTGATGGGCGCGCTCGGTTCGCTCGTCCGCTCTGCGCCGGCGGCCGTGTTCGGAGCCACCGCAGCGCGGACCAGCGTGCTGCGGGACGCCGACCGCGCGGTCCGGGCGCCCCTGGCGCTCAGCCGACGGGTCGGCTTCGTCCAGCTCACCGGCGGTGTCGGCGCGTCCACCACGGCCGCCCTCGTCGCGAACCTCGTCGCGCACCGCCGCTCGGGACCGGTCCTCGGGGTCGACGCGGCGGCCGGCGGGCGGTCGATGCTGTGGCACGCCGGGCTGCCCGACACGGCCGCGCAGGGGACGGACCCCCGCCGCCTCGACCCGGTCAGCACCGCCGACGCCACCGCGGGGCTCGTCCGCGCCGGATCCGGGCTGTACGCGCTCGACGTCCGTCCGACGCCGGTCGACGACGAGCAGGGTGCGCCGCCGCGCCAGGCGACCGAGTCGGCGTGGGCCGATGCCGTCGCGCCCGTGACGCGCTTCTTCGACGTGGTGTGCACCGACTGGGGCGTCCGGCCGCCGGGCGTCGACCTCACCGCGGTGGCGTACGCCAGTCACGCGGTCTGCCTGGTCGCCCGGAGCGAGCGGGTGTCGCTCGAGCGCGCGGTCGCCGTGGTCGAGGCCGTGCGGTCGCTCGAGCACGCCCCGGTCGTCGTGGTCGCGGCCGTCGACCTCGGCGGTGGTGGGTCGCAGGCCGTCGACGCCGTCCGCTGGCCGCCGGGCACGGTGTTCGCGGTGCCGACGGACCGTGCGCGCCGCAGCGACGTGCCGCGGTCCAGCCGCGACCTCACCGTCGCGACCCGCACCGCCCACGTCCGCCTCGCCGCCGCGCTGCTCACCCCCGGGAGGACCGCACGATGACCCGTCGCCTCGTCCACCGCCCGACGCGCGTGAGCCGACCGCTCCGCGAGGAGCCGACCGAGCACCTCGCTCCCCCGCCCGCGCTCCCGGAGGGGCCCGTCGGCGGCATCCCCATCCAGACGCTGCTGCCGGTCGTCGGCTCGCTGTCCTCGATCGTGATGATCGTGGTGCTCCGGAACGCGAACCCGGTGTTCATGGTGATCGGCGCCGTGGTCCTCGTCGTCGCACTGGTCGGCGGCGTCGGCATGGCGCTCTCGCAGCGCGGCAACCAGGCCAGGACCCGACGGTCCCAGCGTGAGCGCTACCTCGACTTCCTCGAACGGACCCGCACCGAGATGCGGGCGCGGGCGCGCGAGGTCCGGGCGAAGGCGACCGTGCTCAACCCCGAACCCGACGCCCTGGTCGAAGTGGTCCGCGACCCGGCACGGCTCTGGGAGCGCCGCCGCGGCCACGACGACTTCCTGCGGGTCCGCACCGGGCTCGGCGACGTGCGCTGGTTCGACCTCGTGCTGCCCGACGACGACAACCCCGTGCAACCGTTCGACCCGATCATGCTCGACGAGGCGAGCACCGTGGTCCGGCACTACGCCACGGTCGCGGGCATGCCGGTCACGGTCGACCTCGACCGGGCCGGGCACGTCGCCGTGATCGGCGACCGCGCCCGGGTCCTCGAGGTGGCCCGCGGCATGATCGCGCAGCTCGCAGCGTTCCACTCCCCCGAGGACCTGCACCTCGCACTCGTGCACCCGGCGGGGGTCGCCGACGACTGGCGCGGCTTCGACCTCCTGCCGCACGCGGTCGACGACGAACTGCTCGACGGTGACGTGCCCGCGCGCCGCATCGCTCCGGACGTGCCCGCCCTGCTCGGTGTCGTCGGCGGCGAGCTCGCGGACCGGGCGCAGTTCGCGGCGACCGCCAAGCGCAGCGCCGGCACGAGCGACCAGGCCGAGAACTCCCGGCTCGTCGTGTTCGTCGACGACCACGGGCACGTCGCCTCCGACCTGCCGGTACCCGACGCCGACCTCGGGCTCGCCGACCTGCAGGTCACGACCGTCCATCTGCTGTCCGACCGCCTGCACGAGCCGTCGGACGTCACGGTGCGCGTGGTCGTCGACGACGAGGTGGCGACCGTCACCGACGCCCGGCGCGAGGCCGACGGCGAGGTCGTCGAGACGCGCTTCCGCACCGACCGTGTCCCGGCGTCGACCTTCGAGACACTCGCGCGCGAACTCGCCCCGCTCCGGCTCAGCCTGACCGCGCAGGACGCCGCGGAGTCCACCGAGGGCATCGGGATCGCCGAGCTCCTCGGCATCGAGGACGTCACCGAGGTCTCGCCCGAGCAGGTCTGGCTGCCGCGGTCGCCCCGCGACTTCCTCCGCGTCCCGATCGGGCTGGACGACTTCGGCGCCCCGGTGCTGCTCGACCTCAAGGAGTCGGCGCAGCTCGGGATGGGGCCGCACGGCATCTGCATCGGGGCCACGGGCTCCGGCAAGTCGGAGATGCTCCGCACGCTCGTCCTGGGGCTGGCGCTGTCGCACTCGCCCGAGGACCTCAGCATGGTGCTCGTCGACTACAAGGGCGGTGCCGCGTTCGCCCCGTTCGCCGGGTTGCCGCACGTCGCGGGCATCATCGACAACCTCGAGGACGACGCCGGGCTCATCGAACGTGCCCGCGCGTCGATCGCCGGCGAGGTGGTCCGACGCCAGCGGGTGCTCCGCGACGCCGACAACGCGCCGTCGATCACGCACTACCGGGAGCTCCGCACCCAGCGTCCCGACCTCGCCCCGCTCCCGCACCTGCTCCTCGTGATCGACGAGTTCGGCGAACTGCTCACCGCCGAACCGGAGTTCATCGAGCTGCTCATGACGATCGGCCGCATCGGTCGCTCGATCGGCGTGCACCTGTTGCTGTCGAGCCAGCGCATCGAGGCCGGTCGTCTCCGCGGCCTCGACACCTACCTGTCGTACCGGCTCGGGCTCCGGACGTTCTCCGAGGCCGAGAGCTCGACCATCCTCGACCGCCCGGACGCCTTCCACCTCCCCGCGATCCCGGGCTACGGCTACCTCAAGGTCGACACGTCCGTCTACCGTCGGTTCCGTGCCGGGTACGTGTCCGGCCCGGTCGAGGCGAGCGCCGCGCGGACCGAGGCGTCGACACGCCCCGAGCCGGTCCTCCTGCCCGTCTTCAACACGCTCGCCGCGGAGCAGGACCCGTCGCGGTCCGCCGCCGAGCCGGAGCTGCGCCGACCGCAGACCGGCCGCGCGCTCGTCGACGAGGCCGTCGAGCGCCTGCTCGACGCCGACCGGACGACGCGACCGATCTGGTTGCCGCCCCTGCCCGGCCGGTTGGCACTTTCCCGTGTCGTGACCGAGCGTCTCGAGGGCACCCCGGCACTGCGGATCCCGCTCGGGTTGCTCGACGACCCGTCCGACCAGGCGCAGCGTCCCTGGTCCCTCGACCTGACCCGTGCGGGCGGCCACGCGGCGGTCATCGGGGCTCCGCAGTCCGGCCGGTCGACGATGCTCCGGTCGGTCGCCGCCGCGACGGCCCTGACGACGACCCCGCAGCAGGTGAGCATCTACGGGCTCGACCTGACCGGCAGCGGCCTGGCGCGCATCGAGGGCTTCCCGCACGTCGGCGGCGTCGCGACCCGCGCCGACCCGGCCACGATGCAGCGGCTCCTCGAGGAGCTGCAGCTCATGCTCGCGACCCGCGAGCGGGTGTTCCGCGTGCACGGCGTCGACTCGCTCGACGCCCTCCGTGCCCGACACGCCGACGGTGACCTGCCGGAGCTCCCGAGCGCGGAGGTCGTCCTGCTCGTCGACGGGTACGGCGCCGTGCGGGACGAGTACGAACGGTTCGAGCCGATGATCGCGGAACTGCTGCAACGCGGCTCCGGTCTCGGCGTGCACGTCGTGGTCACACTGACCCGGTGGAACGAGCTGCGCATGGCCGTCCAACCGCTCGTCGGCACCCGTGTGGAACTCCGACTGAACGACCCCGCCGACTCGGTCGTCGACCGCAAGCTGTCCCAGACGATCCGCCCGGACCAGCGCGGCCGGGCGATCACCGAGGAGCGTCGCTTCGTCCAGCTCGCCCTGCCGGTGATGGAGGACGTCGCGGACGACGAGGTCGCCGACGCACTCGAGGCCCTCGCCCGCCGGGCGGCGGCGAGCTGGAGCGGGCCCGGTGCCGCGCCGATCCGCCTGCTCCCCAGCGACTACGAGCCGTCCGACCTCCCGGACCCGTTCGAGGAGCCCGACCGCGTGCCGTTCGGCCTCCGGCAGGACACCATGCAGCCGGCGTTCCTCGAGCTCGCGGACCGCGACCAGCACCTGCTCGTCTTCGGCGACTCGCGCTCCGGCAAGACCACGCTGCTGCGCGGTGTCGTCGAGGGTCTGGTCGACCGCCACGCCCCCGACGAACTCGTCGTCGCGGTGATGGACAGCCGCGGCGGCCTGACGGACGTCTGCCCGGACGACTACCTGGGCGGCCAGGCGACCAGCGCGCTCGAGGCGCGGTCCCTCGCCGCCGCCATCGCGGAGGAACTCGCGAAGCGGCAGGCCTCGAGCGACCGCAGCGCCGGTCCGCGGATCGTGGTCGTGGTCGACGACTTCGACATCCTCGCCAGCGGCGGCACGCAGCCGTTGGAGCCGCTCCTGCCGTACCTCCCGTCCGCCCGCGACCTGCGGCTGCACGTCCTCGTCGCCCGTCCGGTCGCGGGACTCCAGCGGGCGTTGTTCGACCTCACGCTCCAGGCGCTGCGCGACACCGGTGGCAGCACGTTCCTCATGTCCGGCGAACGGAGCGAGGGGCAGATCGCGCCCCAGGTGTACGCCGAGCCGATGACCCCGGGCCGCGGACGCATGCTCCGCCGCGGTGAACGCGCGTTCATCGCCCAGGTCGCGCACTTCGGTGCCCCCGACCGGACCGGGGGCGAGGCATGACGACCGCGCCCGTCCCGGTCCGCATCGTCGTCGCCGGCACGGCCGGCGGCGTCGGCACGACCACCGTCGCCGCCCTGCTGTTCGAGGCGCTCCGGCGGGCGTCGACCGTCGGCGCACCGGTGCTGTACGACCACTCCGGCGGTGACCTCGGCCTCCGCCTGCCCAACGGTGACGACGTCTCGGCCGTCGACGACACCGTCGCGGTGCACGACGCCGGCCCCCACGCGATGCGGGGCGGGCTCGACGCGCTCACGTCCCCGTCGGACCTCCTCGTGGTCGTCGCGCCGGCGAACGCCGCGGGCCTCGCCGATGCCGACCTCCTGGTCGAGGCTGCCGCGCGACGGTCGGGCCTGACCGCGGCGACACGGATCGTCGTCGTCGTCAGCGCCGCGACCGGTGACGCCCTCCGCGGGAGCGCGGTCGAGGCGTTCCGTGCGCGGCACCACCACGCCGCGGTGCTGCGACTGCCGGCCGACCCGGCGCTCGCGGTCGGCGGCCGCATCCCGTCCTCACGGCTGACGGCGAGCACCCGACGGGCCCTCGCCGAGTTCGACCGCCGCACGGTCGGGTTGCTCGCGACGCAACGCCGGGGCGGTCCCGCGGGTACCGTCTGAACCGCCGTCACGAGCAGGAGGAGCCCCACGTGGACACCCGTGCCGTCCGGACGTTCCGGGCCTTCGTCGTCACCGCCGCCGTGGTGGCCCTCGTGCTCGGGGTCGTCGCGATCACCTGGCCGCGGCCCACCCTCGTGGTCGTCGCGCTGCTCTTCGGCGTGTACCTCGTCGTGGCCGGAGCGATGCGCGTCTTCGCGGCCGCACGCGGGCACGGGACGGCACCGGTCTGGCGGTGGACGACGGGCGTCGTCGGCGGGGTCGTCGGACTGGCGGGCCTCGTGACGCTCCTCGACCCGTTCGTGCCGCTCGTCGCCTACGCCGTCCTCGCGGGGATCGCGTTCCTCGTCGAGGGCGTGGCGTCGCTCGTCGGCGCTGTGGTGGGGCACCCCGGCTCGTCGCGGCTGCCGACCACCGTGAGCGGGGTCCTGTCCCTGCTGTGCGGCGTCGCGGTGCTCGCGGCACCGGGTGTCGCGCTCAGCGTGTTCGTCGTCGTGGCCGGGATCGCCCTCGTGGTCGTGGGCGCCGCGACGCTGCTCCTGCTGCCACCGCGGGCCGCGGCCCGCCGCTGACGACGGCGGACCGGCCGCCCGGCGCGCACCGCGTGGACGGGAGGCACGGCACCAGCCCGGCGCGCACCGCGCGCACCGCGCGGACGGGAGGCACCGCGCCAGCCCGCCACGCGCCTCCCGACCGCCGCCCCGTCACCGACGGGAGGCACGGCACCGGCCCGCCACGCGCCTCCCGTTCGCCGGTCCGGAGCCTCGGGCACCCCGCGCCGGTCAGGCCGCGCCGGTCAGGCCGCGCCGGTCCCGAACAGCAGCCCGAGCAGGTACGTCACGACCGCCGCACCGAAGCCGATCCCGAGCTGCCGCAGCGCCCGCCGGAGCGGCGACGCGCCACTGAGCACCCCGACCACGGCGCCCGTGCCGAGCAACGCGATCCCGACCAGGACCGCGGCGACCGCGATCGCGGGCCACCCCTCGAGGCCGAACAGGTACGGCAGCACCGGGATCACCGCGCCCGAGGCGAAGAAGCAGAAGCTCGACAGCGCCGCGCTCGTCCCGGTCCCGACCGCCTCGTGGTCCTCGGACGTCCGCACCGGACCGGTCGACGCTCCGCCGGTGAGCCCAGCGAGCACGTCCGCCGCGTGCGCCTCCGCCTGCTCCTCCGGCATCCCGCGCGCCCGGTACACGAGCGCGAGCTCGTTCGCGTCGACGTCGAGGTGCGCCACGGCGTCGCCGGCATCGGGGTGCGGTGCCGAGGCGTCGAGGAGTTCCCGCTGCGACCGCACCGAGACGTACTCCCCCGCACCCATCGACAGCGCGCCCGCGAGCAGACCGGCGATGCCGCTGAGCAGCACGAAGTGGCGGTCCGCCCCGGAGGCGCTGATCCCGATGATGAGCGCCAGGTTCGACACGAGGCCGTCGTTGGCGCCGAACACCGCCGCGCGGAACGTGCCGGACAGTCGCATCCGCCCGCGGTTCGCGAGGCCGCGGACGACCTCGCCGTGGATGCGCTCGTCGGCGGCCATCCGGGCGGTGGCGTCGTCGTCGTCGGCGTAGGGCGAGCGGTCCTCGGTGTTCTGCATGAGCGCGAGCACGAACACCGACCCGAACCGCTTCGCCAGGGCGGCAAGTACGCGGGTGCGCAGGCTCCCGCGCAGCGGCCGACCGGCCTCGGCGCCGAGCAGGTCGACCCAGTGCTGCTCGTGCCGCCCCTCGGCCTCGGCCAGGGCGGCGAGGATCTCGCGCTCCTCGCCGTCGCGCCGCGCGGCGAGGTTCCGGTACACGGCCGCCTCCGCCCGCTCGTCGGCGAGGTAGCGACGCCACCGGCGCACGTCGGCTGCGGTGGGTGCAGAGCGGGTGTCGTCCTGGAGGCTCACACCGGCCATCCTGCCCGCTCGCGGCGGCGTCGGGTCACCACCGGTGCCGTGGGACGCGACGGTCCCTGTCGCGAAAGCGACAGGTCACGGTCGCCGTGCTCGGTCCCTGTCGCGAAAGCGACAGGTCACGGTCGCCGTGCTCGGTCCCTGTCGCGAAAGCGACAGGTCACGGTCGCCGTGCTCGGTCCCTGTCGCGAAAGCGACAGTTCGCCGGGAACCATCGGTGGCGAACTGTCGCTTTCGCGGGAGACAAGGCCGTGCCGAGGCGGCGAACTGTCGCTTTCG